>Ga0209415_10008955_pt1 | contig 17258 bp, 18 predicted proteins | sample PeaSoiSIISIP2007_FD_187696 | JGI IMG/M metagenome (GOLD analysis project Ga0209415, IMG submission 187696) | Peat soil microbial communities from Weissenstadt, Germany - SII-SIP-2007 (SPAdes) (version 2) | ecosystem: Environmental > Terrestrial > Soil > Wetlands > Peat | place: Germany... | reverse complement strand
TCTCGTGGTAGTGGGGGCGCAGTCCGGGCGCACCGTTGTCGATACCCCCCGCGGCGATCGCTGCCTCGTAGAACGCCCGCACGTCGGCCCGGGTCTTCGCCGTGAACGCCACGTGCAGCCGCGATTGCAGCGGTTTGCCGGTGCCGATCCAGAAGTGCGGGCGATCGTCGCCGAAGCCCGCGTAGCCGTCGTCGTCGTCGTCCGACAGCGAAACCTGCATCACGAGCTTGTAGCCGAGCGGGGCCAGCGCCTGGGTGTAGAACGCCTTGGAGCGTTTGAAGTCGGTGACGCCAAAGCCGATGTGATCGAGCATGTCGCTAACTCCGAGCCTACGAGATCTATCGCCGGGCCAGGCCAACCGCGCCGCTTTTAGACGCGGCGCTCCACCATCAGCTTTTTCAGCTCGGCGATGGCCTTGGCCGGGTTGAGGCCTTTGGGGCAGGCCTTAGTGCAATTGAGGATGGTGTGACAGCGATAGAGCCGGAACGGATCCTCGAGCGTATCGAGCCGTTCCCCCGTCGCCTCGTCGCGCGAGTCGCTGACCCAGCGGAACGCCTGCAGCAGCGCCGCCGGGCCGAGGTAGCGATCCTGGTTCCACCAGTAGCTGGGGCACGAGGTCGAGCAGCAGGCGCACAGGATGCACTCGTAGAGCCCGTCGAGCTTCTGCCGGTCCGCGTGCGACTGGCGCCACTCCTTGGGCGGGGCCGGCGTGTCGGTCTTGAGCCACGGCTCGATCAGCCGGTGCTGGGCGTAGAAGTTGGTCAGGTCGGGCACGAGGTCCTTGACCACGTGCATGTGCGGCAGCGGATAGACCTTCACCGCGCCCTTTATGTCGGCGAAGCCCTTGAGGCAGGCCAGCGTGTTGGTACCGTCGATGTTCATCGAGCACGAGCCGCAGATGCCCTCGCGGCAGGAGCGGCGGAAGGTCAGCGTGGGGTCGATCTCGTTCTTGATCTTGATGAGCGCGTCGAGAACCATCGGTCCGCAGCGGGCGGTGTCGACCCAGTAGGTGTCGAGCCGTGGATTGCCCTTGCCGTCGGGGGCCCAGCGATAGATGCGGAATTCCTTCCAGTCGCTGCCCTTCTCGGGCCGGTTCCAGATCTTGCCGGTCTCGACTTTGGAGTTTCGGGGCAGCGTGAAGTGGACCATCGGGCGGGCTCTCTCGGCGATGACGTCAGGGGCCTTGCGACCACATGAAGCCCCGGCGTTGCCGCTGTCAACGGCCGCGGCGCGCACGGCTGCCGCCGCAAAACGTCACTCGACGCGGTGCTTCTTCAAGGTGCGGACGAGCTCGGTCAGGGCCAGTGCCACCTCCGCGCCGGTATCGACGGACGCTTTCAGGGTGGCGCGCGCCTGGATCACCTTGTTCAAGCACTCCTGCTGCTCGCCGAAGCCGTAGTACAGCTCCTCGGGTGCGTTGATCTCGCCGTCCTCCACCGCCGACATCACGTCGAAGGCGTTTTGGGAGGCGAGCACCAGCATCGAGGCGACGTCGTTGATGAGCTGCTGGAACAGCCGCGCGGCGTCCGTGCCCACGCGCGGGCCGTGCACGCCGAACTTCAACGGCGAGGACGCGTGCGCGCCCTCGCCCGCAAACAGTCTCGGGTTGCGCTGGAAGCGGCGGAAGATCTCCTGCAGGCCGAGGCAGCAAGTCTCGAGGTCGCGCAGCGCCGTCCCCGCCTTGCGTCTCGACTTGGCGCGGTCGGGCGTGCGCTCCTGCGCCGCCCAGTTGATGGTGGCGATGGAGGCGATGGCGCCAAGCGCGGCGAGCGCCGGCAGCACCGCGGTGAAGGGATCGGGCGCGAGCCGCGTCTCGCCCTCGGCGACGGGCTTGCTGTCGGCAGGCTTGTTCGCCGCCGTTCCCGTCCGACCGCCCGCACCCTTCGAGAACCGGCTCCGCATTCCGCCTCCGACCTCAGCGCGGCGATCCTACGCCATTTCGAGCAAGGGACAGCGCGCCCGCGGCGGCGCAGCGCGAGGAAGGTGTGTTGCCGGGATCGCGGCGAGGCGCAACCCCCGCCGACCGTGTCCGCGCGGGAAGGCCAATGAGGGGACGGGCGGCAAGTGCCGTTCCGATCGTGGAAGCGGCGTTCGCCGCCCGCCGCCGCATCTGGGTGCGCGACCGCGGTCGAAGCGTTCGGTGGCGCTCGCGCCTAGCTGAGGGGCACGGTCCCATTCCTTGCGGCCTCCGCCCCCGCCGCCGCCCAGCTCGCAGCCGCGTCCTCTTCTCGAGGCGGAACGTTCCGAGCCTAGGGGCCACCCAGGGCGCCGGGGATAAGATTTGCGATGACAGACCGCAAGCCGGCACCGGGTTATGCTCCCGATCAGCCGTAGCTTGAGGATCGTTTCATGCCCGCGCCCAAGACGCCCCTGCTCGCGACCGATTGCGTCGTCTTCGACAAACGCGGGCGCGTCCTGCTTATCCGCCGCGGTCACCCGCCTTTCAAGGGCTGCTATGCGCTCCCCGGAGGCTTCGTCGAGATCGGCGAGGCGGTCGAGGACGGCTGCCGCCGCGAGCTCAAGGAGGAGACCGGCATCTCCGTCCGCGCCCTGAAGCTGGTCGGCGTCTATTCCGACCCCAAGCGCGATCCCCGCGGCCACACCTGCTCGGTCGCGTTCCTCGCCCGTGTCGGCAGCGCTAAGCCGGTCGCAGGCGACGATGCTGCGACGGCCGAATGGGTGGAGGACTGGCGCCGCCAGCAGCTCGCCTTCGATCACGCCGACATCCTCGCGGACGCAGCCAGGCTCAGGGCCTCGCGCTGAATGCGTTACCGCCTGTACTCGGGGATGCCCGCACTGAGGCAGGTGTCCGTCACCCGGATATCGGTGAACACGGAGCGGCACAGCTCTTTCTTGTAGTTGGGATTGTTGCGGATCTTCTCCGCCGACGCGGGGAACCCGCTCTCGCGCGCCACCTGGGCGAGCAGCAGATCCTGGCAGTAGGGCGTGGCGATCCAACTCCCCTGCACGTTCTGGGTGCCGTTGCGGCAGGTGATCGCTGCGGCGGGCCCCGCCATGGCCACGGCCGCCACGAGCCCCGTCAGGCGCGCGCCGAGCTTGAGTTGCTTCGACATGAAAACCTCCGTCGGCAGTCGGCCGGTGCGGCCGTGTGCATCCGATTCGGGGCCCACCCTACCGGCCGCGACAGGGCAACTCTATGAGCGCCTCTGGAGCTTTACCGCCCAAAAAAAATACGCGGAAGGGAGCAAAGGCGGCCCGACGGGCCCTCTCGTCTCCCTTCCGCGTCAAGTGCGCAGCACCGGAACGCTAGGCGGTCGATGCCGACGAAACCATGGGAGAACTTCCCGATCGAATCGGGCTTTCTTGACCCGAAGGGGGCCCCGCCGGGGGCGCCGCGCACCCCGCGGCATCCTTACTGGAGCACGATATCCTGCTGCGCCTCGCCGGCCCGATCCGCGCGCGGGGCCGTGCGCACCGGCAGCCGTGCCTCGACCACGACGCCCTTGCCGTCGGCGCGGTTCTTCACCTCGAGCGTGCCGTTGAGGCTCGCGACGCGCTCGCTCATGCCGACGATGCCATAGCCGCCCCCGGGGGCGCCCGGGCGCCCCTTCGACTTGAAGCCGCCGCCGTCGTCGGTGACGCGGATGACGATCGTCTGGTCGAGACCGGCCTCGACCGCGATCTCGATGCGCGTGGCGCTGCCGTGGCGCACGGCGTTCGACACGCTCTCCTGCACGACGCGGTAGATGGTCCCGTCGATCGGCTCGCCGAAGCCTTCCTCGGGCACCGTCACCTGGAACACGAGGCCCGGCCGGTGCGTGGTCCAGAACGACACCAGATTGTCGATGGCGTGCGCCAACCCGACGTCGAGGAGCACCGCCGGCCGCAGGCGGCCGAGGATGTCGCGCACGTGCCGCTGCATCTGGCCGATGGCCGCGCGGATGATGCTGACGCGCTGCGCGATGCCGCCGTATTCGCCCCTCTCGGCGAGGCGCTCGATGGCGGCGGCATCGACGTCGGCCGCAAACAGCATGGGCCCGACCTCGTCGTGCAGGTCGCGCGCGAGATCGGCGCGCTCCTCGTCCTGCACGGTCGCGAGCTGCTCCTGCAGGCGCTTGTTCTGCGCCTCGGCCAGCGCTAGGTGCTCGACCATACGATTGAAGCCCTGGTACAGGAGCACGAGCTCGCGCGGCCCGCGCTCGGGCACGCGCTCGCGATAGTCGCGGTCGCCGACGCGGGCGAACGCGGCGGTAAGATCGCGCAAGGGGTGGATGGCGCTCGCCAGCGCGAGATAGACGAAGGCGAGGACCAGCGCGCAGAAGATCGTCAGCACGGCGAGGGTGAGCCCGATGTCGCTCCAGACCTCGGCCACCTCGTTGTTGGCATCCGACTGCAGCACGACGCTGCCGTAGCGGCTGAGCGCCGGCGGCAGCGCGACATTGAGCACCTTGGGCTCGCCGGCGAGCAGGCGATAGAACCACGCCGGCGCCGGGCTCTCGGGCTTGGCGAGCTCTGACGTGCGCACGGCCTTGCCGTCGACGATGAGAGAGGCGCGCAGGTGGCGGTCGCCGTGGAAATCGGCGATCAGCAAGGCGAGCCGCCGCTGCGGATTGCCGGGCTCCTCCGCGTCGTCGAGAGCGTTGTGCGCGAAGCGCCCGCCGACCGCGATCGCGGCCTGCATCTCGGTCTCGATCTTCTTGACCGCATGCCAGTAGGTGAACGCGGCGCCGGCCGCCAGGCTCAACAGCAGCGTGCCGAAGATCGCAAACAGCAGACGGCTACGCAGAGACAAGCGGGCGCACTCCCAGCCGCATGAGCGGACATAGGTACACTATTACCCGCCGCAGGCGCAGGCAAAGGCTGACGCCGCCGCTTACTGCGTCGCGGTTGCAAATTGGGACTGCGACAGGGGCTCTACGGTCTGCTTGGTGCTCAGCGCGAGGCTGCGCATCGGCTGGCCGACCGAGAAATCGACGGTCTTAAGGTCGAGCGACTTGAGGCCGGTGTCGTCGTAGGTGCGCCAAAAGTAGACCTTGTTGGCGTGGTCGCGGAACACGGTCCACTGCGTGTAGTCGCCCACCGGCTTGCCGCCGTCGGCGTAGTCGCGCACCAGGCCCTTGGGGATGTCGACGCGGTCGATGAGGTGCTGGGCCAGGATGAGCGAAGCGGCCGCGTCCTTGGGCTTGTCCGCGAGGTAGGACGTCGCTGCCGCCATGACGAAGCGCGAGGGCGGCGTGGGGTCTCCCGGGAGCCCGTGCAGGCCGGAGCCCTGGCCGGTGCCGGCGTAGGTCGCGGTGCCGATCTTTACCGGCGCGACGTTCTCGGCCGTGAGGTTGACGTAGTTGCGCAGGTTCTGGATGTGCCAATCGTAGGTCGGCGAGTTGGTGAGTACGCCGATCTTGTTGTCGTAGATGTGCGCGGTGCCGCCGACGTACTCGATGACGATGCTCTTGCCGGAGGCGTCGTGGATCGCATAGTGGAGCGGCGAGAACGAGCCGAGCTGCGGAACGAACTCGCCCCACACCCGCACCGAGCCGACGGCGTCGCGCACCTCGTCCACGGTCGAGAAGTTGCCGAGCACCCAGGCGCCGAACTGGATGTTGGAGAGGGCGCGTGCCTCGTCGCCGGCCTTTACCGTCTCGTAGGCGGTCTCGCCCGGCAGATAGAGCGCGCCGATGCCGAGGCCCTTCTCGTTGAGCCCGTCGGTGACCGCCGGCTGGCCGTAGGCGTTCATGAACACGTAGCCGTACTTCGACGTCCAGGTGAGGCCGCTGACCTTGGGGCCGGGCGACGTGAACTGGTGGCCGCGCGGCATGATCACGGCCTCGCTCTTGAGGTCCTCGGCGAACTCCATGGTGCGAACGGTGAAGGTCGACCCGTCGGCCGCGATGAGGCGAACGTCAGTGCAGGCGAGCGCCGGCACGGTGAGCAGCAGTCCGGCACTGAGGCAGGCGGCGGCGCGGCGGGTCATGGGATCTCTCCGATGCGAATTGCGATCGGCGGCGCGGGCTTGCGAGACCATGCGCCGCCGTAGGTTGCTAAGCCGGGTGTTCAGTCCTTCTCCGGGAAGTACTGCAGCGTGGTGCGGCAGCTCGCGGCGAACTCCGCCTTCGACATCTGCGTCTGCGGGTCCCAGGCCTTCATGCACTCGGCGAAATCGTCCTTGGTCACGGGGTCGACCTTCTTGGACTGTTCCAGGATGACCTCGGCCTCGCTCTCGGCCGTCTTGTGGTCATTCGATTTGGCGGTCGGCAGCGGCACGGCGGCGTCCGGGATCACGCCCTGGTCCTGCGCGGTCGGCACGGAGGGCTTGCCGTCGCTGGGCGTGACGGCCTCCTCCTCGCCGATGGCCCCCTTCTCGTCCGGGGTAAGCGGGCTGTTGAAGTAGGCGTTGGTCGGAATGTTGGTGCTCTCGGCGAGAGCGGGCGCAGCGAAAGCGCCGAGCGCCGTCAGGGCGGCGGCGAGCGCAAGCACCGGTGAGGCTGCGGAGATATGCATGGAAGACCCTGTTCGCTTGGTTGTTGCCGGGACCCGGGCGACGCCGGGCGACGACGCAACCTACGCGAACAAGGCTAAGTCTTCGGATTACGCGGACGATCAAATGCAAGATAAATCGCCGATGAAACGGTAGCGCGCGCCATCGCGGCGGATGCCCTGCCGCGTGCCGCTTGAAAGGTCGTCACCGGGCTGCCATGTCTTATCGTGACGATCAGTTTTTCTTATATCATCATCACGCGATTGCGATTTCTGTTTATCGAACCAAGCTGCTATCTATTGGTTATCGGCACAAGGCGGACGGTTAGTCCGCCGGTTGTATTCCAGAGGAGGATGCTATGAAGGTTTGGAGCAAGCCCGCAGTTCGTGAGCAGGAAGTTGGCCTCGAGGTCACCTCGTACCTGCCGGCCGAGATCGACATCATCTAACGATCTTGACGAACTCTAGCTAAAAGAAGCGGCGGCCGATCTGATCGGCCGCCGCTTCTTCGTGCGCGAGCCCTACCGCGACTGCGCGCTTACTTGCAGGGTGTTCCGACCGCGATGCACTGCTGACCCGCCGCCGACCTTGTGGCAGTCGATGTCAGTGCCGCCGGCCTTGTCCCAGGATGCCCACTCCTTGCCGTATTTTTTCGACGTGTCGATCTCCCAGCCGCTGATCGCTTCCTTCTCGGCGGCCTTGTTTTCGCTCTTGGTCGCGCCGTAGGAGCTGAGCGGCTCTTCCTTGCAAATGCCCTTCGCCTTGGCCGCGGCGGCGTCGAACACCTTGTGCAGCACGTCCTTGCAGGGACGCGCGTTGCGCGTGCAGATCCACTTGTCGTTCTTCTGCACGCAGTCCACCTTGGCGTCCTTGGCGTAGCGCCAGGAATTGTATTCCGAGCCGTACTTGTCCTTAACCGCCGCGCGCCAGGACAGCAGCGAGTTGGGATACGCCCCCAGGTCGCGAAGCGAGGCCGGCTTGCCTTCGGCAACCACTGTGCTCTTGCAATCGTCCTCGGCCATGGCGGCAGGCATGCCGGCCATGAAAAATGCGGCCGCCGCGAAGGCGAGCCGCGTCAGCGATCTCGTGTCCATCTTGTCGTTTCCTGTCTGGTACTAAACCCCCCAAACTCCCTGGAGGCGAGCCATCCTTGCACGGAATTTGGCGAGGATTGCGACTGCCCGGCAACGCGTTGAGAAAAAAGCGCTACGGCCGCAAACGGTCGAGCCCGAGATAGCGCGACACGCCTTTGCGCAGCACCGCGCTCGGCACCTTCCCGCGCAGAAAATGCGCGATGCAGGCCACGCGCCCGACCGGATTGCGGAAAGCCGGCTTGGGCGCCTCCAGCACATCGGCGATTGCCTTGGCCACCACGCGTGCGTCGCCGCCGCGTTTGGCCAGGTGCGCTTCGCCGGCACGGAACACGTACTGCACCCACTGCCGGTAGGGGCTCCCGTCCGGCGAGATGCGCGCGGAGTTCTTCCAGATGCCCGTCATGTAGGGGCCCGGCTCGACCAGCACGACCTCGATGCCGAAGGGCTCGAGCTCGTGGCAGATCGCCTCCGCCCAGCCCTCGATGGCCCACTTCGAGGCGCAGTAGATCGAGTTGGCCGGCTGGCCCATGAACACCGACTCGCTCGACACGATCAGGATGCGTCCCGCTCGCTGCGCGCGGAAGGTCGGCAGCAGCGCGCGCGTCAGCTCGAGCACGCCGAAGAAGTTGGTCTCCAGCACGCGGCGCACGTCCGTGTCGGGGAGATCCTCGAAGGCGCCCCCGGCGGCGACGCCGGCATTGTGGACGACGGCATCGAGGCGCCCGCCGGTCTCGAGCAGCATCGCCGCCGCGGCTTCGCGCAGGGAAGCCGGATCGGTCACGTCGAGGCGGAGGACATGCACGCGGTCGCGCACGCCGGCGGCGTCGATCGCCGCCGCGAGCGGTCCCTTGCGGTCGAGGTCGCGCATGGTGGCGAATACGCGCCAGCCGCGCCGCGCCAGCTCGACCGTCGCGAGCAGCCCGAAGCCCGACGACGTTCCGGTGATCAGAGCTGTGCGCATCAGGGTTCCCCCGACCAGCCGCCGATCAGTACACGCGCGCCTTCGGCTCGATGTACTTGACCTCGTTCGTCATCGTGTGCGTGTGCACGGGGCGGTAGTCGAGGCGGACGCTCTTAGTACCGTAATCGGCCCACGACAGCGTGTGCTTCATCCAGTTGGCGTCGTCGCGGCTGGGGAAATCCTCGCGCGCGTGCGCCCCGCGGCTCTCCTGGCGGTTGATGGCGCTGCGCACCGTCACCGCGGCTTGCGCGATGAGGTTGTCGTACTCCAGCGTCTCGACGAGGTCGGAGTTCCAGATGAGCGAGCGGTCGGTCGTGCGGATGTCGTCGGAGCCCTTCCATATCTCCTCGATCTTGCGCACGCCCTCGGTCAGCACCGGGCCGTCGCGGAACACCGCGCAGTGCGACTGCATGGTCTTCTGCATCGTGAGGCGCAGGTCCGCCGTGGGCGTGCCGCCCTTGGCGTAGCGGAAGCGGTCCAGCCGCGAGAGCGCCTGCTCGGCAGCATCCTTGGGCAATTCGGCCGGCATGGCGCCGGTCTCGATCGTCGCAGCGCAGCGCAGCGCGGCCGCGCGCCCGAACACGACGAGGTCGATGAGCGAGTTCGAGCCCAGCCGGTTGGCCCCGTGCACGGAGACGCACGCGGCTTCGCCGATCGCCATCAGGCCTGGCACCACCTGGTCGGGATTGCCGTTGTTGAGCGTCACCACCTCGCCGTGGAAGTTGGTGGGAATGCCGCCCATGTTGTAGTGCACCGTCGGCAGCACCGGGATCGGCGCGCGGCGCAGGTCGACGCCGGCGAACACCTTCGCGCTCTCGGTGATGCCCGGCAGCCGCTCGGCCAGGATCTTGGGGTCGAGGTGGTCGAGGTGCAGAAAGATGTGGTCCTTGTCGGGGCCGTGCCCGCGGCCCTCGCGGATCTCGATGGTCATCGAGCGCGAGACGACGTCGCGCGAGGCCAAGTCCTTGGCGTGCGGCGCGTAGCGCTCCATGAAGCGCTCGCCCTCGCTGTTGGTGAGATAGCCGCCCTCGCCGCGCGCGCCTTCGGTGATGAGCACGCCGGCGCCGTAAATGCCCGTGGGATGGAACTGCACGAACTCCATGTCCTGCAGCGGCAGGCCGGCGCGCAGCACCATGGCGTTGCCGTCGCCGGTGCAGGTGTGGGCCGACGTGCACGAGAAGTAGGTGCGCCCGTAGCCACCCGTGGCCAGGATGGTCTTCTTGGCGCGGAACTGGTGGATCGATCCGTCCTCCAGGCTCAGCGCGATGACGCCGCGGCAGGCGCCGTCCTGGTCCATGATCAGGTCGATGGCGAAATACTCGATGAAGAACTCCGCCGAGTGGCGCAGCGACTGACCGTAGAGCGTGTGCAGCATGGCGTGGCCGGTGCGGTCGGCGGCGGCGCAGGTGCGCTGCGCGGGCGGCCCCTCGCCGAAGCGCGTGGTCATGCCGCCGAACGGGCGCTGGTAGATGCGGCCGTCCTCGGTGCGGCTGAACGGCAGCCCGTAGTGCTCGAGCTCGTAGACGGCGGCCGGCGCGTGGCGGCACAGGTATTCGATGGCGTCCTGGTCGCCGAGCCAGTCGGCGCCCTTCACCGTGTCGTACATGTGCCAGCGCCAGTCGTCGGGGCCCATGTTGCCGAGCGCCGCAGCGACGCCGCCCTGCGCCGCCACCGTGTGCGAGCGCGTGGGAAACACCTTGGTGACGCATGCGGTCTTGAGGCCGGCCTCGGCGCAGCCGAGGGTGGCGCGCAGACCCGCTCCGCCCGCGCCCACCACCACCACGTCGTAGGTGTGGTCGTGGATGGGGTAGGCCTTGCCGTTGACTGCGGGCGCGCTGGCCGCCGGCTTCTCCGCGCCGTTGCCCTTCTGATCCGCCATTTGCCTCAAGCCCCGAAGCTCAGTTTCAGCACGGCGAAGATCGCGATCGCGGCGACGCCGAACGCGAAGACGGTGTTCGCCAGCAGCAAGAGCACCTTCGCGCCCTCGTCGTGCACATAGTCTTCGATGATGATCTGCATGCCGATGCGCATGTGCACCGCCATCGACAGGACGAGCGCGACCAGCAGAATGGCGACGATGGGGTGCGCGACCGTGGCCTTCACGGCCGCCAGGTCGGCGCCGGCGAGCGTGGCGATCAAGCCGATGGCGAACGGCACCAGCACCAGGTTGAGCGCCGCTGTCAGGCGCTGGCGCATGAAGTGCTCCGGGCCCTCCTTGGCGGAGCCGAGCCCGCGCACGCGCTTCAGGGGGGTGATCATTGCCATGCCGCGAGCCACCCCCTGGTTGCCGCGATGTAGAGCCACAGCCCGGCCGTCAGCAGCAGCGACAGGATGATCGTCGCCCATGACAGCACGTCGACGCTGGCGATATCGAGGTTGGAGCCCGTGTCCCAGATGAAATGGCGCAGGCCGCCCAGCATGTGATGGATCAGCGCCCAGCTATAGCCGACGAGCACGATCATCCCCGGCCAGGTGGCGAACAGCCCGTTGACGAAGGCGAAGTAGGCGGGGCTCGTTGCCGCCGCGAGCAGCCACCACGCCAGCAGCAGCGAGCCGAAATACAGCGCCGCCCCGGTGAGCCGATGCAACACCGACATCACCATGTTGATCTGCGGGCGGTAGATCTGCAGGTGCGGGGACAGCGGCCGCTCGCGCGCTGCCTGCCTGGAACTCACCTCGGCCATGGGTTTCCTTTTGGCGGCGCGCTACGGAGCTGGCCCGCGGGCGCGCATCGTTCGGTCTCTTCCGCGTTTTAGCCCGGCGCGCCTGCCGCCGCAATTTGTCATTCGCCGCAGGTGCGGGCGGCCGGCCACGCGCGATCGAGAGCGTTTCGAGTTGCGTGGGTCCCGGCCTGCGCCGGGATGACGGTGGAAAGGGACAGTCGCCCACCCACAACCGTCATCCCGCTGAAGAGCGGGACCCACGCAAGTTTCCACAGGCACTTCGCCCGAGGAAATCACCGCGGGAGCAGCACCCAGGCGTCGAGGTCGAGCAGCACGCTGTCCTCGTACTGCCCGTCGGCCTTCTTCAAGGGGAACGCCGCACAGTCCTGGTTCTTCACTGCAACCAGCCGGATGCGCAGCGCGCCCACGTCCTTGCGGCCCGGCAGCTCCGCCTTCTCCAGCACCTCCGACCAGGCATAGACGGTGTCGCCGGCAAAGCACGGCGAGACGTGCCGCCCGCCGTTGATCGCCGCCAAATGGAACGCGTTGTTGAGCCCGTTGAACGACAAGGCGCGCGCAAGCGAGATAACGACGCCGCCGTACACGATGCGCTTCCCGAAGCGGCCCTTGGCCTCCGTGTGTTGGTTGAAGTGCACCTTCGCCGTGTTCTGGTAGAGCCGCGTCGCGATCTGGTGCTCGGCCTCCTCCAGCGTCATGCCGTCGACGTGGTCGATCTTCTCGCCGACCTCGTAGTCGCCCCAGCGGTAGGGCGAGCCGGCGAGCGCGAAGTCGTATTTGCCGATGTCGAGCTTCGGCACCGCGCTGCCAAGGCTCGCGGGGTCGACGCGGGAGGGAAGCTCCGGCACCACCGCCTCGGGCGCGGGGGCCTCCTTGTCGCGCTTCCGCACCATCACCCAGCGCACGTACTCGAGCACCACCTCGCCCTTCTGGTTGCGCCCCGTCGAGCGCACGTAGACGGTGCCGGTCTCGCGGTTGGAGTTTTCCTTGACGCCGATCACCTCCGACACCGACGACAGCGTGTCGCCGGGGTAGGCCGGCTTCAGGAAGCGGCAGTCGGCGTAGCCGAGGTTGGCGATGGCGTTGAGCGAGATGTCCGGCGTGGTCTTGCCGAACACGACGTGGAAGGTAAGCAGGTCGTCGAGCGGCGATTTGGGATAGCCGATGGCCTTGGCGAAGGCGTCCGACGACTGCACGGCAAAGCGCGTGCCGTAGAGGCTCGTATAGAGCGCGGCGTCGCCCACCGTGACCGTGCGCGGCGTGGCGTGCACGATCTCCTGCCCGAAGCGGAAGTCCTCGAAGAAGTTGCCGGGGTTGGTTTTGGTCGATGTCATCGGGCGGTCGGCTCCTCAGCGGGGGCGGCGAGCATATGCCTTGAATAGTGGTCGTTCATGCTTAGATCGTATGTTTTGCCTTGTATATTAGCTACCACCTCTGAGCCATAGCCTAATATAGGAGGCATTTTTGCTTGAATTTCATGATTTGCCTCCTATGTTTGCTACCATGGCCAGCCTCATCGACATCGGCTCCGAGATCAAGCGCGCGCGCAAGCGGGCCGGTCTGTCGCAATCGGCACTCGCCCTGCGCTCCGGCCTCAGCCGCGCCCGCATCGAGGCGCTGGAGAACAACCGCATTCCGGACATCGGCTTCAAGAACCTGCTGCGCGTCATGAACGCCGTCGGCCTCGATCTGCGCATGACCGCGCTGAACCAGCAACGGCCCACGCTGGAGGACCTCATCGACGAGGATGCCGGCACGTCATGATCCGCGTCTGGTCCGATCGCAAGTTCGCCGGCGCGCTCGACCGCTACCAGCAGCGCGGCACGGCGTTCGCCTACGATCCGCAAGCGGCGCCCGAGCGCGCCGTCTCGCTGACGATGCCGGTGCGCACCGCGTCCTGGAACACGCCGTTCGGCCTGGCTCCGATCTTTCAGATGAACCTGCCCGAGGGCGCATTGCGCTCTCGTCTCAACCGCCGCTTCGCCAAGGCGACCGGCACCTTCGACGACTACGACCTGCTCGGCATCATCGGCCGCACGCAGATCGGCCGCATCCGCTACTCGGTCGGCAGCGACGACCTGTCCGAGAACGTGCCGCTGCAGTCGATCGAGGAAATCCTGCATCCGCGCCCGGGCGCGCGCGATCTGCTCGAGCACCTGCTGGAGACGTTCGCCGCCCATTCGGGGCTTTCCGGCGTGCAACCCAAGGTCATGATCCGCGCCGCCGAGCGCAAGCTCTCCGACCCCGACCGCCGCTCGCACAGCTTCCAGAGCGCGACCCACATCGTGAAGCTGTGGGACGAAAGCGAATATCCGCAGCTGGCGGCCAACGAGTTCTTCTGCCTCGAGGTGGCGAGAGGACTTGGTCTCACGGTGCCCGACTTCCAGCTCTCCGACGACGGCGGCGCCCTCGTCGTGGCGCGCTTCGATCTCGCCGGCGACGGCTATCTCGGCTTTGAGGACTTTTGCGTCCTCAACGGCCTGCCGACCGCGGACAAGTACAAAGGGGGCTACGAGAGCCGCCTGTTCAAGCGCATGCGCGACTTCGTCAGCCCGCAGAACCAGCCCCGCGCCGCGGCCGATCTGTTCCGGCTTTTTGTTGTCAACTGCGCCATTCGCAACGGCGACGCGCATCTCAAAAACTTCGGCATCACCTACGAAGGCGTGCTCGGCACCACCCGGCTGGCGCCCGTCTACGATCTCGTCACCACGCGCGCCTACATCGCGGCCGACGCGATGGCCCTCACCCTCGACGGCACGACGAACTGGCCCGACCGCCGCAAGCTTGTCGCGCTCGGGCGCACGCGCGCGGACCTCCCCGCGCGCGACGTCGACGCCATGCTCGAGGCGACCGCCGACGCGATGTCCGACGTGGCGCCGCGCCTGCAGCGCTATTTCCGCGCCAATGGCTCGCCCATCGGCGAGCGCATGATCGCCTCCTGGCAGGAGGGCATCCGCGACAGCCTCGGCTTCGACCGTCGCAGCATCGTGGTGTCCAAGGGAAAGCCGAAGCCTTCCACGGGCCGCGGCCGCGGCGCGGAGATGGCGATCGTCGAGCATTTGCAGGGCGAGGGCGGTGCCGTGGCGAGCACGCGCAAGGCGCTGGCCGGCAAGCTCGGGATTCCGGTCAGCACGCTGAGCGCGGCGATCAATCGGCTGGCCGACCGCGGCATCGTGCGCCGCGCCGGCAGCCGGCTCGAGCTGCAGGCGCGCGCGAAGCTCGGCTGAGCATGTCCCCGCCAGGAAGCTCAGAACCACTCCTCCTCCGTCTTGCGCATGGCTGCGATCGATTCCGCGATGGCGACCGTGCGCTTGGCCATGACCAGATGCAGCCGCTCGACCATCTTGCTCTGCACGACGATGACGCCCTTGTGCGCGTTCCCGGGCTCGTCGAAGGTGGCGATGATGGCGCGCGACCAGGCAACCTCCTCCTCGGTCGGCGAGAACACCTGGTTGCAGGGGGTGACCTGCGAGGGGTGGATCAGCGTCTTGCCGTCCATGCCGAGCGTGCGTCCGTGCTCGCACTCCTCGCGGAAGCCGGCCTCGTCGCGGAAGTCGTTGTAGACGCCGTCGAGCACGTCGAGGCCGTGTGCGCGCGCGGCGACGATGGTCATGGCGAGCCAGGGCACCACCGCGACGCGGTTGTGAAGGGCGCGCGCCCGCGATTCCTTCAACAGGTCGTTCGTCCCCATCACGAGGCAGGCGAGGTGGTTGGCCGGGTCGGCGGCGAGTGCCGCGATCTCGCGCGCGTTCAAGACAGAGCTTGGCGTCTCCATCATCGCCCACAGGCGTGTCTTTGCCGGCGCGCCGATGGAGCCCAGCACCTTTGCCACCGTGACGATATCGCCCGGCTGCGACACCTTGGGGACGAGGATTGCGTCGGGCGCCACGCTCACGGCCGCGCGAAGGTCGTCCATGCCCCAGGGCGTCTCGATGGCGTTGACACGGATGACGAGCTCGCGCCGCCCGTAGCCCCCGGTCTTCACGGCCGCGCAGACGTTGGCGCGGGCGGCCGCCTTGCCCTCCGGCGCGACGGAATCCTCCAGGTCGAGAATGAGCGAATCGGCGGGGATCGTCCGCGCCTTGTCGAGCGCGCGCTCGTTCAGGCCGGGCATGTAGAGCACGCTGCGGCGGGGCCGAAACTTCATCCCCAAGCTCACCGGAGGCCTCCCTCGTTGTGCACCGCACAATAGCGCGCACGGGCCGGAACACCAAGATGCCTGACGGCAGCCCTTGGCGGCTGGCCGGTGCTGCGGCAGAAACGGGCAGCTCATTCGGAGCTGCCCGGAGTCCCAAGATGGCCCGCATCCTCGCCCTCTCCTCGCACGTCGCCTTCGGGTCGGTCGGCCTCGCCGCCATCGTCCCGGCGCTGCAGTCGCTCGGCCACGACGTCATCGCGGTGCCGACCGTCGTGCTCTCCAACCACCCCGGCTACGGCGCCTTCTCCGGCGAGCGCATCTCGGCCGCCATGCTCGGCCAGATCATGGATTCGCTCGCCGCCAACGGCTGGCTCGAGACTATCGACGCGGTGCTCACCGGCTACCTGCCGGCGACGGAGCACGTCACCGCCGCCAAGGCCGCGGTCGCGCGCGTGCGGACCGAGAACCCCGCGGCCCTCTACGTGTGCGACCCGGTGTTCGGCGACGAGCCGGGCGGTCTCTACCTCGACGAGGCGACCGCGGACGCCATCGGCCAGCACCTGATCCCGCTATGCGACTTGGCGACGCCCAACCTGTTCGAGCTGGCGTGGCTCTCCCGCGAGGAGGTCGACGATCTCGACAGCGCCTTCAACGCGGCGCGGTCGCTCGCGGCCCCACGCGTCCTGGTCACCTCGGTGCCTGCACCCGACGACCGCCTGGCGACGCTGCTCGCCGACGCGGACGGCGCCCGCGCCGCGTTTGTGCCTCGACGCCCGGCCGCCCCGCATGGCACAGGTGATCTCATCGCCGCGCTCTACCTCGGGCATGTGCTGAACGGCGCCTCGCCCGATATAAGTCTCGGGCGCGCGGCGGCGGCGGTCGAGGCCTGCATCGCCGCGAGCGGCGACCGCGACGAGCTGGCGCTCAGCTCCAGGGCCTGGCAGGAAACGCAGGCCCTGCCGACCACCGCGATCTGAGCTCGGAGAGATAGGCCGACCGCATGGCGACCAAGAAGCCCCCCAGCCAAAGCTTCGCCGGCGCGCTCGCCTTTATCAGGCATGAGGCGGCGGGCGGCGTCGTCCTGCTGGCGGCGGCTGTGCTCGCACTCATCCTGCAGAACTCGCCGGCGAGCCACCTCTACGACGCCCTGCTCGAGACGCCGCTGATGCTGACCGTCGACGGCATCGAGATCGGCAAGCCGCTGCTGCACTGGATCAACGACGGCCTGATGGCGATCTTCTTTTTCCTCGTCGGCCTCGAGATCAAACGCGAGTTGCTGGTCGGCGAGCTGTCGACGCGCCAGCAGGCTGCGCTCCCCGTGATCGCCGCCGCCGGCGGCATGGCGGTGCCGGCGCTGATCTACGCGGCGATCAACCGCGGCGATCCGGTCGCCCTGCACGGCTGGGCCATCCCCGCGGCGACCGACATCGCCTTCGCCGTCGGCGTGCTCGCCCTGCTGGGCCCGCGCATCCCCGCCACGCTCAAGGTGTTTCTGCTGGCGCTCGCCATCATCGACGACCTCGGCGCCATCCTCATCATCGCCGTATTCTACACCTCGGACCTGTCGCTTATCGCGCTGGCGCTCGCGGCCGTAGGCATTGCCGGCCTTGCCGTGCTCAATCGCAAAGGCGTCGATAGCGTTGCCGCCTACACCCTCGTGGGGCTGTTCATCTGGGTGTGCGTGCTGAAATCGGGCGTGCACGCGACGCTGTCGGGCGTCGTCACCGCGCTCGCCATCCCGCTCGCGCCGGCGCCCGGGCAAAAGCAGGGCATGCTGGAGCGGTTGGAGGAGAGCCTGCACCCGTGGGTGACCTTCGGCGTGCTGCCTGCCTTCGCCTTCGCCAACGCCGGCGTCTCACTCGCGGGGATGACGCTGGCCAAGCTCGGTGGCGCCATCCCCATGGGCATCGCGCTCGGACTCGTTCTCGGCAAGCCGATCGGCATCTTCG
>Ga0209415_10008954_pt1 | contig 17264 bp, 14 predicted proteins | sample PeaSoiSIISIP2007_FD_187696 | JGI IMG/M metagenome (GOLD analysis project Ga0209415, IMG submission 187696) | Peat soil microbial communities from Weissenstadt, Germany - SII-SIP-2007 (SPAdes) (version 2) | ecosystem: Environmental > Terrestrial > Soil > Wetlands > Peat | place: Germany... | reverse complement strand
TCCTACACCTCGATCACGGTGCCCGGGTCGTTCCGGGACGCGGACCGTTGGCACCTCCACGCCGTCCAGTCCGACCGGTTCGTCGTGCCGGTCGGCGAGATGATCCTGGCCCTCTTCGACAATCGCCCGGGCTCGGCGACCCGGAACCGTCTCGAAGTGATCCGAATGGCCGGCGTACCCGCCCGCGCCGCCGGCCACCCCACGAAGCGCGATTCGACCACGTACCTGGTCCCGATCCCGCCCGGGGTCTGCCATTGCATCGGGAACCTCGGAGAGGAGCCGTTCGTCCTACAGAACTATCCGACGGAGTACTACAGTGCGGCCGATGAGGGCCGGGTCCTCTTCGACTCGCTGATCATCCCGTCGTTGGGCCGTCCGTTCTCGTGGGATCTCGTGCGTCGCCCCCGAGCGGACGGAGGATGACGGCGCTCCCGGACATCCTGGTCTTCGGCGCGACCTCCCTCGTGGGGTCCCACTTCGTGGCCGGGGCACCAGCGCGGGTCCTGGCCGCCGGTCGCCGGGATCCCGTGAGCCTATCCCTTCCGGCGGGGGGCTTTCGTCCCGTCGACCTGCGGGTTGCGAGAGACGTGGAGACTGTTGTCCGCGACGCGTCGACCGCCAGTGTGGTCAACTTCGCCGCCCGGACCGACGTGGACGGCATCGAGCGCGAACGCCCAGCCGCGCCGGACGGTGGCGGGCCGGCGTGGGAGGTCAATGCGCAGGCGCCTGAGGCGATGGCCCGGGCGGCCCGCGCCTCAGGCAAGTACCTCGTCCAGATCTCAACCGACTTCGTCTTCGACGGCCGCACCGGTCCGTACGGGGAGGCCGCCGACCGGTCCCCGTTCTCCGATTCGATCAGCTGGTACGGATGGACGAAGAGCGAGGGCGAGCGCCGCGTCCTTGCGGAGGCCCCGGATGCCGCCGTGGTCCGCATCGCCCTTCCGTACCGATCGAGGTTCCCCGAGAAGCTCGACTTCGCCCGCTGGATGGTCGATCGCCGTCGCCGGGGCACTCTCCCACCGCTCTACACCGACCAGCAGGTGTCGCCGACCTGGGTTCCGGACGTATCGCGAGCCGTCACGGAGCTGGTGCGCCGGAGGGCGTCGGGGATCTTCCACGTCGCCTCCCCGGAGCTCACAACCCCCCACGCCTTCGCCTCGGAGCTGTTCCGGGTCATGTCGGGAACACCGGTCGAGCTCGCCGGCGGATCGATCGTGTCGGCCGCCACCGATCGCACGCGCGCCCCCCGACCGCGCCATGGGGGCCTCCGATGCGAGCGCTTAGGAGAACTCGGGCTCCGGCCGACCTCCTGGCGCGACGGGGTGCGCCAGCTCGTCGTCGAGGAGGGATGGGCGTGAAAGGCCTCATCCTGGCCGGAGGCCACGGGACCCGGCTGCGTCCGCTGACGTTCACGGGCAACAAGCACATGCTGCCGATCGCGAACCAACCGATCCTGTTCTACGGCCTGCGGCACCTCGCTGCGGCCGGCATCCGGGAGGTCGCGATCATCCTGGGGCCGATCCAGGAGGGGATCCGGGAGGCGGTCGGCACCGGGTCCGCGTTCGGCCTCGAGGTCCAGTACATCGAGCAGGGGGAGCCGAAAGGACTCGCCCACACCGTCCTCTGCGCCCGAAGCTTCCTCGCCGACGATCCGTTCGTGATGTACCTCGGGGACAACCTCCTCCAGGAGGGGGTCTCCCGGTTCCGTCGCATCTACGAGGCCGAACGGCCGGATGCGGTCGTGGGGGCGACGCGGGTGGCGAACCCTAAACAGTACGGAGTGATCGAGCTCGACGGGGACCGCATCCTCTCCATCGAGGAGAAGCCCACCCACCCCCGAAGCGACCTCGCCCTCATCGGAGTCTACCTGTTCACCCCATCGATCCACCCGGTCATCGAGCGCCTGAAGCCGTCGCGACGTGGAGAGCTCGAGATCACCGAAGCGATCTGGGCGCTCCACCAGGCCGGGGGTCGGATCATCCCGTGCCGGGTCGACGGCTGGTGGAAGGACACGGGGCGCCCGGAGGACCTCCTCGAGGCGAACGAGCTCGTCCTCCGGACGATGCCGCCGGAGGAGCTCGAGCGATTGGGGACCGTCGCCAACGGCGCTCGCGTTACCGGGCCCGTTGGGATTGGGGAGGGCTCGACGATCGCGGCCGGGGCGGAGATCGAGGGGCCGGCGATCCTCGGCGCGAACGTCCGGGTCGGGCCGGGCACGAGGATAGGTCCTGGTACGGCGATCGGGAACGGCGCGTCCGTGACCGGCGTCAGCATCCGGCGGTCGATCGTGATGGAGAACGCGGTCCTCGAGGGACCGGTACGCATCGTCGACAGCCTCCTCGGCCGAGCGGTGGAGATCCGCGCCCGGTTCCCCGTGGAACGCGAGGTCAGCCTTACCCTCGGCGACTCGGCCCGTCTCCTCTTCTGATCCGCGTCGCGACGCCGTTATCTGGGACCCGCCGCTCGACGGGCGGTGCCCTCGCTTGGCAGCGCCCGGACCCACTGGCCGGTGGTAGCGTGGATACGATTGCGGCTTCCCGAGCCGGCCCCGATCGTGACGCTGACGCCGGGTCCTCCTCCGCCGCCGGCTCCGCCCTTGGACCTCCTGGAACGCAACCCGGTCCCCACCGATCCGAAGAAGCGGGTATACGCGTTCGAGGAGGAGCAGCCGGCGGGATGGATCCTCCGGCTGGTCTGGGACGCCGAGGAACCCGCCGTCCTCGAGGCCGAGTACCGCGCGCCGATCTACAGCCGCCGGCTCCCACGCGCCGAGGTCCCCGCCTTCTGGCAGGCCGTCAAGGCGAAGGTGCAGGAACTGGGTCCGCTCCCCGTCGACTCGGCGGATCCTCGGCCGTAGGCGGCTTTCGGTCCTCACCCGGCCGTCGCGAGGGCAAATGGTTTTGGCAGAGCCGGGGCCTCGGGCCTTCGTGCTCCGTTCGACGTTCCTCCATCTGACCGGTGTGGGGCCCGTGACGGAGTCGGACCTGTGGCAGCGCGGGGTTCTGTCGTGGGACGATTTCCGCTCCGCCGGGGGCCTGACCGGGCTCTCCCCCAGCCGCCGACAGCGCCTGGAGCGCGAGCTCCGGGCGAGCGAGGAGGCGCTGGTCTCGCAGGACGCGGGGTACTTCGCGCGGCGTCTTCCGATGTCGGAGCATTGGCGAATCTACCCGTCGTTCGCAAGCGCCACCGCCTTCCTCGACATCGAGACGACCTCCCTCTCGCCCTACGAAGGGATCGTCACCGTCGTGTCGGTCCACGGGGGAGGGTCGACGCGCACCTTCGTCGCCGACGATAACCTGGAGGAGCTGCCGGCCTGCCTCCGGCGGTTCGGGGTCCTCGTGACGTTCAACGGGTCCATGTTCGACGTACCGTTCCTTCGGGTACGGTTCCCCGAGATCGTCGTCCCGCCCGCCCACATGGACCTCCGGTTCGTTCTCTACCGTCTCGGGCTCGCCGGGGGACTGAAGCGCATCGAGGCGCGCCTGGGGCTCGGCGATCGGACGGGCGTCGAGGGGATCGGGGGGCTCGATGCGGTCCGGCTCTGGGAACAGTACCGTCGCGGAAGCCCGGAAGCGCTGACGAAGCTCGTCCGCTACAATCGGGCCGACACGGTGAACTTGGAACCGCTCGCCGACTTCGCCGTCCGCGAGCTGACCCGTCGTCTACTCGGCGCGGCGACGGCGGACGGCCGTCGCCGGGCGCCTCGACTTTCGACCCTCGAAACCTAGCGACCGGGGTTCGAAGACCTCCGCGGGCGCGGAGAAGATCGGGAACGGGCCCTTCGGGGTCACCGATCGCACCCGATCGAGGGCGAGCTGGCAGTACTCGGCGGAGGAATCGATCGAGATGAAATGTCGTCCGTTCGCCCGCGCGACGGCCGCCACGGTGCCGGTGCCCCCGAACATGTCGAGCACCGTGTTGCCGCGGTAGGTGTAGAACCGTACCAGGCGCTCGATGAGCTCCCACGGGAACGGGGCTGGGTGCCCCCGACGGTTCCGCTCCGGAGGGATGTCCCAGAACCCGTCGGAGATCGTCTGGAACTCCTTGGAACCGATGTCGATCATCGCCTTGTCGCCGGGGAGCCGCCACGACTCCTTCGAGAAGACGAGGACGTACTCCCACGAGGGGATCACGTGGGGGTTGGCCGGGCTCCTCCAGCTCCCCCAGGCGGTGCGCCGTCCCATCGTCTGCTTGTACCAGATGATCTCGGTCCGGAGGATGTAGCCGGCGGACTGGAGCTCGCGGGCGAGGTCGTGGTGGATCGGTCGGAAGTTCTTGATCGAGGTCGGGGCGACGTTGAGCGCGAACCGGCCCCCCGGCACGAGCACGCGGAAGAGGCTCCGCCCGATTCCTCCCAGCCATCGCCGATACTCCTCGTAGGAGCGATCGTCGGCATAGCCCTTGTACCGGATCCCGACGTTGTACGGCGGTGACGTCACGGCCAGGTGCACTGACGAGGCCGGCAGCCGATCGAGCACGTCGCCGGCGTCGCCGTGGATGACGCGGTCCGCCCACGTGAGGTCCACCGGAGGGAGCGGTGGGACGGCCGGGGTCCCGCTCCTCGGCATCCAACGGCCGAGCCGGGGCGGTGCCATGAACCTTCCGGCCGAGGGCCGGAGGGCCGTTCGGCGGCCGCCGTGCGATGCCGACGCACGTGGCTCCACCAAGGGTATAATCTCGGTCGGCTCGAACGACCCGAGCGTTATGCCGGTCGTTCTCGCCGTTCCGAAGGAGTCGACCCCGGGGGAGCAGCGGGTGGCGACGGTCCCCGAGGTCGTCCAGAAGCTCACCAAGTCGGGCCACGAGGTCCGGATCGAGCACGACGCGGGAACGGGCGCGTACTACCCAGACGACCTCTACAGCACGGCCGGCGGGAAGATCGTCACCGACCGCACGGGCCTCCTCGCTGGCGCTCAGATCGTGCTCCGAGTCCAGCCGCCGACGGTCGCCGAGGTCGATCAGCTGGCGCCGGGCACGATCCTCATCGGGTTCATGAACGCGACGCGCAGCCTCGAGGTGGTCGCGAGAATGCGCGACCGGAAGATCACCGCGTTCGCCCTCGAACTGGTGCCTCGGATCACTCGCGCCCAGAGCATGGACGCCCTGAGCTCCCAGGCGACGGCGGGCGGATACGTGGCGGCCATCCTCGGCGCGGAGAACTGCCCCAAGTTCCTGCCGATGCTGACGACGGCCGCGGGTACGATCCGGCCCGCCACTGTGCTCATCCTTGGCGCCGGGGTCGCGGGTCTCATGGCAATCGCCACGTCGAAGCGGCTCGGCGCGATCGTCGAGGGCTATGACGTGCGGCGGGCCGCGGGCGAGCAGGTCCGCAGCCTTGGTGCCAAGTTCCTCGAGCTCGAGATCAACGCGGAAGGCCAGGGCGGCTACGCGCGGGAGCTCACGGCGGAGGAGAAGGCGAAGGAGCAGCTGATGGTCTCGGCCGCGGTGGCGCGGGCCGACATCATCATCACGACGGCCAACATCCCCGGTCGCAAGGCGCCCCGGCTGATCTCGAAGGAGACCGTCGCCATGATGCGGCCCGGCGCCGTCATCGTCGACCTCGCCGCCGAGTCCGGCGGCAACTGCGAGCTGACCCAGCCCGGCAAGACCGTGCGCGAGCACGGCGTCACGATCCTCGGCCCTCAGAACCTCCCGTCCCAAGTGCCGTTCCACTCGAGCCAGATGTACGCGAAGAACCTCCAGTCGTTCCTCGCGCTCCTCATCGACAAGGACGGATCGCTCGTGAAGGAGTTCACCGACGAGATCCTGGCCGCGAGCCTCCTGGTCCACAACGGCGAGGTCCGCCACGCCCCGACCCGCGACCTGCTCGCCGGAGCGAAGCCGTGACCGACCTCACCACGCTGTGGACGTCGATCTACATCGCGATGCTCGCCGCCTTCACCGGCTACGTGGTCATCAGCCGCGTCCCGGTGATTCTCCACACGCCGCTGATGAGCGGTTCCAACTTCATCCACGGCATCGTGCTCGTGGGCGCGATGGTCGCCCTCGGCCTGGCGACCACGACGACGGAGCAGATCATCGGGTTCATCGCGGTCATCCTCGGGGCGGCCAACGTCACGGGCGGCTACGTGGTCACCGAGCGGATCCTCCAGATGTTCGACCGAAGCGGACGGAAGCCGGCGAAGGGGGCGTGAGATGGTCGACTTCTCCAATCTGATCGATCCGGTCTATATCGCGACGATCTTCTTCTTCATCATCGGCCTCCAGCGGATGAGCAACCCGCTCACCGCCCGGAGCGGGATCGTGTGGGCCGGCGCCGCGATGCTGATCGCGACGGTCGTCACCTTCCTGACCCCCAATCTCTCCAACTTCGCGCTGATGGCGATTGGGATCGTCATCGGCGGTGGCCTCGGCTACATCGCGGCGAAGCGCGTCGCGATGACGAACATGCCCCAGATGGTCGCGATCTACAACGGCATGGGCGGTGGGGCCGCGGCCGGGATCTCCGCCGTCGCGCTCCTGGGCAGCACGACCGCGTCCACCAGCTCCCTCGCTGTGGTGGGGGGCCTCATCGGGTCCGTCTCCTTCGCCGGGAGCCTCATCGCGTTCCTGAAGCTCCAAGGGTGGATGCGGCAGCGGCCGATCACCTTCCCCGCCCAGCAGGTAGCCAACATGGCCGTCCTCGCGTTGGCCGTCATCTGCGGCGCCCTCGTGCTCTGGCACCCCTCGTGGGTCCCGGTTTCCGTCGGAACGTTCCTGCCGCTGTTCTTCGTTCTCGCCCTCGGGTTTGGGTTCCTGATGACCCTCCCGATCGGCGGAGCGGACATGCCGGTCGTCATCTCGATGTACAATGCCTTCACCGGGCTCGCGGTCGGCCTCGACGGGTTCTCGTTCGCGACGCCGAACTACGCGATGGTCATCGCGGGTGTGATCGTCGGGGCAGCGGGCTCGCTGCTCACCGTCGTCATGGCCCGGGCGATGAACCGATCGATCGGGAACGTGCTGTTCGGGGCGTTCGGGGCCACGGAGGAATCGGGGACCACGGTCCAGGGCACGATGAAATCGATCGAGGCCGACGACGTCGCGGTCATGCTCGCCTACGCGAACAAGGTGATCATCGCCCCCGGGTACGGGATGGCCGTCGCGCAGGCGCAGCAGAAGGTCAAGGAGCTGACCGACCTCCTCGAGTCGAAGGACATCCAGGTCAAGTTCGCGATCCACCCGGTCGCCGGGCGCATGCCCGGCCACATGAACGTCCTCCTCGCCGAGGCGGGGGTGTCGTACGAGCGGCTGTTCGACCGGGACGAGATCAACCCCGAGTTCGCGAGCACCGACGTCGTCCTCGTCATCGGCGCGAACGACGTCGTCAACCCTGCCGCCCACCGCCAGGGGAGCCCGCTCTTCGGGATGCCGATCCTCGACGTCGAGCAGGCGAAGAACGTCATCGTTCTCAAGCGGGGCCAAGGGAAGGGGTTCGCCGGGATCGAGAACGACCTGTTCTACCGGGACAACACGCGGATGCTCTACGGTGACGCGCAAGAGTCGGTCGGGAAGCTGGTCCAGGCTCTGAAGAAGCTCTAGCCCGCCTCGCCTCTCCCCGCACCCTCGCGGCACGCCGCCCTCCGATCGTCGGCGGCCAGGTCGGTCGCCGCCGGGCGGCGCAAGATAGTTACCCCACCCTCGATTGCTGCGACGAGCGCGATGTGGGGCAAGGGCACGGCGATCCTCCTCGGTCTCGCCGGCCTCGCGACGCTCCCGCTCCTGGTCGGCACCACCGTCGCCGGCTTCACGTGGCTCATCGTCCCGATCGTCGGTGGGACGATCCTTCTGGCCGAAGGGGCGCGTCGAACCTCCGCCCGGGTCCCTCAGCTCGTGCCGGTGCTCACGATCGTCTCGCTCGTCGCCGCGGTGGTCTCGATCGCGACGGGTTGGCTCAACGGTCTCTCCGACGAGCCGTACAGCACACCCGCGTACGCGCACCTGGGTCTCGCGATGTATTCGACGCCGGTGTCGTTCCAGTACGTCCAGTACGGTGCGGTCCACTTCGAGCATTCCTACGACGTCTACCTGCCGCTCCTGACGTTCGTCCAGGTCCCCGACCTCGACTACCGGTGGGTGGCGCTCGCGGCCTGGTTCGGAGTCGTGTACCTGCTCCGAAGTGACGCCTTCGCGTCGGCGGGGTTTGCGACGCCGTGGATCGCGTTGCTCGCCGCGAACGGGCAGAACGACTTCGTGGCCCTGCTGGCCGTGACAGCGGCCATTTTTTGGCGCCCGGCAACGGGCCGGTGGGCGCTCGAGATCGTCTCGCTCGGTCTGAAGCAGTTCGCGAACGTCCTCGTCTTGGGCTACCACCTCGCCCGTCGGGAGTATCTCGCGGCCGCGGGGGTCGTCGTCGTCACGTTCGCCATCTTGGTCCCGTTCTTGCTGGTGGATCCGGGAGGTGTCTGGTGCCACGTCGTCATCGGGGCGCCGGGCGACTCATGCATGGGGCACCCCTGGACCTTCTTCGTCTTCAAGCGGAACTACTGGCTGTACCCGACCTGGGTCGCGCTGGCGTTCCGCGCGCCGATCTACCGGTATCTCCGCGCCGCGACGGCCGGGATCCGGCGGGGCCGATGCGCGCCCTGACCGACGAAGTCGGCCCCGCTCTCGACCATCGGGGAGTCTCCTCCACCTTGATTCGGGTTAAGGCGGCGGTTAACTAGCCCGACCCGCTCGAATCCTTCGACCACAAGGTAGGTAGACAATGTCGATCAGGAGCCACGGAAAGAGCCTCGAGAAGAAAGTCGTACGCGGATCGGAGACGGTCGGCCGCGACGTGAAGAAGGGACTGACGAGTGCCGGCAGGAAGCTGAAGCACGGCGCCCAGACCGCAGGTCGCGACGCGAAGAAGGCGGGCAAGCGAGTGCGCATGGCGACCCGGAGCGGTATCAATCGCGCCGAGCTCCGCCTGCGGAACGCTCGCCGCGCCAAAGCACGCACGCCGTAGGCCCGCGCGCCGAACGCTCGCGTAGAGCCGCCCTGGCGGTCGCGCGAGCAGGGTTCGGGGAGCGACCCCCGAGCCCGTACCGGTCCTCCCGCGCGGGGAGGTTCTCCTTCCGACCGTAGCTCGGGGCCGAGCAGACCCTCCCGTTTCGCCCAAGGATCCCGTCGACGCGCCCTGGGAGAGCCCACCGACGGGCTTCCGATCCTGCCGTGCCGTCAAACTGGCTTGACCAAGTCCGCATCCCGAGGAACCGCCATTCGGTCCCGAGGTGTTCGATGGAGCGGACGAAGAAATCGCCGATGGTCGAAGCTCTGCGGTGCGAACAGGCGAATGCAGTGGAGCTGTACCTTCAGTACAACGGCTACCACTGGAACGTATCGGGCCCACTGTTCCACGATCTGCACGCGATGTTCGACGCCCACGCGAAGGAGGTCTTCGAGATGATCGACCCGCTCGCGGAGCGCCAGCGGATCCTGGGCTATCCGGCCGAGTACACCCTGGAGTCGATGGCCCGGCTCGCGACGCTGAAGATCGACGAGAAGCTGCCGACGACCCCGAAGGAGATGGTCGAGCGCCTCGTGGAGTCGCACCACGTGATCCTCCGCGGTCTCAAGGAAACCTACGAGATGGCCAACCGTGTGAACGACGCAGGGACGATTGATCTCGTCACGCGGTGCGTCGCGGGGCACGAGAAGATGGAGTGGTTCCTGCGCGAGATCCTCGAGAGCCGCGCGGCAGTGATGCAGGGCCACGGCATCGGGATGGTGGCGCCGGCTGGGCGGCGCGTCGTGGTCCGACCCGGGGCGTGAACGAGCGGGCCGGGTGGGACGACCCAGACCACTCTGCGGATCGGGGACGATCACTGTCCCCGGTCCCACCCCGGCGGGTCCCCCCTCGGGGGTGGAAGGGCCTATCCTTCGCGGGGGAGCGTTGCGAGCTTCCCGAGCCGACCGAGCGAGACCTGGGGACGGCCCTGGTAGTCCTTCACCCAGCCGTCGGTGATGCGGACCCGGTCGCCCTCGGCGACGAGCTCGATCTCCGAGCCCCAGAGCACCAGGGCGATCTCGCCCGTCGCGTCCTTCAGCTTCCCGTTCCGGACCTTCTTCCGGCCCCCGTCGCGCGTCTCGAACTCCCGAATCGGCTCGAGTTGGACCACCGTGGCCTCGAACGTCGCCACGCGGGAGGGCCGGAGGTCCGCGATGAACGTCTTGGGCGGGAGGGACGCTGTCACGACCGGGGTACCCGGCGCGGCGCAAAGGCGTTGCGGTACCTTCCATCGGCCGTCGGCCCATCGATACCCTCGAGGGGCCGCCCGGACGCGAGGCAACCCCTCAGCGATCCGGGGGCGCGAAGAGGCAACCACTTTAGCCCGGCCGGCCTCGATGGGTCGCCACCCCTGCGGAGTAGCCGTGCAACGCTTCCGGTCCGCCGCCGTCATCGTGCTCCTCGCCCTCACGCTCGTCCTGACCCTCCCTCCATCGACCCAGCTCGGCGGAGCCCCCCACGCCGTGGCGTCGCCCGTCGCCCTACCTTCTAGCTCTTCCGGCCCGGTCGCGCCCGCCTTCGCCGCGTCGCCCGCCTCCGGGGCCCCGTACGTCGGGAGCACGATCGACCTGCGGAACCAGACGCTTAGGGCCGGGAACTTCGTCCCGGGGGACGGCCTGTACCCGTCGTGGATCTGCTACGACCCGGCGCAGAAGCTGCTCTACGTCGCGAACAGTCTAACGAACTACGTGACCATCGTCGACGCCGTCCGGCATACCATCGTGAGCTACCTCCCCGTCGGAACCGACGGCACCGACCTCTGCCAGGTCGCGGGCGGCAACATCTACTTCGCCGGCGCGAACCTGCACCTCGTCCAGGTCTTCAATATGACGACCCAGGCGCTCGTCGCGAACGTGACGCTCCCGGGCCGCGGGGTGATCTCGTTCGGCTACAACGACGCCCGGAACGTGGTCTACATCTCCGTCATCACCCGGCCGTGGAACGTAACGGTCGTTTCGAACGTCAACTACACGATCCTCGCGTCGCAGATGGTCCGCAACGCTCCGGCGGCCACCGTATGCGACCCCGTCGACAACGAGATCTTCATCGGGGACGACAGCGACAACGCCAACGTTCTCAACGCTACCACCCTGGCGTACGTCACGAACATCACCATCGGGTTGAGCCCGCAGGACGGTATCTGGGACCCGCTCAACGATCGCGTGTTCATGGGGGCCCAGGTCCCGAACAACACCGACGACCTCGACGAGATCGATCCGGTCAACAACACGGTCGTTGCGTCCCTCTCGTTGTCCGCGTGGCCCAACGAGACCACGATCGATCCGACGGGCCAGTGGCTCTACTTTGCCATGGACCCTGGGAACAACGTCACGATGGTCAACGCCACGAACCTCACCCAACACTACACCTTCCCGATCGGCACCGCCCCCAACGGGATCACGTTCGACGCCGTCACCGGTGAGGTCGTCACCGCGAACTCGGCCACCGACAATCTCACGTTCATCAACGGGACGTCCGGCAGGGTGGACTACACGGTCGCCGACGGGATCTCACCGGCCGGCCTCGCGTACGACCCGACGACCTCCGACCTGCTCGTCACGAACAGTCCCGGCAACGTGGCGTACGTCTGGAACGTGAGCCAGGGAACGATGGCGGGGACCGTTTCCCTCTCGGGGGCGCCGACCCAGGCGCGGTACGATCCCACCCTCGGAACGGTCTTCGTCCTTCGCCCGTACGCCGGGCTCCTCAGCGAGGTCGATCCGGCGACGCTCGCGATCCAGCGGTCCTGGAACGTGGGCGACGGGGCCACGTCCTTCGCGATCGACGCGGCGGCCGGCCAGGTCTTCGTCTCGAACACCTCCAACTACTCGATCGAGGCCCTTCGTCTTTCCGATGGGAGCGCCGTCCGCACCCTGACGGAGGCCGCCCCGACGGCGCTCCAGTACTGCCCGAGGACGGGCCTCGTCTACGCGATCGTCGGGACGTTGGACGATCAGGTCATCGCCATCGATCCCGCCAACGGCTCGATCGTCGCCACGGCGGGCATCGGGCTCATCGGCGAGGGGATCGAGTGCGATCCGTTCAACGGGGACATCTACGTCACCGAGCAGCGGACGTTCAACGCTTCGGCGTTGAACGGCACGACCCTGGACCCGGTCGCCTCCTTCGTCGACGGCGGGGGTGGCTCGGGCCTGGCGTACGACACCCTGAACGCCGAGCTCCTCGAGGTCACCGACAATCCCCCGCAGGTCCAGCTGGCCTACATCCCGGGCAACGCGACCCTCGTGGGCACCGTCAACATCAGCCTCGTCGCGAACCTGGCGATCGGCGTGGACCCCCGCGCGGCGGCGTTCGACGCGGCCGACGACTCGTTCTTCGTCGCCAACTACGGGAGCGGAACGATCTCCGTCGTCCTGCCGAACACGCCGCCGCCCCGGATCGCGTCGGCCGCGCTCGCTCCGTCCCCCCTCTACTTCCCGGTGAACACGAGCTTCAACGTGACGGCCACGACGACGAGCGACTTCGGCATCCCCTGTCCGGCGGGCGGGACCTACTCGTGGAAGGTGAACCCCTCCGACCTCGCCACGCCGGCCGGGACGAACTCCCCCGTGGAGGCGTTCCGGACCTCGGGTACGACGGGTACCGGCGTGGTGCAGCTCAACGCCACCTTCGGCGGAACGTGGGCGGTGGTCAGCGCCCCCCTCGCGGTCACCGGCGGGTCGACGATCCCCCTCGCCTCCGCAGCGATCTCGCCAACGTCGTCGAGCCTGCTGGTCGGGCGATCGCAGGACTTCGCCGCCTCGGCCCTGCTGGAGGGAGGGGCCCCCGCGCCGGCGAGCACGGTGTACGCGTGGTCGCTCGTCCCGATCTCGCTCGGAACGCTCAACGCGACGTCGGGCCGGGACGTGAACTTCACGGCGAGCTCAGCGGGCTCCGGGACGCTCTCGCTGAGCGTCTACTACGGTGGGTCGTACGCGTTCGCGTCGTCGGCGATCACCGCCGCGGCCGTCGCCCCCGAGGTCGTGGCCCGCCTGGTCCTCACACCGTCCACGGCCCAGGTGACGTTCCGATCGAGCCTCACCTTCAGCGCGGTCGCGCTCGATGCCTCGGGGAACAATGTCTCCTCGCTCGCGACCTACCATTGGCAGCTGACGGCGCCCTCGCTCGGGTCGCTGGCCTATTCGCCGGGGTACCGTCAGGCCTACACGGCCGGGAACGTCACCGGCACCGACACGCTCTCGGTCCGTGCGTCCCTCAACGGAGCCACGGCCTGGTCGAACGCGACGATCCAGGTCGCGGCCCCGCCGGCGAACGTTTCCAAGGGACCCGGCACCGGGAGCTCGTTCTTGGCCGGAGTCCCGCTGTGGGCGTGGGCCGGTCTCGTCGCCTTCATCGCGGTGGTCGTCGTAGCGGCGCTCGTCCTGCGGCATCGGGCGTCGCCTCCGCCCGAGGAACCCGGGACCGAGCCGGAGGGCCCGTACGTGGAGACGATCGGCGTGGACGTCTCGTCCCCCGAGGAAGAGACGCCCCCCGACTGAGCCGCGCGCGACGCGGCTAGGGCACCGACGGAGGCTCGGGACCCTCTGGTGGGGCCCCTTCGTACTCGAGGGGCTCGCCAGCGGACGCGGCGGGCGGCGATCGCCGCCGCCGCGTCAGGAGGACCGCCAAAAGCGCGGCGACGAGCACGACGGCGACCAGCGCCCCGAGGACCAGCGGAGAAAGGAGCAACGCGACCCCGGACGTGGGGCCCGGGCACGCCGTTACGATCACGCTCACCGTGAGGGAGACCGTTCGGCTGCCGTTCACCGAGTCCGTGAGGTTCAGCAGTACGGAGTAGTTCCCCGCGGCGACGTACGAGTGATCCACCGACGGGCCGGTCGCCGAGCCCCCGTCGCCGAGGGACCAGCTCTCGGTGATGGTCCCGGTGCCGCCCGTGACGTTCGCGAAGAGCTCCTCGAGCGGCACCACGCCGCACGCGGCGGTCATCGCCACGGCGTACGGCACCGCCGAGATCGCCGGATCGACACGGAGGTTCGTGGAGACCGCGACCGCCTCGCCCAGCGAGTCCCTGACCGTGACGATCGGCGAGCTCACGCCCGGCTTCAGATTGGCGCAGGTGACCCGGTCGACGGAACCGGCGTTGCACCCGAAGGGCATGGCGCTCCAGGTGTACGCGAACGGACCGTAACCGCCCATCACCTCCACCGTGAACGTCACCGAGAGGCCGGCGTCCGTCACGTTCCCGGCGGAGCTCGCCAGGACCGTCGAGAGCGGTGGGACGACGACGATGGAGACGACCGTCATCGCGTCCCCCCCGACGGAGTCGTTCGCCCAGAGGGTGACGTTGAACGTGCCCGGCGTCCGGTAGGTGTGCAGCAACGCCGTCTGGTTGGACCGCGAGCCGTCCCCGAGCTCCCACGTGTAGTTGAACGTCCCCGTGCCGCCGAGCACCACGGCGCTGAAGTCGATCGTCGCGGGAGCGACCGCCACGCGCGGGGCTCCCGTCGCCGAGACCGACGGGAACGGCGCGATCGTGAGCGTTGCGTTCGCCCGCACCGTGCGTCCGAGCGCATCGGTGATCGCCGCCTCCGCGGCGTAGATGCCCTCCTTGGGGATCACACAGAGCAGGGCCCCCGTCGCGTTCTGGAGGCATCCGGTCGGAGGGTTGATCCAGACGGTCTCGTACGGCGCCTCGCCCCCTGAGGGGTGGGCGAACAGGGGGGGCAGCGCCACCCCGGCGTCGCCGACGGCGGAGTCCACCGCCACCCCAAGGGCGGTCAGCACGGAGAGGTTCGTCGCCGCCTCCGTCCGGCCCCCGAGCGAGTCCTTGAGGACGACCGTCGTCGTGTAGTTCCCCGAGGCGGTCAGCGTGCAGACCACGACGGCGGTCGTCGAGGAGGGGTTCGGGCACCCTGGGGGCAGGGCCGACCAGGCGTAGTGGTACGTCGCCAGGCCCCCGGTCCCGTTGGCCCAGAAGGTCACCGACAGATGGACCTCCGAGCGCGACGGGTTGACCGCGAGGGCGACCCCGAGGCTCGGGACCACGGTGAGGTTGAACGTGGCGTTCGAGAGGTCCCCGACGGAGTCGTTCGCGCGCACAGAGACGGAGGCGAGGCCGGGCGTTGGGAACCGGCAGGTCTCCATCGTCGCGTTCACCGAGGTGCAGGTGCCGTTCGTGACGTTGAACTGGTAGTGGTAGCTGAGGCTGCCGCCGAACGCCTCGGCGGAGATGTTGAACGGGATCCCCACCTCTGCCGAATCGAACGTCGGGCGGAGCCGGACGTCGAGGGGCCAATTGTAGGCCCACGTATCGTTGACGTGGTTGCCGAGCGCCGCCCCGCCGTAAAGGAGCACGTAGCCATCGGCGCCGTCCCACGTCATCTGCACCGCGCCCCGGGCGTGCGGCAGCAGGGCGAAGTTCTGGTCGAGCTCCGTCCACTGTCCCGCCCGGAAGGCCCAGGTATCGTTGACCTGGGTGACGCACCCAGCGAAGGCGGTGCAACCCCCGAAGAGGAGCATGTAGTTGTACCGGACGACGAAGGTCATTCCCGCGACGAACCGGGGGACCGGCGAGTTCGTTGGGTAGAGCTCTGTCCAGAGGCCCCCAAGATACGTCCACGTCTCGTTCGACATGGTGAAGTTCGTCTCGCCGCCGAACAGGAGCACGTAGCCGTCCGCCGGGTCGTACTGGAGATTCGCGCCCCGACGTGCCGACGGCCAGGCCTGGGTGCCGTTGTTCGCGATCTGGGTCCAGTTCCCGTGGAGGTACGACCAGGCATCGTTCAGGTAGCCGGACGACTGGCTCGTGGCCCCCCCGAAGAGGAGCACGTAGCCGTCGGCCGCGTCGTAGGTCAGGCTCGGCCAGGTCCGAGCCGGGGGCGACACCGTCGGGAAGACCTCGGTCCAGTTGCCCCCAGAGAAGGTCCACGTGTCGTTGCTCCCGCCCTCCCCTCCGAAGAGCACGACGTAGCCGTCGGCCGCGTCGTAGGTCATGCCGAGCTCGATCCCCCACCTCGCGGAGGGCTGCGAGTAGTTCCCCGAGAGGCCGAGCTCGGTCCAGTTGCCGTCGGAGTAGTTCCACGTGGACTCGGTGGCGGCGTTCGAGGTGGGGCTCGAGTCGAGCAACCCGTCGGCCAGGAGGACCGATCGGTCGGGCGGGTCGTACGTGATCCCGCCGTCGCCGAGGTTGCCGGGGCTCGGTCCGTAGCTCCAGTTGGTGATATTGGTCCAACCGCTTCCGATGCCGGCCGACCGGTTGCCCGTCGCGTTCCAGCCGCCGCCCCCGTTGCCCATGCCGATGGTGCCGCCCCCGCCTCCCGTCCCGTTACCGGTCCCGTTGCCGCTGCCGTTGCCGCCGCTCCCGTTCTGGCGATGGACCGACGCCGGGACGCACGAGGCCGACGCGGCTCCGAGGTCGCACCCCATCGGGTGGCCGCTCGCCGGTCCGCGTCCGTCAGTCAGAGAGGCCGCTGCGGCCGCGAGCGCTCTCGCGCCGGCGGTCGTGGCGGGACCGGCGCTCACCGGGGCTGCGGGCCACAGCAGGATCGGACTCGGAAGGAGAAGCAGGATCACGATGACGAGGATAGGCGCGGTCGACCGCGCGACGAACCAGAACGTCGGAGCCCGGCGCAGCGCGTTCCCCGCCGTCGCGGGCCTCGCGGGGGCCGGGTCGGCGCAGGCTTCGACCCCGCTCGCCGTCCACGCTGCCCCAATCACGGCGCCCTCCGATTCGGCGTGCGATATAAGGCGATGTCGGGCTTATATTCCTGAAACCGACCTTCGACCGCACGGCCCTCGCGGAGGGCGGCCCTTCGACGGCGCCGCGCGGTCGGACCGTATCCGCCACCGGGGGTAGGCAGGAGCGCCTGGATTCGGATCGCTTCCGTAACGCGCCGGAGCACGAGAACGCGTTCGTCGGGCTCCCTCAGACGAGGGGCGACCGGATCCGAGGGGGGCCCGCGCGTGGGCACACGGACATCGAGCGTTCCGTCGGCCTTGAGCCGGGGGATGTGTCCGCGGGTCAGGTGAACATCCACCTGTTCTTTCCCATGGAAGCGCGCGATCTCCTGGCCCCCGCGATGTAGGAGGATCCACGACCTTTCCACGCCGGTCGTGACATCCGCCCCGGGATCGCCCCGAGACCGGGTTCGAGCTCCTCCCGGATCGGCACGAAGCATCGAGGCCGAGGCGGGAAGTAGGTTGTACTCGACCGATCGCGGCGCCGGGACGGAGTCCATGGGCGCGGCCAGATTCGAACTGGCGACCTTCACCGTGTCAGGGTGACGTCATAACCACTAGACTACGCGCCCGC
>Ga0209415_10008953_pt1 | contig 17265 bp, 11 predicted proteins | sample PeaSoiSIISIP2007_FD_187696 | JGI IMG/M metagenome (GOLD analysis project Ga0209415, IMG submission 187696) | Peat soil microbial communities from Weissenstadt, Germany - SII-SIP-2007 (SPAdes) (version 2) | ecosystem: Environmental > Terrestrial > Soil > Wetlands > Peat | place: Germany... | reverse complement strand
TCACGAGCGGCTCGACGCGCTGAGGGCGGCCTCCGTCGACGCGATCGTCATCGACCATCACAGGGTCCCCGAGGCGCCCTTGCCGGTCCTCGCGTTCCTCAATCCTCACAGGCCCGAGTGCGGCTTCGCCTACAAAGGGCTCGCGTCAGTCGGGCTCGCCCTCTCCATCTGCGCGGGCGTGCGCGCCGAGCTCGGCGCGCAGCTCGACCTGCGCCGCTGGCTCGACCTCGTCGCGATCGGCACCATCGGGGACGTCGCGCCCCTCGACGGCGACAACCGACCGCTGGTGCGCGCGGGCCTGGACGTGATCACGCACGGGGCTCGACCCGGCACGCGCGCCCTGGCCGCTCTCGCAGGATGCGGTGCGGTGGCTCCCACGGGAGAAGACGTCGCGTTTCGCCTGTCGCCCCGCATCAACGCCCCCGGCCGGGTCGACAAGCCCGACGTGGCGCTCGCGCTGCTGCTCGCCACCAGCGACGAAGAGGCGCGCCGTCTCGCCGCCGAGATCGAGGTCCACTCGGCGAGGCGCAAGGAGATCGAGCGAGCCGTGCTCGCCGAGGCGCTCGAGGAGATGAACGATCCGGCGCTGGCCGCGCTGCCCGGGATCGTCCTCGCAAGGCAAGGCTGGCACCCGGGAGTCGTCGGCATCGTCGCCGGGCGTCTCGTCTCCCGCTTCGGGAAGCCTGCGGTCGTCGTCGCGCTGGACGGAGCTTCGGGGCGCGGCTCCGCGCGGGCACCCGCCGGCTTCTCGGTGTTCGATGCGCTCGCCCGTTCGCGTGAGGCGCTCCTGGGGTTCGGAGGTCACCACGCCGCGGCCGGGGTGGAAGTCGCGAGCGACCGGGTCGGGGCCTTCAGGGACCGCTTCGTCGAAGCGTGCGCGTCCATGGGCGTTCCGGCCTCCACGAAGGTCCACGACGCCGACGCCCTCCTCGAGCCGGGTGACTCGCCTGCGCGCGTGGTGCACGATCTCGCCCGCTTCGAGCCCTGCGGCCAGGCCAACCCGGCCCCGCGCGTCGCGATCGACGGCGCGCGCGTGCTGCAGACGCGCGAGGTGCGCGGCGGGCATCTGCGCGCCTGGCTGGACCTGGCCGGCACTCCCCTGTCCTGCTTCGGCCCGGAGATGGGTCCGCTCGCCGGCAAGCTGGGCGAACGAGCACGCGTGATCGGCCTGCTGAGGCGCGACACGTGGACGGGGGGCAACGCGATCGAAATGCGCCTCCTCGCCGCCGAGCCGACCTGACCCCTTGCGCTATGCTCCAGCCGTGACCTCGCCGGAGCCGCTCGTTCGCTTCCGTCACGTGCGCAAGGCGTTCGGCCCGAAGGTCATCTTCACCGACCTCACGCTCGACCTCTTCCGCGGCGAGACCGTCACCATCATGGGGGGCTCCGGCTCGGGCAAGAGCGTCATGCTCAAGATGCTCATCGGGCTTCTCACGGCCGACGGAGGCGAGATCCTCTTCGACGGACAGGACGTCGTGAAGATGAACGACGAGGAGCTCTCCAACGTACGCCGGCGTGTCGCGTACCTGTTCCAGGGGGCGGCGCTGTTCGATTCGCTCACCGTGGGCGAGAACGTCGCGTACGGCCTGCGCGAGCAGTTCTGGGACAAGATGAGCCAGGACGAGATCTCCGCCCGGGTCGCACAGTCGCTCGAACTCGTGGGCCTGCCCGGGATCCAGCCCATGAGGCCGAGCGACCTCTCCGGCGGCATGAAGAAGCGCGTCGGGCTCGCCCGCACCCTGGCGCTGCAGCCCGAGGTGATCCTCTACGACGAGCCCACCACGGGCCTGGACCCGGTGAACACCGCCCGCATCAACCACCTCATCAACGGCATCCAGCGGGCCCTGAAGCTCACCAGCGTGGTCGTCACCCACGACATGGGAACGGCGTTCGCCGTCTCGGACAGGCTGGCGATGATCGGCCGCGGACGTATCCTCCTCTTCGGCTCGAAGGAAGACTTCCGCAACACCAAGAACCAGACCGTTCGCGACTTCATCGAGGGCCGCGCGCCCGAGACCGAGGACGTCGCCGCTTTGCTCGCTTCTTCCTGATGAAGGGGTTTTTCCCGCGATGAAACGCCAGGTCAAAGTTGGGTTCTTCGTCATCTTCGGGCTGTTGCTCGCGATGGTCGCCGTCCTGCTCATCGGCAGCACCCGGCAGCTCTGGGAGCCGAAGACCGAATACCAGACCGCGTTCAAGGACGTGGTCGGCCTCAAGCCGGGCGCTCCGGTGCGCACCGGCGGTCTGGACATCGGCCAGGTGACCGCCGTCGGCCACGGGAGCGACCCGCGCGACCCGCGCATCTTCGTGACGATGTCGGTCGTGAAGAAGGAGTCGTCGCGCATCAAGACGGACACCATCGCGCGGGTGATCAACAAGGGCCTGCTCGGCGACCGGATGATGGAGCTCACCACGGGGTCCCCCGAGGCCGCCACGCTGCCGCCGACGCAGCTGATCCCCTCCGAGGAGCCGGAGGACATGTTCGCGGCCGCCAACAAGCTGGCCACCGAGACGCAGGAGACCATCGCCAAGCTCGCGCCGCTGGCGCAGGCCCTGGGCGACCCCAAGTTCGCGGCGGACATCAAGGGCGCGGCCGAGGACGTGCACACGCTGCTCGACGTCATGGTGCACGGCGACGGCACGATGCACCGGGTCTTCTTCGACCACGCCGAGGCGGACCACGTCGACGCGCTGCTGACGAGCATGACGCACCTATCGAACCACCTCGACGGCACGCTCGCCGACATCCAGGACGTGACCGACCACATCAAGCAAGGGCCGGGCATCGCGCACGCGCTCGTGTACGACGGCGAGATGTCCAAGGACACGGCCGGCGCGCTCTCCGAGGTGCACCAGGACCTCAAGGCCATCCGCGAGGGAAACGGCCTCGCGCACACGCTGCTCTACGGCGACGAGGGCTCCACGCACGTGATGAGCAACCTCAACGCGATGAGCGACGACTTGCGCGCCATCGTCTCGGGCGTCCGACAGGGCAAAGGGACGCTGGGGGCCCTGCTCGTCGACCCGACCGTGTACGAGGACATCCGCGCCGCCATCGGCAACGTCGAGCGCAACGAGGTCCTGCGGGCCCTGGTGCGCTACTCGATCAAGGCCGACGAGCAGCACCCGGCGCCGCGCGTCGACGCCCACTGACCGGCTCACTTCATCTGGTCGAGCGCGAACGCGTACTCGTCTGCGATCTTCTCCACCGCGGCCTTCACCAGGTCCGCCCCGCCGTGTCCCGAGCGCTTCTCGATGCGCAGCAGCACCGGCCCCCCGCTCGAGGCCCACTGCAGCTCGGCGGCGAACTTGCGCGCGTGCATGGGGTCCACGCGGTCGTCGCTGTCGGCGCCCAGGACCAGCGTCGCCGGGTACTTCGTCCCGCGCGTGACGTGGTGGTAGGGCGAGTACGCCAGCAGCGCCTGGAAGTCCCCCTCGTCGTCGGGGGACCCGTACTCGGCGATCCACTGCTTTCCGATGCCGAACAGCGGATAGCGCACCATGTCGAGCAAGGGCACCTCGCAGAGCACCACGCGAAAGAGCTCGGGCCGCTGCGTGAGCGCCGCCCCGACGAGCAGCCCTCCGTTGGAGCCGCCGTAGATCGCCAGCTTGTCGGCCCGCGTGAAGCCCTGCTTCACCAGCTCCTCGGCCACGGCGAACAGATCGTCGAACACATGCTGCTTCTCGTGGAGCATCCCGTGGCGGTGCCACTCCTCGCCGTACTCGCTACCCCCGCGCAGGTTGGCGAGGACCCAGTTGCCGCCCCGCTCGAGCCAGGGATAGAGCGACGACGCGAAGAACGGCGTCTGCGCGATCTGGAAGCCCCCGTAGCCGTCGACGAGCGTGGGGGTGTTGCCGTCTCTCGCGGCGGTCTTGCCGTGCACCACGAAGAAGGGCACGCGCGTGCCGTCCTTGCTCGTCGCGAAGACCTGATCGACGGCGAAGGCCGTCGCGTCGACCGGGATCTTGAGCTTGTACCAGGTGGTGCGCTTGCCGCTCGAGACGCTCTCCTCGAAGATCTCGGTGGGGTACGTGAACGACTGGAACGAGTAGTAGACCGTGTCGTCGTCGCTGTCGCCGCTGTAGCCGCCCATGGAGCCCAGGGTCGGCAGCGGGATCTTGCGCAGCAGCTTGCCGTCCTCGTCGTGCAGCTCGGGCTGCGAGACCACGTCCTTGAGGTATCCCAGGCCCAGCTCGTGGCCGACGATCGCCATCGACTCGAGCGTGGCGTCCGCCCTCTCCGGGACGATCTCCTGCCAGCTGGCCCGGTCGGCGTGTGCGGGGTCGACCCGGAAGATGCGGTAGCGCGCGGCGCCCTCGTTGGTCTTCACGAAGAAGCGGCCGCGGTCGACGCTCACCTCGTAGAGGGCATCCTTGCCCGCGACGAGCGTCTGCCAGGTGGGGGTCTTGGCGCGCAGGTCCTGGAAGTAGACGTCGTTGTTGCTCCAGCCGTGGGAGACCGAGGCGACGAGCCACCGGCCGTCGCGTGAGATCGAACCCGACAGGAACGACTTGGGATCCCCCGTCTCGGCGCGCACGACCGGATCCTTGGCGGGGTCCGCGCCGAGCGCGTGCAGCCGCAGATCCATGTGCTTCATGCGATCGGGGTCCGGCGGCGACGTCACCGGCGGCAGGTGCACGTAGTAGAAGCCGTCGCCTCGCGGGTTCCACGAGATCGTGGTGAAGCCGGTACCCGGGATGACGTCGACGACGCTCTTGTTGCCCGTCGTCACGTCGAGCACGTAGAGCGTGGCCTCGTCGGCGTTGTTCGCCTTGACCGTGTAGGCCACCTTGCGCCCGTCGTACGACGGCTCCCACTCTCCGAGCGAGGCGCTCCCGTCGGCCGACCACTGCGTGGGATCGAGCAGCACCTTCTCGGTCCCGCCGGCCCCCTCGCGCCAGTAGATGATGAACTTCTCCTTGCCGGCGTCGCGCCGCGGGTAGAAGAGGCGCTTGCCACGCCGCGAGGGCGTGCCGACGCGCTCCACGTAGAACAGCTCCTTCATCCGCGCAGCCATCGCGTCGCGACCGGGCAGCTTGGCGAGGACCCCGCGCGCGAGGGCGTCTTGCTGGCCCACCCAGGCCTTCACCTCGTCGCTCGTGCCGTCCTCGAGCCACCGGTAGGGATCGCTGACCTTCACCCCGTGCAGCTCGTCGACCTGGTCCACGCGCCGCGTCTCCGGGTATTGCAGGGCCGGGGTGACGGCCACCGCCTCCGGCGGCGCTGCAGATGCCAGGGTCGAAGGCGCCGTGGTAGGCGGGGGCAGCGGGGCGGGAGCCTCGGCGCCACAGGCCGAAAGGAATGCGAACAGGGCGAGCGTTCGTTTCACGGAGCGAGACGATACTCGCGAGCTAAGCTCCATGCACACCTTGCAGAGCCCGTCGAACGTCAAGATCGGCCGTGACCGGCCCCCGCCCATCGAGCTCGGGGCCGCGCCGCACATGAGCCTGACGACCCGCGCGCGCCGCTTCCTGCGCGAGCACGGTCGCAAGCTGTGGTGGCTGCACTCGCTCTACGCGCTCGCCCTGGGCACCGGGGTCCTCATCTTCGCCCGGAAGGGCTTCGAGTACGCGCACTGGATGGCCGTGGCCCTGGGCCTGTCGTGGCTGCTGGTCGTGCTGCTCTTCCGCGTCTTCGGCGCGGGCGGGCAGGTCCGCGCCTACGACGCGGCCGACCCGCGCATGCGCGTGGGCTTCTACGTGATGACCTACGCGCTCAAGAACCTCTACCAGGCGATGCTCTTCTTCCTGGTGCCGTTCTACTGGAAGTCGACCACGCTGGACGCGGCCAACGTCTGGTTCGTCCTGCTGCTCGGGGCCTGCGCGGTGCTCTCGACGATCGACATCGTCTTCGACCGCGTGCTCATGCGCTGGCGCGCGCTCGGGTCGATCTTCCACGGCATCACCCTCTTCGGCTGCCTGAACCTCGTCATTCCAGCCCTGTTCCCGGACACGCGCACCCTCTGGACCCTGCTCGCTGCAGCCGCGATCGCGGTGGTGAGCTTCTGGACGCTCCACGTCACCCGCCGGGTGTTCCAGAAGAAGATCTACGCGGGCGTCTTCGCGCTCACCCTCGGCGGCGGCGTGGGCCTGGCCTACGTCGCGCGCGCGGCGATTCCGCCCGTGCCCATGTACGTCTCGTCGGCCGGCGTCGGACCGAAGCAGCTGGCCGACGGTCGGCTCGCGATGGAGGTCAAGACGCTGCACCCGTCGGTGATCCAGGAGCTCATCGCCGTGACCGACGTCGTCGTTCCCGGTGGCAAAGGTGATCGACTCCGCCACGTATGGCGCCACGCCGGCGTCGTCGTGCACCGCACGACCGAGGAGACCTCGCGCGTGCCGGGCCCCAAGGGCGTCGTGCGGCTGCGGTCCTCGCTCACCGGCGACGATCTTCCGAAGGACCTCGTGGGACCGTGGTCGGTGGACGTCGAGACCGACGACGGGCAGCTCGTGGGTCGAACCGAGTTCGAAGTCGCGGAATGATCGGGTTCACACTTGAAAGGCATCCTTCAAGGATGCAGGTCAACCGTCGCGCGTAACGTCGCGTGCCCGTTGAGTTGACACCGAACATGCGGGCTGGCGCGGGCATTGCTAAGCGCGAGCGCGATCGGCGAAGAGGCCTTTTCATCGCGCCGCGCCCCCTTCATCCTGCTCGTTCCCATGCACGGTCTCGTCAGCTACCTCGTCGCCGCGATGACCTCGTGGGTGCCGCTGTACGCCCAGGGCGAACCGCGCGACGAGACCGCAGCGCGCTACGAGAGCATCGCGCAGGACGCCGTGTCGGTCGCCTACGACGAGTCCGAGCGGCCGCTGTTCGGAGGCTCCACGGGGCGCGCGCAGACCGCGCTGCTCATGCTGTCGGTCGCTTCGTTCGAGAGCGCGTTTCGCAAGAACGTCGACGACGGCACGCGCCTCGGCGACCACGGCCACTCGTACTGCCTGATGCAGATCCGCGTGGGCGACGGCACGACCGGCGAGGGGTGGACCGGCTCCGAGCTGATCTCGGATCGAACCCGCTGCTTCCGTGCGGCGCTGCACATCCTGCGCGGCTCGTTCGCCGCGTGCCGCAGGCTGCCGGTGATCGATCGCATGAGCGCCTACGCCACGGGTAGCTGCAGCGAGGGGGCCGAAGCCTCGCGGCTGCGCGTGGGCCGTGCCCTGCAGTGGTGGGACACCCACCTGAAGCCCACCGACGCCTGACCTTCTGGTGCGGTAGGCTCCGGGCCGCGGCATGTCCACGGTCAAGTGGCGCTTCGTACGCGCCTACGGAACTACCTTCCTCGTCATCGCCAGCTACGTGTGGCTGGGCGTGCGCACGCGCGTGCTCGGCAGGGCCTGGCGCGAGGCGAACATCGGCGGCTTCCACACGCGCAACGCGCGGCGCGTCTACGCGACGATCCTGAAGCTGCAGGGGCTGTTCATCAAGGTCGGGCAACTGCTCTCGATCATGGCGAACTTCCTGCCGGCCGAGTTCCGCGCCGAGCTCGAGGGGCTCCAAGACCAGGTGCCCCCGCGGCCGTTCTCGGAGATCGAGGACCGCCTGAGGCGCGAGCTGGGCGACTCGATGAAGCTCGTCGCCGACCTCGACAAAGAGCCCACGGCGAGCGCGTCGCTCGGACAGGTGCACTCGGCTCGACTCGTGGACGGGCGGCGCGTGGCCCTCAAGGTGCAGCACCGCGACATCGACCAGATCGTGCGCCTCGACCTGCGCACCATCCGTCGCATCATGGCCATCGTGCAGTGGTTCGTCCCGGTGCAGGGGCTGGACGCGTACTACCACCAGATCAAGGAGCTGCTCTCGCAGGAGCTCGACTTCGTGCTCGAGGCCGACCACATCGAGCGCATCTCGAAGAACTTCGCCAACGACCCGCGCGTGGTCTTCCCCAAGCCGGTGCGCGAGCTGTCCACCCGGCGCGTGCTCGCGACGACCTGGGTCGAGGGCGTCAAGGTGAGCGACGTCGGCGCGCTGTCGAAGCTGGGCGTGGACAAGAAGGACGTGGCCCAGCGCCTGGTGCGCGTGTACTGCCAGATGATCTTCGTCGACGGCGTCTACCACGCCGATCCGCACCCCGGGAACGTGCTGGTCCAGAAGGACGGCGCGATCGTCCTGCTCGACTTCGGCGCCGTAGCGGAGCTCAGCCCGCAGATGCGCCAGGGCATCCCGGAGTTCCTCGAGGGCGTGCTCCGGCGCGACACCGACCGCCTCTTCAAGTCGATGCGCACCATGGGCTTCATCTCGCGCACCAGCGACGAGGCCGTGAGCGAGCGGATCATCGAGTACTTCCACCGCCGCTTCCAGGAAGAGGTGCGGCTCGAGAGCTTCAACCTCAAGGACATCAAGATCGACCCGCAGCGCGGCTTCGAGAACCTGCTCGATCTGCGGCGCATGAACATCGGGCTGCGCGAGCTGTCGGGCGCGTTCCACATCCCCAAAGACTGGGTGCTGCTCGAGCGGACGATCCTGCTGCTCTACGGGTGCTGCACGTTGCTCGATCCGGAGCTCAACCCGGTGGCGATCATCCAGCCGTACCTGCGGCAGTTCGTGCTCGGCAACCGCGACTTCGCGCAGATCGCCATGGAGGCCATCCGCGACATGGCCATGAGCGCGATGACGCTGCCGGAGGACATGCGTAAGTACCTCACGAAGGCCAACCGCGGCGAGCTCACCGTGCAGGTCCGCGGCGTCCAGGAGGGTGCCCGCACCGTGTACACGGTGGGCAGACAGATCATCTACACGTCGATCGGGCTGGTCGCCGGGTTCGAGGCCGTCGAGTCGTGGAGGAGGCACGAGGTCGGGCTGACCAAGTGGCTCGGCGGGGTCGCCATCGGGATGGGCGTACTGCTGCTTCTATCGAGCCTGTTCGGGAGGCCGCGACGCAGATAGAGCGGTTACTGGGCTACCGGGGGGACGACGACCTTGTTGATGGACTGCACGCTCGCGCCGGCGGGGTAGCCGTAGCTCACCCACTGCGAGTAGAGGCCGCCCATCTGCGGCTGGGTCGGGTCGATCGTTCCGCCGGTGATCGCCGAGCCCCAGCCCCACACGGTGAGCCCGAAGGGCGCCGTGCTCTGCATCACGTGCCGGCCGTTGTCGCAGTTGCCGACGCGGTAGAAGTTGCCGGTCACGAGGTCGACGTGCGCGATCTCGTAGCCGCCGCTGCCGACGGGGGTCCATCCCGTGACCGTCCCGCCGCAATCGAGGGTGACGTCTGCATAGGAGCCGTCGGCCGCCTTGCCGCGCACGACGGCGAGGTTGGTCTCCGGGTACGTGGGATCGGTGAAGAACACGTACTGACCGAGCCACTGCTGCGGCGGCACGAGGCCCACGAACTCGGGATCCCCTCGCCCGTCGGTCTGCGGGCCCACCAGGGTGCCGCCGGTCATGTACGACGCCATGTAGAACGGGTGCTCCGAGTCCTGGCTGCTGACGACGAAGCCTCCGGGGGAGTTGAAGTCGACGACCTGCCCCTGCACGAGGGAGGTCGGCGCTCCGGACGGCGGGGCCGGGTCGTAGGTGAGCGTGGTCCCGGTCACGGCGCCGACGATGCGCCACGGGGGCGACTCGGTCTGACCCTGCCACCGATCGCGATAGCGAGATGCGACGTACTCGTGGCCGAGCGCGCGCACCGGCGGGATCTGCTGGTGCGCGGAGTCGCACGCCTGGATGTCCGCCGGAACCTCGAAGCACCGGCTTCCTCCGATGAGGCCCACGGGGTTGTTCGACTGGATGGGGCTTCCCACGAGCTCGGCCTGCTGGGCGACGTGAAGGACCTGCCCGCGCGACAGGTTGTAGGTGACCGGCTGGCCCTGCGCGGCGCCGGCGACGCCGGTGCCGGCGGTGATGGCCGCCGTCGGGGCGATGGTGACGGTCGTGCCGTCCTGCGAGGCGATCACGTCGATGAACGGCCAGCTTCCGTCCGAGCCGCTCGCGTCGGCGGCGTAGGCATCGACCGCGACGTAGTTCGTGTCCCACGCGGTGGTCGGCAGCAGCAGCGAGGCGCTCGTGATGGCGCTGACTCCACCGCCGTACGGGAAGATGTCGTACGCCACGACCGGGGCGCTGGCCGTGATGTGGAACGCGCTGCCGATGGATGTCGCGTGGGGCGCCGGATCCTGCGAGATGGCCGGGGTCACGCCGCCGGGACAGGACGGCTTGTACTCCTGCTCTGGACCGCTCTGCGCCAGGAAGAGAATGGCGATCTGGCCCGGCGCGAGCTGCCCATTCGACAGGGGCGTGTACGTGAGCGACTGTCCCGAGCCGCTGGGGACGACGGCGAACGTCGACGCGTTGAGGGTCTGCCCCGCGAACTCGACGCCCAGAGTCACGGGCTCGTCCCAGGTGTTGGCGACGAAGGCCGCGTAGCAGGCGCCGGCGGCGAAGGTGGTGTCCGGGTTCACGGTCCAGTAGTCGCACCCGACGCTGCTCTTGTTGGCGCTCGCGGCCTCGCACGGGGCAACGCACTGGCCGTTGGGCGAGCACCCCTGCCCCGCCGGGCACGTCTTGATGACCTTGCCGTTGCAGTCGACGAAGGACTTGAGGTCGGGGCCGCAGCGGTCGGCGCAGGAGCCGCCCTCGGAGCCGAAGAAGCCCCCAGAGCCGCCGTCGTCCCCCGAGACGAGGGAGCCGCCGTCGTCCCCGCCCCCCGATCCACCGGTGTCGAAGCCCTGGTTGTGACTGGAGCCACACGCGGCGGCGATGGCGACGAGAGCGATGGGGACTGCGCGGGCGAAGCTCATGGCGTGCGCGAGAGGGCAATCGGCGCGCCATGCACGTTTGCCGTGGGATCGCACGGTTCGCGTGCGCACGATGCGCAAGGGCGGTGCTCCTGGAGCGCAGCTCCGCTCGGGGTCAGCCGCTCCCCGCGGCCCTACTTCGACACGGTCACCGGGATGAACTGCACGCCCTGGACGCTCGCGGCTGCCCCCATCGGCGCGAGGGAGGTCACCTCGACGACCGCCGTGCTGCCCGCGGCTGCCGAGCCATCGGTGGTCACCGTGAGCTTCACGGTCTCGCCGTTGTTGAGCAGGTCGGTCGCGGTCGGGCTCAGCGTGGCTGTGAACGACCCGGCAGACTGGCCCGAGACCGTCGCCTGCACGATCCAGTCTCCCACGCGCGCGGTCGACCACCCGGTGAGCGTCACGTCGACGGAGGCACCCTTGGTCGCCGGGATGGTCACGCTCTTCGGCGAGGGGTCGACGTCGACGTAGGGCATCCCTGTGGCGGGGACGCAGGGATCGCCCCCCTTGGCGGCGGCCGAGTTCGACCAGATCGTGGGCAAGACGTAGTTGCCTTGCATCGAGGGCCCGTCGCAGAGGTCGGCCACCTCGCTCGCTCCGAAGCCGAAGTTGTACCCCGACGTGGGCGACGGGTCCGTGGCTGCCTCGCTGAGCTCGTGGGCGGCGACGAAGGCGTACTGCGCCATGATGTCGGCGGCAGCGGGCGAGCAGCCAGGCAGGATGACGGCGTAGTCGTGCCCGCCGCCGGTGCGGTTGTGCCACCCTCCGGCGCTGGCGACGGTGGTCACCGTGGTCGCGCTCGAGAGGAAGAACGCGTACACGCTCTGCGGCGCCGACGGCAGCACGCCCGAGGCGACCTTCTGGTCCACGTAGGACGCGAGGTCCTTGTCGACGAGCGTGTCCGGCGTGGGGTCGGACAGCTTGACGTGCTGGTGCGTCCCCGCTCCTACCCCGTAGTCCTTGCCCACGGTCAGCCAGTAGCTCGACGTGACGATCCAGTCGCCGAACGTCTTGATGTCGCCGTCGTCGGGCGTGTCGGAGAACGACACGGTCACGAAGTTCACCTTCGAGAGCGGCTGCTGGCCGCCGTTCTGCGGCATCGCGGGCAGCGGCGCGTGCGTCGACGTGGCGAACGAGCCGGTCACGGCGACGGCCTCGACCTGATGCGCGTCCGTCGTGAAGATGACGCCGTCGTAGTACTGGATCACGACCAGCGAGGTCTGCCGGCCCATCGCCGGGGCGACGAGCTCGATGACGAGCGTGCAGGTCGCTCCGACGTCCAGCTTGTCCGCGCACGTGCCGCCCGCGCCCGGGTAGGTGCCGCCCTTGTACGAGAGGGTCGACGACTGCGGCGTCAGATCGGTCATCTGCGTCGCCGGCGCCGCGCCGCTGTTGAGGACCGTGAGCGTGATCTCCTGCTTCTGCCCCGCCGGCACGGGCAGCGTGAAGCCGAAGGTGCCGCTGACGAACATGCCGAGGGTCGCCTCGGCTGGGCCTGCCGCGGTGCAGATGCCGTAGAGCGTCGGGTTGTCGTTGCCGCTGCCGCCGTCGGGGGAGCTCGGCAACGAGCCCGGGGGGCTGGTGCACGCCGCGACGAGCGCGCTGGCGGCCAGAAGCCGTGTGAAGGAGAGGGCGGTCATCTCGAGCTTCGCTAACGCTGCCGCGACGCGATCTCCGCCTCGAAGGCGTCCGGGTCGCGCTGGTACCGGGCGATGGTCTCGGCGATGAACGGGCTGGTGTACGCCTCGGGCCTGGGGTTCTCGATGACGTCGACGATGGCCTTGGCCGCCGCCTCCACGGGCTGCGCGCCGGGCAGCTTGCGGTTGTCCACGACGCCGGCGCCGAGCGAGTTGAGGCCGAACTCCGTGGCGACGACGCCGGGTAGCAGCACCGTGACGTGGATGCCGGGATGCGTCGCGCGCAGCTCGACGCGCAGCGACGCGCTCAGCATGTTCACGGCGCTCTTGACCGCGCCGTAGGCCGCGCGCACGGGGGCGAGTGGCGCTCGCGAGAGGCCGCTCGAGACGTTGACGATCTGGCCCTGGTTGCGCGACTTGAAGTGCGGCAGCACGGCCTGCATGCCGTAGACGACGCTCTTCATGTTGTCGCGCCACATGGCGTCCAGGTCGTCGTCGGTGAGCTCGGCGACGGAGCGCGAGATGCCGCGCCCGGCGTTGTTGACCCATACGTCGACGCGACCGAAGCGGTCCAGCGCCGCCTTGTACAGTTGCTCGACGTCGCCGCGCTTGGTGACGTCGGTGACGACCGCGAGCGCGGCCTCGCCGATACCCGCGGCCACTCCGTCGAGCTCCGTCTTCCTGCGCGCCGCCAGGACGACCTTGGCGCCCCTGGCCGCGAGTTGCTTCGCGAGCTCGGCCCCGATGCCCCCGCTCGCACCCGTGATGACGACGACCTTGTCCATGCCCCCCAGCGTAGTCACGGCCCGCAGACGGTGGAAGCCTGCGTTCCGCCGCCCGGCAGCGTGAATAGGATGGGCGTGCAGGTGGGCAGCGGCGCCGCGCAATCGGCGCCGGTGACGCACGGCCGGGTGCAGAGGTTGGTCGGTGACGGGAAGCAGACGCCGTTCGCGCAGGTGCCGCCGCCGGTGCACGCCGTGCCGAAGCCAGTCGTCCCCGAGGCAACGGGCCCGCACGCGAGGTCGACGCGGTTCGCCCCCGAGTTGCTCCACGCCTGGCACACCTGCCCCGCGATCGTGCAGGCGCCGTTGCGCGCGCAGGCGAACGCGCAGTACCCCAGCGGGCCCGTGTCCGTGCCGATGGTGATGGTCTCCTCGGTGCAGATCGTGCCGGCGCCGAGGAACGACGTGCAGTCGGTGTCTCGTGACACGCTCGTGTCGTCGCACGGCGCGCTGCACTCCTGGCGCGCGGTGTCGCAGAGGCCGGTGGAGCAGGCGCTCGAGTCCGCGCACGGCGCACCCGCCGCGCCCGTCGCCCCGAACGGTGGCGTGAAGCAGACGAAGCACGGTGTGCTGGCGCACGTCGAGGGCCCTCCGCAGCGCGCGGTCGAGCTCATGCTCGTGCACGCCGTCTCCGAGGTGCACGCCGTCGGCGCGTTGCACGTCCCGCCTATGCAGGTGTCCAGGCCGATACAGGTGCCCCCGCTGCAGCAAGACTGACCGGCGCCTCCGCAGCTGCTGCACGTGCCGCCCAAGCACTGCGCGGCGCCGCTGCAGGAGCCGCCGACGCCACCGCAGCACGGCTCGCCCGGACCACCGCACTCGCACGTGCCCGTTCCGCCGTTGCACGCGCCGCCGGAGCTGCACGTCCCGCCCGGACAGCACGGCTCGCCGACGCCACCGCACGTCGCGCACGTGCCGGTAGCGGCGCACACGAAGCCGGCGCTACACGAGCCCGCACAGCACAGATCGCCGAGAGCGCCGCACGCGACGCACGAGCCGCCCGAGCACGTGTTTCCCGCGGAGCACCCGGTCGCCCCCGAGCAGCAGACGAGCCCCGGGCCGCCGCATGTTCCGCATGTACCGGACACGCAGAGCGCGCCCCCCGCACATCCGCCGTCCGAGCAACACGTGTCGCCGGTCGCGCCGCACGCCGCGGCATCGCTGGACGCGCCATCGCCTGTGCTCGAGGCGTCGCCGGTCGTGCCGTCGCCAGTCGCGCCGGCGTCGGTGGTCGACCCATCGCCGGTCATCGAGCCGTCGCCGGTCGCCCCATCGGATCCACTCGAAGATCCGTCGCCCGCGCCGTCTGCCTTCGATCCGTCGGCCGCATCGCTCTTCGACCCGTCTTTCGACCCCCCGTCGGCGATCGTCCCATCGCCCTGGCCGGCCCCGTCGCCGCCGCTGCCAGTCGAGTCGAGCGCGCCGTCCTCGAAGCCGGAATCGTCTCCTCCTCCAGTTCCGGTGGTGGAGTTGGAGGAGCCGCACGCAATGGCGACGCCGCAGACCAAGGCCAGCGCGACGGCTCGAGACGACAGCAAGCGGACGCCCTCGTTCCCCATTGAGCCATGATAGCTCGATGCGACAAACCTTGTGGATCCCCCTAGCTCACTGCGGGGCAGGCTCCGCGCAACGCCCGTTGACGCACTGATCTTGCGAGTGGCAGCAGTCGGCTGCGGTGGTGCACTTCTCGTAGTCCTGCGAGCAGCCGCCGGAGGGCGGCGCCGGGAGGCATACCAGGCCGCCGTCGTCGCTCGCGCGACAGAAGCCTCCGCAGCACTGGTCGCCAGAGCTGCACGACGTTCCGTCCCGCTGGCACGGGTCGAGCACCCAGAAGCCGCGCAGGTTGTCCGATTCGAGCTCCTGGCCGTCGAGGAAGAACGCGGGGTGGCTCGAGTCCTTCCCGGGCGCCGAGTTCATGTCGATCGCGGCAACCCAGAGCTTGCCGTTGATGTCGCCGTTGTCCTTCGACGGGGTCGTGTTGCCATAGGAGCGATGGCTCGTGAAGACGGCCCAGAAGTAGCCACCGACCGCCTCGGGCAGCACCGTTGGCGCGAAGTTGAGCGCCGGGTCGTTCGCAGGCAGATAGCTGGTCGTGACGTTGGCCCCCGTGTAGCCATCGGCGGCGTCGAGGCGTGCGACGGACTTCGAGGCGACGTCGACCGTGTAGAGGTTGCCCGTCGCGTTCGAGGTCTCGAACGCCCGGTTGGAACCGGCGTGGAACAGGACGCTCTTGGTGTCCGGCGTGAACGCCGGCCAGGCGAGCGTGTCGTTGCCCGGATCGGGAGACGTGGGGACGAGGTCGGTCATGTTGGAGAATGTCTTGGTGGCGTTGTCGAAGCTCGCCACGCCGAGCACGCCGCCGACGCCACCGCTGTCGAGGCCGTGATTGAACGCCATCATCGTCCCGTCGGGCGAGAAGGCGGGCGTCCCGGCGTTGCTGACCGTCCAGCCCGTGGCCGCGATCTGCGCGCCAGTCCTGGTGTCGTAGAGTAGCGAGCTGCCGGATCCCCATGTGCGGTAGTTCGTCGCCGACATGACGAAGCTGCCGTCCGGATAGATGCCGCCGTACGTGAGGTTCATGTTCGGCGCCGAGTAGATCGGCGCCCCGTTGTTCTTGAGGTCGTAGCTCGCGCTCGACACGCCGATGGTGACGTTGGCCACGAGCGTCGAGCCGTCGGCGCTAGCCGTGTGGCACACGTTGCCGCAGCCGCCTTTGAGCGCGACGGGCGCCGTCGCTCCGGGCTGGATCTTCATGATGCCGACGCCGCCGCCGCTCGCGAGGAGCCGAGAATTGTAGGTCTCGTAGTAGATGGTGCCGCGGATGGTGCCCTGGGCGATCGTCCACGTCTCGGTGATGGGCCCGGTCACCGCGCCGCCGGAGAGCTTGGTGATCTCGACCTTGACCGCGCTCGTCGCCTGCGCCGCGCTCGTGATCGCGGTCCATACCGGCGCCGAGAGCTGGAGCTGGTTCGCCTTGAGCGTGCCGCTCGGCGGGCCATAGTAGCCCTCGTAGTCCATGCCCGTGAACGACACGTGGACGAGGGCCGCGTCGTACGCGGTCCCGTCGAACTGCAGGACCAGCGGGAGCAGGCCGCGCGGAAAGACTGTCTTGTCGTACGGGTAGAGCCACTTGAACGCAGTGTCTGCGGAGCCGCCCGAGCCGAGCTGGCTCCGGTCGCCGGTGGAGATGCTCCCCGGGTTCTCGCTGATCGTGCAGGCGCCCGCGGTGCAGGTGCCGCCGGCAGCCTGGCAGCTCGGATCGCACGTCAGGGGCGGGGGCGTGCTGCCGGAGGAGGAGCCTCCGCTGTCGCCGAAGGTCCCGATGCCGCTGCTGCTGCCGCTCCCCCCGCCGCTCCCCCCGCCGCTCGAGCCGCTGCTCGAGCCGCCGTCGCTTCCGCCCGAAGCGCCCGGGTCCGTGCCGCTCGAGTTGCTGCCACACGCGCCCGCGAGCGTAACGGCCAGGAACAGCGCCCCGAGACCACCGAGATCGAGTTTCAGATAGGCCATGGTTGCCGCCCTTCCCGATCCGCGGGCAGTGCAACGCGTGTACCGGGACGGACGCGCTCACTTTCGTGCAGAAATGCTTGTATTCGGACCTTCAGATCGTGGGTCCGGACGGATCCATGAGTGGATCAAGGTCGCGCTCGCTACCCGTCGAAACAGCAACCAGTCGCGGCCGCTTGAGACACGCGTTGAGACGTGACGCGTGCGACATCCCGAAGCATCGATGGGTCTCCGATGCGCGTCCGCCCTTCCTCGGGCTTGCTGGCTCTCGCCGCGGCCGCCTGTTCGTCGTCTTCCCCGTCCTCGTCTCCGGCGCCAGAGGCCGACGCTTCGACGGATGGCGGCAGCGTGAGCCCGATCCCGACTCGGCCCGCCGAGGCGGCCCTCGCCCCGCAGCTCATCGGCACTGCCGGCTTCGCCTTCGCCGCCGGCAGCGGCTTCCCCGGGGCCGCCGCTCCGCAGGGGATCGCCAAGCTGGGCCCCGACACGTCGGGCATCTACGGCCACGTCAGCTTCCTGCACTGCTCCGGCTACTGGTACCCGGACGACACCATCGCCGGCTTCTCGCACATGCATCTGCAGGGCACCGGCCTGCCCGACTACGG
>Ga0209415_10008952_pt1 | contig 17266 bp, 14 predicted proteins | sample PeaSoiSIISIP2007_FD_187696 | JGI IMG/M metagenome (GOLD analysis project Ga0209415, IMG submission 187696) | Peat soil microbial communities from Weissenstadt, Germany - SII-SIP-2007 (SPAdes) (version 2) | ecosystem: Environmental > Terrestrial > Soil > Wetlands > Peat | place: Germany... | reverse complement strand
GGAACTACCCCCTTCCCCGGCACCCCATCCCCAAAAACAAAACCTGGCCGTTTACACAAAAGAATTGACACACCTGAAACGAGTTCTTCCGGTTGTTGAAACGCCACGTCATTTCGTCAAGGTAGGCTTGCAGATGCTTTGCAGACACACGATGCCACGTCCCTACGATGGCGCGCTTGAGCAGCGAGGTGGACGCGGCCTGGTTGGTCGGCCCTTCCCTCTGTCATGCTGAGCGGAGCGTGACCACTCGCTTATGAGTGGTCGCGCGCAGTCGAAGCACCCCTATTGTCTGCACAATCCTTCATCCACGGATACCACTCCTTGCTCAAGTCAAACCAGTGCGGATTCTGCAACTCGATCAACGCGATCTTCTCGCTGCGTCGCCAGCCCTTCAATTGCTTCTCGCGTCCGATCGCCTTGTGAACATCATCGTAGGATTCCCAGTACAGCAACCGTTCCACATCATAGTTGTCGGTGAAGCCTGGGATGCGATGGAACTTGTGCTCGAACACCCGCTTGTGCAGGTTGCCGGTGACGCCTACGTACAGGGTTCCTGACAAGCTGCCCAGTATATAGACGCAGTAGCTTCGTCTTCTCATGAGGTGCGAGCTAGGGATGCGGTCCTTCGGCAGGCTCAGGATTTCAGCGCGCGGCTCGAACGCCGCGCAAACGCCTCAACTTCGACTGCGTATGCTCTGCGCAAAGCGTAGCGCATACTTCGCTCAGCATGACAGGATGAGCGCTATTGCCGGATGGATGCTGTGCCGTTGGTCACAGGTGTGGAAGACAAGTCCCGATTTGGAATCGGACGTGCCCCATGTCTCGCTGCTTCCTCCTATGCCGAGCGCCCCCTCACACCCTCAACTCCACCACCGTAGCTCCCGCCCCACCTTCATGCTGCGGTGGCTCCGTCACCGAGGCCACGTGGGGATGCTGCTGCAAATACTGCCGCAGCGCTTTGCGCAGGATGCCCATGCCGCTGCCATGAACTACACGTACCCTTGGCAGCCCGGCCAGAAACGCGTGGTCCACGAACTTTTCTACCTCGCGGGTGGCATCATCCACGGTGCGACCGATCACGTTGATTTCCGAAGCCGCATTCTGGCTTTCACTGCCCAGCGAGACCGAAAACCCACGAGCTCGCGCCGCTTTTACCGGAGAATCGGCGGCTCGCACTAGGATCTCGGCAATGTCATCGCGCGCAATCCTCATCTTCATGGCGCCGATCTCCACTTCAAAGTGGTTGTCGTCGAGCCGCCGCGAAACTACCCCCGGCCGCCCCACCGACTTGAGCTTGACCGTGTCTCCCTCGGAGACATGCTTCACCACCTGCGGCTGCGCGTTAGGATCGCCCTGGTCCGCGCCGGTGCTGTGAGCCACTACGGCCGAGTCGAACTGCTCGCGAAATTCCCGGCGCAACTTGGCAATCCGCCGCTCTGCGTCTTTCGAAAGCTTCTGCGCCGCTGCCCGGTCCTGGATGGCATTCACCGTCTCCCGCGCGTGGTACTCGAAATCTCGCAGCAGGCTGTCCAGCTTCTTCTCCATCTCCTTGATCTTGGATTGTTGCTCCTTCTTCCCTTCAGCCGCCAGGCGAGCCTTCTCGCGCTCCAGCTCTGCTTCTCGCGCGCGCAGCCGCAAACGCTCGGCCTCAGCTTCCCGCAGCTCCGCGTGTAACCGGTCCAGAAATTGGCCGACGTCCCGCGCCTGCGTGCCCAGCCGTGACCGGGCCGAGTCGATAATCTCCGGATTCAATCCCAGCCGCCGCGCAATGTTGATTCCCGCGGATGCTCCCGGCACGCCAACTTTCAGTTCGTACGTAGGCTGCAACGTCGCTTCATCGAACCCGACCGACGCATTCACGACTCCGGCCGTGTTCGCCCCATACACCTTCAGCGAGGTGTGATGAGTCGAAATGATGCTCACGCAACCAATCCGCCGGAAGTGCTCAGCAATGGCCACGGCCAGCGCCGCGCCTTCCTCCGGGTCCGTGGCCGACCCCAGCTCATCCAGCAAAACCAGCGACTGCGCGCTTGCGGTGCGCGAAATAAAATCAATATTTGTGACGTGCGCGGAGAAGGTGGAAAGATTCTGCTCAATCGACTGGTAATCGCCAATATCGGCCAACACCGCGTCAAAGACCGGAAGTTCAGCCCGGTCAGCGGGAACGGGCATGCCCGACTGCGCCATCAACGCCAGCAGCCCGGTGGTCTTGAGCGCGACGGTCTTCCCGCCGGTATTCGGACCGGTAATGATGAGCTGCCTTCGCTCGCTGTCGAGTTCAATACTCACCGGAACAATTTGGCCGCCTTTAGCCTTGAGATTCCGCTCCAGCAGCGGATGGCGCGCATTGCGCAGAATCAGAGACTGCTCGTGAGATTGCCCGTGTGGGGACGGCCGCCCCCGGCCGTCCGTGGCGAGCAAAGCTCGCCCATCTTCATTCAGCGCCACCGCCACGCAGTTGTATTCCTCCGCGAAGCGCGCTTTGGCAAACTGCAACTCCAACTCGGCCAGCACCTCAACCGCCGCGAAGATCGCCTCCGCCTGCTCCCCGATCCGCCGCGTCATCTCCAGCAGAATGCGGTGAATCTCGGCGAGCTCTTCATCCAGCAGCCGCACCAGTTCGTTGTTCTGTTCAATCGTTTCCAGCGGCTCGACAAATACCGTCTGCCCGCTCGAACTGGCTCCGTGGACGACGCCCTGCACCCGCCGCTTCTGCTCCACCTTCACCGGGATCACGAAACGCTCGCCCCGGATGGTGATGAGTTCGTCCTGCACCGTGCCGCCCTCAGCCAGGCGCCGCAGGTAGCCGCGCAGCGATTCCTGAATCAGCCGTTTCTGCCTTTCAATCTCACGCCGGATGCGGCCCAGCTCCGGCGAGGCCCGATCTTCGAGCGTGCCATCGGGCAGAATCTTGTTGCGGAAGGACCGCAGGAATTCCGTGAAGTCGCCGACCGCGGCGGAGAGTTGCGCCGCCTTCCACTCCAGCTTCATCGCCGCCGGCGGACTCAGCGCAATTTCGCGCCATTCCGCCGCTCGATCCACCACCAGCACAATATCCCGGATCTCGGCCGTCTCCAGCGCCGCCCCGGCAATGCGGGATTTCTCCAGCAGCTTCGCGATATCCAGCAGGCCGGAGAAGTCGAATCGCCCGCCCACCCGGCGGAATTCGCGAATCTCCACCGTGAGCTGCTGCTGAGTTTCAATCCAGTTGCGCTCCGTGGAGGGCGCCAACGCCGCGATTCGCGCCTGCCCCAACGGCGACGAGGCATACCCCCGCAGCAGTTCGCGTAAAGACTCGAACTCCAGCACCTGTGCGCTGGCATGAAGAAGTGGAGGGGGCGGCATACGAATTTTCATGTTACAGGATCGGTGCACGTGTGGGGCGGGCGCCCTCGCCCGCCAGGCCCGGGTGAGCTGCAGGCACTTGGCGGACAAGAGTGTCCGCCCCACACAGTTTCGCCTCTGCTAGAATCAGCCCATCTGGGGGCCGGACGGCGCGTCCGTCCGATATCCGCCATGGCCTTTCCCACAACTCGCCTTCGCCGCCTGCGCCGCAGCGAGCCACTGCGTTCCCTGGTGCGCGAGACCCGGCTCACCCCCGAGGCCTTCGTCTATCCTCTGTTTGTCTGCCCCGGCGAGGGTGTGCGCAAAGAAATTCGCTCCATGCCGGGAGTATTTAATCTTTCCGTGGATGAGGCGGTTAAGGAAGCGCGCGCGACCCATTCTCTCGGCATTCCTGCCATCATCCTGTTCGGTCTACCGGAAAAGAAAGATGAAGTCGCCACCGGTGCGTGGGCCGACGATGGAATCGTGCAACAAGCAGCCCGCGCGATCAAACATGAAGTTCCAGAGCTGCTTCTCATCGGCGACGTCTGCCTCTGCGAATACATGTCGCATGGGCACTGCGGAATCGTGCGCTCAGCGCCCCAATCGCTGGGCGCGGCCGTGGCCGCTCCTCCCGCCATCAGCACCGACTACGAAATCGTCAACGACGCCACCCTCGAATTGCTGGCTCGCACCTCCGTCTCGCTGGCCCGCTCCGGTATCGACATCATCGCTCCTTCCGACATGATGGACGGCCGAGTCGCCGCCATCCGCCAGGCGCTCGATGCCGCCAGTCTGAGCAACACGCCGATCCTTTCCTACGCTGCCAAGTTCGCTTCCGGTTTTTACGGACCCTTCCGCGAAGCCGCCGACTCGGCGCCGCAATTCGGCGACCGCCGGTCGTATCAAATGGATGGAGCGAACCTGCGCGAGGCCATGCGCGAAATCGAAGCCGATATCGAAGAAGGCGCCGACATGATCATGGTCAAGCCGGCCATGCCCTATCTAGATGTAATCGCCGCCGCCCGGGCGCGATTCGACTTGCCCCTTGCCGCCTATCAGGTCTCCGGCGAATACGCCATGATCGAAGCCGCCGCCCGCAACAACTGGGTCGACCACGATCGCGTCATGATGGAGTCGCTAGTCTCCATCCGCCGCGCCGGCGCCAGCATCATCCTCACCTACTTCGCCAAGACCGCTGCCCGTCTGCTGGCTTGATCTAATTTTTGCGCTACGATGGGTGCGGCGATGGGACCCACGGGACTTGGCAATTGAGAAAAGGGTCAAAATATTATCTTTAAGATATAAAATGCTTGCCACCAGACCGAGACGAGCTTTGGCCGACCTTGGACGCCGGGGGCCAAAGGTCGCCCGGCTCCTCACTGTCGATTCTGGGGGCCGTGGGGCGCTCGCACGGGGCATCCTAGGCGAGGTTCTGATTGGGGGAATGCGTCGACACCCGGGCTTGGACAAAATATCTCCTAGATAATGTTATCAACAGTTTGCGGGCAAGGTTACCCCGTTCGCCCATCCTTGCAACGCTCGATAGAATCTAAGTCGTTGAAAAGAATGGATAGGCTCTAAATGGATATCGTATTGAACGAGGTCGAGACCCGCGTCCTCGGTTCGTTGATCGAGAAGGACATCACCACCCCGGACTACTATCCGCTGTCACTGAACGCGCTGGTCAACGCCTGCAACCAGAAGAACAATCGCGATCCAGTCATGCAGCTGGACGAAGACGCAGTCCGCCATGCGCTGGACACACTCCAGGAAAAGCGCTTGGCCGGTCCCACCAGCAGCGCCGACAGCCGGGTTACCAAGTACGAACATCGGGTACAGGAGGTCTTCAACTTCACTCGCGGCGAGACCGCCATCCTCTGCGTGCTGCTGTTGCGGGGCCCGCAAACTCCCGGCGAACTGCGCGGCCGCACGGAGCGCATGCATCGCTTCGAAGACCTGACCGAAGTGCAATCCACGTTGCAGCGCTTGATGCAGCGCGAGCCACCGCTGGCCAAAATCCTCCCGCGCCAGCCCGGAACCAAAGAATCGCGTTACATGCACCTGCTATCCGGCGACACGGAAGACGCAAGTATGGCGCGGGCGCCCTCGCCCGCGCTTGTATCCAGCGCCTCAGCCGATGCTGGCCGCCTCACCCGCCTGGAAAATGAGTTGGCAGACCTCCGCAATGATGTCACCGACTTGAAGCAGCAGCTCGCAAGCTTCCGAAAGCAATTCGAGTAAGTAGCGCCGCGGTTAGCTGTTCCCGCGTGTCTCACCGGCAACAGCGTGTCCCATCCCCCACGCTGCTTCCCCGTGGTCCGCTCCCTAACCTCCGCAAAATCAACGACGCGTGCGACGGTTGCCGCCGTGCTCCTACCCCCTCCGACTGGGAAAACCAGGCAAGGAGACACTTATGGCACACTTCACACAGCTCGGCTTATCCGGAGAACCAAACAGAAAACCAGAAAACAAAACCATACGAACGAACTCGGGGGCAACGCCGCGCCCGGAATTCAGCGACAGGAAATCCAGCGGCAAGTTCAGCGGCGGGCAAAAGACCGCAGCGGTTATTTGCTCTCTAGTCGCGACAGCGTTGTTGGGAGTCAGCTTGCTCGAAACCAGCGGCTGCTCGAAAGGATCCAACAAATCCGCCGGCATCACTCCGCCCACTCAAACCGCTCCCAGCCCAATGCCCAGCGCGGCCGCCTCCACCCAAGAGGCAGCGCCGGCCACTACTGCGGAAAAGAAGCCTACGCACAAGACGTCAAGACAGCGGACACTGCTCGCCTCGAACTATACCAATCCGCTTTACGGCGTCTCCTTCCGCTATCCGAAAAACTACAGTCTGAAGGAAGGCGACAAGGCGAACCTGGAATGGGCCGCCCTCAAGCCGGTTCAAATGAACTTTGTTCAGCCCGGGGGCACGACACTTACCATGGTGGAGTTGCCGAATCGCCTGTATTCCGGCACGGATTTTGCCTCGGCGTTCTTTACCCTGAGTGTGAACACAAACCTGACCGCCGCGACCTGCGGGCAATTCGCATCTCCGGATAAGGGTCACGCAGAAGCCAGCCCTTCGCCAGACGGGACGGCGCCAGCAGCGCCAGCCCCGGCGGCGGAGCCGTCAAAAGTGAAACTGGGCGCAGCGGAATTCACCGAAGTGGAGAACTCCGGCGGAGAAGCCGCGAAAGACGCCGATGCCAAGTACTATCACGTCTTCCAAAACAGCACGTGCTATGAATTCACGCTGGGACTCGAAACCGCGAAGGACAGCACCAAAGATGGCGTCAAGCCGGTCGATCGTACCGAAGTATTCCGCAAGCTGAATTGGATGCTTTCCACGGTCAAGATTCAGCCCGCGGGCGTTCCCGACGTAGCCGCCCAAGCGCCGAGCGCTCCCGCAGCGGGAGGCAAGGACTAGTGTTTCGTACAAGCCTCGCAGTTCTGCTAGGTACCAGCCACGCTGATCCCCCAGCGTGGCTTTGGTTTTGTGAGCTGACACCGGCCATTGCTCCGTCGGTTCCAGCTGCAACCACCAGAATGCTAGAATGGCGGCCTCACCAGGAGGGCTAAATGAAAAGACGCAGGTTTCTGACTTCGTCGCTGGCGGCGTCGGCGCTTGCCGTCACGTCCTCGGGCAAGTATTTGCAGGCGCAGACGCAGTCTGACACCGGCGCCCGGGAGTTCTACGAACTCCGGCACTATCGTTTGTCGATGGGCCGCCAAAAAAAGCTTGCTGATGACTTTTTTCGCGACTCCCTGGTACCGGCTCTGAACCGGCTGGGAATCACCCCGGTTGGCGTGTTCAACGTCTCCATTGGGCCGGAGACTCCCTCAATGTACGTGCTCATGCCGAGCCTCTCGGTGGAAACGCTGGCCACGGCTGAAGCGCGTCTTGCGCAGGATGCCGAATATATGAAGTCTGGAGCCGCCTTCTTGAATGCTCCCGCCGATCAGCCTGCCTTCGATCGCATCGAGAGTTCGCTGCTGCAGGCTTTTGAGAAAATGCCCCGGCTCAAGCTGCCGGCGGCCACGGCGACGCATGGCCCGCGAATTTTCGAGTTGCGCACTTATGAAAGCGCCAGCGACCAGGATCACAAGCGCAAGGTCGAGATGATGCAGGCGGGCGAGCAGGAGATTTTTGCCAAGGCCGGCTTCTCCCAGGTTTTTTACGGCGATACCCTCATCGGTCCGCGGTTGCCGAACCTGACTTACATGCTGAGTTTTCAAAATCTGGCCGAGCGCGACCGCGATTGGGACGCATTCCGCTCATCGCCGGAATGGAAAAGTCTTTCCAGCCAGCCCCGGTACGCCTTCGAAAGCATCGTCAGCAGCATTGTCAATGTGATCCTGACGCCGGCCGACTATTCGCAGGTATAGGGTTCTGCCGCCGGCTCAGGTCCCGGCCGTGGCTGCGTTGCTCTCAATCTTTTCGAAGGCCGCTTCCGCCCGCAGCAGGGCTTCCTGCACGTTGGCGCAAATATTTTCCCGCCCCACTACGTCCTCGAATTCCGCCTGATGAATGGCCTGCGCGGGCTGCTCGCGAGCCCCGCACAGAATGAGCGTACGCCCGCTGGCGTGCAGGTGCTTTGCGACTTCCTCCAGCGCGAACAGCCCGGTGGCATCGATGGCGGTCATATTGCGCAAGCGAATGATGACGATGGGCGGCAATTCGTGCATTTTTTCGGTAACGGCTGCGATCTTGTCGGTGGCGCCGAACAGAAATGGCCCATGGATACGGAAAATCGTTGCATAATAGGGGATGTCCTTGTCCTGCAGAATGTGCACCCGGCCGTCTTCGACGTAGTCGTCGGTCACCTGGGATACGGTGGTCGTGTTCGAAACGCGCGCGATAAAAAGCAGCGCCGCCAGGATCATTCCAGCTTCAACGGCTACAGTAAGATCGGCAAAGACGGTCAGCCCGAACGTGACCAGCCATACGCTGATATCGGTCTTGGTCAGCTTCAGCAACTGCGGAATCTCCCGCCACTCCCCCATGTTGTAGGCCACAACCATCAGAATTCCGGCCAGCGCAGCCATGGGAATGTATCCGGCCAAGGGCGCGGCAAACAGCAGAATGCAGAGCAACGTGGCGGAGTGAATCATGCCCGCAACCGGGCTGCGCGCGCCGGCGCGGATATTGGTGGCGGTGCGGGCAATGGCGCCGGTGGCCGGCAGTCCGCCGAACATTGGCGAAACGATGTTGGCCACCCCTTGTCCAATCAGTTCGACATTGGGGTTGTGCCGGTCGTTGCTCATGCGATCCGATACCACCGCCGACATGAGCGACTCGATTGCACCCAGCATGGCAACGGTGAATGCCGGTCCGAGCAATCCGTGAACCAGGGCTGCGTGCCAGCGGGGAATTGCCAGGTGCGGCAGACCACTGGGAATTCCGCCGAAGCGCGTGCCGATTGTTTCTACTGGAAGTTTCAGAAGAAATGCGGCCAGCGTCGCGCCCAGCATGGCGACAATCGGCCCGGGGATTCGGCTGGAAATTGCCCGACAGGCGAGCATCACTGCCACGGTGCCGGCGGCCAAGACTGTCGCTCGTGGAGACCACGAGGGAGCGCTCGCGGCCAGAGCCTTCATCCGCAACCAGAATTCTCCCGGAACTTTTTCCAGACGCAGGCCGAAGAAATCCTTGATCTGGGTGCTGGCGATCAAGACCGCGATTCCATTGGTGAAGCCCAGCACCACGGGACGCGGAATGAATTTCACCGCCGTGCCCATGCCGGTCACTCCCAGCACCACCAGCAGAATGCCCGCCATCACAGTGCACATGAACAGCCCGTCCACCCCGTGCACCGCGACGATGCCGGCCACCACCACCACAAACGCTCCGGTCGGCCCTCCGATCTGCGTCTTCGATCCGCCCAACAGGGAAATCAGAAATCCAGTAACCATGGCGCAGTAGATGCCCGCCTGCGGCGTCAGGCCGGAAGCAATGGAGAAGGCCATGGCCAGGGGCAGCGCGACCAGACCGACCGTGATCCCGGCAATGACGTCATGCAGAAATTTTGTGAGGCTGTATTCGCGCAGGCACAGAACAGACTTCGGCAGCCAGCGGTCGTCCAGGGTGAGAGAAAGCGGAAACGCCATGATTCATTATGCCAGACGCAGACCCTTGATTTTTGTGACGCAGCTCGCACCGAGGTCCAGCAAATCGTTCCACTTTCGTGCTGCAAGCTCTTAGAACAGTCTTACAAATGGCTGTCTGCGCACCATCAGCGCGCTGGGTAGTGTTTGGTTTTCTCTGTGCGGGAGTTGAAAACGTCGAAACTTCCATCCGGCTCCGCGGTCAATTTCAAATAATTTCCCGCATCGGGTCCGTCCGGGTTGGCGATGAACTCCGGCGCAACGTTGTGTGCAGCGCCGCCCTCATCCGCGAAATGCAGTTGCCACAGATCTTCGAGTCCGGGCGACTTTTCAATGATGTCCCAGGCAGAAGGGGTTCCTCCCTTCTTGGCCCCATTGTCCATGATGGCCACACGCGGACCGATTCCATGGACGAAGGGAACACTCCCGCTCTGTTGCCAGCCGTGATGCGAAACGATGTAAATATCGACTTTGCCGATTTTGTTCACTGGGCACATCAACTGCATTTCTTTGTCATGGGTCAGATCGCCCAGGTCGAGCAATCTCAGCTTGCCGAAAGTGATGAGGGTCCCAAGCGAGCGCCGATTCTCGGTCTGGTCGGCGGGAAATTGCTCAGAATTCTTGCAGTACGGATTCTCCTGTCCAGCTCCGGGCAGGGGCGGGTCAATCAACGCGCCGTCCGAACTTATGACCATTGCCCGCATTCCCCGAATGGGGAGAATATCGCCGGGCTTGGCGAGAATATGCTTGAACTTTCCGGTTGCCATTACTTTCTGGTAGGCCTGCCAGTCCTGCACCGTGGGGGCGTCGGTGCTCTCGCGGTTCTCTCCGTGGTCGATGAATGTTCCCACCGGAATTCGCTCCACCAGTTGTGGAACCCCGCCGACGTGGTCTTCGTGGAAATGCGTGATCAGAACGTAGTCAATCTTGGCGATCCCGGCTTTCTTCGCCGCCGCCACAATACGATCCGCATCGCGGCCATCGTGGCCCGGCCAGCCGGTATCAATGAGCAACGACTGCCCCGCCGGAGTTACAAATAATGTCGCCTGTCCGCCCTCGACGTCGACAAAGTAAATTTGCAACCCCTTTCCGGTCTGCAACGAGGGTGCAGCCCACGCCGCGGCCGCCAGGCAGAGGCCCAGAACAAATCCCAATACTCCTCGTGCGATTGAGAGGCGCGGTCCCATTCGCCGATCTGGTTTCGAAACGGAGGTGCAAGTCATGCTCAAGCTCCTGATTTGCGACTTCTGATTTTGCTCGGTTCCCGGCAGCGCGATGTGTGCGCAGCATCCGTTGGAATGCCTTGCTCGCGGGCACAAGGATAATCAACCTCCGGCTGTTTCTCGTCAAGAACCTGACGATGGCCCTCGGCTGAATGGTTTTGCGTTATCATCGGATGGCTTTCTCGATGGCTTCGTGCAAAAGAAGCACACCGGTGCGGTTGAGGATCAGGATGGGACAATGAAAAAGTTGCGCAGTCAGGAATGGTTCGGGCGGCAGGATAAGAACGGCTTTTTGTACCGCAGCTGGATGAAGAACCAAGGCTGGCCTCACGATCTGTTCGACGGACGGCCGGTGATTGGGATTTGCAATACTTTTTCAGAACTAACACCCTGCAATGCTCACTTCCGCGAGATTGCCGAGTATGTGAAGCGCGGTGTCTGGGAGGCGGGAGGCTTTCCCCTGGAATTTCCCGTCATGTCTCTCGGCGAAAGCGTGCTGCGCCCTACGGCCATGCTTTTCCGCAACCTGGCCAGCATGGATGTGGAAGAGTCGATCCGGGGGAATCCCATCGACGGCGTAGTTCTGCTCATGGGCTGTGATAAGACCACACCGTCTCTGCTGATGGGCGCGGCTTCTTGCGATCTTCCGACCGCCGGGGTATCGGGCGGACCCATGCTTTCTGGAAAATTCCATGGCCACGATCTGGGTTCGGGGACGGGCGTGTGGCAAATGAACGAGCAGGTGCGCTCGGGCCAGATGAACCTCGAGGAATTCTTCGAAGCGGAAAGCTGCATGCACCGTTCGAAAGGGCATTGCATGACCATGGGCACCGCTTCCACCATGGCGAGCATGGTCGAATCGCTCGGCATGAGTCTGCCGGGAAACGCCGCCATCCCCGCGGTTGACGCCCGCCGCTACACGCTGGCCCAGATGACCGGCCGCCGCGTCGTGCAGATGGTCCACGAGGATCTCCGCATCTCCCGGATTCTGACCCGCGAGGCCTTCGAGAACGCGATCCGCGCCAACGCCGGTATCGGAGGATCCACGAATGCTGTCATCCATCTCATCGCCCTCGCCGGCCGCCTCGGCGTGCCCCTTTGTTTGGATGATTTCGACCAGCTCGCGTCCTGCCTGCCCTGTCTGGTCAACATTCAGCCCTCGGGCAAATACCTGATGGAAGATTTCTTTTACGCGGGCGGAGTGCCGGTTGTGCTTCGCGAATTGGGTGAAGCCGGAGCGCTCCACCGCGAGGCCTTAACCGTCAACGGCAAGTCCATGTGGGAAAATGTCGCCGAGGCTCCCTGCTGGAACCGTGACGTGATCCGCCCTTTCACCGACCCCTTCAAGCCGAATGCCGGGATCACCGTGCTTCGCGGCAATCTTGCGCCGGATGGCGCGGTCATCAAACTTTCGGCTGCGAGCCCACACCTGTTGCAGCATCGCGGGCGCGCCGTGGTCTTCGAATCCATTGAAGAGCTTCATGCCCGAATCAATGACGAGGCCCTGGACATTGACGAAAATTGCGTCATGGTTCTCAAGAATTGCGGGCCTCGCGGATATCCTGGCATGGCGGAAGTTGGCAACATGCCGCTGCCTCCGAAAATTTTGCGCAAGGGCATCACCGATATGGTCCGCATTTCCGATGCCCGGATGAGTGGCACCGCCTACGGTACCGTGGTGTTGCACGCCTGCCCAGAGGCCGCGGCCGGCGGGCCTCTCGCGCTTGTCCAGTCGGGCGATATGGTTACGCTGGATGTGGCCAAACGCGCGGTTCGGTTGGAGGTCGATGAGCCTGCCCTCGCCGCCCGCCGTGCCCAGTGGACCCCTCCCCCATTGCCGGAACGTGGCTATCTGAGACTCTATGTCAAGCACGTGCTGCAGGCGGATAAGGGCGCGGACCTCGATTTTCTGGTCGGCCGCAGTGGCGCAGCAGTGGGCCGCGACTCACATTAAGGCCCGGTCATTGTCATTCTGAACGAAGTTTGGCCTGCACTTCGCGCAGGCCAACGCAGCGCGGGCTTCGCCATGTACTTCGCTGCGAGTGAAACTCGTTCCCTTACTGGTTCTTTTTCTTCAGCTTTGTCCGTTTTGGGAAGAATGTTGCTCGTCTGTGACGAACACAAAACGCGGATGAGGGCGCAAGCCCCTACAGGCATAAGGCTGCCTTAATACTTCGGCACTTTCGGGTCCACTCGATCCGCCCAGGCCGAAATCCCTCCCGCCAAGTTATGAACCTTCTTGAACCCCGCTTGACGAAGGAAGGCTACCGCTTTCGCGCTGCGGCCTCCCATCTTGCAGTGGGCCACAATCTCCCGGCTGGAATCGAGTTCGCTCACCCGCTTGGGCAGATCATTCAGCGGAATCAGATATCCGCCCAGGTTGCAGATTTGGTATTCGTGCGGCTCGCGCACATCGAGCACGAAGAGGTCATCGCCCTTGTCCAAGCGGCGCTTGAGTTCCTCGACCTGCATGTCGGCAGTGCTGGTCTCCACGGCTTGCTCCTCCCCACGAATTCCGCAAAACTCTTCGTAGTCGATCAGTTTGGTGATGGTCGGATGGGTGCCGCAAACCGGGCAATCCGGATTCTTGCGCAGCTTGAGCTCGCGGAACTTCATGGCCAGCGTATCGATCAGCAGCAATCGCCCGATGAGCGGATCGCCTTTGCCTAAGATCAGCTTGATCACTTCCGTGGCCTGCATCACGCCCACCAACCCGGGCAGAATTCCCAGCACTCCGCCTTCGGCGCAGGAGGGAACCAATCCCGGAGGTGGCGGTTCCGGGTACAGGCAGCGGTAGCATGGTCCCTCTTTTGTGGCGAACACGCTGGCCTGGCCCTCGAAGCGGAAAATCGATCCGTAGACATTGGGCTTGCCGGTCAGCACGCAGGCATCATTCACCAGATAGCGCGTGGGAAAATTGTCGGTGCCATCGACCACGATGTCGAATTGCCGGAACAGCTCGAGCGCGTTATCGCTCGAAAGCCGGGTATCGAACTTGCGTATGTCGATAAACGGATTGATCGCCTTCAGGCTGTCGGCGGCCGAGTCGAGCTTCTTGCGGCCCACGTCGGCGGTCGAGTGGATAATCTGCCGCTGCAGGTTGGTGTAGTCGACGACGTCGAAATCGACAATCCCCATCGTCCCGATGCCGGCTGCACCCAGATACAGCGCCAGCGGCGAGCCCAGGCCTCCCGCGCCGATGCACAGCACCTTCGCGGCCTTGAGCTTCAGCTGCCCCTCCATGCCGACTTCGGGCATGATCAGGTGGCGCGAATAGCGCAGAATTTCGTCATTATTCAAGGTGATGGCTTGGGGCGTAACGTCAATTGTGGTGGCCATAAAACCTCAGTTCAAACACTTGAATTCAAAGGAAATACCAGACTGACCATCTAGAAACAACAACCGGGGGAACAACAGCGGCCAACCAGGGGAGGGAAGAACCGTTTGAGCCGGCGAATCATGAACTTACCGGCCTCCGGCGATGGACGGCACGATCGAAATTGTATCACTGTCCTTTACCGCCGTCGCTTCCTTTTGCAGGTAGCGGACGTCTTCATCGTTCAGGTAAACATTGACGAAAGCCCGCAACTTGCCATCGTCGGTGTAGAGGTGGCGGCGCAAGTCCGGATGCTGGCTCACCAGGCTGGAGAGAGCCTCACCCACCGTGCTGCCGTTGACATCCACCGTCCCTTGCTTGCCGGCGTATTGCCGCAGCGGCGTTGGTATCTGAATCTTGCTCATAGCTGAGTACATGATGCCACAGTCCGCCTCGAAGATGCACTCCCAATCATGGTCCGGTTCGTTACCTCAGGCCGGTTCTTCCATGATCTTTCGAGACATGCAGGCAAACACCTGTCATCCAAGGGGATAGAAGAGGATGCAAAACCCTGTGCCGGAGTTACGCCAGGTCAATCTTCTCATCCACCAGCTTCTTGTCGTTCTCGTCGCTGCCCGTCAGCTCGAATGAGTTGGTGATGGCGGCTTTGCCCTTCTCTACGGCAGTAATCACATAAGAGCAGCTAAACCAGTGGGCCTCAGCGAGATCGGTCGACGACCAGCGCGCTGGATGATCCGGATGTGAGTGGTAGAAGCCGATAATGTCTTCGCCGCGTCCGCGACCCTCGCGCTGAATGCGCACCAGTTCCTTGGGGTCGATATGGTAACGGTTGTGGGGGGAGTCGTCGCGGGTGTTGCCGCAGCGGGCGGTTGAGGTTACGATGCGGGCGCCGTCGTCGTTCATCTGGCCGAGCAGCACGCCACAGCATTCGTAGGGATAGGTTTCTTCGCCATGCTTACGGATAGCTGCGTATTCTTTAGATGTGATCTTCAGCATAGGAAGTCAATTGCACCACGGAGACACAGAGGCACGGAGAAAACCGGTCAAAGCAAAAACAGGTGAAAAGGCGGTGTGCCTTACTCCGTGTCTCAGTGTCTCGGTGGTGAGTCTTATCCTTCTTCCCAGAATCTTTCGCTCAAATACTTGTCGCCCGAGTCGCACAGAATGGTGACGAACACAGCCGCTTCGCCTTTCTTGAGCTGCCGCGCCACTTGCAGGCAACCCACCACCCCGGCCGCCGCCGAAATCCCCACCAGCAAGCCTTCTTCGCGTGCCAGCCGCTTGCACATGGCATAGGACTCTTCCGTCGAAATGCCCAGATCGGCGTCGGCAATTTTCGGATCATAGATCTTGGGCACGATGGCGCTGGCCATGTGCTTGGCGCCTTCAATGCCGTGAAAGGGCGAATCGGGCTGCAGCGAAATGCAGCGAACCTTTGGGTTCAGTTCTTTGAGTCGCCGCGAGGTTCCGACGAAAGTTCCGCTGGTGCCCATCATGGTCACGAAGTGGGTGATGCGTCCCTCGGTCTGTTGCCAGATTTCGTTGGCCGTGCCATGGTAGTGGGCTTGCCAGTTGGCGTCGTTGGAATACTGGTCGGCATAAAAATATTTCGCCGCATCTTGCGCGTAGGTTTCCCGCGCCATGCGGATGGCGCCATCGGAGCCGTCGGCTGGGTCGGTGTAAATAATGTTTGCCCCGTACGCGCGCAGAATGCGCTTGCGCTCGACCGATACATTTTCAGGCATGCACAACGTGACCGGGAATCCCTCGGCCGCGCCGATCATGGCAAAGGCAATGCCGGTGTTCCCGCTGGTGGCATCGAGCAGGATCTTGCCGGCACCGAACTTCCCGCTACGGCGGGCTTGCGCGACGATGTTCGAGGCGGCGCGGTCCTTCACCGATCCTCCAGGATTCACCCACTCTGCCTTGCCGAGAATCTGAATGCCCGGCAAGTCGCGCGTGACTCGCTCCAAGCGCAGCAGCGGAGTGTTTCCAACCCGTTCCAGGCTGCGCTGGCCGAGCGGGCCCGTTGATTTATCGGGCGGTCGCTCCACCGTCCAACTGCCGGCATCGTCGAGTTTAGGAGGCACGCTAGGCATGATTGCACAAGGCGAAATGAAAATAGCAGGTACTATCGTAACCTAAGGGAAGGGCAAATTAAGATTCGCTGCCCTGCCCATCGATTATAAAAGAGGTTCAATTGGAACCGCAGAGTGCATCTTCCCTGGAATCTGCATCTAATGAAGCGACGGCATAGGAAGGGACCGAACACAACGAAATGGCCACCAAAGTAGAGGAACGGACTTACGAAGAAGCCTTAGCCTGGTTGCGGGAGCACGGCTTTGATCTGATTGAAGCGCCCAGCACGCAGGGCCGCGTATTCCTGAAGAAGTACTGTTGCTCGGCGGCGATCCAGAAAGACGGCGACGACGGGGTAAAGATCTTCGCCTATCCCGGCTACCTGATCGGCAGCGAAATCTCCAAGCTGGTCAATCGCGGATATCAGCAGTTCCTGAAGACCGCCAAGACCGAAGTCCCCGCTACCGCCGACCACCTGAAAGCTCTGCAGCAATTCACCGAAGAACTAAAAGAGGGCCTGGGACTGCCCACCCTGTACAACGAATCGCTGGGCACGGTGAGCGAGTCGTACCAGTACGACCGCATCGTGGACCGCGATAAGCCCGAAGCCGCCAAAGCGAAGCGTCCCTGGGAAGTGGCGGCCGCGAAAGTTGTCACGGTTACGGGGAAGAAGAAGACCAGGGCGTAGCGCTCTCGTCTCACTTCGGCGCTCTGCCATTCAGCTTGTGACATCCGTCACTGCAGCCGTTCTGCACTTCTGTCATTCTGAGCGGAGTTTGCCTGCGCGCAGCGCAGGCAAACGCAGTCGAAGAATCCCTACCCGCTCCCCGAACTCATGAGGCGACGAAGCTACTGTACGTACATCATGGGCAGCTTGTCGGGCACTTTGTACATCGGCGTCACCGGGAACCTGCAGAAACGAGCCTTCGAGCACAAGTTCCATCGCACGGAGGGCTTCACCGCCAAATACGAGGTCGGGCGCCTGCTCTACTGGGAGTCCTACGACGATGTGTACAAGGCCATAGGCCGGGAGAAGCAGCTCAAGGGCTGGTCAAGAGCGAAGAAGGTCGCGTTGATCGAGGCGGTGAACCCGCACTGGCTGGACTTGGCCAAGGACTGGTATCCGTGGATGAAGGACAGTGCCGCCGGCAGGGATGCTTCGACTCCGCCGCGCCGGCCGCGAGCGGCCGACCCGCCTCCG
>Ga0209415_10008951_pt1 | contig 17267 bp, 9 predicted proteins | sample PeaSoiSIISIP2007_FD_187696 | JGI IMG/M metagenome (GOLD analysis project Ga0209415, IMG submission 187696) | Peat soil microbial communities from Weissenstadt, Germany - SII-SIP-2007 (SPAdes) (version 2) | ecosystem: Environmental > Terrestrial > Soil > Wetlands > Peat | place: Germany... | reverse complement strand
CCGACGAGCAGCTGGCCGCGGACATCCTGAGCGGACAGCCGCTCGATCCCGAGCAGACGCTCCTTCAGGGCAACGCGGCGCGACACTACGCCCTCCCCGGCAGCGAGCGGTGCATTCAGTGCCACATGGGGAGCGCCAGCGAGAGCTTCATCCTTGGCTTCTTGCCGCTCCAGATCAACCGCCGGCCCACGGGTGTGGGCGGAGTCATCGAATCGACCGGCCCGGACGAGCTCACGCAGCTTCAGCGCTTCATCGACTACGGCGTGATAACGGGGATCGATTCCGTTTCGGACGTCCTGCCGCTCGAGCAGTCGGAGGGGAGTCGCGCGCCGCGAAATAACCAGGAGCTCGTCGCCCAAGGCTACATGCTCGGCAACTGCTCGCACTGCCACAACCCACGCGGGGAACCGTCGATCGACAACCCCGTCCTTGCGCCCGTGCTCAACTTCTTGCCGGCGCCGGACAGCGGCATTTTCCAGTTTCCGCTCGAGAAATACAGTCCCCGCATCGTCCGCGGCGTGACCGGCGCCACGTCGATCCCCTACATCACGCCGTCACTCATGGATCAGCCGGATCACGACGTCGTCAATCCGGCGCTGATCGTCGAAGGACCGTTCGAAAAGAACGGGAACGGTACTCCGACCCCCTCCGGTGACGTGTTCTACGGTCCCTGGAGGAGCCTCATCTTTCGCAACGTGGACACCGCGTTCTCGTACACGGATGACTACGCGCTCTTTCCCCACATGCCGAGGAACACGCCAGGGTACGACCCGCGCGCGAAGCAGATCCTCAGCGACTGGATGGTGAGCATCCCCGCGGTGCGAAAGCATCCGGAGCTCAATGAGTACACTTTCTGCTCATCCGGTACATGCGACCCCCAGCGACCGACCGACCAAGGTTGGGTGAACGGCGTTCCGGACGAGACCTTCCAGCCGTACGTGGAAGTCATGCCTGGCGACCCGCGGTACGACGAGGCCTCGCAGGCCGCCCAGCAGCGCCTTTCAATTCTTCACACGTCGATTAACCCGCTTCTTGCGCCCTCTCCCCATCCGGACGTGTTTTCGCCGTACAACGACCCGGGGGACACGGGCGACATCATCGATCCGAACACGATCCGCGATCCGATTTGCAATCCAGTTCCGACCGGGAGCCCCGAGCCGCGTCACCCGCAGTGGGTCGTCACCGACCTGACGCAGCCTGCCACGTACGCCCCCCGCCGTTCCGATTGGGCGAACATTCTGGTCGAGCAGCACACGGACACGGGAAATACCGCCATCACGTGCAATGGGGGGACGGCGGCCGACACGGCGGCGTTGGCCGACGAGGAAGTCGCGGTCAGCTTGCTTCAGGACGTCACCCTCTCGCTCGACCCGGGGTTCAGAACGTTCGCGACGACGCCCGTGCCCTTCGGCCTCTGGGAGAAGAAGCCGGGCTGCAACTTCGCGTCCCAGCCGACCGTAAGCTCGCTGAGCCCTTCCCCGCCGCAGTGGCTCAACTACGTAACAACGGCGCCGACCGATCCCGTCTACGAGGAGACACCGGGGGCGGCCGTATTCAAATCGATTTGCATCAACTGCCACGGGCCCCTGGCGGACGGCACGGGAAGACTCGCGGCGAACCTGGCGGACATGACGGGCGGCCTCGCGGTGGTCGCGGATTTCCGCGACGGCTTCATGGGCCCCGTAGGCGGGAATTTCAGCAACCGCCACGCTGCTTTCGGCACGGCGGAGCTGCCGGCAGACGCAAACGCAAACTGGACGGCCATCACCGACGAAGACCGGGCGGCGAGGTACATGCCCTGGATGGCGCTTGGCGGAACGCACGTGGTGATCCCGCAAGCCATCCTCCAGATCGTGTCTCTTACCCAAGTGCTCGGGCAGCAGCGTCCCTTCCTCCCGGCGAACTCGATTTCAGCGAACATGCTCTCGACGGCAAAGGCGATCTGCCTGACCGTGATGAATGGCTTGGCGCAGGCCGGCAAGAGCGCTCCGCTCGATCCCACGCAAGGGGTGTACCCGAACGTGAACGGCAATCAGTCCTTGATCCGGGTCAACGGGGATGCCGAGACATGGTTCAACCTCTGCACGAAAGGTCATCCGGCTCCCGTTCGCGTCCTGCAAGCGTTTCCGCCAGGTGGATCGGGCAGCTGCAATCCCTTCGCGGCGGGCGTTACCGTGTGCGAGGACTCGCTCTATACGCCGGACTACCAGTTCTATCTCGGGCCGACGGAGTTCATCGATCCGAGCACCTATCCATCGGGAACGCCGGTCGGCAACGCCGGAGGCGGAATCGACGCTGGGCTCATGGCCGACAACCAGTGGCCGTGGTGCGTCGTCCTCAACGGGGGGCTGACCGCCACGGACGCCGCAATGCACAACTGGGCCGTCTGCCCCGGACCGGCGAGCGCGATCAAGTACTGGGCCACCGCAGACGCAAACCAGTGGGCGATTCGCGGAGCCATTAACGCCGGGCAGGCGGTCTTCCTCTATGTGGAAGGCCTGGAAGCGAAGACCGCCCCCGATCCGGACTACGATCAGTGCGAGCTGCTCGGAGCGGCCGGGGACGACTGAGCCCATGAAGCGACACTTGCCAGCCGCGGTCCAGGTCCTGGTGCGGGGGCTCGGGCTCTACGTGATTCCGGCGCTCGTGGCAGGACTTGCGCTCAAGTTCTTGGTTCCGGCGGCGGGTACCGGATACGCGGGGTGGGTTGCCCGGATCGGGCACCTCTACCCGCTCGAGTCCGGCGCCGTGCTCTTTCTCGGCTTCTCGGCGCTGGCTCACTACTGGAGGTTTCACATTCCCGGAGGCCGCCACATGTCGGCCCTGCCCCCCTCCTGGGCGCCGCACGAGCGGGCCCCAGAGCGCCTTCGAGCCTGGGCCGAGCTCGCGGAGACGTACGACGTTCTGTGCTCACCACGAACGCGCAAGCGCCTTGAGCGAACCCTGAGCGCCGATGCGCTCGCGAGCTTCGACCGGGACCTGGCCACGTTGGCCGCGGCCATCGCCTCTGACGACCTCGATGCTGCTCACGCCGCGGCCCGTGGGGCAGGGGAGCTTGCCGCGCCCGCGCGCCTTGCGCTCGCGTGGCGGCAGGCGCTCCGTACCGTGATCGCGCTCGGGGGTGCCATTGCCCTCGCCCTCGCTCTTCGCGCCAGGGTCGCCGGGTCGTACCAGGTCCTCAGCGGATCCATGCTCCCGACCCTCGAGCCGGCGGATCGGATCGCGGCGAACAAACTCGCCTATGCGTCCGCGGGTCGAATCCCCGCCCGGGGCGAAGTAATCGTCTTCCGGTCGGCCGCCGTGGCGCTCGGCGACGCCCCTGGCGTGCCCGACGTGCTCGTCAAACGGGTCGTCGGCCTCCCGGGAGACCGCATCGAGATGGACGGAGAGTCGCCCGTCATCAACGGCTGGCAAGTGCCGTCCTGCGACGCCGGACGGTACCTGTACGTCGTGCCGGACGGCGAGGGGGCCACCCTGCAAGGCCGCGTCCGCGTCGAGTTCCTCGAGGACCGTGCGTACCTCACGGTGCGCGTCCTCGGGAGGCCGATCCTTCGGGACGCATACGTCGTCGGTCCGGGGGAGGTGTTCGTGCTCGGGGACAACCGCTCCAATAGCCTCGACTCCCGCTCATGGAACGGTGGCCACGGGGGGGGCGTCCCTTTGACGGCGCTCGAAGGGCGCGCGCAGTGGTTCCTGATCGGGACGCACCGGAGCGGCGAGGCGGACCTCGGCCGGTTTCTACGCCCCATCGACAGCATGCAGGGGCGCCTGCGCACGGAAGGCATGGATGCGACCGCCCTCGAGAGCGGCATCGCCCGTTGTGTGCACGATCGGCCAAAGGACACGCGCCCCCCCCCTCCCGGCAGCCCGCCTACGGCGAGCGCAAGCGGAATGTGACGATGACGTTCCCGGAGCGAAGCCTTTACGTCACGTTCGCGGCGCTCTCGGCGCTCGCGCTCCTTCTGGGCGCGCTGCTCGTACGACCGGGGGCGGAGCTGAGGCCCGTGCGCGGTGCGCCGCCCTTCGATCTCGACGAGCCCCCGCCCGCCGCGCCGAGCGCCATCGTTGTGCCGGGACACTAGAGAGCGCCCACCGCTTACGGCGTGCGCTTCAGTCTCCGAAAACCGGAGGGCCATTCTGGAAATCGGATGGCCTGCCTGGATCGAGCCAGAGGACCGAAACGGATAACCATCCGATTCCATCACGGTTTTCGCGTGTCGAGCGGCTCTCTCCGCGGTCGATATTTCGCGGCCCAGTACTTGTACATAGGCACGCGTCGTCGGCCCCTCCAACGGGCCCGCGCAACGGTTCGCAACTCAATCGGAGGATGAGGATGAAAAAGTCTCTAATCCTGGCCACGGTATTCGTGGTCGGCGCGAGCGCAGCGGGCGCCGGCGCAGCTAACAACTTCGCAACGACCCCCTACGTTGGGTCGGACACCGAGTACAACATCACCAACCAGGCGATCTTGAACTCCGGTCTCGGCAACAAGACGGTTGGCCCGGGGCTTACTACTTGGAACGCCTCGTCGAACCCGCTCGGCGACTACAGCGGCGGCGGCTCCGGCGGTGCGGAGAACGCAATGGCGAACTCCACTCCGGTGCAGCAGACCGGTCCGATGTCGCGCGCTCTCGGCGGCCCCGCGACCAAAGGCGCGTGCGCCGCGGGTGGTGCCACCGCGGCGGCCGTAGCCAACGCCTCGGGAATCGTGCTCGGAATCGACGCGGTTCGCATCTTCGCGTCGAACGCGGTCATCAGCGCGAACCAGACGTCGTGCAACGGCGCAACGTCGACGGCGGCCTGTACGCAGGACCCGTCGGGACTCGTGTACAGCGGCTCGGTCGGCAACGGCACGGTGACGATGACGTTCGCCAACTGGCGCGACGTCCTCGCGCTCCTCTACGGGGGGCTCGACAGAAGCGTGACCCCGAACGTCGTCGACTGTACGAGCCCGAAGCGCGCGCTGCTCGTCTCGGCGTGGACCAACCTGTTCCAGAACACCACGTCGTGTCCGAACTCCACCAACGGCACGGCCCTGACCCACGCGTGGCGCCGCGACGACAACTCGGGCACCGCGGACGTGTTCTCGAACCTCTCCGGCTTTCAGGCCGCCGAGAAAGATCAGTTCGGCAACACGACCGCCAAGTACTCGGTCTCCGCGAGCGCGGTCAACGGCTTCGGAACGAGCCCCTACTGCAACGCGTTGAACTGGGACACGACAGAGGCGGCCAAGATTCCGTCCACCAGCGCCAGCACGTGCAGCAATGCGGCCGACCTGCACTACATGGGACCGGGCGGTGTTCCCGTCGCCTCTTCGGCGGATGCGACCTGCCTCGCCGGTTCGAACGCCACTACCGCCTGCCACCACGTGCCGCCGCCCAACACGTACGGTGTCCAGCCTCTCGGGACCCAGTCGATCGTCCTCCCCACGAGCTACCAGGACAACGACCCGATTCGTACCGCGTGCCTCGGAGCCGGCGTCTCGGGCCATAACTCGGACGACGTCTGCAACACCGACGGCAAGCTCGGCATCGTGTTGCCGATCCCGGCGCTCGACTTCATCCACATCCAGAACCCGGGCCTCGTTTCGTATACCGGTGCCGTCGATTGCGGCTCCGGCTCGATCGCGGGTGACCCGCCGAAGGTCTTCGTCTGCGCTCCCCGTAATAAGGGAACCACAGGCAACGGCCTCTGCCCCAACAACGACGCCCCGCTCGGGATCGGCTGCCTGATTCCGATCGGCACCGGTTCCGGTGGCGCAACGTCGCAGTGTCAGGCGACCAAATCGGAAGGCGTGAGCTGCTTCACCGGCCCTTGCGGGAGCGATGCTCGCGTCTACAACCTTCAAGCCTACGACGGAACGGGCACCGACTCGGTCCACAACGCCCATTACCTGAACGTCAGCTACTCCGTGAACGACGGCGGCTCGGTCGGCAGCTTCACCCAGAGCATCAACATGGCGGGCGCCTTTGGCCGTGTCCACCAGAGGGAGAAGGCCACGGGCGGCAAGTACGTGTGCAACCTCGACGACGCCTCGGACCAGATCGGCTGTCTCACTCAGGCGGACCCGAACAGCATTGGCTTCGCGGGCAACACCGGGGACACCTGGGAGAACCGTGACCCCAACGCCACAACGGGCTGTGCGAGCTGCAGCTTGTCGACGGCGCCAAACACACAGGGCCTGCGCGTCAGCAAGCTCGAAGCCGGAACGAGCTGCCTGCCGGCGGCGCCCGGCAGCGGCCTCGCTTCTTACCCGATCTGGCGGAAGCTGTACTTCAACTCCATCGTCGGCTTCTCCCACGTGACGAACACGGCGGAGCTCAACCTCGGCCAGTACATCTCCGAGGATAACCAGGAGAACTCGATCCTGACGCAGTACGCGTTCTTCCCGCTGCCCTTCAGCCCGAACGGCACCGGGCCCGGCGGAGCCCCCGCGCAGTTCTGCGAGGACTTCAACGAGACCATCTCGTCAATCTGCGGCTACGCGGGCCCGGGCGGTACCTCGCCCACAACCGGGGCCTTCACCGGGAACGCGAACGCCTGCAACACGAACGTTGGGCTCACGACCAGCGGCTTCGGGACGATCCCGTCGGACCCGGACCCCAACCCCGCGAACGCGACGAAATCGACGGTGTGCGGAAACGGCCTCATCGAGGACTTCGAGGACTGCGATTTCTCGCTCCCCGCGGCGTCCAACCCGACCGGTTGCGGCACTTGCTCGAATACCTGCCGCTGCCCGAACTTCTGATCGCTCAAGCAACGTAAGGGACAGCAAAGAGGGAAGGCGCACTCCGGAAACGGGGTGCGCCTTTTCTTTACTGGTCAGTCCTATTTTTGATTGGATGATCCCGTGCGATCGACTTGGCGCGGACTATGCTGCCGCCATGCGCCGCCCCCTCTGGACCGTCGCGCTCCTCCTCTTCGGGTCCGGAGCGTGCTCGCTCGTCTACGAGATGGTTTGGCTTCGCGAGCTTCGCCTCATCTTCGGCGCGTCGACCATGGCGTCGGCCGCGGTCGTGGCATGCTTCGTCGGGGGGCTCGGCGCGGGCGGGCTCGTGTTCGGGAAGCGGGCGGACGCGCACGGGCGCCCGCTAGCGATGTACTCCGCGCTCGAGGGAGGGATCGCTATATCCGCGGCGGTGACTCCGCTTCTTCTCATGATTGTGCGGGGCGTCTATGTCGGGCTCGGTGGGACGCGGGCCCTCGGGTTCGTCGGGGGCAACGTCCTGCGGCTGCTGCTCGCGGCGGTCGTCTTCGCCTTGCCGACGGTGCTCATGGGCGGAACGCTGCCCGCGGTCGCGCGGGCCGTGGAGGACGACGAGGATCGAGGGCGTCGAGCGCTGGCCGTCCTGTACGGCGCGAACACCCTCGGCGCGGTCACAGGCTGTATGGCGTCGACGTTCGTCCTCTTCGAGACTTATGGGACGCGGTCGACGCTCTGGATCGCTTGCCTGATCAATGCGCTCGTGGCCCTGTCTGCGCGCGCTCTCTCGCGTCGCGTTCCCGCTCCGTCTGTGCCTCCAGGGGGGGAGCAGGATGCGCAGGCGCGGGCCGCGCCGATCTGGTTCACGCTCACCGCAGCCGGGGTGGCGGGCTTCTGCTTCTGCCTGATGGAGCTCGTCTGGTACCGGATGCTGGGGCCCATTCTCGGCGGAACGGTCTTCAGCTTCGGGCTGGTCCTTGCCATTGCGCTTCTCGGCGTCGGGATGGGAGGCATTGCGCACGGATTACTCCCGCGAGCGCGAGAAGCGACGTTGAATACCTTCGCATGGACGTGTCTGCTCGAGGCGGCGTTCATCGCGATCCCGTACGCCTTGGGGGACCGCCTTGCGGTCGTGGCCGCGCTTCTGCGGCCCATCGGTGGGCTGTCGTTCGGGCTGCTGGTCGGCGGGTGGGCGGTCGTCACGGGGGTCGTCGTGCTGCCCGCGGCATTCGTGAGCGGCGTGCAGTTCCCGCTGCTCATCGGCCTTCTGGGCCGCGGTAGCGACGACGTGGGGCGCGATGTTGGGAGGACCGTCGCCGCGAACACGCTCGGCGCGATCGTCGGGTCGCTGGCCGGCGGGTTCGGGCTCATCCCCGCGCTCACGGCGCCGGGCTGCTGGCGCCTCGTCGTGTGGTCGCTCCTCCTGCTCGGAGCGGGAGCGATCGCCTTCGACGTGAAGCGCCGTCCTGTCGTCGCCGTTGCCCCTGCCCTCGCCGGGGCTGTCGCGCTCGCATGCCTGCGGGCGACGGGGCCGACGGCCGTCTGGCGGCACAGTCCGATCGGGGCGGGCCGCGTCGACGCGGCGCTGCTCCGGACCCCCAACGGAGCGCGCGCGTGGGAGAACCTCCGAAAGCGCTCGATCGGGTGGGAAGCGGACGGGCGCGAGAGCAGCATCGCGATCGACTACGAGCGGGGGCTCGCGTTCGTCGTCAACGGAAAGGCCGACGGGAACGCGCGCACGGACGCGGGGACGCCGGTGATGCTCGGGCTCCTCGGCGCGATCCTCACGCCTCACCCGACGCGCGCTCTCGTCATCGGTCTCGGAACGGGCGAGACGGCGGGATGGCTCGGCGCGGTCGACACGGTCTCGCAGGTCGACGTGGCCGAGCTGGAGCCGGCTGTTCTCGAGGTGGCGCGCCGCTCGGACGTCGTCAACCACGGCGCCCTCGAGAACCCGAAGGTGCATGTCGAGCTCGGCGATGCGCGCGAGCTCCTGCTCACGTCGCGGCAGCGCTACGACATCATCGCGAGCGAGCCGTCCAACCCGTACCGAGCCGGCGTGGCGAGCCTTTTCACGCGCGACTACTACGAGGCCGTCGCCTCGCGCCTCGAGGACGACGGGGTCTTTCTCCAGTGGCTGCAGGGCTACGAGGTCGACGGGCAGACGGTGCGCAAGGTGTACGCGACGCTCGCGTCGGTCTTCCCGGCCGTCGAGACATGGGAGCTCTCGCCCGGCGATCTCGCGCTGGTCGGCGCGAAGAAGCCGATCGTCCACGACCTGACGCAGATGCGCGCACGCATTCGCGAGGAGCCCTTTCGCAGCGGCATCGGTCACACGTGGCGCGCAGTCGATGCCGAGGGGGTGTTTGCGCACTTCGTCGCCAGCGATGGTCTCGCGCGAAAGATCGCGGAGGAGGAGACGAGCGGCGTCAACACCGACGACAAGAACATCGTCGAGTTCGGCTTCGCGAGGACGGTGGGGAGCGGGGACGCGTTCTTCTCCGTCGAGGACGTGCGACGCGCCGCTCGCCTTCGCGCTGAGCAGCGTCCGGCGCTGAAGGACGGTACCGTCGAGTGGGACCGCGTGGACGACGGGATGGTGGAGCTCTACCTCGCTCACGAGGACAAGCCGGCGTTCCCCGAGCAGCGACCGGCGGACCGGGCACGCCGCATGGCGGCGCTCCGGGCCTTCGACGAGGGGAACCCTCGGCGCGTCATGGAGGAGTGGCGCGCGCAGCCACGCGAGCCGATAGGCCCGACCGAGACGGCGATCCTCGCGAGCGCGCTCGCGGAGCTGGGAGACGAGGGCGCGCTCGTCTACAGCGACGCGCTCCGGGCGTACGACCCCAACGAGCTCGATGCGGTCACGGCGCACCTTCGCCTGCGCCAGGGAAAGGAGGAGGAGGCGACGGCAGCCTTCGAGGCGTTCTTCGCCGGCCTGCGTACGAATCCGTGGCCGATGGACCGCCTCGTCACGATGGCGTTGTTCGAGGCGAGGGAGTTCGTCTGGCGCGACGCGCGGTTCGCTCCGCGCATCTACGCAGCGCTCCGCGAGCCATTCGCGCTCCGCGTCCACGATGACGGTCGCAAGCAGGTCGCCCTGGCCGCCGCCGTACGGGCGCGCGGCCTGGCGTGTGTCGAGGCCCTTGGAGCTTACGAACCGGACGTCCCCTGGGAGGAGCCTTTCCTGACGACGCGGCGCGACTGTTACCGTGCGGCGAACGACTCGAACTCCGCCCGCGCGGAGAGTGACCTCGTCGAGTGGCGTGCCGGCCGCCCGGCTCCCTTCGGTGCCGGCCTCGAGGCGCAATGACCGGCGGGTCGACGACCTTCGAAGCGGCGCTCCAGCACCACCGCGCCGGGAGGCTCGCCGAGGCCGAGCAGCTCTATCGGCGCGCCCTCGGGGAGGATCCGAAGAACGCGAACGCGGCGTTCTTGCTCGGCGCGCTGGCGCTCGAGGCGGGGCGAGTGACGGCGGCGATGGGCTCGCTGCGCCTCGCGACACGGATCGACCCGACGCACGCGGCCGCGCACTCCAACATGGGCGAGGCGTACAGGCGGCTCGGCAAGATGTCGGATGCCGTCGCGTGCTTCGCGCGGGCCCTTCGGCTTCGTCCCGAGCTCGCCGAGACGGCGTATAACCTCGGGCTCGCGTTGGAGGCCGCGGGAGAGCCCGGAGCAGCCGTCTTATTTCTGGAGCACGCCGCGCACGAGTTGCCCGGCATCGCCGCTATTCGCGAGGCGCTTCAGCAGGCCCGGAGCGCGGTCGACACAGCTCCAGGCAAGGCCTCCAGCCGGCGTACGACGCTGCCGCCCGAGACGTTCCTCGAGCTTGCCGAGTTGAGTCACCTCTTCGGCGACCTGAATGCAGCGATCGGCATGTGCCGGCGTGCACTCGCGCTCGATCGCGGTGCTCACTCGTCGTCCGGGCGCAAGAGGCTGAGTCGGCTGCTGGTGGAGGCAGGACACCTGGACGAGGCCATCGAGTGCCTTCGCGACGTGCTCGCGCGCCACCGGGACGACCGCGAGGCGATGGGCCTGCTCGTGGATGCATGCCTCACTTCGGGTCTCGTCGGGGATGCCGTCCCGGAGCTGCGACGCTGTCTTTACGTCCTCGAGCATCCGCAGCTACGAGCCTTGCTCCTGCTCACGATGGCGTACGATCCGAACAGCGACGACGACGCCATTCGCCGAGAGGCTGCCGAGTGGGATCGTCTGTACGGCGCCCCTCTTGCCGAACGCGCCAAGCCGCACGCCAACGAGCCATCGCGCGACCGGCGACTGCGGATCGGCTACGTCTCGTCCTTCAAGGATGGCGGGCACAGGTACTTTCTGGGTCCGCTCTGGCAGAACCACGATAGAAGCCGCTTCGAGGTCTTTTGCTACAGCAGCGCACTCGTGACCGACTCGGACATCGAACGGCTCCGCCCGTGCATCGACACGTGGCGGGACACCGCGACGATCGACGACGAGGCCCTGGCGGCTCTCATCCGGAGTGATCGCATCGACGTTCTCGTCGATTTGAACATGCACACGACGGGCAACCGCCTGCTCGTCTTTGCGCGCAGGCCCGCGCCGGTGCAATTGTGCTGGCTCGCGTATCCGGGGACGACCGGCCTGACGGCGATGGACTACCGGGTCACCGATCCCTACCTCGATCCGCCCGGTGACGACGCGACCGGCTACACGGAGCGCTCGCTCTGCTTGCCGCATGCGTTCTGGTGCTACGAGTCCGGCGGGGCCATTCCCGAGGTGAACGCCCTGCCCGCCGCGACAGCAGGTCGCGTCACGTTCGGCTGTTTGAACAGCCACACGAAGCTCAACGAAGCCGTGTTCGCCGTCTGGGCACGCATCCTCGACGCCGTGCCGGCGGCCGGGCTCGTCTTGCTCGCGCCCGCGAACGACATGCGCCGCCGTATCCTCGCGACCTTCGCGGCCCACGGGATCGACGCGGCCCGGATCACGTTCTTCGACACGGCGCCGCGTCAGGAGTACCTGGCGAGGTATCACCAGATCGACGTGTGTCTCGACCCATTCCCGTGCTGCGGCCACACGACGAGCCTCGACTCCTTCTGGATGGGCGTCCCCGTCGTGACGTTGCGGAGCCCGAACAAGATCGTCGGGCGGGCCGGCGCGTGCCTGGCCATGAACCTGGGGCTGCCCGAGCTCATCGCGGATGTGCCCGACGACTACGTGCGCATCGCCGTCGGCCTCTGTGGCGACCTTGATCGCCTGAGCGCGCTCCGCTGTGAGCTGCGCAGTCGGTTGGAGGCATCGCCGTTGATGGACGGGCCGCGCTTTGCGTCGAACATGGAAGCACTCTATCGCGACGCATGGGGCGAATGGTGCGACCGGCACACCGGCTTGCCCTCGCCGTGACCCTCCCGGCGCCCTATTTAGTGAATCTGAGATGCCTGTGAGCCAATAGGGCCCTTACGCGGGCTGTGGCATTGCGGCTCGGCGTCGCGCGCCGAGGTGGCGCCCCAACAGCGCGATCCCGGCGGCGAGTAGCACCACAGCGAGCGCGCTCAGAAGCACACCCCACCTGCGCCGACGGGAGGCCGCGGCGATTGCGCGCCGCATCAGCTGCGCTTTTTCCTCGCTCTCTCCCGCCTGCGTTGCCCGGTCGACCAGCTGGCTTGCCGCGGCGAAGTCGCTGCGCGCCATCGCGAGTGCCCACTGGAATCCGATCGTCCCGACGTCGTCTGGAGCCTGTGCCGCAAGCGCCGCGGTGCACTCCTCGAGCTGCTTCACGTTCGAAGTGCGCGCGCCGATCTCGCACTCGAGCTGGTCGGCCGCGGGGCGCGACCGGTCGCTGGACCGCATGCTCTCGAGCACGCCGTCGAGCGTCTCCTTGTCCTTGGTAGTGAGGCGCCCGGGCTTCGCGAGCACCAGGCGCACGTAGTGCGCATAGTCCCCGACCGTGACACCCTCTACGAGGAGCGCTGACCCGCATGCGGCCGTGGCCTTCTCCATATCCGGCAGGGCCTCGTACTGGTCGCACAGCAGCCGGAAGGCGATCGCACGGTCGGGCACCGCCTTCGCCAGGGCCCGGTAATACTTGACCGCGGCCGCATGGTCCCCTCGCTTGGTCGCGTATTCCCCCTTGAGGGTCACGTCCTGGAGCCAGTAGCCATATTCCAGCGGGTCCTTGTCTCGTTGCGCATTGGTCGGAACGCTGCTCTCCGGATCGCTGTCGTTGATGGGCCAGGTGCTGAGCCAGTCCCCGGCCTTCGGGACATGCTGCGTCTTCTGGGGGGGATCATCCGCCGCCGCGGCGCGCTGAGGCGAGACAAGGGCGAAGCCCAGAAGCACGGCGGTCGCCACGGCGGGTGGCAGGCGCCTGCGCGACACTGCGAAGCTGCGCCGGAGCGCGTGCGCTCCCGTCGCGAGGAGGGCTGCGGCGATCGCGAGCCAGCCGGTCCAGAAGACACCCGGAGGGCAGCGCGATTCAAGCCGTGTCAGGGCCCGTTTTGTCTCGGCGGCGTTCGGGGAAAGTCGAACCAGTTCCTGCGTGCAATGCTGCAACATGACTCCGTCTCCAATTCTCTCGGCGATATCGCAAAGGGCGGACGAGAGCTCCAGTCGATCGCGAGCGCGCTGGCGCTCGCCTGTGATGATCGTGAGAGCTTGCCCCAGTCTCTGAAGGGTGGGAGCGTCCGGACCGCTCACCATGGATCGCGCCACGGCGCGCAGGGCGATGTTCGTCCGCTGAATCGCCGCCGCCATGAGGCAAAGGCGGGTCCCCTCGGGCCCCCGACCCATCGCCGTCAACGCCTCGCACTCGCGCCGCTTGGGCAGTGCGTGGTCGGGCAGCGCGGCCACCGCTTGTTTGAAAAGCGCGAGCCCCTCGTCGAGGTGGCCGGTCGCGGCGAGCGTCTCGCCTCGCTCCAACGCTTCGGCGGCCTGAGCGTTCTGCGCCCTCATGGATTCGAGCTCGACCTGGTCCGTGCGATAGCGAGCGATCGCCGCGCCCGCGTTTGCGGGCGTGCACAGCAGCACCGCGAACGTAACAAGGCCGGCCAGCGTTCGCCTGGCCGTCCGCAGCAGGTTTCGCGATCGCGCGCTCCGTGTCATGGCGTGCACTGCGTCTGGCAGTTCGAGAACGCAAATGCGCCGATCGCGTTCGCCATGCCGGAACCCAGCATCTTGTCCGTGTAGGCCTTCTGGGTCGCCGTCGGGTCGCCTTCCACGAGGCTGCCGAGCGTCGTGCCGGTGCCGATGTCGAGGCCGTTGATCTCGTTCTGGAGACACGGGCCATTCGCGGCGCCGGCGGTCAGACAGGCTGAGCCGGCAGCTGTGCCGCACAGGCACAATGAAGGCGGAGCGTCCGTATCGCAGTGGCTACTGATGATGCACGAGAGCGTGTCGATGCATGCCTGGTGGGCGGCCTCGCCGGTCAACGTCGGCGCGCTCGCGGGCACGTCGCCGCACTCGTTGCCCATGTCCCCGCCGGAGTCGTCGAGACCTCCGTTAGCCACCATGCACTCGTAGCAGGACGTGCTCGGGTCAAGCTGCCCGGCGGTGAGGTTACCGGCCGCGATGTCCTTCGCGACGTAGAGCGCCTCGGTTGGAGTGCAGACGTCGACGCTCCCGGACGCTGTGTTGCCGTCGCAGTGCACACTGTTAGGCCCAGTTGCAGCGCATGGGAAGGTCGTGCAGGGCGTAGGCCCTGTGCCCGAGCTGTCCGTCCCGGCGTCGTGCGTCCCCGTGTCTGGAGCGCCCGTGTCGGCCGTGCCCGTGTCCTCGCTGGCATCGTGGGTGCTGGAATCCGCCCCCGATTCCTCTCCCGCGCCATCGTGGCCTCCCGAGTCCAGGGGCCCGGCCTCGACGGTCGAATCCGGGCCGGAGTCCTGGACGCCCGACTCGGTTCCAGTGTCTTGAGCACCCGTATCGGGAGTTCCGGTCTCCGGAGCTCCGGTTTCTTCAGGTCCCGTCTCCGGAACGCCGGTCTCGGGAGCGGCCTCCGGGGCACCCGTCTCGGGGGCTCCGGTCTCGTTCTCCGTCGTCGAATCGATCCCCGTGTCCATTCCCGAGGCACCGGACTCGTTCACGGGCTCTTCGACGGTCACGTCGGGGGCCGGTGTCGAGCCGTCGCCCTGCCCACCGGCGTCGCCAGCGCCCCCCTCCGACGCCGCTCCTTCCGAGGAGGCCCCGTCCGGCTCGCCCATGATGGCGCCGTCGTTCGTGGCGTCGATCTCGGGCGGCCCCGCCCAGTTGTCCCCCACGTCGTTACACCCTGCGACGCAGACCACGAGCGCCGCTGGAAGAGCCGCCAAGAGACCGAGTCTGATATGTCGCATGGGTCAATTCGCCTTAGAATGAACGCTTCGCTCGACTTGAAGAAAACCGTTGTTCCTCAGCCGGCCCCTCCATCAGTGATCGCATTCGTGAAAGGGCACTGCGGCTGGCAGTAGGAGAAGGCGTCTTTCGCCATCTTGCTCACGCCGCCCCAGGCATGGCCAACCACCGTGCCCGTGTTGCTGCCTGACTGCTTCGACAGCGCAAGAAATTGGCTGCCTGCGGTTCCCCCCGTGATCTCGGCAGCCGCGAGCGCCTGGTTGATGCACGGCCCGCTCCCGCCCTGAGAGACGCAGGTGGAGGCCATGGGCAACGTGCAGATACAGCCATTCAACCCGTCATCGGTCGCACAGTGACTGGCCAACATGCAATCGAGGAGGGCGATGCAAAGCTGGTAGCGAGTCTGTCCGGCACCCATGCCGACGGCAGCGGTGCCCGCTTCCCAGAGGTCGCTGCACGGGGGCAACTCCGCGGGGCCATACTGGCCGGCCCACGGGTCGCCCGGAACCCCGCCAGTCTGGTCCCTAAGACACTGGTCGCACGCCGCCGCGCCGAGCCAAACCTGAGTGGCGCACTCGCTCCCTTCAGGCGCGGGGGCCTGGCCGCCATTGGTGAAGATGGCGGGGACTTCCGTGGGGTTGTCCAGGAGCGCTCCGTCGAGAACAAGGGCGATGCCTCCGTCCGCGAGATAAACGGCTGGAATATCCGGCGCGCACAGCACGCCGGCCTCCACGGCCCCACCCCCCCCTTCGCTCGCCATCCCCACATCGGGAAGCGCGCGGTCGACGTACTGGATGGCCGTGTCGAACACCTCGGACGCGTCGTCGTTGCCGCTCATTGTAGCGTCTGCCGCTCCATCAACGCCGGCAGTCGACGTCGACACGGTCAACCCCTCGCGCCCCGTGGTCCCCCCGCACGCGACGAGCGCCGCGAGACAGGCGATGCTGCAGGCGAACGCCGCGAGAGTGACGTGACGGAGACGCCATCGCCGCTGCACGAGCCTGCGGTCCTGACCACGCCTTTGCCCCGGCATCGCGACCGGTCCATACCACCGGCGAAGGTGCCCTCACGGTTACAATTGCCTGACGCTGGCGACTCGCGAACGTTGCGAACCTGTCATGAACGCGTCGCTCGCCCCATCGCGGTCCCGCAGCGCCAGCCAGACCAGCCCCGGAATCGCATAGGCCATTCCAGGCGCCCCCACGAGAGCCCGGCGAGCCAGCGCCACCGCTGTGGCGAACCACGCCCAGGCCTGGACGGCTCCCACGCCGCAAAGAAAATCGAGCGCGGCGACCCCAAGCGTCGATGCGACGACGAGAGCGGCCATGACGACAGCAAGCAGAGCGCGACTGGGGCGCCTCGGCGGCCAGCCCGCCGCGAGCGACAGGAACGTCACGAGCTGAAGGTACCCGGCGCGCCGCATGTCGATCGCCCCGGCATGCCTGACGGGGCCTTCCGGAAAGTCCTGCTTGACGTCGACGACGCCACGCCAATCGCCAAGACCCTCACTCGGAACGGGCGCTCGAAGCACGAACGTTACGTTCGAGGCGCCGAAAAAGGGATCGGCGACGGCGGTCGCCACGGCCCCCGCGGCTTCCGTGAACGCCCGCCCCAGCCCGGGCCAGGGCGCCACCAGGATCGCGAACGCCACGACGAACCGCGCGACCGCGAGCGCCAGCGACCGCCTAGCCGGCGACATGGGCGCCCGCTCCCTGGACCGCAGGTCGCGCGGTCCAGGCGGCTCGCATCCAGTGGATGGCGAGGACGAATTCGACCGCGGCGAAGACGATCATGAGCAACGGCCAGAGATCGTAGTGCAAGAACTCGAACGTCGAGAACGCGAAGACTCCCACCCAGTAGAGAACGAAGAGGCGCACGAAGTTGAACGCGACGAGCGCTGCCAGGCCCACGACGAGCGCGACGGCCTTTCGCGCCCACGGCGCCGAGGCCGCCAGAACCGCCGACGCGAAGAGGATGTTGGCCTCCATCGCGTCGCAGCTCTTCACGATCTGCATCGAGAATCGGCCGCTGATGACGTTCCCGTGCGCCGAGACGTGAGGGTCGAAGAGGGCGATGGGGAGCGCGACGGCGTGCGTGTAGAAGCGCAGGTAGTCCGCCGTCCACCGTTCGACAACGCTGTCGCTGCCGCGAGGGAAATAGTATGCGGCCAGCAAGCCTCCGGCGATTACGACGAACGCCACCGAGAAGCGGGCCCGGTCATCCCGCCAGACCGCCAGCCAGCGAGACCGAAGCGACTCGGACG
>Ga0209415_10008950_pt1 | contig 17267 bp, 18 predicted proteins | sample PeaSoiSIISIP2007_FD_187696 | JGI IMG/M metagenome (GOLD analysis project Ga0209415, IMG submission 187696) | Peat soil microbial communities from Weissenstadt, Germany - SII-SIP-2007 (SPAdes) (version 2) | ecosystem: Environmental > Terrestrial > Soil > Wetlands > Peat | place: Germany... | reverse complement strand
AGCGCTACCGGGAATCGAACCCGGGTTTGAAGATTGAGAATCTTCCGTCCTAACCCCTAGACGATAGCGCCATCCGGAGAGCTTCGATTATAGCAAAGCAATCCCGGCCGATTTCTTCGGCAAGGCAGGTTTCCACAGCCTCCGGAGGTCTATACTAGATTTACTTCTGCCACAAATTCTAATGTTCTCTTAAACGTTGCGGGACAAGTGTATGTGGTTCGTTCAACAGTTCGATTCATTCCTAAATCTAGGTATCTGTAAGGAGTATCCCATGGCAAGATCCAAATCTACCTCAGGCGGCAAGTTCAATCGTGCGAATACAAGCAAGGACCAAACCAATAACAGCAGTCCAGCCAATATGCCCGAAGTGAAGGCAGTCGTGGCTGGAGCCACGCCCGCCGAAGTTGCAGCGGCAGAAGTCCAAAAGGCGCCCGAACCCCGGAAGATGGAAGTCGTGAAGAGCGAGCCCCGGAAAAATGGCGCGGCTCCCAACCTGGTTCCAATCAATCTGGACGACGAAATCCGGCGCCGCGCCTATGAACTTTACCAGCAGCGCGGAACCGCGTCCGGCAGCGAGGCCGAGGACTGGCTGACCGCGGAACGTGAGGTAAGGCAGCGCTACCGCCAGCAGCAAAGCGCGTAGTCGGGTCCGGTTCGTGTCAAGACACGCGGCGGCGCAATTCGGCCGCCGCTGCCCTTCGCGGTTGCCTAGCAGGGACGTTTCTGAAAAAATAGCCCGGGGTTCCCCCACATGGCGGAAATCGGAAGTTTCGCACTGCTTCTCGCTTTGGCCCTGAGCGTTTACGCGTTCCTCGCCGGGATCATCGCCCTAGCCTTCCAGAACCAAGTTTCTTCGCTGGCCTCGGCGCCAGGCACTCAGGCCGCTTACCGCGCCAGCGCCGCTCCTTCCACCGCCGAAGCATCGTTTATAGCGACCCTCCGACGGGGTTCGGAGCGCATCGGTGAAACCGCTCGCCGCGCCGGCATCGCCACTTTCGCCTCAGTTTTTCTCGCTGCCTTAGTCCTCGTCGTATGCGCCTTCCAGGACAACTTCTCTATCGCCTACATCTTTCACCACAGCAATCGCGATCTCTCCGGTCCTTACAAGTTCGCCGTGCTGTGGTCCGGCCAGGAAGGCTCGCTGCTGTTTTGGTCACTCTTGCTCGCGGCCTACGGATTTGTCCTGCGTCTGCGCTACAAGACTGACCCGCGCCTCTTCGCCTACGCTTCGGTAGTCTTGGCCGGCGTACAGATCTTCTTTCTGCTCCTGGTAAACTTCGCCGCCAATCCCTTCGGCATTCTCGAAGGCCCGCTCCGTGCCGATGGCAGCGGCCTGAATCCGTTGTTGCAGTATCCCGAGATGGTGATTCACCCACCCATGCTCTATCTCGGCTACGTCGGCTTCACCGTCCCCTTCGCCTTCGCGCTAGGCGCGCTGATCATGAAATATCCCGGCGAGAAGTGGATCAACATCACCCGCCGCTGGACCATGGTCACCTGGGCCTTCCTCACCTGCGGCGTCTTTCTCGGCGCACACTGGGCCTATTCCGTGCTGGGCTGGGGCGGCTATTGGGGATGGGACCCCGTCGAAAACGCTTCGCTAATGCCCTGGCTCACCGGCACCGCCTTCCTGCACTCGGTCATGATGCAGGAAAAGCGCGGCATGCTGAAGATGTGGAACATGTGGCTGGTCTTCGCCACCTTCTGGCTGGCCATCCTCGGGACTTTCCTGACGCGCAGCGGAATCATCAGCTCCGTCCACGCCTTCGCCCAGTCTTCCATCGGCGAATGGTTCGGTTGGTTCCTCCTGATCACTTTAGCCGTATTCTGTTTTTTCTTCTTCAAGAACAAGTCACACCTGAAGACCGAGCACAAGCTCGAGTCGATCGTGTCGCGCGAGTCCAGCTTCCTGTTCAACAACCTGCTCTTCGTGATTCTCTGCATCGTCGTGCTCTTGGGAACCTGGTTCCCGTTGGTTACAGATCTCATAAAGGGCCACAAGGAAACGGTGCTGGCGCCGTACTACAACCGCGTCGCCATCCCCGTGGCTTTGCTGCTGCTCATCCTCACCGCCGTCGGCCCGCTGCTGGCATGGCGCAAGACGTCGCTCGAAAGCCTGAAGCGCAACTTCCTGTGGCCGACCATCGGCGCCATCGCAGTGGCAGTCTTCTTGATAGTTACGCCCCGCAGTTGGGGCTCGGCCTTCGGCCTCAGGCCCTGGGTCGACATCTCCTATCTCTATTCGCTCATGGCCATCGCGCTAGCGGTTCTCGTGACCCTCACCGTGGCCAGCGAGTTCTACCGCGGCGGTCGGGTCATCTCGAAACACACCGGCCAAGGCATGTTCGCCTCCATGGTGCAGCTCACGCACCGCAATACGCGGCGCTATGGCGGATACATCGTCCACTTCGGCGTGGCGGTGGTCATCATCGGCTTCGCTGGAGCCGCCTTCAATCAGGATAAAGAGATGGAGATGAAAAACGGCGACCAGATGACCATCGGCGCCTACACCCTCATCTGCCGCTCTTACACCGAGGATGACAATCCCAACTATGGCAGCACGTGGGCGGTGCTTGACGTCTACAAGGGCGGCAAGCAGATCGATACCATGACCCCGGTGCGCCGCTTCTACCATGCCAGCCAGCAGACCTCGACTATGCCCGACATCCGCTCCACCCTGAATGAGGATCTCTACCTGGTATTTGAAGGAGTGAATCAGGATAACGGTCATCCCATCATCAAGGCCCACCTGAATGCACTCGTAATGTGGATTTGGATCGGCGTCTGGTTAATGCTCGGCGGAACCGTTCTGGCCCTGATTCCGAACGCGCCTGCGCCGGTCCGAGTTCCAGTCCCCGCGCGCGTCGGGCAAGCACAAGCCGCTCCGGTGGCAACAGGGGACTAATGTAAGGGCTTAGGATTGAATGTGGGACGGCCGCCCTCGGCTGTCCGCTGGGCGCAACCCGGATGTTTTGATGATACTGTCGGTCAAGATGACGAATTTAAATTCGAAAACGAAGCCACGCAGGCTGGGCCGCAAGGCCGCGCAGACCATCCTGCTCTGCGCCGCCGTCTTCGCTCTCCTCGGCGCCGGCGACCCCGCCATCCGCTTCAACGAAATTGGCCACCAGATGATGTGCATCTGCGGATGCAAACAGATTCTTCTGGAATGCAATCACGTCGGCTGCCCTGATTCCGACGGCATGCGCAACGAACTCATGGAGGCAGTTTCGCGCGGAGACAGCGACAGCCTGGTCGAGCAAGCCTTCGTGCAAAAATACGGACCAACCGTGCTTGCCGCCCCGACCATGCAAGGCTTCGACCGTGCCGCCTACATCATCCCCCCAGTCGTTCTGATTCTGGGTTTCGGCCTGATCGTGCTGGTGATTCGTTCCTGGAAGAACCACCCGGCCCCTCCCATCGCCGACGGCCTGCGGCCGGTCCGCGGCGCCGAACTGGAACAGTTCCGCGACCAGGCCAGCAAGGAGACTGATCTATGACCTGGCTCTTCATCTGCGCCCTGCTCGCCGTCGCATCTCTCTTCTACGTTTTCTACCTGCCCGGAAAGCTCTTCCTCGGTCCGGAGAAGACCCGCGCCAGCTATCTCCGCGAACGCAAGGACGCCGTCTACGAAAACCTGCGCGATCTAAACTTCGAATACAAAGCAGGCAAAGTCCCCGACGCCGACTACACCTCGCTGAAATCTTCCTTGCAGGACGAGGCCGCCACCCTCCTGGCCGAAATCGCCCGCCTGGAAAAGAATCCCGCACCTCAAAAAGGAACCCGATCTTGAACGATTTACACGCCCCCGTCATCCTGAGCGGATCTGTCATCCTGAGCGAAGTGGAAACTTCGCGAAGCGAAGTTCCCACGCAGTCGAAGGATCCCTTGTCCCTCAACGGCGGCACGCGTCCCCGCAAGGAGTTTCCTCCGCCGTCTTTGTTCGCGTTTACTCGAACAGCATGCAGAGCAGCCATCCTTCTCCTAACCTCCTTCGCCGCCGCCCAAACCCTAACCGGCACCGTCAAGAACTCCACCACCAACAAGCCTGCCGCCGGAGACGAAGTCGTCCTGCTCAAGCTCGGTCAAGGCATGGAAGAAGCCGGCCGCACCAAGGCCGATGCCCAGGGCCACTTCACCTTCAAGCTCGACGACGCGCAGTCTCCACACCTGGTCCGCGCCATCCATCAGGAGGTCACCTATCACCGCATGGCCCCTCCCGGAACCACATCGGTCGAACTCGAAGTCTTTGACGCCGGCAAAAAGATTGACGGCATCCAGGTGGTCGCCGACATCATGCGCATCCAGGCGGCGCAGGGCCAGATCGAAGTAGTCCGCGAATTCGGTGTGCAGAACACTTCCAACCCGCCACGCACCCAGATGAATGAGCGCAACCTCGAGTTCTACATTCCCGACGGAGCCCACATCATCGAAGATTCCGGCTCCGCCACCACCGAAAACGGCAACCCGCTGAAAACCGCTCCTGTGCCAGAAGGCGAGAAGAACCGCTACTCCTTCATCTTTCCATTGCGCCCGGGCCTCACACGCTTCGAGGTGGCGTACCAGCTCGCCTATACCGGCAGCGCTAATCTCGATCCCAAGTCGGTGTATCCCTTGGAACACTTCGTAGTCATGCTCCCCAAGACGATGCAGTTCACCGCCGCTGCCCAGTCCACCGGCTACAAGTCGGGAACTTTCCCAGCCGAGCCCAACGCCACCATGGAGGTTGCCTCCAACACCAGGCCCGGCCAGAACCTCGCCTTCAAAGTGGCCGGCGAGGGCGCACTCGAAGGACCTCAGGAAAGCGGTGCTCAGGGACCAGAGCAAAGCTCGGAAGGCGCACAGACCAGCCCCGGTGCCCAGGCCAACAACCGTCCCGGCGGCGGACTCGGCCCGCCCATCGACGCTCCCGACCCCCTGCAGAAATACCGCTGGCAGATCCTCGGAAGCATCGCCGCAGCTTTGATCCTCGGCGGCGTCTACGTAGCCGTACGGCAACAGTCCGCCGCCCGCGCTCTGGCCCGCCAAACGCCCGGTTCTTCGACAGCCGCAACCATGCTGGAAGACGACTACGCTCCCGCTGAAACGAACACGCGAGCGGCAGCGCGTCCCACCTCCATGTTGCTCGAGGGACTAAAAGAAGAACTCTTCCAACTGGAAGTCGAGCGCCGCCAAGGCCAAATCTCCCAAGCGGAATACGAGAAGGCCAAGTCCGCCCTCGATCAAACCCTCGAGCGCGCCCTGAAACGAGAAGCGCAAAAAGCGTAAGCCCCACTCCCTCTGTCATCCTGATGAGGCCCGCGTTTTTCGCGGGCCGAAGGACCTATGTATTCTGCGAGGAGTGCCACAGGTCCCTCGTTTCAAAGCTCACGAAATGCTGTTTAATACGTCATGGCCTACACCTGGTTCATACTCCTGCTCGCGATCGTGGTGACGGCTTTCCTGTTGCTCTTGACCCAGGGAACGTCTTTAGGCAAGGCGGTCCACGAACGCATCCCCGACCGCCCGCGCCGCCGTCTCTTCGTAGCCTCCGTCAGCTTCTTCCTGACGTTCGCCGGAGTCCGCGCAGTAGTCTTCGCCATCCTGCACCAGATTCCGCCGTTCCATTTCATCGAGCACGGCGGCCGCCATATTCATCACCTGGTCGTCGGCATCATTATTCTGCTGGGCGTGGGCTACGCATGGCTGGCAGACATCGGCACCGGCGTGGACGATTCGTCGCTTCTCCTCAGCCGCCTCTTGTCGATCCTCTACGGCGTAGGCGCGGCCCTGACGCTCGACGAATTCGCCCTCTGGCTGAACCTGAAAGACGTTTACTGGTCACCCGAAGGACGATCCAGCATCGATGCCGTGATTCTGTTCGGCGCCCTGCTGGCAGCAGGCAGTTGGGGATTCCCGCTATTCAAACGCCGCCCCGGGAAAAAGCTCGTGTAGAACGGGCACTCCTGCCCGCTGCCTTTGACCTTGATCTTGACTCCACCCGCCCCGGCGCCCGAGGCTTCCAGTCCGACTATACTTGGCCATCGGAAATTGGCCATTGCCGGTTGTTCAGTCAGGAAACCGCGGCCTGCCCTGCCCTAGTGAAGTGACGGCCATATATATTTTTATATACACACCGACCGGATCTTGCTACTCTTTTACATGTGCCCGACCCCTCACCCCCAGACGTGGTTTTCGAGGGAAACTCCCGTGATGTCATCAAATCATTTCCTAAGGACATTCGATCGCACTTGGGAGCCGATCTCGATCGCGTGCAGAACGGAGAGAAGCCCTTGGATTTTCGTCCGATGGGTGCCGTGCTTTCGGGAGTTTCTGAGTTGCGGGACGAGGATCAGGACTTCTGGTATCGGGTGCTGTATGTGAGGCTCGAAGGCGTGGTTCATGTTCTACATTGTTTCACCAAGAAGACCAACGAAACTCCCCTGAAAGACATCAAGACTGCACGAGCACGTCTCTCTGCCCTGAAGCAGAGATTGCTGGAACAGAAAAAGAAGAAGAGCTGAGGCAGCACAATTCAGGGACCCGAAAGGGACCCGCCAACAGGAGCAAGACCAATGTCACAGAAGCTGTTCGAGGATCTCGGGTTCTCACCTCAAGAGGCTGCCGCGTTGAAGCTGAAAGCGGACCTCAACACCAGGATCGTGAAAGCGGCCGCTGGCTACACGCAGCAGGAACTGCAGAACAAGTTGGGAACCTCGCAGCCCAGGGTCAGCGATCTGTTGCGAGGCAAGATGGCCAAGTTCAGCCTGGACACGTTGGTGGTATACGCCGAGTTGCTGGGGCTACGCACTGAGATCAAAACCACTGAAACGAGGAAGCACGCCCGCACCCGGGGAGCGGCCGCAGGCGCACGCCTCGCTCGCTAGACAGAACCCCTCATGAGTACACTCGATCGCAATTACGTGTTAGCTCCATCTCACCATCTGCTTACGAACTGCCAGAGCAATGTGCTGATGGGCCTGAGGTTGATTGAGAAGCTCGACGAGTTTCCCGCCCAATTGTTCACCTTTAGGACGATCCACAGGGAATTGAAACAAAATGCAACGTTGCAACACCGGAAGAACTGCTTGCAAGACCATGTAACCTCCCTCAACAACGCGCGCAATTGCATGGCACACACGAATGGCGTGGTGACTCAGCAGCACTGCAAGAATCCCGACCATGACAAACTGACAATTCAGGGCAGGCGGTTCAAGTTGTTTTTCAAGAGAGACGACCTGGAAGTGGCTGCGGTGGTTGGCAAGGCTGGCCCAGAAAATGCAGCGTTGATGTTGGGCGCAGAAGACTTTCAGATCGAGTTCGCGCTCGGCCAAGGAATTGAGCTGTCACTGAAGCAATTCCTCGACATTCTGAATACTTGTGTCTTTGTGCGGGCTGATATAGACCTGAAGTTAGGCACAGAAACTCCGCTAGAGGGAGCTGGCGAATCCCCGTAGCCCCCACCCGCTCAGCTGTGACATCTGACCTTGCCCTCCACAGCCCGTTTCGCCGATCATGGCCGAGAGGAAGCTGTGCGATCGTTCGCACAGCAGAGTAGGAACTATCTTGTTTTCAAGATTTTGCCCGCAAGCTATTGATTCCAAGAGATTACTTCGCAATTCCTCTCTAACATCATGATTCCAATAGACCGAGGGGAGGGGGGTATATCCCCGCTAACAGCAAATTCCCGAAACGGACCGAACTGCATCTCCCTGCAACGCGTAACATCAAATAGCTGAGATTCAATTATGGGAAACACTTTCAAGACTGCGTTGCTGCTGACCGCGCTGACGCTGCTGCTGATGTTCTTTGGCCGCTACTTCGGCGGCCAGAATGGGATGATGCTGGCGCTGGTCTTCGCCGCCGTGATGAACTTCGTCGCCTACTTCTTCTCTGACAAGATTGCGCTGTCGATGTACCGGGCCCAGCCGGTCACCCGCGAGCAACTGCCGCGCGCTTACGAAATCGTTGAGCGCCTGACCCAGAAAATCGGCATCCCCATGCCAAAGATTTATGTGATCCCAACCGAGTCGCCAAACGCCTTTGCCACGGGACGCAGCCCGAGCCACGCCTCGGTAGCCGTGACCCACGGGATTTTGGGTTTACTGAACGACGAAGAGCTCGAAGGCGTGCTGGCCCACGAACTGGGCCACGTAAGCAACCGCGACATCCTGATCAGTTCTGTAGCGGCGACCATCGCGGGCGCAATCACCATGCTGGCCAGCATGGGACGCTTCGCCATGATCTTCGGCGGCATGGGCGGCGGCGGCCGCGACCGCCGTGGCGGAGGCCTCACAGCCCTGTTCATGCTGATCGTAGCCCCGATTGCGGCCGCTATGATTCAGCTTTGGGTTTCGCGCACGCGCGAGTATCAGGCCGACGCCACCGGCGCCCACTTCACTGGCAATCCCTATGCCCTGGCCAGCGCCCTGCAAAAGCTCGACGCCTACTCACGCCGCGTGCCCATGCAGGCCACCCCGTCGACCGCGCATCTGTTCATCATTCAGCCGCTGCTCGGCATGAACTTCGGCAATCTTTTCTCGACCCACCCGCCGATCGCCAAGCGCATCGAGCGCCTCACGGGACGCCCTGCGGAGTTCATGCAGTAAGAGCGCTTCTAGCTTCTAGCTTGAACCCGCTGCAAGATGTGTTCGAGCTTGCGTTCTCAAAAACGAATAGCTAGGGGCTAGAAGCTAGTAGCTAGAAGCTGAAGTCCAGTGACATCGGTAACTCCGCCGCCGCACCGTCAGCTAGTAAAATTCAGATCAATGTCCCCAGAGACCGCAATCGCCGTATCCCACAAGGCCGCTGAACTGGAAAAAGCTCTCCGCCGTGTAATTCGCGGCAAGGACGAGGTCGTCCGGCTCGCCCTGGTCAGCATTTTCGCCCGTGGACACCTTTTGATTGAAGGCGTTCCCGGAGTCGGCAAGACCACGCTAGGCCAAGCCCTCGCCCGCGCCATCGATTGCACCTTCCAGCGCGTGCAGTTCACCAGCGACATGCTGCCCTCCGACGTGCTTGGCATCTCTGTCTACTCCTCGCTGGAGCAGGAGTTTGAGTTCAAGCGCGGTCCGGTCTTTACCAACGTGCTGCTGGCCGACGAGATCAACCGAACGACGCCGAAGACGCAATCGGCGTTGCTCGAAGCCATGAACGAAGGCCAGGTCACGGTCGACGCGCACTCCTACGAACTGCCGCAGCCGTTTCTGGTAATCGCCACGCAGAATCCAGTGGAGCATCACGGAACTTATCCGCTACCTGAGTCGCAGTTGGATCGATTCTTGATGCGGGTGCGCATGGGCTATCCCGAGGCCGCGGCCGAGCGCGAGATTCTGCGCTCCGAAGCCGGCGCAGGCGTTCTGCAGGACATGCGTCCCGTGCTCACCGGAGCTGACGTGCTCGAAATGCAGGAAGCCGTCAAGCGTATTCGCGTGGATGAATCTCTGGTGACCTACGCCCTTGAAATCGTACGCCGGACGCGCGAGTCGGAATATTTGTCGCTCGGAGTCTCGCCGCGCGGCGCGCAGGCGCTTTATCGCGCGGCTCAGGCCATGGCCTTCCTTGAAGGCCGCAGCTTCTGCACTCCGGAAGACTTCAAGCCGCTCGCCGTTCCCGTGTTCGCCCACCGTGTGGTGGTCAACGGAGGATATGCCTCGACGCTGAAGAAGTCCGAGCAGGCCGATCAGGTGCTGCGCGAGATTGTCGAGAACGTAGCTGTGCCGGTATAGGCAGTGGCCAGTGATCGTGTTGTGAGCTCATCAGGCTCATCGTGAGACAATCGTATCGGCCCTGATGATTGCTGAAGTCATCCCGGAAGCCTACGACGCGATCGGTCGACCGACCAGTCGCCCATTCGAACGACGTCGCGGTTTTCATTCGACGTTTCCCTTCGGCCGTTACCTCAGCCAATCGCTTGGCGTTAAGTGCAACACAGTAGGCGACGTGCGAAGGTTCCTGGTCGACTGCAGATATGTCTCTGACAAGGAACAATTTGACAAGAACGACTACTGGCAACCGCCGGAAGAGTTCGAGAAGAGGAAAAAAGGCGATTGCGAAGATTTTGCCTTGTGGACTTGGAGACAGCTTCTAAGCCTGGGTTACGACGCAAGATTCGTCGTCGGCTCCTGTGGTAGATACGGTTCAGGACACGCGTGGGTCGAATACTTTCAGGATGGGAAGTGTTACCTCGTGGAGTCTTTGGCTAGCCGAGTCGGAACATTACCTCGCCTATCCACCGTAAAATATTTACCCCGCTTTTCAGTCTCTTGGGACGGCAAGATCGTTAAGTACTTCTCGCACAGCAAATCCGATTCGTCTCTCAGAGTGCGGGTCGTTGCGCCGCTAGTTGCCGATTACCTCATTTTTTGGGCATGGTTTTGGGTAGCAAACTCTTATCGACTACCCTTGCTCCTGTGGAGAGTCTTGCGGAGAAATCTCTTCAAGCGCGAGCTCTGGTTGCAGCCCAAGACTCGAGACCGCTGAGTTGTCGTTCCACGCTTATAATTCTCGCGTGACGTCCTTCTTGCGTTTTCTCATGCTGCTTTCGCTTGTGGTCTGGATTGGTGGGCTGATCTTTTTTGCTTTCGTGCTTGCCCCCACGGCGTTCTCTGTCCTGCCCACGACACATCTTGCCGGCAACCTGGTCGGCCGCGCCTTGGGCAAGCTGCACTGGATTGCCATCGTTTCCGGAATCGTCTTCCTGATCAGTTCCCTGCTTTACAGCCGCCTCACCGACGGCGCGGCGCATGTCTTCGCAGCGCGCCACATCCTTCTCTGCCTGATGCTCGCGCTCACCCTGGTCTCGCAGTTCGGCATCATGCCTCGCATGGACACTCTGCGGGCATCGCTCGGCGAAGTGAGCGCAGCGCCCATCGACAATCCTGAGCGCATTCAGTTCGACGCTCTGCATGTGTGGTCGACGCGCGTGGAAGGAGCCGTGCTGCTGCTGGGCCTGGTGGTAGTGTATTTGACCGCGCAGCAGCTAGCATTGCGCTAGCGGAGTCTGCGGACGAGTCGGGACAAACCGACCTCAGCGGCTAAAGCCAGTCATCCTCCTCTCGACTTACGGCACGACTGAACGTCGTGCCCTTCCCGATCTCCTAATCGCGTTCTTCTAATCCGCAGTTGGGCAATACCCACATCTTCATTTATGCTGAAAGGTTGTGCAGCGATCGCCGAAGCACGCTGTAAGCGTTCCCTCCGAGTTCGTTCGGCGTCGAATCAGCTAGAAGCCAGGAGCTAGAAGCTAGAAGCTTTCCCTATGAAAACCGGCATTATTGGCCTGCCCCAGGTGGGCAAGACATCGCTGTTTCGGATTCTGACCAAGGCGCATCTCTCTGACCAGGCTCGCTCCAATCCGCGCGAGGCGCACATCGGCGTGGCCAAGGTTCCGGACGACCGGCTTGACCGCTTGGCCGCACTTTACAACCCGAAGAAGCTTACCCACACCTCGGTTGAATACGTTGACGTGGGCGCAATCGGCCAAGAGGCGTTGAAAGACAGCGCCTACGCGGCTCATCTTCGCAATGTGGACGCGCTCGCGCACGTGGTGCGCGCGTTTGACGACCCCTCGGTGCCGCACGCGGGCGAGATCGATCCGCTGCGCGATATTAAGAACGTGGAATTCGATCTGCTGGTGAACGATCTTGGCCAAATCGAGAAGCGGCTGGAGCGGCTGGAGAAAGATCTCAAGAAGATGAAGACTCCGGAACTCGAAAGAGAATTCGAGCTGCTGAAGCGCGCCAAGCTGCAGGTGGAATCCGACAAACCGCTGCGCGAAATGGCGATGACTCCCGAGGACAAGAAACGCATCAAGGGTTTCATGTTCCTCAGCGAGAAGCCGATTTTCTACGTGCTCAATATCGGTGAGTCTACAGAGTTGGGCAAGGAACTGGAAGAAGCGGTGAGCAAGTACAAACTCACCGAAATTGCCGCGCGTCCGAACGCCGCAGCTACGGCGATCTGCGGCAAGGTGGAAGCCGAGCTCGCCGAGATGAGCGATGCGGACGCCGCGGAATTTCTGTCGAGCTATGGATTAAAAGAGAGCGGCCTGGTGCGGCTGATTCGCACCACTTACAAACTGCTCGGCCTGATTTCATTCTTCACGGCTGGGGAGGATGAATGCCGCGCCTGGCAGGTTCCCGCGCACTCCCGCGCTCAGGATGCTGCGGGAGCGATCCACTCTGATCTGGAAAAACATTTCATCCGCGCCGAAACCATTCGGTGGGATCAACTGCTCGAAGCAGGATCGGAGGCGAACGCCCGAGCCAAAGGCACTCTCAGGCTCGAGGGAAAAGATTACATCGTGCAGGATGGGGACGTCATGCACATTCGGCATTCTGGGTAATGAGCACGCGAACGCCATCTATTATGCGACTGAGGCTTTTCCCAAGCGAGAAACTTACAGTTTGACCGATCAGATGCTGCGCGCAGCCGTCTCGATCCCAAGTAATATTGCGGAAGGGCAAGCGCATTTCAGTCGTCGCGAGTTTCGTCACTTTCTTCGCCACTCGAGTGGATCCCTAGCAGAACTCGAAACTCAGATACTCATTGCGCAACGAAGAAGTTATCTTACTGAATCGCAGGCCGCAGAATTCCTTAAACGTACGCATGAAGTGGGCCGAATTCTAAGCGGCCTCCTTAACTCTCTCAAAGAGCGGATCCCTGCGGCGTGAGAGATTTGACTAGGTACTAGGTACTAGGTACTTTCTTACTTCATGCATCCCATCGCCACCAGCATTCTGCTCGGCCTCACCGCCGCCGCCGCTAACGTCTTCGGCGGGGCGATCATTGTGCAGCGCAGTTGGGAGCGGCGTTATCTGCGCTATTTCGTCGCCCTGGGCGCGGGATTCATGCTGGCTACTGCCCTGGTCGAGATGGTGCCGGAGAGTTTGGAACTGCGGGGAAGAAGCGCGGCTTATCTGATCCTGCTCGGCTACCTCCTCATTCACTTCTTCGAGCACACGGTCACGCCGCACTTTCACTTCGGCGAAGAGACGCACAAAGATGAGTTCATGCATTCGCACAAGGGATACTCGGTGCTGCTCGGCCTGATCATCCACACATTCTTTGACGGCATCGCCATCGCATCCGGATTTCTGGTATCAAACGCTCTGGGCTGGATCATTTTCTTCGCCGTCTTCCTGCACAAAATTCCCGAAGGCTTCACCGTGAGTTCGGTAATGCTGGCCAGCGGACGCAGCCGGGGTACGGCTTGGGGCGCATCCGTGATCCTGGGCGGGGCCACGCTGGCCGGGGTTCTGACAATGGCAGTCTTGCGCCAGCATGTGGACGCGGGATTGCCGCTGGCGGCAGGGGTCACGATCTACGTGGCCGCTTCCGATTTAGTTCCAGAGGTGAACAAGGAACCCGGGCCGCAAATGGCTTTACTGGTTTTTGTCGGAGCGGGGGTCGTTTTCCTGCTGGATGCTTTGTTCCACGGACACTAGTCAGTTCTCAGTACCTAGTACCCAGTACCCAGCAATGCTTCCGCTTCTGGTCGATCGGAGCGATCAAGTCGCCTGTCTTTCCAGCCAAATCCAAGTACTAGGTACTGGGTAACGGGTACTAGCTAGTCCACCGTGTGCTTGGCGGTATAGCCGTCGCGGGAGACGACTTCGATCTTCTGATCTTTGCCCTTCTGGTCTTTCACTTTCAGCGGGCCGCCGTCGGGCGCCAGCACTTCAACCTTGAGCTTGCGGTAGGTGCCGTCGAGTTTGCTGTTGGTGGGATGGTAGGCAAGCGAATACTGGTTGCGGATGTCGTTGCCGATATCCAGAAAGTCCTCGCCATACTCTGCCTCAAAGCGCGGGAAGTAGGCGCGGCCGCCGGTCATGGCGGCGAAGGTTCTCATTTCGCTGTCGGCCTGCAGGTAATCCAGTTCGCTGGCGTGAATGCCCATGCCGCGGTTCCCGGCACGACCCATGATCCGAGCGATTTGTCCCACGCTGATTGGGAAAATGGTCACGTCCTTCGTATCCTTGACCTTCTTGGTGATCTTATCCAGCGTGATTCTGCTGAAGCTGTCGAATCCGGTGGTCACCAGTATGATGTATTTCTTGCCTTCGACCCGGTCCAGGCGATCCAGGGTGTCATACAAGGCGTCAAACAGATTGGTCTCCGCGAATCCTGGAATCCGCAACTGGTTCAGCGCCCCGTAGACGGCTCTCTTGTCCTGAGTGAAATCCACCAGAATGTGGGGCTGCATGTCGTAGTAGGAAACCGCGACCCAGTCGTCTTTCGTGAGCGTGTTGGCGAAGGCGTAGGAAGCCCGTAAAGCATCAAGCATAAAACTGTAGCGAGTGGATGCGAATTCCACCAGCAGCACCGCGGTGATGGGCGCTTTCGCCACGTTGAAGCTGCTGATCTGCTGCTGCGCTCCGTCTTCAAACAGGCGGAAATTATCTTTCTTGAGGCCGGGGACAAACTGGCCGTTCTTGGTGGTGACCATTACGTCCACATTCACCAGGGGGACGTTGACCTTGATGGAATAGTCAGGCATGCCTTCGGTCTTAGCGCGCGGCGGCGGAGGCGGCGGGGGAGTATCGTCAGGATTTCTCTTCGGGATGGCGTAGGGACCGACACTGTCGGTCGGCCCACCGGCCTCCGGCGGAGCCTCTTGCTTGGGCTTGCCGTTATTTTGCGTGTTGTCTTGCGGTGGAGCTTGTGACTGGACCTGCGCGAACGCTGCGGTGACGCCAGAAAGGAAGACTAGCGAGACCGCCATCGCCAGCATCAGGGAGATGAAATTCTCAAAACGCGACCGCCAGTTCATGACCATCCATTGGGCAAGCATATAAACCTCTGAGGAGACGGAGATTAAGGCTCTATGGAGCGAAAATTCCCTGTGCTAGTATAGACGCAGGGATTCGCGATTGGGATGTTTTGCCCGGCTCCCGATATTCCCCGTCCTGGCAACGACTTACAATCTGGCGGAGTCTAATTACGAATTAGGGCAGGGCTGGCATAGTCCTTCCCGGCGTCGTTCATGAGAAAACTAGCTTTCTTCGTCGTTATCGCTTGCCTGTCTTTTCCCTCTCTTGCGTCTGCCCAAACCGGATCGGCGCACGCAGTCCAAAATCCTGAAATTATTGCCGTTAGCCAGATTCACGCCGGCATGCGTGGAGTCGCCTACACGGTGTTTGAGGGCGTGAAGCCGGAAGCCATGGAAGTGGAAGTGCTTGGCGTGCTGCACAACGTGAATGGACCGAAGGGCGACATTATTCTGGTGCGGCTGCACGGGCAGAAGGTGGAATACACGGGCGTGGTCGCGGGCATGAGCGGCAGTCCGGTTTATCTGGATGGCAAGCTGGCTGGGGCGCTTGCCTTCCGCATCGGAGAATTTTCTAAGGAGCCCATTGCCGGCGTCACTCCGATCGCCGACATGCTGGAAATCAGCGCGCTCGATCACTCACCTGCAGAAGAGACCTCGGCGGTAAAGCCCTCGATAAATTCGGTTGTGGGCAAGACTGCCGTGCCCGGGGAAGCGTCCGCTCTGTCGTCTTCTGCCGATTCTGGAAGAGATTTTGCGAATTATCTGAAGCCGATCGAGACGCCGCTGGTCTTCAACGGATTCTCCGAACAGGCGATTCAACTTTTCGCGGGACAGTTTGCCTCGGCGGGAATCGTCCCCATCATGGGTGCGGGATCGGTGAGCAATGACAAACAGCCGGAACCGCTCGAAGCCGGCTCTGCCGTGAGCGCTATCCTGGTCCGCGGCGACATGGACATTGCGGCCACCTGCAGCGTGACGTATGTCGATCCGCAGCGGCTGCTGGCTTGTGGGCATCCCTTATTGCAGTTCGGTTCCGTCGACCTGCCCATGAATAAGGCTGAGGTCCTGGCGACTCTGGCATCGCCGCTCAATGCTTTCAAGATCGTCAACACCACGGAGTCGGTGGGAACCTTCGTCCAGGATCGCCACACGGGCATCATGGGCGTCTTCGACCGGCAACCGGAGATGATTCCGGTCACGCTGAGCATTCACAGCAGCACGGGAGTCAAACAATTCCATTACGAAGTGCTGAACAATCCCAAGCTGACGCCGATCGCCCTGATGGTAACGGTGTTCAACGCGCTGCATGGCGTGAACGAGTTCGGCGAGGAGATTACTTACCGGCTTACCGGCAGCATCGGAGTGAAGGGATTTCCTGAAGTCACGATGCGCAACATGTTTGCTCCGGCGGAGAACGGGCAGCCCGCGGCCATGCAGGCTGCAATCTCGCTCGGCGAGCGCTTCGGGCGCATCTATGACAATCCTTATAATGCGCCGGACATTGCGGGCGTGAAGCTGGATTTCGACCTGGTCCGCGAACGCCGCTGGGCTCGTCTTGAGAGTGCCCGCACCGACGTGACCGAAGCTCGTCCTGGGGACAACATTACGCTTGAAACCGTGCTCGCTCCCTACCGCGGCGAGCGTATCGTGCGGCAGATTCCACTGAGGATTCCAACCTCAGCGAGCAAAGGAACGTTGCGCATCCTGGTGAGCGACGGCGACACGCTCGACCGTATTGGACACGGCAATCCGGCCTTGGGCCACAAACTCGATCTGGCTTCCACTATCGCCCTGCTCAACAAAGAGCACTCCAACAACCGCCTCTATGTCTCCCTGCTCGAGGCGGACCCCGAGGCCCGCGTCGGCGACAAAGTGATGCCGACCTTGCCCATCTCGATCATGAACGTGATGGATGGCATGCGCGGCAATCAGGAGATGATCGTCAGCGGTGAATCGAACGTGGATGAAACCGCAACGGCTCCGCTGGATTATGTGGTGTCTGGAGTGCAGTTGCTGACGATTACGGTGAAGTAGGTACCTAGTACCTGGTACCTAGTTGAAAGCCTAGCCAGCCTAACAGAACCCCTGCCTTATCCATGTGCCGGAAACCATCTGTTTGCAAGGCGGCCAGCACCATCAGCGTTCCGTTGTACCCCACGTGCGCCAGAAAGCTTGAGGCCACGGACTTGGTCATCGCGCGCACCGTGGTGAGAACTACGCCGACCAGAAAGATAATTAGTACGGCCGACCAGGAACGACCGTACTGGATGAAGTGCACCAGCCCGAAGGGCAGGGCGGTGAGAAGGATTCCCCAGACTACGCCCAGGCGTCGAGCCACCACCGGATAAAGGAATCCGCGAAAGAAAAGTTCTTCCATTAGAGGACCGAGGGTCACCGCGAAGACCGCGATGAGATAAGCATCCAGAGGCCGGTCGAAGAATTGATCGAAGGGTGTGTCCTTCGGCATGGGCAGGAATCGTCCCAGGAGATCGATGCCGAGCATGAGAACTCCCAC
>Ga0209415_10008949_pt1 | contig 17270 bp, 17 predicted proteins | sample PeaSoiSIISIP2007_FD_187696 | JGI IMG/M metagenome (GOLD analysis project Ga0209415, IMG submission 187696) | Peat soil microbial communities from Weissenstadt, Germany - SII-SIP-2007 (SPAdes) (version 2) | ecosystem: Environmental > Terrestrial > Soil > Wetlands > Peat | place: Germany... | reverse complement strand
GATAGCCCATCGAGGAACGCGCGTCCGTGGGCGTCGTAGAGCGTCGAGCCCTCGCCGCGAACGATGACGTGCAGCCCATCACGCTCGGCAAGATCGAGCCAGCGCGCCGTATGAATCCAGACATGCTCGAGTGCCTGCCGTTCCACGGGCGCCAACTCTTGAGACTTCACTGCGTCGTCTGGCATCTCGCGATCTCCTGTGGCTCGACGTACAATGCGTGTACCGTCTCGTTAATTCGAACGGGCGCTCATGGCTTCCTCCTGTATGACCGCGTATTTCGAGTGGCAGCCTCTCGACCTTCGGCAAGCGCATGCGGAATGCCAAACGGTATACCGCAGCGTCCGAGACGTCAACCAAGGCGCGCCTAGCTAAAGAATCTTGGAAAGAAACGCTTGTTTCCGCTTGTGCACTGGCCGAGCGAAGAGTTGCTGAGGCGGTCCTTCTTCGACGATCTGGCCGTCGTCCATCATGACGACACGATCAGCGATCGTCCGAGCGCGCGCTGCGAAGCCCATCTCGTGTGAGACCACGATCAAGGTCATGCCCTCGCGCGCAAGCTCCTGCATGACCTCAAGCACCTCGCCGATCATTTCAGGGTCGAGTGCTGAGAGGTTGGTTCGTCAAAAAGCATGAGGCGCGGCTTCATGGCATGCGGAATTACGCCATGTCAAACCTCGGCCGTCGATGGGGGATTCCTTTAGTAGGTCGAGATGCCGAGAAGGGAGGGTGACATCGAGCTTGCGGCCGATGCGCCCGTGAGCCAGCAGCTCGCGTCAGCCGCGCCCGATCCGCGTCCGAGCCGGCGTGCGAGTTCCGCTACTGAGCGGAGGTGCCGCCATCGACCGGAACGAGCGAGCCAGTCATGAAGCTCGCGTCGCCGCCGGCGAGAAACGCCACCACCTTCGCCACTTCGTCTGCGCGGGCGATCCTACGCATAGGAATGTCCCTGGCGAAATTGCGAAGCATCCAGTCTCTGTCTTTGTCTGGAAAGATGTGTTCGAGCATGGGCGTATCGGTGTTGCCCGGACAGACGGCGTTCACGCGGATGCCCTTGTCGGCGTAATCAAGCGCCACGCACCGCGTCAACTGGGCGAGGGCCGCCTTCGAGACGGCATAAGCCGTGGCGCCCCGCGCGCCCATGAGTGCCCAATCCGACGCGACGTTGACGATGGCGCCCGAGCGCTGCTCGAGCATTGGAGCCAAGACCGCGCGCGACAGCCGGAAAGCGGCCGACAGGTTCACGTCGATGACGCTGTCCCACTCTTCGTCGGTGCAGTCCAGAACGGTGGTGTGGGTCAGAATGCCGGCATTGTTGACGAGAACGTCGATGCGGCCATAGGCCTCGACCGCGACCTCTACGATCCGCTGCGGCGCCGACCGGTCCGCCAGATCCGCCGCCACGAAGGAAGCCGCTCGGCCCGCGTCACGCAAGGACGAAGCAATCTCGTTGCCCTTTCCGCCGTTGCGGCCGACCAGCAGGAGATCGGCGCCGTTCACCGCAAGCTCGCGGGCGATGGCCAATCCGATGCCCGACGTCGCCCCGGTTACGATGCAGGCCTTGCCGACGACACTCATCCGCCTCACTGCAGCAGCATCTGGGTCGGCCCGAAAACTACGATCTGCGATCGCAAAACACTCTTCGGAACGTCGGGCTCCGACGCCGTTCAAACTGGCTACCTTCTACCACAACTTGATCGGGCGGCCGAACAAGAAGAGGGGCATTTCACCCCTGGGCGGCCGCGCGGAGTTTCCACCCCCGCCGCCGGGCAATCGCGCCCTCTGGCGTTTTCGCCCTCGGCCGCGCCTTGACAGTCTGATTCAACTGGTATCCCATTTGGTGTTCCAACCTGCCTACATTCCAAAGTGCCGGTCGGAACGAATCGGCGGCGCCGGTCGGCGTTGCTCGAGGCACCTCCGAGCACTGCCAGTTTAGACAGGGCTAGCCTCGTAATTTCAGGGAGGGAGCGAAGATGAAGAACAAGATGACGTCGCGCTTTCTGCCGGCGCTGCTCTTGCTTGCCGGCATCTCGGTCGCGTCCGCGCGCGCCGAGACTACGCTGACGGTGATTGACGGTATCGATCTGAAGGATTGGGACCCGGCGATCGCTTATGCGCACGAGACCTATGTACTCGGGAATGTCTATGAGCCGCTGACGCGCTACAATACCAAACTCGGCAAGCTCGAGCCGGCGCTCGCGACGGCGTGGTCGGTGAGCCAGGACGGGCTCAAATGGACATTCACCCTTCGTCCGAACGTGAAATTCCACGATGGGACGCTGGTAACGGCGGGCGCGATCAAGACGGTGCTCGATCGCAACATCAAGATGGACGAGGGCGCGAATTACCTGTGGGGGAAGGCCGTCGTCGAGGCGCCGAACGATTCGACGCTTGTGCTCACCACGAAGGATCCGCTGCCGCTCGACCTCGTTTCCTCGAGCCAATATACGATGATCTACTCGGCCGCCGCTGCCGCCAAGGGAACCGAGTGGTTCCAGAAGGGCAACGCGGACGGAACCGGCCCTTACAAGGTCGTACAGTGGGTGCCGAACCAGCAGGTGGTGCTTGAGAAGAATCCAGATTATTGGGGCGGCTGGAAGGGCGGCGAGCCGGACCGCGTCATTGTACGGATCGTCTCTGAGGTATCGACCCAGCTGCAGATGCTGCGCTCGGGCGAGGCCCAGCTCGGCTTCTCCACCATTCCCTTCGACCTTGTCGCCTCGCTGCGGCAGGACCCGAAGCTGAAAGTCGACGTGTTCGATTCCTGGCAGTATCTCCTCGCGCCGATCGATGTCGCGAAGCCGCCGACGGACAATCTGAAATTCCGCCAAGCCCTGACGCACATCATGGATTACGAGACGGTGGCGGCTCAGCTTTTTGCCGGGCTCGCCAGCGTGTCGCGGAGCACGACGCCGATGGCGCTGCCGGGGGCGATGACCTACGACATGCCCAAGTTCGACTTGGGGCTCGCCGCGAAGCTGCTTCAAGAGTCGGGCGTGCCGAAGGACAAATGGCGTATCAGCTGGGTTGTTTATAGTGGACTTGATGTCATAAAAAACGTCGCGCTGCTGTTTCAGGCCAATGCCGCAAAGGTCGGGGTTCAGGTCGACATCGTGCAGGGCGACTGGGGGGCGGTGCTGAGCAAGCAGCGCCAGTCGGAGACCGCTGCGAACGTATTGCCGTACCGGAACTGGCCGGATTACGGTACTGTGCAGCCGGCCTCGATGTTCAAGACGCAAAAAAAGGTCAGCTTCAACCTGGGCTATTATTCGAATGAGCAGGTAGATACCTGGATCGATGAAGGCACGCGGCTCGAGGCGGTGGACAAGAAGGGCTCCGCCGAGGCCTGGCGCAAGGCCTATCAGAAGGTGATCGACGACGCGGCCGCGATGTTCATCGTCGACATCCTGCACATCGTGCCGCATAGCGCCAATCTTCAGGGTGTGACGATGGACCCCGCCTACGAGACCGTGTTCTTCCACGATCTGCGCCCGACCGGAAGCTGACTCGGGCTCCTCTCCGATGAGGCGGGAGATCCTACAACGCCTCGTCCTGCTAGTGGTCACGCTACTTGGCGTGCTCACGATCACCTTCTTGCTGACGCATGTGCTCCCCGGCTCGCCCGTGGAGATCATGCTCGGCCACCAGCCGACCGCGGACCAGATCGAGGCGGCGCGCCATCGCCTCGGCCTCGATCTGCCGCTCTGGGACCAGTATGCGCGCTACCTGTGGGCGATCGGGCATGGAGAGCTCGGCCAGAGCTTCCTGACCAACCGGCCCGTGCTCGCCGACATCCGCGAACGCCTGATGGCGACCGTGGAACTGACGGTGCTTGCAATGATGCTCGTGATCCTTCTCGGCGTGCCGATCGGCGTGCTCTCTGCTGTCCGGGCGAATGCGCCGACCGACCATGTCGTGCGCAGCCTCACCGTGGCTGGGGTCGCGCTGCCAGGCTTCATGGTGGCGATGCTGCTGCAGATGGTGTTCTACGGCCGGCTGCAATGGCTGCCGCTGCAGGGGCGAATGACGAGCGCGGTTCTGCTCGACCATCCCTTCCCGCCCGCCACCGGCCTGTTCCTCGTCGACACGCTGCTCGCCGGGGACCTCACCGCATTCGCCGATGCGGCGCGCCATCTCGTGCTGCCCGTCGCGACGCTCACGTTGGCCAATCTGCCGCTCGTCGCGCGCACCACGCGCAACCTCATGGCAGAGGTGCTGACCGAGGACCACATCCGGACCGCCTTCGCATATGGCCTGAAGCGGCGCGACATCTACTTCCGGTATGCGCTCAAGGCGACGCTCATCCCGCTGCTCACCGTCATTGGACTGACGTTCGGTTATCTGCTCGGCGGGGCGGTGGTGGCCGAGTACGTGTTCGACTGGCCAGGCATTGGCGGCTATGTCGTGCGCGCCATTACGCAATCCGATTATCCGGCCGCGGTCGGGGTGACGGTGTTCCTTGCCAGCGCCTATGTCACGATCAACTTGGTGATCGACCTGCTTTACCATGTGGTCGATCCGAGGCTCAGAGCTTCGTGACCGGCGACGTCGTCTCCCTCGCCGCGACGCCGCGTACTGGCCCGTCGATCCGTGCGCGCGCGGCCTATTTCGCGGCCGGCAACGTGCTGTTCCTGCTCGGGGCGGCGCTGCTGATGACGGTGGTGCTCGCGGCCTTCCTTGCGCCCGTTCTTGCGCCTTACGATCCGACGGCGATCAATTTCGTCGACCGTCTGCAGCCGCCGAGCCTGCGGCATCTGATGGGGACCACCGAGCTCGGCGGGGACATCTTCTCGCAAGTGCTCTACGGCGCACGGACCTCTCTGTTCGTGGGCGCATTGGTGGTGTGCGTTGCCCTTGCGCTCGGCGTCCCGATGGGACTGCTCGCGGGCTATCTCGGCGGCGCCGTTGACACTGGGCTGATGCGCATCGCCGACATCTTTCTCGCCTTTCCGCCGCTGCTGCTGCCGATTGCCATCACGGCGGCGCTCGGGACCGGCATCGTCAACGCGGCGATCGCGCTCGCGGTCTCTTGGTTTCCCTGGTACGCGCGCATCGTGCGCGGCGCGGTGATGCGGGTCTGCGCGGAGCTGTACGTGCCAGCGGCCCGCGCCATGGGCGTGAGCAGCCTGCGCATCATGCTGCGCCATTGCCTGCCGAACGCGCTCGGTCCGGTGATCGTCCAGGGCTCGCTGGATTTCGGCTACGCAATCCTCGCCGCGGCCTCGCTCAGCTTCATCGGCATCGGCGCGCAGCCGCCGACGCCGGAATGGGGCTTGATGGCCGCTATGTCACGCACGCATTTCATCGATGACTGGTGGACGGTAGGCTTCCCCGGCCTCGCGATGTTCGTCACCGTCCTCGCCGTGAACCTGGTTGGCGACGGCTTGCGCGACCTGCTAGATCCGAAGAACGAGGCCGGCGTTTGACCGCGTTGGAGTCCAGGCCCGCGTCCCGCTGTGCGAGATGATCCGATGCCGGCGCACGAGGCCGAGGAGCTCCTTAAGATCGAGCGCTTGACGGTCGCGTTCTCCAGTCTCGTGCGGACGGTGAGGGCGGTCCGCGGCTGCGACCTGTCGATCCGGCGCGGCGAGATCATGGGGCTTGTCGGGGAATCGGGCAGCGGCAAGACGATGCTCGCCCTTGCGGCGCTCGACCTCGTCCCCCCGCCCGGTCGCGTCGGCGGCAGCATCAGGCTCGACGGTCACGAGATCGTCGGTGCGCCGGAGGCCGAGACTCGGAAGCTGCGGGGGCGCGTCGCCGCGACGATCTTCCAGAACCCCGGCAAGGCGTGCAATCCGTTCTTCACCCTGGGCCGGCAGCTCACCGATGTGATCCGCAACGCACGCGACTGCGGCCGATCGGAGGCATGGCAGGTGGCGCTCGATGCGTTCGCCTCGGTGCGCATCGCCGATCCCGAGCTCGCCCTGCGGAAATTCCCGCACCAGCTCTCCGGCGGCCAGCTCCAGCGCGCCATGATCGCGATGGCACTCGCCTGCGAGCCGAAACTGCTCATTGCCGACGAACCGACCACCGCGCTGGACGTGACGATCCGGGGGCAGATCATCTTGCTGCTGCGCGACTTGGCCCGCCAGCGCGGGCTGACCGTGCTGTTCATCACGCATGATCTCTCGATCGTCGCGAGCCTGTGCGACCGGGTCACGGTGATGTATGCCGGGCGCATCGTCGAGACCGGTCCGGTCGAGACGGTGTTCTCTGGGCCCGCGCATCCCTATACGGCAAGCCTGCTGCGCGCCGTACCGGCGCTCGGGCGGGGACGTGCGCCGCTGGTGCAAATCCCAGGATCCGTGCCCAACATGGCCGCGCCGCCCTCGGGATGCGCCTTCCATCCGCGCTGCGCGTTCGCCGATGCGGACTGCGCCGCGCAAGACCCAGCGATGCGCGCAATCGGCGTCGACCGCGCCGTCGCCTGCCACCATCCGCAGAGCACCATGGCACCATGACCGCGCTGTTGACGGTTGAGCATCTCCGAAAACATTTCGCGACACGGCATGGCTCGGTGCGTGCCGTCGAAGACGTGAGCTTCACCGTGCAGACGGGTGAAACGGTTGCGCTCGTCGGTGAGTCCGGCTGCGGCAAGACGACCGTGGCGCTCTCGCTTCTGCGTCTGATCCGCCCGGATGGCGGCCGCATCGTCTTCGAAGGCGCCTCGTTCGACGGCCGGAGCGGCAGGGACCGGCAATGGCGCCGGCGGCTGTCGATCGTCTTCCAGAACCCCTATTCGTCGCTCGATCCCCGCATGCGGATCCGCGACATCGTCGGCGAGCCCCTCCTCGCGGTCGATGGGCTGCGCGGCCGCGCCGCGACGGAGCGGGTGCTGTTCCATCTCGCGCAGGTCGGGCTCGGCCCGGAGCATCTCGACCGCTTCCCGCACCAATTCTCCGGCGGTCAACGCCAACGCATCGCCATCGCCCGCGCGCTCGCGCTCGAACCGAAGCTGCTGATCCTCGACGAGCCGACCGCGGCGCTGGACGTTTCGGTCGAGGCGCAGGTGCTGACGCTGTTGCGCGACCTTCAGCAGCGGCTCGGCCTGAGCTACCTCTTCATTTCCCATAATTTGGCGACGGTGGAGGCGATCGCCGACCGCGTGCTGGTCATGTATCTCGGCCGCCTCGTGGAGGAAGGACCAGTTGAGCAGGTGTTCGCCACGCCCCTGCATCCCTATACGCGCGGTCTGCTGGACTCTGTGCCGTCCATCGATCCGCGTCAGCGCGATCGACTCCGCCCGATGGTCGGCGAGCTCCCGAGCGCGCTGAATCCCCCGCCGGGCTGCGCCTTCGCGCCGCGCTGTCCCATGGCGGACCGTGATTGCTCCGCTGCCGTGCCGGAGCTCATGCGGGCTGGGCCGTTGCGCGCCCACGCCTGCTTTCACCCACTGGCGAACCAAGGCGTGCGGCCCGAATTACGGCGACAGCCTTAGTCGCAGAAGTGCCAAATCCAGAATTGCGGGCGAGGATAAATCCGCAAGCAAGTGACTCAATGCAGATGCAGCATCTTGGTTCTGCTGTTCGATCGTCACGGTTCAGACCGGCCCGCGCTTCGAGTGGGTCGGCCAGACGGTCCAGATTTCCAGCTGCTATCTGGGCTCCCGCGTCATTGCCGTCAGCCTTTCGAAATCGGGGCGCGCCACAAGCTCATAGAGAGTTAGTTACAGAATCCGCGCGAGAAAGGCCTGGCTTCGCGGGTGCCGCGGCGCGGTGAAGAATGTCTCGGCCGGCGCCTCCTCGATGATCTGACCGTCATCCATCATCACGATGCGGTCGGCGACCTCGCGCGCGAAGCCCATCTCGTGCGACACCACGACCATGGTCATGCCCTCGCGCGCCAACTCCTGCATCACGTCGAGCACCTCGCCGATCATCTCGGGATCGAGCGCGCTGGTCGGCTCGTCGAACAACATGAGGCGCGGTTTCATGGCGAGCGCGCGGGCAATCGCCACGCGCTGTTGCTGTCCGCCCGAGAGTTGGCTGGGGTAGGCAGCCTCCTTTTCGGCGAGGCCGATGCGGTCGAGGAGCGCCCGCGCTCGCGCAGCGGCCTCCGCGGGCTCGAGGCCGAGCACATGCACCGGCGCCTCGACGATATTCTCGAGCGCGGTCATATGATGGAACAGATTGAAGCGCTGAAACACCATGCCGATCGCGCGACGCTGGCGCGCGATGTTGCGCTCGCGGTCCTTCACCAGGCGGCCGCCGCGCTTGCGATAGCCGATGAGTTCGCCGTTGACCCGGATCTGGCCGCGGTCGATCTCCTCGAGGTGGTTGAGGCAGCGCACAAAGGTGGTTTTGCCGGAGCCTGAGGCGCCGATGATGACGACCACCTCGCCGCGGCGGACCGTCAGCGAGACGCCCTTCAGCACGTGGAGCGGGCCGAACCACTTGTGCACATCCTCGGCCACGAGAATCTCGTCGATCGCGGCTTCGGGTATACCGCCGACCGACTCCAGAAGCGGCGCCGACGTGCCGGTCATGGGGCGCGCGGTCGCTCCGGGCCGCGGGTCCCGATCCGGCCAAAGAAGCGCTCGCCGAAGCTCGGTGCCGGAGTTGTCGCGGAGCCCAAGGATTGGCCGAAGCGCGCCTCGATCCGACTCTGGACGAAGCCCCAGGCGGTGGTGAGGGTCAGGAAATAGAGCGCCACGACGGAATAGAGCTCGAAGACCCGAAACGTGGCGGAGGTCAGGGTCTCCGTGCTGAGCAGTAGCTCCTGCACGCCGATCACGCTGACCAGAGTGGTGTTCTTCAGCATGGCGTTGAACTCGTTGCCGAGCGGAGGAACGACGAACCGAGCCGCCTGCGGCAACACGATACGGCGCATGAGCAGCGCGTAGGTCATGCCCACGGATTTCGCGGCTTCGGTCTGTCCGGAGTCGACGGAGGCGATGCCGGCCCGGATGATCTCCGCCATGTAGGCACCCTCATTGAGGCTGAGCGCCAAGACGGCGGCCTGGACGTTGCCGGGCACGACAATGACTCCGAGATCGATGTCGTAGAAGCGGAATAGGTCGGCGGCGGCGAGCCCCGTGTAGATGAACACGATCTGCACCAGAAGCGGCGTGCCCCGCATCACCCAGATGTAAAGGCCCACGAGGCCGCGCAGCGGCGCGAGGCGCGACTGGCGCCCCAGGGCCGCGAAGAGCCCGACAACGGTCCCGAGCGCTTGCGAGACGACGCTCAGCACTACCGTCAAGGTGAGGCCGTGCAGATAGGTCTCGCTGGGTGCGAGGAGGTAATGCCAGAAGAATGGCCAGTCGAAGTGCATGGGCACCGCCCGCCGCCGCTCGCGCGGCGGCGAGTATCTCAGGCCTTTTCGGCGGTGCCAAACTCAATGCGGCGCACGCCTCGCCGCACTAGATCTTATCCCCCTCCAGGCCCCATTTCGTGAGGATCTTGAGATAGCTGCCGTCCGCCTTCATGGCGTCGATCGCTTTCTGCAGCGCCGTCGCCATCGCGGCGTCGTCCTTGCGGAAGCCGATGGCGCAGAGGATCTGGTGGAAAGGCGGGCCGCCGACCTCGAAGGTCTTCGGCGCCTTCTGCATGTAGTAGGCGCCGGTCTCGAGCGTCGTGCCGTAGGCGTCGGCTTGGCCGATCTGGAGCTGCTGCAAGGCGTCGGTGTCCTTGGGGAAGACGACGATGTCGATCGGCTTCTTGCCGGCGGCGACGAATTTCTTGCTCTGCTCGCCCAGCAGGTCCTGGATCGTCGTGCCATTCTCGACCGCGACCTTCTTACCCGAGAGATCCTCGAGGCCATGGATCTTCTGCGGATTGCCCGCGCGCACGAGCAGCGCCTCGCTCGAGTTCATATAGTCGACCAGGCCGATGGCCTCGCGCCGCTCGGGCTTGTCGAACAGCTGCGAGATGACGGCGTCGCACTGCTTGGCCAGCAGCGCCGGAATCAGGCCCTTGAACGGGATGTTGTTCCACTCGGCCTTCACGCCAAAGCGTTTGGCGATGTCCTCGCCGATCTCGATGTCCGACCCAACGGGCTTGGTGCTCTCGTCCAGAAACTCGAGCGGCGGGCCGGTCATGTCGGAACAGTAGACGATCTTGCCGGCCTTGGCGATGTCGGGCGGCGCCGCGACTTGGGCCGCGGCGCCGCTCGCCGCTCCCACGAGCGTCAGTATCGCGGCGACCGCGGTCGAGGTTGCCAAGGCCGTACGCCGGGCTCTGGCGGTGTCGCGCTTACGGCGTGGTGACGAAATTCGATCGTATGACATGGTGCTCCTCCCTGTGTTGTGCCTTTATGACCCGTAAGGCATCGTCCTTGCAGCGGTGCAGATGGGTGCGCGCGGCCGCGACGGCGCGCGCAGGATCGCGCGAGGTGATTGCGGCCACCAAGTCGCGATGCTCGCGCCGCGTCACCGGCCACTTATCGATCCAGAGCACGTCGATCCACGCAAGCAGCCGCAGCCGGTCGTAGAGCTGCATCAGCGTCTCGCAGATGAGCGCGTTGCCGGCCTCTTGCGCGATGATCTCGTGGATGCGGAAGCCGACCTCGACTTCCTCGCGGAGCTGATCGACGCTGAGGCTCTCCTTCTCCTCGAAGCGGGCGAGCGCCAATTGGATCTCGGCGAGCGCGCGGACGCCGGCGTCGCTGATCCGCTCGGCCGCAGCGGCGCAGACGTGCAGCTCGAGCAACTCGCGAAGCTCGTAGATGTCGGCGACCACCCGGGGATCAAATGCCACGGTGACATAGCCGAGCCCCGGCTTGTTGACCGCGAGGCCGTCGCGCTCCAGCCGCTGCAGCGCCTCTCGCAGCGGCGTTCTGCTCACATTGACGCGCCGAGCCAATTCGCGCTCGACCAACCGCTCGCCGGGCTTCAATTCGCCCGACAAGACCAGCGCTCTCAGGGCCTCATAGGCGCTCTGGGCCAGGGTCTTTACGATCTCCCTCGCTGGCTGGGCGGTTCCGGACATAGGATAGGTATTCCAGATGGTATCCTGGGATGAACTCTGCTTTTCTGTGGGTTGGCACGTTCACAGAATAGGAAATTTTGTTTGGTATACCATCGCTCGAGACGGTCCGCAACGGGCGAACCTGCGGGTTGCGGATTGTCCGCCTGCCCGGAGGGCTCGCCATGGATGACCGCCTCAACTCGCTGCGGGATATCGCGGATTGCTCGGTAATCTGACCCCGAGTGAGCACGCAACTGCTGGACCAGAAACTCGCTTCGCAGGATGTCCTACATACCTCGGGGCGTCGCGGGGAACCTGCTCTTCGCAACGATCGGCGCCAATCAAGGCGCCGGGCGGGCGATCCGCAATGGCTGGCTGGTGATTTCCACTGCCGTGATGGGCCTCAGCACCTCCGGCCTTCGGCATGCTCACGTTGAAAATCCTGGCGAAGGTTTGAGCGTCGCTAGGTGCTTAGTTAGTTTCCCCAGCGCCCGGTCCATCGCGTCAATCACGATCTCGGCATGCTCGCTTGTGAAGACGATCGGCGGCCTAATCTTGATGATGTTTCCCTGCTCGCCTTCGCTGCCCACCAGCACGCCTTCGTCGCGGACCAGATTGATCAGCCGCCTGGCTTCTTGTTTCGCCGGCTCCAGCGTCTGGCGGTTTCGCACCAGTTCGACGCCGAGCGCCAGGCCAACGCCGCGCACATCGCCGATCAGCGCGTGGCGTTTGGCGAGCTTGGCCAGGCCGCGCTTCAGGTAGCCGCCGCTGCGCGTGGCGTTGGCGACCAGCGCCTCGCGCTCGATCACATCCAGCACGGCAAGGCCGGCCGCGCACGACACGTTGTTGCCGCCGAAGGTCGAGAAAAAGGAGACGTGGCGCTGAAAATTCCGCAGAATTTCGGGCCTTGTCACGATCACGCCGAGCGGGTGGCCGTTGCCGGCCGGCTTGCCGATGGTCACAATATCCGGCTCGACGCCGTGATGGCGGTAGCCCCACAGGAACTCACCCATCCGTCCAAAGCCCGACTGCACCTCGTCCGCGATCAGCAGCCCTCCGGCGGCGTGCAATTTGTCCATGACGGCGGCGAGATAGCCGGGCGGGGCTTCCAGCATGCCGTTGGTCATGAAGGCCGAATCGACCATGAAGGCGGCCGGCTTCAGGCCTGATTCGGCGAGCGAGGCAATGGCGCGGTCGGCATCCTCGGCATAACGCCGGGCCAGGTCTGGCTCGCCGCGCTTGTAGGGACCGCGATAATCGTCCGGCGGGATCAGGGTTCGGATATACGGGGGCACGGCAAGCGCAATGTCGCCGGAGGGGGAGAAACCGTGCACTGCGTCCGTAATGCCGTGATAGGCAAACTGCATGGTCAGGCCGCCGGCGTTTCCCGTATAGGCGCGCGCCATGCGCCAGGCGATGTCGTTCGCTTCCGAGCCAGAATTCACGAAGGCGCAGGCTGTCAGACCACCCGTCATGGTCGCGCCCAGCCGCTCGGCATACTCGAGCACCTGCTCGCCCAGATAGCGCGTGTTGGTGTTGAGCGTGGCGATCTGGCGGGTCAGCGCCTCGACCACCGCCGGGTGGCAATGGCCTACATGCGGCACGTTGTTGTAGCAATCGAGATAGCGTCGGCCGGTGCCGTCGGTCAGCCACATCCCTTCGCCTTTCACCATGTGCAAGGGCGGGTCGTAGAATAGATAGGTGTCGCCCATCAGCCGCTCGCGCCTAGCCAGCATCGGCGGAATCGCGGGGGCCTGGACGGTCGTCTTCGAGGCACTCGCAAGGCCGCAGGCTTCGCGCAGCATGCGTGTCACTTCCGCCCGGCCGACCGCCTGCAGTGCTTCGATATTGTCGAGCGCGCTTTCGCCTGTGGCCTGGATATAGTCCGTGGCGTCCGGCGTCTCGGTCTGGCGGTAGCGGTTGACGAGGGGGGCGAGCAGCGCGCGACCGATCGCGAGGTCGTAGATAAGCTCTAACTCATCCGGCGCAATGGCGGCGATCCGATGATAGCCGGCCGTGACCGCGATCAGGTTTTCAAGCGCGCTTTCGGGCGTAAGCAGGAACTCGCCGGCAAGGTTGCCGACATCCATCGCCAGCGGCGCGTGGATCATGTCGCCGAAGTCGATCATACCGGTGATTCGGCGGGGGGCGGCAGGGTCGACGATCAGATTCTGGCGATGCACGTCGCCATGAATGATCTGGCCGCGCAGCGTTTCCAGGCGCGGGATCACGCGCTCGACGATGCCTGTCAGGATATCGTGCGCGAGTTTGCGCGAGGCCGGTCGGCTCAAGCGCTCGGAATAGGGCAGGTAGCGTGCCGCCATACGCAAATCCCACAGCAGATTGCGCCCGCCGGCCGCCGGGTGGAAGAAGCCGCGCGTCGCCATCCCGAGCCTTGCCACCATGCGGCCGACGGAGGTTGCGAAGCTCGCGTCGCAGGGGTGATGCTCGGCCAGGTCGCCTGGAAGGAAGGACAGAACATAGAGCCAGTAGGTCGTGCCCCTGCCGTCTTCGATCGGCACGATATCGCCGCCATCGAGGCTTGCGCGCACGCGCGGTATGGGCAGGGTCGGATCGACGCGCTGAATATGTCGCATCACCTGCAGCTGGCACTCGATGACCGCGCGGTCTTCCTCGATGCTGGCGATCTTGACGACCCACTCGGCGCCGGTCGCCTCGGTCAGCTTACAATTCTGGTCGCGCTCGCTATAGAGTTCCGTGAGGGTATCGGTTAGGCCAAACTGGCGGCTGACCGTCTCCGCGATCCTGTCGAGGGATATGGCCGGGCGGATAATTTTCAGAAATTTCATTGCGCGGATTTAGGCATAGCGACAGCTCTGCCTCCAGCATAGACGGCGCCGATTTGATGTCCCTTCTTCATCACCTTCTACAGCATCGGACGGTTTCGCTCGGCATCGAAACGAATTTCAGGGCTAGCCCTCGGTTCGTCGGATCAGCGCGGATGAGGTCGGCAGTGAAAATCACTGGAGGGTTTGAGCCGCTTCATTGTGGCTGGCCTCGACGGCATCCTGTTACAGCATTTCGCCAAACCCGATGCAATCCGTTCATCCGATGCGTGCCGAAAGTTGGCTTGTTTTACGCTGTGATACCCGTTGACCCGAGAACGCGTGCCGTTGACCGCCTTGAACTTAGAGCCACCGAAGCGGCGCAAGTGCGCTTGATTTGGCGGCCGATGCGGCCGCCCGCCGCCGCGGCAATCCGGTCACGGGCTAGGGACATCGCCTAGAGCCTGCACCCCTTCACCAATCTGGTTGAGCACAAGGCCCAAGGCCCGCAGGTCATCGCACGCGGGAAGGGCATTTACATCTACGACGACGCTGCGAGAGAGTTGCTCGACGGCGGGGCCGGGCTTTGGAGCGCCTCGCTCGGTTACGGCCAAAAGCGGCTCGTCGAGGCCGCGGCGCGGCAGATGGAGCTGCTCCCCGACTACCATTCGTTCCGGAACCTGTCGAACGAGCCCGCGATCGAGCTTGCGCAGAAGCTCCTCCGGTCAAAACTCCAAGTATACTTCAGTTGTTCGGGATCGGAGGCAAACGACAGCGCGGTCAAAGTGATATGGTACTACAACAATGCTCTCGGCCGTCCGCGCAAGAAGAAGATCATCGCTCAGATGAAGGCGTATCATGGCGTCACCGCGGCGGCCGCTGGGCTTTGTGGCTTGCCTCGGAGCCATCAGGATTTCGACCTGCCGATCGCGAACATCCGGCACTCCGGCTGCCCGCACCATTATCGCTACGGCAAGCCCGGCAAGAGCGAGGAGGCCTTCGCGATGCGGATCGCCGAGAGCCTCGATGCGCTGATCCAGCGCGAGGGGCCGGACACCGTCGCGGCCTTCATCGCGGAGCCCGTGCGAGGGGCGGACGGCGTCATCGTGCCGCCTGAGACCTACTTTCGAGCAGGTCCAGGCGGTGCTGAAGAAGCACGACGTGCTACTGATCGCCGACGAGGTGATCTGCGGCTTCGCGCACACCGGCAGCATGTTCGGCACCGAGACCTACGGCCTGAAGCCAGACATCATGACCATGGCGAAGGCGCTCTCGTCTTCCTACCAGCCGATCTCGGCGGTCGCGATCGCGGAGCACATCTACGACGCCTTCAACCCGACTGGTCAAATTGGGCAGCTCACCATAGCCTGATGATAGGCGGGACCCTATTTCTAGATCACGTCACACGGAGAATTCTATGGTCGACAAAGACGCCCTAGCCGCGCTTCGAGCCAAGTACGCGAACGCGAAAGGGAGCGATGCCTTCGATCCCGACTTTAAGAAAGTCGTCGCGCTGGTCTTCCAGAGCAGCGGCAGCCGGAAACTGCCGTATTCGGGCGTCTCCACGTTTCTCGGAGCGCCCTATCGGCCGGAGGCGCCAGAGAAGGCCGATTTCGGCGGCCTCGACGTCGCCCTCATCGGCGTTCCCATGGACCTCGGCGTCACCAATCGCTCTGGCGCGCGGCTCGGACCGAGGGCGGTGCGCGCGGTCGAGCGCATCGGACCCTATAATCACGCGCTCAAGGTGGTGCCGCTGGCGGAGTGCCGCTCCGCCGACGTCGGCGATGTACCCATGCGCTCGCGTTACAGCCTCGAGAGCTGTATCGAAGACATTGCGGCGTTCTACGAGCGGGTCAGTGCTGCGGGCGTTCGGCCTCTTTCGGTGGGCGGCGACCACTCCGTCACGTATCCCATCCTGAAGGCGCTCGGCCGAAAGGAGCCGGTCGGCCTCGTCCACATCGACGCGCATTGCGATACCGGCGGCGAATACGACGGCTCCAAGTTCAATCACGGAGGACCGTTCCGCCTTGCGGTCCTCGACGGCGTGGTCGACCCCAAGCGCACCATTCAAATCGGCATTCGCGGCCCCGCCGAGTTCCTGTGGGAGTTCTCCTACGATGCCGGAATGACGGTGCTCCACATCGAGGACGTGGAAAAGATGGGCATCGAAGGCGTGATCAAGCGAGCGCTCGATGTCGTGGGCGATGGGCCCGTCTACATTTCATTCGACGTCGACGGTCTCGATCCCGCCTTCACACCCGGCACGGGCACGCCCGAGACAGGCGGGCTCACGCCGCGCGAAGCTCAGCAGATACTGCATGGGCTGCGTGGGATTGATGTGATCGGTGGTGATGTGGTCGAGGTGGCGCCCCAATACGACCCCACCACCAACACCGCCATGGTCGGCGCCCAAATCCTGTTCGAAATCTTCTCGCTCATCGTGCTGGGTGAACACTTCGAGCGGCGCGGATCATGAAGAGCGGCCACAAGCGCAATGTCCGCTACTGTCCAATCGACCTGCAATAAGGGATGCGTGAAAGGCACTGGCGCATCCCAACCGACGCCACCCATGCCGCCGCTCCATGACAGCAAGAGGGCACCTGTCAGGATGGCAGCTGCGCCAACCCCGACGCGCAAGTCCACGTTCTCCGGAAGATCGTCCACGCGATCGCGAGCGTAAAAATGCCTTCCAGGTTGAGCAACAGTGAAGCCGTCGAGGCCGCCGTCGAGGTCAGTCCAATCATCAACAGAACCGGCCCCGCAAGGCCTCCCGACAGCACACGCACCGAGCCAAGGCGGATCATTGGCACGCAACGGCGCCTCCGCGGGTTCAGTGCCACTCCAATGGCGGACCCGAGCGGCGGCGCAGGCAACACCTTGCAGCTGCTCTCGATAAGCAGGCGGGAGGAGCCGTTAACGACCGGATTAGGAGCGTCCTGCGTAAGCATCATCTCGTGGAATGCTGGTCTCTGCAGGAGGACATTGCGCCCAAGGATCTTGATATGTTTGAGCGTTATTGGATGGAGCAGTTTCCCAATCTGATTAACTCCAACGCGCCAAGGAAGGAAAGACCTTCGACGGTCGCTGCCCATCATCCTGAAGGCCATACGCGCTAAGCTCGAAAGTCGAAGCTGAGACGGGCCTGAAAGCAGACTTTCGGTTTGACAACGCTCCAGCGGCGCCAAACAGACCTCAGCTCACAGCCGAGCGCTGCATAGAAAGCAATTCGAGTGTTCTGTCGTCGCGCTTGCCCGCACACCATCGGTCGAGCGCCTGCCCAAATAATTGGCCCTCTGGTACTGCGACTTCAAACAAGGTCATGCACGATCTGAACTTCAGATCGTCGGGTGAACCGAAGATCTTATGCAATGAGCGCGCTCGGCTCTGAAGGACTGTACGCGTACACAGGTCCAGCCGCGTACCGAGCACACGATGAGCGTGATAGGCCTGTGCTTCCGCAAGTGAACCAATTCCATAGAATTGCGCCGTGGGCGAATGGCCGAGGGTCGTGTCCCGCCGAGTGGTGTAGGAGCTGTGGGTAAGTAGCCCGCTGCAGCGACCGCCAAGAGTCAGGCGGCGG
>Ga0209415_10008948_pt1 | contig 17271 bp, 13 predicted proteins | sample PeaSoiSIISIP2007_FD_187696 | JGI IMG/M metagenome (GOLD analysis project Ga0209415, IMG submission 187696) | Peat soil microbial communities from Weissenstadt, Germany - SII-SIP-2007 (SPAdes) (version 2) | ecosystem: Environmental > Terrestrial > Soil > Wetlands > Peat | place: Germany... | reverse complement strand
GTCTGTGGCACGGGGATCGAAACCATCAGCCAAGCCGCCGACGCGATTACTCTTCGAAAGATCTCCGTGGCCCTATGCGCGGGGGCGGAATCGATGACCCGCAACCCGATCGCGGCGTACACACACCGCGGAGGGTTTCGCATGGGGCAGGTGGAATTCAAAGACGCCCTCTGGGAGACGCTGCGCGACACGGCCCCCGACGTGACGATGGGGGAGACGGCGGAAAAGGTCGCGGTAACCTACAACATCACGCGCGAGGACGCAGATCGCTTCGCCGAAACCAGCTTCGCGCGGGCCCTGGCCGCCCAGAAGAGCGGGTTCCTGGCGGGAGAAATCGTGCCCGTGATCAGCGAGAAGTTTGAACTGAAGGGTTACAAACCGCGCGGAATCCAGCTGCCGAAGGGAGTCGATCAAGTGGCAGACGATACGCACATTCGGCCGTCGTCCTACGAGGCGCTCGCAAGAATTCGGGCGGCATTCGGCGGCGTTCAAACTGGAGGCAACAGCTCTGGGATCGTTGACGGCGCCGCCGCCGCGCTGGTGAGTTCCGGCGACTACGTCCGCTCGCGCAAGTTTCAGCCGCTCGCTCGGGTCGCCGCCGTGGCAGCGGTCGGAGTGCCCCCCGAGGTCATGAGCATCGGACCGATCCCTGCCATCCGCAGGTTGCTGAAGGGTACCGGGATGACGCTCGATCAGATCGATCGGTTTGAAATCAATGAGGCATTTGCCGCCCAGACGATCGGCGTCGAACGTGAACTGAAGCTCGATCGCGCGAAACTGAATGTTAACGGCGGCGCAATCGCCATCGGGCATCCGCTTGCGGCGACGGGAGTGCGCCTTGCCATAACTGTCGCCCGCCAACTGCGCCACTCGAAACTGCGGTACGGCATCGCTTCGGCGTGCATCGGCGGAGGGCAGGGCATCGCCATGCTGCTCGAGAATACGTCCGGTCCGGCCTGATGCTCACCAATCGGAGGAGGATCCGCATCCAGTTCGGCGACTGCGATCCACACGGGACTGTGTTCTACCCCCGCAATTTCGAGTTCTTCGATGCCTGCACGGATGCCTTGTTTGAGCGGGCGGGACTGCCAAGGGAGAAACTGCTCCGAACTTATCGCATGGACGGGATCCCCCTCGTCGATGTCCGGACCAGTTTCCTTCGGCCCTCACGCTACGGCGATACCGTCGCCATCGAATCCAGCTTCGCCGAATGCGGGCGCAGCAGCTTCTCCGTGTGCCACAAGCTTTACAACGGAAAAGTGTTGGCCGTCGACGGCGTCGGAAAACGGGTATGGGTCGTGCCCTCCAAGCGCATTCCATCCCGATTCAAAAGCCAAGCCATTCCGCAGGAGATCGTAGAAAGGTGCTGCGGCTTGCGGGACCGGCGGCAGGCAAGCGGCAAAGCGCGTAATGCGAGATTCCGGAAGGCGGAGCGCAAGCATGCCAATGGAAAAGCAGTGGAACAAGCTGACGCCTGACGAAAAGTTCCAAGAGCGAGCACGACAGTGGAAGTTTCCGGAGGGGCTACAGTTTGCCAGCCCGGACGTCGAGCGCGCCTACCAGAAGCGCGTGCAGATGATTCTCGACGCCGTCCAGCTCCGAAAACCGGAGCGCATACCCATATGCCCCGCGGCAGGCTTCTACCCGTTTGCCTACGCCGGCGTCACGGCCCGAGAGGCGATGTACGATTACGAAAGACTCGGCTACGCCCTCAAGAAATATCACACTGATTTTATGCCGGACGTCAGGGGCAGCTCGCTGCTCTACGGTCCCGGCAAGGCCTTTGAGATACTCGATTACAAGCTGTATCGCTGGCCGGGCCATGGCCTGCCGCCCACGTCGCACTACCAATGCGTGGAGGACGAGTACATGCGGGCCGACGAATACGATCTCTTGAGCAATGATCCGACCGACTTCTTCTTGCGCCGCTACCTCCCGCGCATATTTGCCACACTCGGCCCCTGGCAGATGCTGGAAACGCTCACGGACATTCAGGAGTTGCCCTACACGGGTCCGCCCCTGGCTCCCTTCGGTTCGCCGGAGATGGAGGAAGCCTGCAAGAAACTGCTGGAAGCCGGCCGGGCTGCGCGCGAATGGCTTCAGGCGTGTGTTGCCATCGATCGCGCGACGGTGGCGAACCTCGGCCTTCCCGGGTTTTCAGGCGGCTTTTCCAAAGCACCGTTTGACACGATCGGCGACACGCTGCGTGGCACACGGGCGGTCATGCTCGACAAGTTCCGCCAGCCCAAGAAGCTGCAAGCCGCCGTGGAGAGGCTCGTGCCCATCGCCATCGATTGCGCCGTGCGCTCCGCGGCCAAGGGCCGAAACCCAATCGTTTTCATCCCTCTCCATAAGGGCGCGGATGCCTTCATGTCGCCTGCGGATTTTCGGACCTTCTATTGGCCGACGTTGAAAGCCGTGATTCTCGGGATGATTCAAGAGGGCCTGGTTCCGTATCTTTTCGCGGAGGGCAGTTACGACAAACGGCTCGACATTGTCGCGGACCCTGATATTCCGGCGGGCAAAACGCTGTGGATGTTCGATCGCACCGACCTCCGGGAGGTGAAGAAGCGTTTTGCCGGGTGGGCCTGCATCGGCGGCAACGTGCCCGTCTCCTTGCTCAACGCTGCCGGGCCCGAAGACGTCAAGACCCACGTCCAGCGCTTGATCGACGATGTGGGGCGGGACGGCGGTTACATCCTCTCGACCAGCGCGCCGATGTACGAGGCCAAACCGGAGAATTTGCACGCGCTCATCGAGACTGGCAAGAAATACGGCGAGTGACGGAAGCATCGCGTGGCAGCCAATCGCCGTCAATGCACGGCGCTGCCCCGCCAGCAAAACCGCTCTTTTACCACTGAGTTTTCTTTACGCATGTGCTAACATGAGGCATGAAGAATAATCAGCAGGCAACGCACAACCATAAGAGAGCAGGCGCGGTTCTGGTGCTCGAATCGACGGCAGAGTTGGCCAAGGTTTCGGTACCGGCGAGCGGGGACGAATTCTGGGTCAAGCTGGCCGACCTAACTTTGTTGGTCGACGGTGTGATCGAGAAAAGCAAGCCCGGCAAGAAACAGGCGGCAAAAGACCGCCCGAACGCCTCACCGGACAGCCAATACCGTGTAGTGCGTGCCGCATAGCGAACCGGCCCGAAAGTCCCGTCAGCATATCCGCCCAGCAATGCACTGCTGGCAGTAACAACCGTCACAAGCCGTTACATGGTGGGACCTAGCTACTTCTTCGAATCGCTGGCGGGCGGGAGCGCGCCGCGGTCCGTGGTCGAGATGGCGTGATCCAGGCCTAGGTGGACGAGCGCGAGGCGCTGCGCGACCATGTCGTACTGCGCTGAAAGGTGCCCGCGATAGATCGACGCGTCGCGGTAATAACGCTGCATGCGCTCGCCGTCTTTCGCGGCGCTCGTGCCTGCCGTGCGGAAAAGCATCTCGATGGCTTCCCACGCGAGCCGCCCGCCGTGTTCGAGGCTCGCGACCAGTTCGAGATCCTCTTCCATCGTGAACGGCTCGCCGCCTTCGAATCCCCGTCGGCAATATTCCATGTACACGTCGCCCGCATTCACCACGAGCCGCTTGGCCGCGTTCATCATGCCGAGCGCCAGCCCGAGGTAGCGCTGATAATCGGGATGCAGGTAGCGAGGAATCATCGGCGGATAAAGCGTGTTCCTCGCGCGAATGATTTTTTCGTACTCGTCGATTGCGGCGTAGCCCAGCCCGGTCAGCACCGAAACGAGCTCGCCGTGGAAGAACGAAAGGCATCGGCCCGCGTACATCGGATTGCCGTGCAAGTGAGAGCCGGGAGTTCCGCTGGCGAGCTCGATGTTGAGCATGTCGAGTGGGATCACGTGATGCTTCGGCACGCGCGCGCCTTCGACCACGATGGAGTTCGAGCCGCTCCCTCGCATGCCGAGGATCGCGCCCCAATCGTCGAGCATCTTCCACTGCGACCGCGGAATCAGCGCGATTCCCGCGCGAGGCTGGTCCGGCTTTTCCATGATCAGCACGCTGGGCATGAAGTGCGTCGCGTACGGCGCGCCCGACGCGTATCCCCATTTGCCTTTCACGAGCCAGCCGCCATCCACGGGCGTCGCGGTTCCTGACGGCGCCGCCACCGAAGGAGCGGAGAATTCACCGCTGGGACCGAAGCCATCCGCCTGCGCCTCTTCATCGAAGAAAGAGCCGAGCATCAGCGAGTGGCCCGCGCCGACGATCAGGCACCACGACGTGGAAGGATCGCCCCGCGCGATTTCGATGCCGAGGCGGAAGTAGGTTTTGAGATCGAACTCGTAGCCGCCGAAGCGGCGCGGCTGGAGGCAGCGGTAGAATCCCGCGTTGCGAAATTCCTGATGGATGGCTTCGGAATGCACTCCGCGGCGTTCGGTTTCGTCCTGCTCCGCGAGAAGCTGCGGACGAAGTGCGATGGCGCGCTGGATCATTTCGTCCGGCGTAAGATTCGGTTCCGGCACCGGAACCGGCCGCAGATCGAGTCTCGTGCTCATTCGCTCAGTTCGCGCCGGACCTTCTTGAAACGCTCGCCGATCCGATCGATTGCCGGGATTATACACACCCTGCCCGGAATCGAGATACGTCTAAAGTTGCCCGGACTTATCTCGTTTTGTTGACATCCTCATTCTGATAGGCATCGCCGCCATTCAGCGCACGCCACCTTGGAACCGTCATTCTGAGCGGAGCGTCCCGGCGCCTTATTCGTTCCCGGAGATCGTGATTTGCGGTCTCCGGGTCGGGACGCGAAGTCGAAGGATCCCTCTTCGACGTCAGCAAAAGGGAATGTCAACTAGGCGAGACGGCCTGTCGGTTCAGCGCGACGAGAGAATCGGGAAGAGATTTCTTGCCGGAGGCGGAATCTGCGCGGCGAGACGCGGCGCCGCAAATTCGACGGCGCGCCCGATGAGGTCGTAATCCTTCGCTTCGGAAACTTCGATGGTCGCGAGCGTGCCCGGCGCGGGGAGTTCCGCTGCGTCGTTCACGCCTTCGAATTCCGTGATGTAAATCTTGCCGTCGATTTCAGGCGCCATGCCTTCGTGCCGCGCCTCCCAGATGAGGTCCGTATCCTTCGAAGGGCCTTCCAGCATGACCTGCAAACGCTGGCCGACGCGCCGGCGCAATTTGCGCCGCGAGATCGTCTTCTGGAGCGACATCAGAGTGTTCTTGCGACGCGCGATTGTCTTCGCGTCAACTTTATCGTCGAGGCAGAAACTCTTCGCTTTGTCCTCATCCGAGTACGAGAAAACGCCCATCCAGTCGAAGTCGGCGGCGCGCACGAAATCGCACAGCTCGCGAAAATCTTTTTCCGTCTCGCCGGGGAAGCCGACGATGAATGACGTGCGGATCGACACGCCGGGAATCGTGCGCCGAATCCTTTCCAGCATTTTCAGAAGCGCGTCAGCGTTCGAACCGCGCTTCATCCGCGCGAGGACGCTGCGGCTGGCGTGCTGGAGCGGAATATCGAGATATTTTGCGAGGCGCGGATGAGCTGCGATCGCGTCGAGCAGCTTTCCGGTGATGCGGTTCGGGTAACAGTAGAGGAAGCGAATCCAGTGCAAATCTTCGATCTGCGCGAGCCGCTCGAGCAGCGTGGGCAGGCCGTCGCGCAGGCCGAGGTCTTCGCCGTAGTAGGTGGTGTCCTGCCCGATGAGATTGATTTCGCGCACGCCCGCCGCGGCGAGATTTTCCGCTTCGCGCACCACGGATTCGAATCGGCGGCTGCGGAATTTTCCGCGAAGCTGCGGGATCACGCAAAACGTGCAGGGATGGTCGCAGCCCTCGTTGATTTTGATGTAGGCCGTGTGGCGCGGCGTCGCGAGAATGCGCGGCGTGAGATCGTGGTAGAGGTACGTCGGCAGTTCAGCGGCGGCGTTCGCGGCGGCGCGCACCTCGCCTTGGCAGGCGGCGAGAATGTTTTCGACCTCGCCGGTTCCGATCACGGCGTCCACTTCCGGAATCTGCTCGCGGATTTCGTTGCGGAAGCGCTCGACCATGCATCCCGCGACGATCAATTTTTGCGCGCGGCCGAATTTCTTGTACTCCGCCATTTCGAGGATCGACTGCACCGACTCCTGCTGCGCGGGGGCGATGAAGCTGCACGTGTTGACGACGAGGACGTCCGCATCGTCCGCGCGCGGCGTGATTTCGTAGCCCGCGCGCGCGAGAATGCCCATCATCACCTCGCTATCGACGAGGTTCTTCGGGCATCCCAGGCTTACGAATCCGACTTTCGGCATCTCGGTGCGGTCCTCTACATTGAGTGACAAGGTGCTGCGCGGAAACAGTCAATTCTAGCATGCCGGAGCGAGAAGCACGGAGCCAGCGAGGCAAGGGTAGTGGATCGTAGCGCGGGCCGCGCGCCGGGATTTCCGGCTTGACCGAGCGCGAAATGGTCCTATGATGGCGGCGCACGTAGCGCCCCACCCTGCGGCCCGGCCCCACCAGGAGGCCAACATGAAACAACCTTTACTTGGAATCGTTGCGTCGTTGCTCGTGATCGCCGTCTCGCTGGGCTTCATTGCGCTCTTCGCGTTTCCGATATTCGGAACCTGGGTCGCGTTCCTGACGATCTGCTTCATTCCGATGCAGATCGTCATCTCCGTCACCTGGGGCTGCAAGCATCCGGGCTTCGCCGCCACGCGCACTCAACCCGCCAAGGGAATTCTGCTGACGCTGATGGCGCTCGTGGTGGGAGCGATCGTCGCCGCGGTCCATTTCTCGACGGTGAACGGCGGCATCAACCCGCCCACGCCGATGCTGGCCATGTGCATCATCGCGTCGGTGGTCGTCACGTTCTGGCTCGCCATCATGTGGGGCGGCTGGCCGTTCGACAAGCTGATCAAGAATCCAATCGGCGCGGGGCTGGCCATGCTCGCGTCGTGCTACATCATCAACTACGCGCTGTTCCGCCTGCTGTTCAATTACGGCTTCATGCAGGGCGCGCCGGTGTACGTCCCGGCGCTCGATCCGCACGGGCTGTTCAACGCGTGGAACGCGCTGGTGTTTTACATCACCGCGACGGGCGCCATGTTCCTGTCGCTCAATTTCGATCTGTGGCCTTTCACGGTGTCTCCTGCGGTGATGAAGCAGCCGGTCCTCGGAATCGTTTGGACGATCACGGCGCTCGTCATCGGCACCCTCGCGTTCTATCTCGGCGTAAAGGTGATGGGGATGGACGTGGTCGTTTTCATGGTGAGCGTTCCCATACCGTTCATCTTCGGCACGATCATCGTTCTGAACATGATGCACGGATCGCTGTTCGGCAAGCTGGCGCAGCCCTTGAAAGGCGTGTTGAACGCGATCGCCTCAGCCGTGATCGGCGTCGCGCTCGCGCGAATTTACGGAGTGCTGGCCCCGGTGGTGACCGGTGCCGTGAAGCCGGGCCCGCCGAGCTACGATTTCGAAATCTGGCTCGCCTCGGCGCTGCTGGCCGTCACTTTCCCGTTCCTCATTTTTTACGCGGAGTTCTTCAAAATGTGGCCGCTGCACAGGGAGCCCGCGCAGGCAAAGGCGGCTCCCCCGGCAGACTAGGGACAAGCGGCTGCATAACCCTTTAACGGCGAGCGCGGGAACCTACGTGGCGAGGGATTCGAGGCGCTTGAGCTGCTCGTCGCCGCCGATCACGATGAGGCAATCGTCGGCGCGGATGACGGACTCGGGCGGTGGATTGAACGTCATTTTTCCGTCGGCATGCCTCAGCGCGAGGACAATTACGCCGGCTTGCCTGGGAATCGCGGAATCCGCCAACTTCTTTCCAACGAGGCCGGACTTGCCGTCAATTTTCACCTCGCCGATTTCGAAGTCGAGGTGCTCCCTGCCAAACGCCGCATCGACGAAATCGAGAACATTCGGGTGCAGTAGCAACTGCACCATGCGGTGGCCGATGAAGTGGTAGGGAGAAAGAACCTGGGACGCCCCGGCGCGCAGCAGTTTGGACGTCGCCTCTTCCTCGCTGGCGCGGGCGATGATTTTCAAGTCGGGGCGAAGCCCGCGGGCCGTGAGCACAATGTAGATGTTTTCGGCATCGGTGCTGACTGCGGCGATAAATCCCTTGGCGGTATCGATGTGCGCTTTCTGGAGATTTTCCTCGCTCGATGCGTTGCCGATGACGACTGGAATTTTTTCGTCCTCGGCCCAGCGGGCGCGGACCGGATCGCGTTCGATGATGACGCAGGTCTGCTTGTGCGCCTTCAGTTGGCGCGCGACCGTCCGTCCGACGCGGCCTGCGCCGCAGACGATGTAGTGGCCGGAGAGTTTGGCGAGTTCGCGTTCCATGCGGCGGCGGCCGAGGGCCTTGCCGAACTCGAATTCTAGCAACGTCTGGGAGAAGGTAGCAATTACGAAGCCGCCGGCGAGCACGGAGGCCACGATCATGAACGAATTGAAGATGCGCCCGTCGCGGGAGAGAGGATGGATTTCGCCGTAGCCGATCGTGGTCATCGTGGTGAGGGTCATGTAGAAGCCGTCGAACAAGGACCAGTGTTCGATGACGTGGAAGCCCACGGTGCCCACCACGATAACGGCGGTGAGCAGGATGAAAGCGAGTTGAAGGCGCCGGGCGGTGCTCATGGCAGAAAACGAACGGAGGGAATCGTGTGCCGCAAAGGCGGGATTGTCAATGGCGGGGTACGCGCTGAAAGGCGGGAGAATACTTGCCGCGAGAGAACCAGCGCAGAGGTGCGCGCTCCGCGCGGTCGTGTTTACGGCGGGGTTCAAACCCCGCCCTTCCACCTGCAAACCGCCAGTTGTTGGCTACTGCTTCTTCGCGGGCAATAGATCCTGGTAGCTTTTGTTGTTTTCTTCGCAGACGTATTCTTGCAGGTCCCACTCGGGATGGAGACGCAAGGGGCCGCCGTAGCGCCACGGCGCTGCGAAGACGTTCGGGTCGTCCACGGTGGCCACGTAGCTGAGCGTGTTGTAGGAAGTGCGGCGGTAGCGCTCGACGACATGGTAGGCGGTCGTGTGGTGATAGCCGGAGATCACCGTTTTGTCGTTGAAGCCGGTGACGTCCACGACAAGCGTGTCGCCTTCCCAGTGACCAACGGAATTGCCCATCCATGTGGGGTCGAGGTCGTCGGGATGAGGCGTGCCATCAGTGGGGATGACGCGGAAAATCGGATAGGCCTCGTACAGGATCAGCACGAGATTCGGCTTCTGCACGATCTGGAGCGGATACGGCCACATGGTCGCGGTCGGCACGCCGGGCGGGACGCACTGCGTGGTCGGGCCGAGCTCGTTTTCTTCGTCGGTCATCTTGAAATGCTCGGCGCCGGGCTTGAGAGTGATTTTGTCCATGGGGACGATGCCGAAGCCGCCGATGTAAACGCCCGAAAGATCCGGGTGATCACCCATGCGAGGGATGGGCTTGTCGCGGTCCTCGGTGCAGACGGCGTCGGCGTTGGATGCGGCCGAGCTCGAGCCGATGACCGTCACGGTGACGGAATGTTTGTCGTTGCCGCCGCGGCCTTTGGCGGTGAGCGTGTAGGTCGTGGTGACGGCCGGGGAAACTTTGCGGCTGCCTCGCGCGGGAATCGTGCCGACGCACTGATTGATCGACATGTCGTCGGAGTTGACCGCTGCCCAGGTCAATGTGACCGGTTGGCCGGCTTGGACGGAAGCCGGCGTCGCGGTGAAGCTGAGGATGTTCGCGGGCGGGCCGATCGGAAAGCCCTCGTTGCCGCGCGGAGCGGGCGATGCCTCCTGCGCTCGCGCGGGCGCAGGCCAGATGAGTGCTGCGGCGAAAGCCAGCGTCATTGCGCTCAACATTTTCGTATGATGGAACATGGGGCGGCCGCTCATTCCGGCGGGAACATGGCTTGCAAGGTGTCCTTCAGCCGCGCCACCACGGACTGCTGCGGATTCAAGCCGACAATTCTCTGTTGTATAAATCCCTGCGGATCGATGACCAAGTAGGTCGGAAAAGCCTGTACACCGAACGCCGCTCGAATGCGGCCGTCATGATCCCAATATTGCGGCCACTCCATATCCTTCTTGGAAATGAATTGGCGCCAAGCTTGTTCGTCGTTGTCCGCGCTAAAACTGATCAGAACGAGTTTGGAGGACGGATACTTTTTCGTTAGAGCCTTGAGTTCCGGAACGGAGCTCACGCACGGCGGGCACCATGTGGCCCAGAAATCCATCACCACGATTTTTCCGGCGAGCTGTTCGAGTGAGATTTCCTCGCCGTCAAGAGTTTGGACCTTGAATTCGGGAGCGAGTGCTTCGTCCGCGCTCTTTGGGCTGGCGATGAGCTTCTTGGCATACGTTACGTTCGGGCCGTCGGGCGCGAGCAGCAGATAACTCTTGAGTTCGCTGATCCCCTCCGCTTCCTGCGATTCCCGCAACAACACGACACCGAGGTTGAAATGAGCGGTCACGCTGCTGGCGTCAATCTGAAGGGCGGCCCGGTATTCCGATTCTGCGGTCTTCAATTTCTTGGGGTCGTCGCCCAGGCTCTGGAGGATGTTGCCCTTGAGCGTGTGAATCGAGGTGCGGGCGAGGTCGCTCGACGCGCAGGAAATCGCCCTGTCACAACTCTTGAGTGCGTCGTCGGACTCGCCCATTTTCATCTGAGCCACCGCCATCTCGAAATAACAGTCAGAGCATGAGTCATTGCGCAGATGGTTGGCCTTCTTGAACGCCTTGATCGCATCGTCATAGCGTCGCGAGGCCAAAGCGTCATTGCCTTGCTTGACCAGATCCGCGGACGGGTCCGTGCCGGAGGTTTGGGCAAGCGACATACCGGGAGCGAGTAAATAGATCACGGCCGGGAGGATCAGCATCCAAACGCGTCGAGCCGATGGGAGGAACATCAAGTTTACGCCTCCAGTTATTAAAGTTGCCGCCAATGATGCCACAGAACGACCTGTTTGGCGATTCAGACTTCGCCGGCAGCAAAATTCAAATACGCCTGTTTATCGCAAGGGTTTGCGGGGGCGGAGGAGGTCGCGGATGGAGCGGAGGAGCGACGACATCTGCTCGATGGGCGCGGGATGATCGCCGAAGCGAGCGGATTGATAGAGGTCGGTCAATCGCGCGACGGGCGCGGACAAATCCGCAGCCGGAATTGCGGCGGCGAATTCGAGGGGGGTTTGCGACGGCGATTTCGTCCAGCCGCGCTTTTCGAGCAGGCGGAGCATCTCGGTGTACTCGAGTGCGGCCAGAGACGCCGTGAGATTCCCGCCGCGGCGGGCGCGCAGGCTCCAACGGGCGACAGCGTAGCGGATCATCGAACGGCCGCGCAGAGCAAACAGCACCACCAGGAGAAGAATAAGAATGCCCGGCAAGAAGTAGCGCGAGGCTTCGAGCTTGCGGTCGAGCGCCAGCAGCCGGTGCATGATGGCGTACTGCTTGCGGCGGTAGGAGTCGCGCGCGCTGTCGGCCCAATTTCGCGTCGATCTTTGCAAATTCTGCCCCAGCGTCAACTGGTGCGAGAAGTCGTAGTTGACCACCCATTCGCCCCACGCGAACTGGAACCAATCCCAGTAGAGACCCAGCCGACCGAACAGGCCACCGCGCCTCCCGTTGCCCGGTGGCGTGGGATCGAACGTGATCCAGCCATTGCCGGGAAAATAGGCTTCGACCCATGAGTGCGCGTCGCTTTCGCGGATGATGTAATCGCCACCCAAGTCGTTGTACTCACCCGGGAGGAATCCGGTGGCGTAGCGCGCCGGGATTCCGAGCGCGCGCAGCATGACGGTCATCGCCGAAGCGAAATACTCGCAATGTCCGGCGCGCCGCACGAACAGGAAATACGCGAGCGGGTCGTCCATGGGCGGGCCGGAAAGATCGAGCGTGTAGCCGTAGTGCGTGTCGAGGTAGCGCTGGATGTCCGCGGCCTTGTCGAATTCCGTCGCCGAGTGCGCGGTGATGTCCTGAGCGAGCTTCGTGATCCGCGGATCAAGCGACGGCAACTGGAGATAGGTTTCCCGGATCGCATCGGGATAGAGGGCAGGCGCCTTGCGCAACTCAGCCGGCGGGATCAGCGGAAGGCGAGACGTCCCTTCGTAACGAACCTGCGTATTGTTGTGCGACGGATTGAAGACCGAGCCGGTCCGGTCGAGAAGCAGATAGCCGCGGCCCGGAGGTCCGCCAGGGCGGCTGATGTCCTCGCCGAAGCGCCCATGGAGCGAGTCCGGACGCGGGGCGATGAAAAGCGCAGCCGTGGCGATCGGCTCCATGAGCACGGTGTAGTGCAACGGGTAGAACTCGCCGGGAGGAAGAGGGCCCGAGTTGAGGATGTACTGGCCATCGCCGTCCGGAGGGAGCACCAATTCGGATTGCTCGGGAGTGAACCAGCGCTTGCCGTCGAAATTCGTGAGCACGATGCCGCGCCAGTGGATGTCCGAGGCGCGAGCGGGGTCGCCTTCCACGGCAACGCGCATCACGACTGCGGTGTTTTTCTTGATCTCGCCGATTTGGCCGAGGACGACGTTGTCGCTGAAGCCCGTCAGCAGGGTGGGCTGAAGATTGAGCGCGCTCAAGTATCCGGTGGTGAAGCGCGGAATCAGAAAGAAGAGCACGACGCCTGAAGCGAGCACTCCGGCGGCCACCAGCAGCGACGTGAGCCCGAGCGCACGATTCAAACGGCGCGCCGTCGGAGAGCCGGGCTCGAGCAGCGGCGAAACCGCTCCCGCAGCGCTGCGGCGGATTTCAAGAGCCACGAACGTTGAAACGGACAGCACCAGGAAAACGGCGAGCGCGACGAGGAAGCCGGTCTCGACCGTCAGGATCGCAGAAGCCAGCATGGATGCGACCGCCAGGACGGCGAGGAAGGCGTGGTCGCGGTTGGTGCGCGCCGAAAAGAGGCGCACGAGAGTGGCGAAGAGCAAAAGGTGAATCGCGGAAAGCAGCGCTGCGTAGAGCGGAGGATTGGGAGCACCCTCAGCCAGCCCGCGCGACAGCACCCACAGGTCGAGCGGGAAAAACAGGAAGTAGGCGAGGACAAGCCACGTCGCGACGCCCGGGGAAATTTCCGGACCGCGCCCCTGGTAAACGCGGACGCCTTTGTAGATCAGCGCGGCGGCCGGAGCCAGGGTCGAGAAAAAGTCGAGCTTGCCCGTGGAGATGATGGCCAGCACGCCTGTCGAAACGAGGAGGAAGAGCGAAACCTCGAAGTAGCGTTGCACCGCCGGGAGGGGCGGCGCGATCGGTGGCGCGGCGAAGGCCATTTCATGATGCTAGCATCCGGCGGCGGGGACGGGCGTGCGCGAGGCGGATTGGTAACGACGGGACTACGCCGACACCGGGCATCCGCCGCGGCGGACCGTGCCCCTACTGAAGAAGAGCTGCGGCGGCGAGTTTGTGGGTTGCGCTCGAAACGGGAAGGCTGCTGAGACTGCTGAGCGGAAGCACTCGAGTGCGAGGTCGTTTCGGGAGGCATTGCACGCGAGCGAGGAATGGCAGCAGCGTGATGTTGCGAAAGGTGACGCCGTGGCGGGCGGCGGGAAGCGGTTCGAGGTCGAACGAGGCAGCATCGAGGTGCAGAATCTCGCCGAGATGCTTGGCCAGTTCCGGCTTCGGCGCGCGCTCGACTTCCACGGCAGGGAACTGCCACATCCGCGAAAAGAGCACATCGTCGTGCGCGCCCGGGTCGCGGACGAGGATCGTGCGGCCGCGCGGGTCGCGCAGGATCGCGGCGGCGATTCGGATTTTCACGGCGGCCCGCCTGCGGCGGGGCGCGGGAATGTCACCAGTGAGTTTACGGGCGCGAGCGCGGCACCAGCGCGACACGGGACACTCTCCGCAGCGGGGAGACTGGGGCGTGCAGACCGTCTCGCCGAGCTCCATCAGCGCCTGATTCCAGTCGCCAGGCGCGTTGCGGGCGAGGAGTTTGTCTGCCGTTTCTCCCAATTGGCGCCAGCGGCCGAGGGCGCGCAGATCTCCGCGAATCGCGCCGAGGCGCGCGAGCACACGCGCGACGTTGCCGTCGAGCACGGCCAGCGGAACGTCGTAGGCGATGCTCAGGACGGCTGCGGCCGTGTAGCGGCCGATGCCGGGAAGCGCGAGGGCGGCTTCGAGCGTGGGCGGGAATTCTCCTTCGTGGCGCGCGACGATTCCCTTTGCGGCGCGATGCAGATTCCGAGCGCGGCTGTAGTAGCCGAGGCCGGACCAGAGGCGCAGGACTTTTTCCTGCGGCGCGCGGGCGAGAGACTCTACGGTCGGGAATTGTTTCAGGAAACGGTGGTAATAGGGCAGGACGGCAGCGATGCGTGTCTGCTGGAGCATGATCTCGGCGACCCAGACGCGATAGGGATCGCGGCTCGCGCGCCAGGGGAGATCGCGGCGATGTTTTCCAAACCAGCCGAGCAGGCGGCGCTGGAAAGTCTTCAGCGTGCGGGGAGTGAATTGCGATTTCATGTGCGCGGTATTGTCGCACGAATGCGGTGAAGCGTAACGGCGAGCCGAATATCGCACCCGAACACATGCTGCGAGAGAATCAGCGCAGTGGATCGCGCTTCGCGCGACGTTCTTATGTCGGACCTTCCCGACAAACGGCGTCGGGACACAAACAGCGCGAAAGATCCGACCTCCTGCCAATAGGGTAGTGGCGGCGTCGTTGACAAGAAAAGACAAAGCGCCCGCCTGAAGGCGGCCGCTACGAATGCACCCGCAAGATCAGAGGCGGTCGATGAAGATGAAATAGGAAGAGGACCAGAGAGCGGTGGGGATGGTGCGTTGCGGGCGGGCGGTGAGAATGATCTTGAAGATTTCGCCCTCGCTCGCGAGGTCGTCGAGGAACGCGCCGCCCGCCGAGGACGTGTCGGGTTGGATCGTGGCCAGTTCGCGGAGCGTGTCGTATATGATCTCGCCCGCGGGCGCCATCGGAGTGGAGAAGCGGTCGGTGCGGAACTGCATCACCGAGTGAATTTCGTTGAAGTGCCAGGCGATGCAGGCGGCCAGCGAAACCGTGCGCTCGAACCGCTCGGTGTGCTCGTCGCCGGCGAGCTGGCCGAGCTCGGCGCGCGGCGGGCCGATGAAGGGATCGAGCACGAGCGCGACGCGGCGTTCGTCCTCGCGCGCGAATTCGCGGACGATCAGGCGGCCCGACTTCGCCGTCACCTTCCAATCGACGAACCGGGCGCTGTCGGTGGAAAGATAATCACGCAGCGAGTGCAGTTCGTGGCCGCGTCCGCGGAAGTGGCTGGCCATCTCGCCGGAGAGAAGGGGAAGGATTTCGTAGAACTGGTCGGTCGGCTGGACGCGCGGATACACCGTGATCTCGATTTTGGAATCCACCTGGCGGGTCTTTTCGAAGAAGCCGAAGGGAAAGCGCGTGGAAATCCCGAACGCGTCCTGGCGATAGACGCCGCGGCGCGGAAAGCGCAGCTCGACTTTTTGGCGCGTCGCGCTCATGCGCGGGATGTAGGGAAAGAAGACTGGGCGCGTGAGAATCTCGGCCGGGGCTTTCTTGCTCCCTCCGATCACGCGGAGCGAAAACGAAGGCCAGCCCTGCTTCTCGTTGCGCAGCTCGATTTCGGCCAGCACGGGCTGCTCGGCGAAGATGTGCTCGGGCAGGTCGAACTTCAGCTCGACGCCGGTGAGCACCACGCGCGAAAGCACGCCCGAGATCAGAATGCCGGCGAGCATGCAGGCGAGAATTAGAAAAAGCAGGTTGTTGCCGGTGTTGACCGCCGCGAGGACCAGGATCAGCACCGCGGCGAGGTAGATCATCCCGTCGCGCGTGAGGCGGTAATCGACCTGGTAGGCGATCCAGCGAAGGCTGGTGCGCTTGGCGAGCGCCGGGACGATCGCGACGGCGACCCAGCCGGCGATTCCGAGCGCGAGCACCGTCGTGATTCCGGCGAGCCAGATGCGGCCTTCCTGAGCCGCAGTGGCGGAGAACAGCGCGATGATCAGCGCCCCGGATAGCGCAAGCATGGCGATGCCGAAATTGCGCCAGCCGGGGCGATCGCGGCCTTGCCACCACCGTGCTACGACGGAGTCTGCCGTTTGTGACATAAGGAAATGGCTTCAGGGGCTAAAGCCCCGTAACTCTCTCGGGCTCTATGGCGGGGTTGAAGCCCCGCCCTTCCAATCCCTCGCGCATTCCTGCTGAGCAATCGCCGAAGAGAGATTCCTCAGGGGTTAAAACCCCTGAGAATGAAGACGGCAGGCATGTCGGAGCTAAAGCTCCGACCCCCTAAAGTGCTCTCGTCCGCCAGCGGTCCCTCATCGCGCCACCCTCACAAGGGAACGCGAGTGGTGTCGAGGATTTCGCGGAGGATCGCTTCGGTCTGCTCGGACTTCTTCTGCGTCGAGACGTAGCGCGAGCTGACGACGACGCGATGCGCGAAGACGGGAATGATGAGCTGCTTGAAATCGTCGGGAAGGCAATAGTCGCGGCCCTCGAGGAACGCGCGCGCCTGCGCGGCGCGATGCAGCATCACGGTGCCGCGCGGGCTGACGCCGAGGCTGAGCTGCTCCGTCTGGCGCGTGCGCTCCACGATTTCGAGGGCGTAGTCGAGCAGGCTCTCTTCCACTTTCACTTGCGAGACGGCGGTTTGCATAGCGACCACGTCCGCGGCGTCCATCAGCGACGCGACCTGATCGGCGTGGCCGGCGGCGGAATGATTGCGGATGATTTCCTTTTCGCTCTCGCGCGCGGGATAGCCCATGCGGATGCGCATCAGAAAGCGGTCGAGCTGCGATTCGGGCAGCGGATACGTGCCGTGATGCTCGATCGGGTTCTGCGTGGCGAGAACCATGAACGGCTGCGGCAGCGGATGCGTATGGTTGTCCATCGTGATCTGCGCCTCGTTCATCGCTTCGAGCAGCGCCGACTGCGTCTTCGGCGTGGTGCGGTTGATTTCGTCGGCGACGATGATATTGGCGAAGATCGGGCCGGGCTTGAATTCGAAATCCTGGGTCGCGGGGTTATAGACGCTTACGCCGATCACGTCGCTGGGGAGCATGTCGGACGTGAACTGAATGCGCTGGAACGAGCAGTGGAACGAGCGCGCGAGCGCCTGCGCGAGAGTGGTCTTGCCGACGCCGGGAACGTCTTCAATCAGCAGGTGGCCGCGCGCGAGCAGCGTGGTAAGCGCGAGCTGGATGACGTCTTCCTTGCCCTTGACGACGCGCGCGATGGAGCGCTGAAGCTCGGCAAGTCGGCTGCTGGCGGCGCTGACGGCAGTTTGCAATTGAATGGGCCTTCTGCTACAAAAAGTAAGTTCTATGGGCGACTAGCTCAGTGGTTAGAGCGCTCCCCTCACACGGGAGAGGTCCAAGGTTCAAGTCCTTGGTCGCCCAC
>Ga0209415_10008947_pt1 | contig 17277 bp, 12 predicted proteins | sample PeaSoiSIISIP2007_FD_187696 | JGI IMG/M metagenome (GOLD analysis project Ga0209415, IMG submission 187696) | Peat soil microbial communities from Weissenstadt, Germany - SII-SIP-2007 (SPAdes) (version 2) | ecosystem: Environmental > Terrestrial > Soil > Wetlands > Peat | place: Germany... | reverse complement strand
TGCCCCCTCGTTCAATGGTAGGACACCTGCCTCTGGAGCAGGTTATCGGGGTTCGAATCCCTGGGGGGCAGCCAAATTTTCTCTTGGGTGTCAGCAACTGGAGTTTCCCTTTTTCCTGTTCCCGTCACAGCTGAACAGATTGCTGAAAAAACTCTACTTTTGCGTGGCGCCGCGGTTTTCAGCGCTGCGGTAGAAGCTCTCGAATCAGCGAAGGCTTTAGCCGCTGGTAACCGCATCGATTTTTCGGCAAACTGTGACCGACCCCGCGCGAGGGACACAACCTCCCCGCACTTTACGAAAATCTCAGAGTCATGCGGGCTATGCTACGATACCGAGCAATCTCTCACCAGATCGGAGATGTTTCATGATGCGCGCCCTGTGGGTCGGTTTTCTATTGATCGGGACTACAGTGTGGGCACAGGAACAGCGGACTGGACCTGCGGCCGCGCCGAACCACGTGGCGACCGCGGACAAGCGTGATGATGACCCGCAGAAACCACCTGCAGCGACCGGCATCGCAGAGGACGTGCCGGTCCTAACCGTCAAGGGCTTGTGCCCGATGACGACGGCGGGAGCAGAACCCACCCAATCAGTTTGCCAGACAGTCGTTACTCGGGCCCAATTCGAGAAGCTGTTCGATGCGCTTCGCCCCGGCATGGACGTGGAGTCCAAGCGCCATCTGGCCAAGGCCTATCCGCAGTTTCTTGTGCTGGCCCACGAGGCGGAACAGCGTGGCTTGGATAAACAGCCACGGTTTGAGGAGAGGCTGGATTTTGCAAGGCTCCAGATCCTTTCCCAGGAATTAATGCGGCAGGTTCAAGAGGAAGCAGTCCAGGTGCCTCCAGCGGATGTCGAGGCCTACTATGGAAAAAACATCGCGGAGTTCGAGTTGGCTAGCTTCGAGCGTATCGTAATCCCCAACCGCACGCAATTGCCTCAACCGGGTGCGGCGCGAGGCAACGCGGCCGAGGATGTGATGACCAAGGAGGCCGGGCTTCTCCACATCCGCGCCGCTGCGGGTGAGGATTTCAGCAAGCTGCAAATCCAGGCATACGCGGCTGCGGGGGTCAGCGGCAACAACTCACCTAATCCTAAGATGGACAAGATACGGCGAAGGAGCTTGCCCCCGGCCCATGCCTCAGTTTTCGACTTGAAACCCAACGAGGTCTCGGCAGTCATCAGCGATCCCACCGGACACTACATTTACAAGCTTGAATGGAAGGGAACGGAATCTTTTGATGCGGCAAGAAACGAAATCAGCAATACGCTGCGCGGACAGCGTGTGCGGAAGATGATGGAAAGCCTGGAACAGCCTTATACGATCGAGGTGAATGAGACCTACTTCGGAGCAGACACAAATAGCGATTCCGACTGAAGCGGCGAGGGGTTGCACCCGCGCTGAACCCTCAGTTCCCAAACCCAATCATGTACACATTGTGCGGGCTGCCCGGGGCGTTATCCGCGATCGTGACAAATGCTGTCTGGGGTCCAACCAAGCTGGGTTCAAACTTGACGGTGATCGAACAACTCTTGCCAACTAACAGCGACCCTTTGCAGGTATCAGTCTCCGAGAAATTACTGGTGTTGGTGCCGGTGATGGTCAGGCCAGTGATCTGCAGCGTGGCGCTTCCACTGTTGGTCAAGTGCAGAGTATACGGAGGGCTGGTTGTGTTCACCTTCTGGTTTGCAAAGACGTGACAAGGCGCCGACAGAAAGACATTCGGATTTGACGATGTCCCGAGAAGCCCAAAAACATCCAGCTCGTTCTTCGTGCTCACGTAGACTTTGCCGTTGGCAATCGTGGGTACCTGAAACTTTTCGGCACAGCCTCCCTGGTCCCTCGACGGAACCTGGGCGCTGCTGTAGAGCATGGTGGAAATATTCGTCGCGTCGTAGGCGTACAGGATCGCCGGCAAATGTCCAGGGATGCTAAACGCCTCCGACCGCTCGATCGCCCAGACAATGCCGTTGGAAGTGCCGTGCGCCGAGATGGAAGGCGTCGCTCCAATCGTAAAGGTATTCGCACTCTGAGCAACCGGAGAAGTGGAAAGCATTCCCTGCGACATGCTATACATCTTCAGGTAATCCCCCTGGGCCTTTTCTGAAACGACACCGGCCATGTAGAGGTTGGTGGCAGTTTGCCCTTGCCAATATGTGGGATTACTCCAGTAGCCGTGTACCGACCCAGCCACGGTCTCCACTATTTGATCCTGCTTCGCATCGTACTTGCCGAGGTTGTCCTGATTCAGCAGATAGATCGGGGCTGTACCGTTCTGATCGCACGGATCGCCCCCCTTGCCCGCTATCACCAGTTCGTTGGGGACCGAGCCGGGTTGCTTTGGTAAAAGTATGGGACCCGCCGAGCCCAGATCCACATCATTCGCGACCCGGCAAGCTTGATCCATGGGCGCAAAATAATCCTGTACGCTCAAGTTACCGTGGAATCTCAGGACGCTATCGCCGTAATCTGTGCCGCCGCTATTGGCATCAAACGTACCGTCCCCGATGGCGACGTAAATATTTCCGCGAGTGTCGGCGGCCAAACCACTCCCAGCCTGCCAGACGCCGCCTAGCTTGGCGTTGGGCGTGGGGGTGAAGGCCTCTACTTGCTCCAGAGTGGTTGCGTTGTAGGTCATGATCCATCCGTGCTTGGCACCCGCCCATCCTATGTAGATGATGCCGTTTAGCAGGAGCAATCCGGCGCGCTGAATGTCCTGCTGCTTGTTGAATGGAACTATGCCTCCTACGCTGCCGAGGCCGGTTCCGGGCACCGCCGCCTCAATCACGACCGGGCCCCCAAGCTTTTCCGCCCCGGTAGTAATGTCCAACGCGTGAAGGCGCTGAAAGTATTCGCCATTTTCCAGCGTACGGGCAACCAGGTACATGGTATTCGTAGTGGGATCAATGACCGGGGTTCCCGTGATCCCGTAGATTGGATACACGGCGCAGGCCATGATTTGCAGACCGCCGCTCCAGCAGGAAACGGGGGTAATGCCCTGGGGCGGATTAATGAAGCTGTCCTGCCAAAGTGGAGTGCTGCTCAGGCCGTCCGCGTCGAAGGCATACACGCTGTCGTTTTGGGTGGCCACATAAACCACGTTATGCGTGCCTTGGCCCGGGATCGCCACATTCGGGACGTAGAGTGGCTGGGCGTAGATTTGGCCATCCACGGAGTAGGAGAACAGTTTCCCGAACGTATTGGAATTTACGTTCTGCGGGGTGAGCACCTTCTCATTCAAGTTCTGGCCGGTTCGGGCCCTGTCGTTGTGCTCCGTAAACACGCCTTTGAAAGTCTGAGACACTCCGGGCATTGCGCTTACTAAAAGCAGCAAGAGCAACCCCGCGCATGGCGCAAGCCAACCATCGGTTAGCGATTTGAAAACTTTGACCGATGCCCTTGGGAGAGCAGACAAGAAATTGTTCGCGCGCGACCGACTGGTCAGACAGTCTTCAAGGCAAGGCACACCGTAGGATGAGTTCATTGTTGTTCCTATCTGCCCAAGAGGCCAGCGGGCTGTTGGAGTGGCTCGCAAGGACTCTGCGAACCTGAACGCGGAAGCCCCCCACACTGCAATTGCCGTGCATATTAACACGAAACCAGCATGGTAACTCTGTTCAAAATTGCAAATCTTGGACGGTGTGCGAATATGCAAAGGTTTGCATTTTCGTGGAGGCATCGCAGCACAATCCAGAGGCGCCGGATAACTTCAGAACCGGATCACTGCCGACGTGCCGCATCACCCCACATCACCAACTTCGACATTGACCCCTTGTAGGTGCCGTATTATCATAGGCTGCGCTCTCCCCGATGAGCAGTTCCCAACTATCCATTGGACGCAGCACCCCCCAGGCGAATGACCCGAATTCCGGGAAACGGATTTGCGTCATACAGGTATTTTTTTGGAGGTTAGTCATGAAACGCATCCGCTTCTCGGTCTTGATTCTATATGCGTGCTTCGTGTCCGTGGCATGGGGCAAGCCGCCAGCGTGCACGGCCCACACCCCGTGGGTCGAATTCCACCGGAGCAACATGCAGCGCTGGAACCAGTGCGAAAATTTGCTGAGCGTCAGCACAGTTGGGAACCTCGGCTTGAAGTGGAGCTTCACTGCCTCCGACTATGTGTTCTCCTCGCCCGCCGTGGTGAATGCGGTAGTGTACGTCGGCTCGGACGACAACAACGTGTACGCGCTGAATGCCACCACGGGGGCCAAGCTGTGGAGCTTCACCACCGGCGGTGTTGTGGGTTCGTCGCCCGCGGTGGCGAATGGGGTGGTTTATGTCGACTCGTACGACAAGAACGTGTACGCGCTAAATGCCAGCACCGGGACCACACTGTGGAACTCCAGCGGCGGCGGGTTCTCCTCGCCCGCCGTGGTGAATGCGGTGGTGTACGTCGGCTCGGACGACGACAACTTGTACGCGCTGAATGCCACCACCGGGGCCAAGCTGTGGCACTACACCACGGGCGGGATGGTGTTGTCCTCGCCCGCGGTGGCGAATGGGGTGGTTTATGTCGGCTCGTATGACAACAACGTGTATGCACTGAATGCCAGCACAGGCGCCAAGCTGTGGAGTTACGCCGCCGGCAACGTTGTGTTGTCCTCGCCCGCGGTGGCCAATGGTGTGGTCTATTTCGGCTCGTACGACAAGAACGTCTACGCGCTGAACGCCAGCACCGGCGCCAAGCTGTGGAGTTACGCCGCCGGCGACGTTGTCGCGTCCTCGCCCGCGGTTGCGAATGGAGTAGTTTACTTTGGCTCGTACGACAAAAAGGTGTATGCGCTGAAAGCCAGCACCGGGGTCAAGCTGTGGAGCTACACCACGGGCGGCGTGGTGTATTCCTCGCCCGCGGTGGCCAACGGGGTGGTTTATGTGGGCTCGTACGACAAAAACGTGTACGCGCTGAATGCCAAGACCGGCGCCAAGCTGTGGAGTTACACCACCGGTGGCGGAGTTTACACCTCGCCCTCAGTGACGAATGGGCTGGTTTATGTTGGCTCGGACGACGGCAACGTCTACGCTTTCGGCTTGGAGTGAAGGACGGGGTGCAGGCAAGGGCCCGTACGAGACATTGTCACCTGATGTCGTGAGGAACGTTAGAGCAGTAACCGCGCGGGCTATTCTCTTTGGCCGGAATAAGACCTCCATTTGCCGACATGGCTTCTGGCTTTCATGGACGGCATGCAAACGCGCGGAGATCTCCGGAAGGTTGTTCTTCGCGATGACAGGCAGAAGATCATCGGCTGGTATATCTATTACGTCAAACCGGGCGCGGTTGGTGAAGTAGTGCAGATCGGCGGTGAGCGGCAATTCACCAAGGACATTCCCGATCATCTTTTCTACGACGCCTGGAAACGGAGTGCTTGGTCTTCATCGAATGGTGCAGAGTAGCTTGATGGGCGACTTCTCGGAGAAAAGCCGCTTCTTCACATGCCGCGGCGGTTGGACGGTCGCACATTCCCCCAACCTGAACTCCTCGAACTCCTCAACCGTGGTGATGCGTTCCTCTCGCGCCTCGATGGCGAATGGTGCCTGGCTTTCGGTGGCTGATCTCAGCCTGCTCGCCCGAGGCGCGATGTTTATTGGAATGATCGTTTCCATCGTCGCTGCGACCCGTTACGAGTGTCATCCCGACCGGAGCTTCTCATTACCACAGGGGATGAAAAGCGGAGTGGAGGGACTTGCTGTTTGTGCAGGCTACATCTTCGGTAAACTCATCATTAAGATGATATTACTGATAAGTAAACATCAACCAGGCCAGGACCAATTGGCCTTGTTAGATCGACCACCAGGGAGCTGAAGCAAATGAAGACTCGAGTTGCAGCCATGGCACTCGCTGAGGCGATCCGATGAAGGTGCTTCTGATTGGCGCCAACGGGCAGCTGGGCACCGATCTGCTCAAGGTTCTTCAAGGCGCAGGCGACGCCGTCGTGCCCGTGACTCACGCCCAGTTGGATGTTTGCTCCGAGGAGCGAGTGGCCGAAGTCATGGCTGAGGCCAAGCCGGATGTGGTGATCAGCACGGCCGCCTATCACCGCGTCGAGGAATGTGAAATTAGAGCTGCGCTGGCCTTCCAGGTGAATGGTATCGGTGCGATGAATCTGGCTAGAGCTTGCCACCGGTCCGGAGCGGTCTTGGTGAACTTCAGCACCGATTACGTTTTCGATGGGAAGAAGAAGAACGGCGCGTACGAAGAAACCGATCTGCCTTCACCGCTGAGTGTGTACGGTGCTTCCAAGGTGCTCGGAGAACACCTCGTCGCCGCCTATGCCGACCGCTATTTTGTCATCCGTACCTGCGGTCTCTACGGAGTTGCCGGAAGCAGCGGAAAAGGCGGCAACTTTGTCGAGACCATGCTGAAGAAGGCGATGGCGGGAGATGCTATTCGTGTGGTCGACGACCAGGTTCTTACTCCCACCTACACGGCCGATCTTGCGAAGGCAACGCGCCAGTTGATCCTGACCGGAAATTACGGGCTGTATCACGTCAGCTCCGAAGGCCAATGCTCGTGGTACGACTTTACCCGTTATATCTTCGAGCGTGCCGGTCTCGACGCAAAACTCTCGCCCGTCAACTCCTCCGAGTTCGCGAGTCCGGTCAAACGTCCAGCAAATTCGGTACTATCGAAGGCGAAACTTCAGGCATTGGGCATATCCATTCCATCCTGGAAGGACGCCCTGCCCAGATATATCGAGGAAAGATCGAAGAAAAGTGCACCCGGTGCCCCGGTTCGTGTTTCCTGATTGGCATGTGGGCGGCCGGGCAGGGAATTTGACACTACTTGCCTCTGCGCTCCATCCATCTCCACGCGGTTGAGACACTGTCGCGCAGCGAGCGGGACGTCTTCCATTGCAAGAGCTGCTGCGCGCGCTTCGGATCTGCCACCAGCGCTGGCGGATCACCGGGACGCCGCGGGACCATTTTTGTCGGAACTTTCTTGCCTGTCACTTCTTCCACCGACGCAATCACTTCCTTGACCGAAGAACCCTCTCCGGTACCCAAATTCACGGTAAAAGAAGGATTTCCCGCCTGCAGGTGCTGCAGCGCCTTCACGTGCGCCTCGGCTAAATCAACGACGTTCGTGTAATCGCGGATGCAGGTGCCGTCCGGGGTGGGATAGTCGCTTCCGAAGATTTGGAGTTCGGGCCCGAAACCGGCGGCTGCGCTCAATGCCAGCGGGATCAGGTGCGGCTCGGGCTCGTGACACTCCCCAACCTCTCCGCTTTCATCTGCTCCCGCGGCGTTGAAGTAGCGCAAGCTGGCATAACGAATTCCGTAGGCTGTGTCATAGGACTGCAGAGCCTGTTCGAAAAAGAGTTTGGAAACTCCGTACGGATTTATCGGGGCAAGCGGACAATCCTCGCTGATCGGCATTTTGCCGGGAGAGCCGTAGACCGCGCACGTGGAAGAGAAGATGACAACGCTCTTCTTGCCCGCCTCCAGCACCGTGTTCAACAGGGAAAGGCCGCCTTCCACGTTGTTGCGGAAATACTTTTGGGGATTGACCACGGATTCCCCAACGAAGTGATTGGCGGCGAAATGCATTACCGCGTCCGACTGCTTTACCGCCGGCAACAGCTTCTTGCTGTCGTGGACGTCTCCGACGATGGTTTCGAAACCCTTAGCCAGAAAATCAAAGCCGGTGGACAGATTGTCGTAGATGAGGACTTCAAGGCCGGCCCTTCGCAACACCCGCGCCGTATGACTTCCAATGTACCCGGCGCCTCCTACCACCAAAACCTTCAATTAAGCCTCCTTGTTCTCACGATTCGACCGAGCGTTCAATCTTTATCAAGTCAACAGACCTCAACCCGATCGGGATCGAAGCAGCCTTTTGCGAGCCACGCGCCTCTAAACGGAATCTTTAAGATAAGCGACGGGAAAAACCCCGTCAAACATTAGCCCTGGTAGAGCCGAAGCATTTAGCAGATTCGGCGGGACCCAGCGCGTTCCAATCTGCCTCCGACGGGAAACCGACGTATGTCTTTCAATCGGTTAACCAAGTCTGTTCGTGGACTTGAGGCATCTTGAGGTGAAGAACGTTCATCTGATACGTTCACGGTAAAGTCCGGGCACGGGGCCCTGAAACGCATGAGTACCAAGGCGTTCAGTCAGATCCGATCCGTTCCCGCAATGGACGATACCCGACGTAAACAGCGCCGACTTAAACAGCGAAAGAGACATCTTGCGCGCCGAAGCTGATTCTGAGAGAGTTTCCCGGATGAATGGTGGAGAGGGCCCATGGGGATAAGAAACTGCGTGCTCATGCTGTTTGTGTTCACCAGTGCCTATTCGATGGGCCAAAGCTGCCAGGGCGACTGCCAGACGGGAGCAATCGCTGGCCCGTACACCGCGGCACAGACTGCGGAGAACACGGACGTCAACTTTCCACAGTGCGTCGCTTCGTCGTGCGCCACGGGACCCTGGAACGGAAACCAGCTCGAAGGCATCGACGCCCAGCAGAACATCGGCAACCAGTACCAATTCTACGACCAGAATTATTACAACATCGACGCCAACATTGCGGTAGGCCCAACCGTGAGTGGCGGAAATGCGCAGGTTCTGGAGTGGGTCAATGGCGATTACGTTCAGGCTTTTGACAAAGTAACGGGTCAGCCCATCTTTACCTTCGCAGGCGGAAACGAGGGCGTGCCGGTCACCGTGGACAGGCTTTGGTCCAGCTCGACGCAACCGGAATGCCAGGATAGTACCGGGAACGTTCAAGTCATCTACGACCGCCTGGACAGTGTGTTTGTAATCAGCCGGCGCATAACGTACCTCGTGAGCGGCATCGATCATTACACCTGGTGCATCGCGCTGAGTTCGGGCAGCGATCTTTCCAACACCGCGATCGTCTGGCATGCGTACGAGTTTAAGATGGACACGGCAATTCCTTGCCTGCCGAGTTCGGCCAACTGCACCACTGGAACTGCCTATTACTATTATCCTGACTGGCCTCGGATCGGGACTTGGTCGGATGGCTTCTACATCACCTTCGATTTGCTTGATCCGACAGTCCGCAGCACCGAAGCCGGCTTTGAAGCTTGCCAGTTAGACCGCGCGGACATGGTACTCGGCCAATCCGCGAACCCGATGACGTGTTACACCTACATGATCCCGCAGAACGAAGAGCCCAGCCTCATCCACTCGGTCGATGTGGGGGATATCGACAGTGGACTACCGAGTGGCGAACCGGAATATTTTCTTTCCGTGGTGAGCCCCAGCAACGAACAGCAGGGGAACAACGGACAGGGCGTTTGCACCAGCCAGAGCACGCCCTGCACATCCAACCAACTGGCGCTCTTTACCTGGGGAACGAGTGGTTTGGTGGGGCCAACCTTCGTCACTGTGAACCCATACACACCGGGTTGCTACGACACCTCAAGAACAGGCAGCGAGATCAACACGGTATGCGTTCCGGTGCCGAGCACGATTCTTTCTCAAATCGGAGCGTATGGCAGTCTTCTATGTGGAGACTATGGACCTGGATTTCCGTGTCTCGACTCCCTGGGTGACAGGATGGCGAACCGGCTGACTTACAACAACCTGATTTCGTCCGGGCCGAACGGGGAGTACCTCACGGCTTCGCACGTGGTGATGGAAAGCGCCAGTAACGAGCGCACCGGTATTCGCTATTACATTCTGCAGGTTTCAAACGGGGCGGCGACGGTGCTGGTGAACAGTGGCGGCACTTCGGGTCCTCCCGATTTGCAAGATCCGAATGGGACTCTGTATTACTTCATGCCCAGCGCGGCTCTCGACAAGAATGGCAATTTGGCAATCCAGTACACGACGTCCGGGGCCTATTGTGCCAACTGTCAGACCAATCCCGCTATCGGTGTTGACGTGCTGCCTTGGGGCACTTCCTTGTTCGACCCTCCGACGCTGGTTATGCAGGGAACCGGGGACGAGGAGAACACGACGCACTGGGGCCAGTACGCCGCCACGGTGATTGATTCAACCGACGATTTGACGTTCTACGGCATGGGCGAATATTTCAATACCAGTCAAACGGGAACAAGCAATTGCCAGGTACCGGCAAGCAACTGCCACACTTGGCAAACTCGCATCTTCCGCCTGGCTTTGCCGGCAATTTCTCTGGTACCCACGAGCTTAACTTTCGGGCCGCAGACGATCAACACGACCAGCCCACCCCAGACAGTTACGTTGACAAATACGGGAGCGGCGACATTGACGCTATCGCCCATTGTTCTCACCGGCACCGACGCCAGCGACTTTGCGCAGACCAATACCTGTGGTCCGACTCTGGCACCGAACGACTCTTGCCAAGTCAGCGTGACGTTTACGCCCACTGCTCTAGGGAGTCTAAGCGCAGCGGTGAGCATCACCGACGACGCTCCTCGTAGTCCCCAGACGGTGAGTCTCGTGGGCACGGGCACCGCTGCCGTCGCTACCTTGTCGCCACTCAACCTCCCGTTCCCTGTCCAGTACGTGAAGAACTCGGGCTCTCCCCAGACCGTGACGCTGACGAACACCGGCACGGCCACACTCGCGATTACGAACGTGGTCGTCAGCCCCATCGACTTCGGCATCCTTAGTGCGCAGACCACCTGCGGAAGTAGCTTAGCCGCCGGTTCGCATTGCTCGATCGGAGTCTTCTTCGACCCAACTGCAATGGGCCCCAGAACCGGGACATTGAGCGTCACGGATAACGCAGCCGGCAGCCCGCAAACGGTGACACTCACAGGAATGGGGCAAGATTTCGTGGTTGCGGTTGCTCCTTCCGGCTCAGCGACGGCTACGGTCGCTCCGGGACAGACCGCCAACTATACGGTCGCAGTCGCACCCGGCGGCGGATTCGATCAAACCGTGACGTTGAGTTGCAGCGGAGCGCCAGCCCATTCTGCCTGTTCTCTCTCCTCTAGTTCAGTTGCTCTCAACGGTTCTACGCCAGCGTCAGTTACCGTCACGGTAACAACGGCTGGAAGCACGGCGAGTCTCGCGCACCCCGCTGGTTCTACTCCAGACAGCGGAAGGCTTGCGCTATGGTTGACCCTTTCTGGCTGGTCCGGGCTGGTGCTAGGCTCGTGTGCGCGACCCCCCAAGCGGCACAGCCGATTGCTCTACGGACTAGCTTTCCTCTGCTTGATCTCACTGGGAATCACACTTTCTTCCTGCGGGGGCGGGAGCACGAGCGGGAGCAGCAGCACCGGAAATAGCGCCAGCGCGACTCCGCCCGGCTCCTACGATCTCACCGTGACAGGGACTTTCACGTCCGGCTCGACTACGCTGACCCATGCAACGAAGCTTACCTTGGTCGTGCAATAACCGCACGCCAGGCGCCATTGTTGTTCTGCAACCCGTGCGCGACGAGTCCAAGGAATTTCCTCGCCCGGAGAGTCGGTTCATTTGTGAATTCGGCTCTTTCGAGGTGAATCCCGAAAAACGGCTGCTTGCAGCGGGAGTTGGCGCGGAGTTATCTCTCGTTGGTCTTTTCTTAGGCCTTTGCGAATCTCCTCCAAAAAATCTTCTGGGATCGTGAGGGAATTGACCTGGGAATGTCGCCTTTATAAGTGAGCGGGAAAATAATCGGCCGGACGGCCAATTCCGATCATAACGCAAACAAAAGAGGAGAAAAAACATGAAGCTCAAGTCACTTGCTCTCACCTTAGGATTCGCGGTTCTGGCCGCTATCTCGATGTCGGCCCAGACATCCTACAACTTTAGGACGATCGATTATCCCAAAGACACCTTTACCCAGCTCTTGAGTATCAACAAGAAAGGGGAAATCGCTGGCTACCACAATGTGAACGATAACAAAGGGTTCACCTATAAGCTGTCCACCAAGAAGTTCGAGAACGAAAATTTCCCTGGCTCGACTGCCACTCAGGTCATCGGCATCGACGGGCTGGGCGGGACGTGCGGCTTCTATGTTGACCAGGCAGGAGTCACTCACGGTTTCATCGACGACAACAACGCCTTCAAATCGATCGATTTCCCGGGAACACCCTTCAACCAACTGCTCGGCCGCAACGACCAGGCCCAGGTGGCTGGCTACTATAGCCAAACTGCAAACGGCAGCGGACCTTTCGTCCCCTACATTTACGACATCAACGGCGGCGTCTGGGAGGTAATCACGATCCCGGGATCGACCAGCGCGCAGGCAACTGACATTAACTTCAATCAGCAGGTTACTGGATTTTTCATCGACGCCAACGGTGTTAATCATGGCTGGTGGCTGAATGCGGGAACATTGCTTCAACTGGATTATCCTGGCGCGACCTTCACCCAGGCGACCGGTGAAAACAACAAGGGCTTGGTGGTGGGAACATACCAGGATTCATCTGGCGGCTTCCACGGCTTCGTCTACAACAGCACGACCGCGCAGTACACTTCGGTGGATGATCCCAAGGGAGTTGGCTTCACCTTCGTGAACGGCGTCAACGATAACGGCATGCTCGTCGGTTTCACGATGCCAAGCAGCACACTGGCGCAAGGATTTGTGGCGATTCCCAAGTAGTACGAGTCAAAGCGACCGATTTAAATCTAATGTCTGTTTCCTGCCGTCGGTAAAGCGCCTTGGAAGCCTGCAAACCAGCAGGTTCCAAGGCGCGGTTTCTTGCATCCCGAAGTTTTACCTTATCAAGGTCATCTGGAAACAGCGCGGACTTCACGCGACAGCGCTGGCTTTAAGCCTGATGGACTGTCTCGCCGTTGGCGTAATACTCAGGAGTTCCCGGTTCCAGCCGCCGGCCATCCGGACTGAAAATTCGGAAGCGAGCCAAGCCGAATCTCTGCAACGCGAATTGCAGAGTAGTGGTCAGCACGCCGATGCCGTACTTCACGCTGCGCCTGAAGTTGATGGAGGAGGCATCGTCAAAATACTTGGTCGGACACGATACTTCTCCGATGCGGGAACCAAAATGCACGCACTGTGCCAGCATCTGGTTGTCAAAGACGAAGTCGTCGGAATTCTCGAGGAGCGGCAGCTGCGTGAGTACGTCGCGGCTGAAGGCTCGATACCCACTGTGATATTCAGAGAGCTTAACCCGCAAAAAGAAGTTCTCGAACGCAGTCAGAAAGCGATTCGCAATGTATTTCCAAATAGGCATGCCGCCCCGCAGGGCTTGTCCTCCCAGAATGCGCGAACCCAGGACCACATCATAGACTTCGTATGCCACCATGCTCGCCATGGCCGTCACAAGAAGCGGCGTGTATTGGTAGTCGGGATGCAGCATAATGACCACGTCCGCACCCGCCGCCAGAGCCTCGCGGTAGCAAGTCTGCTGGTTGCGCCCGTAGCCGTAATTTGCGTTGTGCACGAAGAACTGCAATCCGAGTTGCTTTGCGACCTCGACTGTGCGGTCAGAACTGTGATCGTCCACCAGGATGCGAATGTCCACCAGATCCGGCAACTCGCGCACGGTCGCTTCCAGAGTCTTCTCCGCGTTATAGGCGGGCAACACGACTGCGATGCGTTTACCGTTTATCATTCCTTACCCTTTACAGCTCATGATACCTGTGCGCTGCGCGTTCCGGTCAAAGCAAGCCTGGTGGCAGCTTCGGTTAACGCATTACCCAGTTCGCGGAGGTGGCACTCTTCGGTGAGGTAGCTGATCACCATCATTCGCAAGACGCTGCGTCCGTTCACACTGGTTTCCGAGATCCAGCGCCGGCCGTCGCGGGTTACTTCCTCAACAATGCTGGCATGTGCCTCGGCAAGATTTTGCTGGCTAAGGTTTGTCTTAGACCGGAACGCGACAATGGGCAGAATTTGAGGTGCAGCCAATTCGAAATGCTCCGAGGCCCTTATCCATGAGGCGAAGCCTTGCGCTAAACCGAGTTGGCGATCGATGTGTTCCTCGTAGGCTTTCCTCCCGTGGACTCGCAGCGTGAGCCAGAGTTTGAGCGAGTTCATGCGCCGCGTCCACTGGGTGCTGATGCGCGAATTGTCGAGTCCCTTGGACTCGGCCGCTTTCGGCATGTACGGAGCTGCGACGGCAAAAGCGCGCTCCAGCATTTCGGGATGGCAGGTCAGGATTACGCCGGCCGCCAGCGGCATCGCCATCCATTTGTGGGGGTCGATCGTGATCGAATCGGCTTGCTCGATGCCCCGAAGCAGGCTCCGGTGTTGATCGGAGAAGATCGCCGATCCGCCGTAGGCGCCGTCGACATGCAGCCACAGGTCGTAGCGCCGGCATATTTCAGCGAGGGCCACGAGATCGTCCACCGCGCCGGTGTTGGTGGTTCCGGCGGTAGCGACTACACAGAAAGGCTTCTTCCCGGAAGCCAGGTCGGCGTCTATTGTCTGTTCGAGAATTCGCGGATTCAGTTGCACATTTTCGTTCACCGGGATGCGCCGCAGCGCTTTGCGCCCCACTCCGAGCAGGCCGGCTGACTTATCAATTGAGTGGTGCGCCTCGTCGGAGGCATAGAGGACGGGTTGCGAACCAATGGAAGCGATGCCTTCCTCGATCGCATTCGGAAATTTTGCGGCCAGGGCCAAAGCCAATCCAGTGAAGTTCGCCTCGTTGCCACCCGAAGTGAAGGTTCCGTTGAATTCGTCCGGCCAGCCGACGCGTTCTCCGATCCAGCGCACGGTTTCATGCTCAATCTTCGAAGCCAGCTGTGAGCGTTTGACCGTGGCTAGCTGCGGATTCAGCGCAGCCACCAGGGCTTCAGCCATAACCCCGATGTAAGTGGGCGTGGGATTCATCAATCCGAAATAGTTTCCGCTGGGAACGTGAAAACCTTTGTCGACCATCTCGCGAAAGATTTCGTCGAGTACCTTGTCAGCGTCTTCGCCATTCTCGGGTAGGACGTTGTTCAGCGCAGCGAACGTCCTCTGCTCAGCCGGAAGTTGCACCGGGCGGTCGGGCAGGGAAGTGAAGAAACTGTCGATTTGGTCAATGAGATGATAGCCGAGACGGCGGCGAGTGGCGGAGTCGAGGTCGAAGCGCATGACGATTTGATTCTAGCCGTTGGGAAAAAGAAGCAGTCTATCCGAACCTTGTGGTCAAAGCGCGCTGGCTTGAGGATAAAAAAAGTGTTTGTCATTCTGAGCGCAGCGAAGAATCCGTGTAACTTGCTAGTTTGACCAAGTATCCTGCTGGCGCGACAAGCTCTATTCCTTTGGGTCTTCGGTGTTGGATGCTTTCTCCGGCCTCAGCAGCGGGAACAGAATCACATCGCGGATGGTGTGAGAATCGGTCAAGAGCATCGCCAGCCGGTCCACACCTACGCCCACACCTCCGGCCGGAGGCATGCCATACGAGAGCGCCCGGATGTAGTCCTCATCCATCTGGTGAGCCTCCTCGTCTCCGCGCTCGCGCTCTTTGAGTTGCTGCTCGAAACGGCGGCGCTGATCTTCCGGGTCGTTCAGTTCGCTGAAGCCGTTGGCAATTTCCATTTGCCCTGCAAAGATCTCCCAGCGCTCCGTCCAGTCAGGCTCGTCGGCTTTTTGCTTGGAAAGCGGAGAGACTGCGGTAGGGAACTCGTAGATGATCGTGGGCTGAGTCAGATGCTCTTCCGCCACACCATCAAACAGATTGGCGATCGTCTTTCCGACTGGCTCATTGGGGTCGTACGCGATATGCGCGTGACCTGTATTGAATCTGCCCACCAACGCTTTCACTGAGTCGTGAGAGCTGAAGTCTGCCATCGTAGGCTTCGCCCCTGCGGCGTCTGGCCAATAATGAATGATCGCTTCGCGCATGGTCATGCGCCGCCAGTTCGAACCCGCCCAATCAATCTCGTGCTCGCCCCACTTGGATTTCGTTGTGCCGTTAACATCGATCGCGGCTTGCTCGATCAACTGCTGCGTCAGATCCATGACCCCGCGGTAATCGGTATAAGCCTGGTAGAACTCGAGCATGGTGAATTCGGGATTCCAGCGCCAGCCTAGACCCTCATTGCGGAAGTTGCGGTTAATCTCGTAAACCCGGTCGAAGCCACCGACGGTTAGCCGTTTTAGATAAAGCTCAGGAGCGATGCGCAGATACAAATCCATGTCGAGTGTGTTGTGATGCGTGACAAATGGCTTGGCGACTGCGCCGCCAGCGATTTGTTGCATCATCGGCGTCTCGACCTCGATGAAACCCTGCGCGTCAAGGAACCGCCTCATGGACTGCACCAGTTTGCTGCGCTTGAGAAATACCTCGCGCACCTCCGGATTCATGACGAGATCGACATAGCGTTGCCGGTATCGCAATTCAACGTCGGTCAGGCCATGCCACTTTTCGGGCAGTGGTAGCAGATCCTTGGAGAGGAACGTAATCTCCTCGACGTGCACGCTGAGTTCGCCAGTGCGGGTGCGGAACAAGTACCCGCTGACCCCAACGTGGTCTCCTAGGTCGAGCAATTTGTAAAGTTCGAATCCTTTCTCGCCGACGGCATCTTTCTTCACGTAGATTTGCAACTTCTGTCCGCCCTGCTGCAAATGCGCGAACCCGGCTTTGCCCATCAGGCGGATCGCCATAATGCGTCCCGCAACCCGAACATTCACGTGCGATGCCTCGAGTTCCTCTGTCGACTTTCCCGAGTAGTCCGCCAGAATTGCGGGAATCGTGTGCGTAAATTCATACTTGGTTGGGTAGACCCGTTGTCCAAGGGCCTCAATCTGTTTCAGCTTGTCACACCGCAGTTCGTAAATTTTCTCGTCGAGTGCCAATGGGTTCCTTTGATCCGCAAAGATGGAGAATCGATTATAAACAAGCGCCTGATGGGTAGCGTCCCGGATCGCTCTCGGGCGGGCTTCTCCGCGGACTCTGCGGCGGTTCTCCGCGACCTCCGCAATTTGAGATTTTGTGTTCGGTCGCCCACGAAAACCTTAAAACGCAGAGAGCGCTGAGACGAGCCACGGAGTGCGCGGAGAAAATCGTTGCTCGGAATTTTCGGTTTTGCCTAAAGTTAGACAACTAAGGGCAGCGGATCGGTGTCAGGGATCAGCATCGAAAAGTGGCGTAATCGAAACGCGATCCGGCGTGGATCGGTGGGGAAGGATTGGGTCAGGCTCGCACGGTCTCGGCTTCACGAAAGGATGGGACGACAGTTTCTTGAAGGATCTTGAGCCTTTTCTCCACATCGACAGCATTTTCTGGTGTCGCTGGCATGTACACAGGAATCACATCCTCCGACGAGTGCCCTTGCTTTGCCAACCGTACCCACTTGGAAACTTCCTCTATGTACCCCTCCAACGCTTGCGATGGCGTCTTGCACGAATCCGTGACCAGATGTGCCGGGGACAGGTCGCACGAGATGATCCATAGCCATTCGTCAACATTGGTGCGCGCAGGCTCAATGTGAAAGAGGAACAC
>Ga0209415_10008946_pt1 | contig 17280 bp, 14 predicted proteins | sample PeaSoiSIISIP2007_FD_187696 | JGI IMG/M metagenome (GOLD analysis project Ga0209415, IMG submission 187696) | Peat soil microbial communities from Weissenstadt, Germany - SII-SIP-2007 (SPAdes) (version 2) | ecosystem: Environmental > Terrestrial > Soil > Wetlands > Peat | place: Germany... | reverse complement strand
GTCACGAACATGCTCATGCACGACGGAAGGACCTCGAGGTCGCTGTGGTCGCGGACGCGGTACTGCGACGGTGTCACGCGCCCCGCGGCCTCCATGGTGATCCACGGTGCGGCAGTAGTCGCCCGGCAGGCGCAAATCGCTGCACGCCTGGTTCGCGCGTCCGGTTGTTCACTTGCGGGCCGTGCTGTCCCCCTGACCAATGATCGCCCTCGCCTCTGCCCACCTCTCGCTCGGTCGATCATGAGCGTTCTCCCTGTTCAGAGGCATGCTCCTGACCCTTCCTCCTCCCGGTGGCGCCGGCGGGGGGGTTCCCGACGGGATCCCGGCCTCGGAGCCGTCCCGCCGGCGGCGTGATGCTTCGGACACCTCGGTCAGGTAATGATGCGGGCGGGCTCACCTTGACCGTGGTGCCCGTGGGGGGACGATGCGACGCACATACGTGGTGCCGGCGGTAGTGGCGGGGGCGTTCGCGTTGCTGGTCACGGGTTGCTCGTCGTCCGCGCCGGCGGCCACACCGGACTTCGCCCATCCGGGCCCCTATGCGGTCGGGGTGACCACCTTCGACCTCGGCAATGCGGGGCCGGCGCTCGGAGAGCGACTGGCCACAGTGTTCTATCCGGCCGACGCTTCGGAGCTGGCCGGCCACCCCCTGTTCAGCTACGACCTGGAGGCGCCCCTGCCGGCGGCGCTGAAGGCCATCGTGCCGACCAAGTTCAACGCCGTCTTCACGGTCGACGCCCACGTCGACGCCCCAGGTTCCCCTCATGGCCCGTTCCCGATCGTCCTCTTCAGCCATGGTTTCGGCGCCTCTCGGCTGTACTACTCGCACCTGCTCACCGGCATCGCCTCCTGGGGGTTCGTGGTGGTCTCCGCCGACTACCTCGAGCGCGGACTCCTGGCCGAGGCCACCAACCACGTCACAGCCAGTCCCGCCCGGGACCTCCAGACCATGTTCGGTTCTCTGACGGCCACTGAGCTGGCCTCCGCCACCCCGTCCTCGCCCCTCCACGGCGTCGCCAACCCGCACAAAGTTGGCGCCGTCGGGCACTCGGCAGGGGGTCAAACGGCGTTCGATGCCCTCAAGGATCCCCGCGTCGACGTCGCGGTGGGGTGGGAACCCGTGGGCCCGTCCGGTCCCCCGGCGCACAAGCCGGCCATGATCATCGGTGACACCGGGGACGTCGCCCTCACGCCGGCGACGCTCACCGGCGAGTTCAACAAGTTCCCCGGGCCGACCAATTTCATCGAGGTCTCCGGTGAAGGCCACGACACCTACACCGACATCTGCACGTCCATCCGCAACGGTGGGGGTGGTCTGGTCGGTTTCGCGGAATCCGTCCATCTGGTCAGCCCCAGCCTGGCCAAGCTGGCGAATAACGGATGCGCGACCAAGGATCTTCCCCCCCAGCGGTTCTGGCCGATCGCGCAGTACTACACCGTGGCCGAACTCCGCCACGAGCTCGGGATCGACCAGGGCCCGACCGGCCTCTCTGCGCCTTCGGCGGGACAGTTCCCGGGTTTCACCGTCACCTACCGACAGCACTCGTGAACCGACGGGGGCCTCGGCGGTTCCCGAGGCCTGGTCCGGGTGGCTCGCCGGAAACCGACAATGCGAGGATATGGGCATCACAGACGACATCCCCGATCCAGGAACCTTGACTAGCACGCCCGGTCCGCCCGCCAGGTCATCGAACGCGGGGCGAGATCTTCGATTCGCCATCGTCGGCGCCGGGATGGCGGGGGTCCTGACTGCCATCAAGCTCAAAGAGGCGGGGCTGTCGGACTTCACCGTGTACGAGAAGGCCCAGCGCATCGGAGGCACCTGGTGGGAGAACACCTACCCCGGGCTCTCCTGCGACGTCCCCTCCCATCTCTATTGCTACTCGTTCGCCCTCAACCCCGAGTGGAGCCACACGTTCTCCCCCGGCGACGAGATCCGGGCCTACTTCGAACGTGTCGCCCGTGACTACGGGGTCATTCCCTTCATCCGTTTCGGCGACGAGGTGGTCAGCTGCGAGTTCGACGACGGGCGGTGGCATCTGGCGACGGCGCTAGGGCACCGGGACGAGGTCGACGTCGTGATCGCGGCCACGGGAGTCCTCCACCACCCGAAGTACCCCGACATCAAGGGTCTCGACTCCTTCAGCGGCGCCATGTTTCACAGCGCCCGTTGGGACCACGGGGTCACCCTCGACGGGGCACGAGTCGGGGTCATCGGTACCGGGTCGACCGCGATGCAGATCGTGTCCGCCATCGTCGAGCAGACGGCGAGGCTCGTGCTGTTCCAACGGACCGCCCAATGGGTCATGCCCGCCATGAACCCGGCGTACACACCCGAGGAGCAGGCGGCGTTTCGACGGGACCCGCATCTGATGGAGGAGCTGCGCGCCGGAGTGTCACAGCTCTTCGACGGGTTCTCCGGTGCGGTCGTGGATGCCGAATCGCCACAGATGAAGATGATCGAACAGGCCTGCCTGAAGAACCTCGAGGACAATGTCACCGACCCGGGCCTCCGGGAGCGCCTGCGCCCCGACTACAGAGCCGCGTGCAAGCGGCTCATCGTCTCGGGAGAGTTCTACGAGGCGATCCAGAAACCCAACGCCGAACTGGTCACCGACGCCATCGACGGCGTCGAGCCCGGGGGCGTCCGCACCGCCGACGGCCACCTGCACGAGCTCGATGTCCTGGTCCTCGCCACGGGATTCAAGGTGAACGCCTTCGTGCGACCCATGTCCGTCGTGGGGCGGGACCAACGCAGTCTCGAACAGACGTGGGCCCAGCGCCCCGAGGCCTATCTGTCGATCTCGGTGCCCGGCTTCCCCAACTTCTTCATGCTGAACGGTCCCAACGGACCCGTGGGGAACTTCTCCCTGGTGGAGGTGGCCGAGCTGCAGATCGGCTACATCATGCAATTGGTCGACCGTCTCCGTCGGGGCGACGGTCGGGAGATCAGCGCCACCCAGAGCGCCATGGACCAATTCGAGTCGGCACGCGTGGAGGCGGCCAAGAAGACGGTGTGGGCGACGGGGTGTCGCAGTTGGTACCTCGACGACCGTGGCATTCCCGCCGCTTGGCCCTGGCATTTCGGGCGCTTCCGTAGCGCCATGGTCGAGCCCGCCTGGGAGGCCTACGAGCTCCGAGGTTGACCCCCGACACGGGCTCCTGTCATGCCTGTTGTTCGAGACGCCACCGCTCCACCTGGTGCCGGAGCCAGCCGCTCTCCCAGAAGTTCCCGTCACCCCCACCGTCGAGGAGCACCTGGTGAGCATCGATCATCACCTCGAGGGCACCACCGTGGGCCGGCTCCCTGCGCAGGACAGCTTCGACCAGATGAATCGCCACGACCGGCTCGGCCGCGGCGAGCTGGGCCCGGGCCCGCCCGACGACGGCGTCCGCCCCGGCCAGGTCCACGAGCTCCGCGCACGCCGCGGTGGACTCCACCGGGTACAGCTCGGTCGTCGAGCGCAACCTGAACCATCCCATGTAGGTCTCCCAGATCGTGCGCACCCCCCACGCCACGGTGCCGTATCCCTCCCCCACGCGCAGCTCGGCCGGTAGGCGGACCTCCCGCATCAGGGTGTACACGTCCTTGCCCTCGTTCATGCCGGCGAGGGTCTCGCCGTGCACATAGTCGACAGCATCTAGGAGGCGGGTCAGGGCTGCCTCGATGAGCTCGCGCCCGACGATCGGCTCGTGGCGCCCGGTGACCAGGATCGAGGGTCGGAGCTCTCTGACGGTGCGGACCGCCTCGAGATATGGCTCCACCATGCGGTAGCGGTCGCCGCGCAGCGTGTTGAGGTTCGGGAAATGGGGGAACAGGGGGCCCACCATGTTGCTGATGAGGCAGACGCGGTGCTGGGGAAGCCAGACCACGCAGCTGTCGACGGTCTCGCCGCCTGGTGTGGCGATGAGCTCGAGGTCCATGCCGCCGACGTGCAGCTCGAGGTGCCGATCGAAGGTGACGTCGGGGACCGGCGTGTCCTGCCGCAACGGGACACCGGGGTTCTCGGCTGCGATCTCGCGTGCCCGTCGACCGCTCACGTCGAACCAGATGGCAGCAGTCTGCAACCGCAGGGCCGCGATGCGTTCGTCGTCGTGCTGACACGCTTGATTGTTGGCCTGGGCGACGTACCGAGTGCCGGGCTCCCGGAACAATCCGACCCCCCCGACGTGATCGACATGGGCCTGGGTGGTGACGATGTAGGGCGTAGGGCCCGGACACACGGCGTCGAAGACCCGCTTGTGGTGGGGGGCCTCGTAGCCCAATCCGGTGTTCACGATCACGCGACCCGCTTCGGTGACGAGCATGTAGGCGGCCGTCGTACCGCCTGAGCGGTAGAGGAAATCGGTCAGGCGCCGCGCCGGATCGTCGTAGACGGGCGTGAGCAGATCCTTGCCAGGCCGCTCGTCGATGAGCCGATCGACCCCGTCGCGGCTCATGTCACCTCCACCTGCACCGGTATGGCGTCGTGGTAGAAGCCGAAGACATCGCGTATCGCGCCGGGTTCGACACCGAAGTCGGCCCGAACGTCGTAGACGACCTGGCCCTCCTTGTTGCGAGGATGATCGGTGACATACGACCTGATCTGCATGCGCGCCTCCTCGGTCATGGGAAGACCGGCCCCCGCATAGATGCGCTCGACCGTTGCCTCTTCATCTGCCATGAACTCGTGGAAGAGGACGTCCTGGCGCCGGTCGGGATGAACCAGGTGGTGGTCGCGCAGCGAGGCCTCGAGCAGGCGTCGGACACGGTCGGTCCAGTACGAGAGGTAGTAGTCGGGCTCAGGGGTCCGATAGCTCATGCGGGCTGCGTAGGCCATCATCGTCGCAGCCGATTGCACCACCGACACGGGGTCGCGGTGGGTCACGACGACGGTGGCGTCGGGGAAGGTGGCGAGCAACGGGCCCAACTGCTCGAGGTGCTGCGGGGACTTGAGCACCCAACGTTCACCGGGACGCCGCCACTGCAGGATCTGGAGCACCGTCTTGAGGTACGTGTAATGCGGAGTCTGGTCGTGAGCCAGGTAGTAGTCGCGCCAGCGAGGGACACGGGCGACCCATTCGAGTTGATAGCTCGAGAAGTCGGGCAGTTGAAGCTCAAGCTCCTCGTGGACGTGGTCGGGTCGCATGGGGTGCATGAGCGACAGCTGGGGCAGCATCGCTTCCATGCCCCGCCACTCCTCCTCGGCCCGCCGATAGCGCGGGTCGGTCCCGTCGGGCGGACACGGATCGAAGGGATCCGGTACCGGCTCGTAGCTCTCCCACAAGGGGAGTGAACGGAGTCGCGTGTCGGCGGCGATGAGGTTGACCAGGTGGGTGGTCCCCGACCGGGGCAGGCCGACGACGATGATCGGTGCCGAGAACTCGACCTCGAGGATCTCGGGGTGAGCGCACAGCAGGTCGCGGATGCGCAGCCGGTTGCTCGCGTAGCGAACGCAGTCGCGAAACAGCGTCAGCCGACCGAGCCCGCTGCGCTCAGGATCACCGTCGACCTCCTCCAACCACAGTCGGAGTCTGGCGCGAAAGTCGTCGGGCCCGAAGTCGTCGAGCCCCGTGCGGTCGACGGCGGCACCGAGCACCGCCTTGTCGGTCAGCTCGACAGGGTTGCGCTCGCCGTAATCGAGGGCCAGACGCTGAACCTCGGTGAGCTGAGGCTCTCGCAGGTCGGTGATGCGAATGCGCCGGCCAGCCGTCATCCCTGCACCGAGAAGCCGCCGTCGACGGGGATCGTCTGACCGGTCACGTAACGGGCCGCGGAACTGGCCAGGAACAGCACGACGGGAGCGACGTCGGCCGGCGTGCCCAGGCGGCGCATCGGCGTGCGGTCGAGAATCGGGCGGGTGAGCGCCTCGATACCCAACATAGGCGCGGTCATGTTGGTGTCGATGATGCCTGGTGCCACCGCATTCACCCGGATGCCGTGGCGCGCCCAGGCCACCGCCAGTGTCTTGGTCATCTGCACCACGCCCGCTTTGGCGGCGCCGTACCCGGGGACGAACTCGATGCCGAAGAAGCTCGACATCGAGCCGAGATTGACCAGGCTGGCACCACCGTCGACGGCACTCGCCTCGAGGAGCGGCCGGCACGCCGTGGCCATCCGGAAGGAGGCAAAGAGGTTGACGGCCACGACCTCCTCGAACACCGCCGGGTCGTACTCGCTGGCGCCGCCGGGCAGGTTCTGCCCGGCGTTGTTGACGAGCACGTCGAGTCCGGCCAGAGCGTCGGTCACAGCCGCGACCGCGTCGGGGTCGGGGAATCGGCACTGGTGGTACGCAAAGCCGCTCAGGTCGTGGTCGTAGTCGCCGGGCGAGCCCCGGGTGCCGGTGATCGTGACATCGGCGCCTGCGTCGCGGAACGCGGAGGCGATACCGAGACCGATCCCATTGGAGCCGCCCGTCACCAGGACACGGGTGCCGGAGAAGTCGAACGTCGTCGTCACCACACTGCCTCCCATCGGCCCGACGCGGCCGAGCGGTACATGGCGAGCGCGCCCCGAAGTTCGCCCAAGGAGAACTCCGCCGCCGCGGTCGGGGTGACCCCGTCGAGCACAGCCGCCTCGAAGGCAGCGATCTGGTGTTCGTAGCTCTGCAGGTAGCCCCCCTGGCCCACGACCGTGCCGCGGGGGTCGGATCCGTCGTAGAGCTTCACCCGCCCCAGCACGTCGATGACGAGCTCGCCCCGGGTGCCGGTGACTTGGAACAACGGAAGTGGGGCGGCGGGCCCGGGCGACAGGATGGCGTCGAAGCTGGCGACCGCCCCGGAGTCGAAGCGGCACAGAGCCCGGCACATCGATTCCCCCTCCATGGCCTCGTACGGGCGGCTCGTGGCTGCCACCACCTCGACCAGCTCGCCCAACCACATCCGCAAGGGGCGCAGCCAGTGCGAGCCGGCGTCGATCGCCACTCCTCCGCCGGCCTCGGCCACCGACGTCCGCCAGTGGCCCGGGCCGGTGAACTGGTCCATCGGCGACGCGCAGTGCCAGGCCCGGGCCGTGAACACCTCACCCACGGCACCGTCGTCGATGACGGCCTTGGTCCGCACGATCTCGGGCCAGTACTGGGCGTTCTCCGCCACGAGGAATACCGTGCCCGACTGCTGCGCGGCACTCAGGATGCGGTCGCACGCGTCGAGGGTGGGCGCCATGGGCTTCTCCAGCAGCACGTGCTTGCCCGACCGCAGCGCGGCGACGGCCAGCTCCTCGTGCAGCCGGTGGGGAACCATGATCAGCGCGGCATCGAAGGTCCCCTCGGCCAGAGCGTCATCAAATGACCCGAACGGTGCTGCGCCCGTCTCCTTGGACATGGCCACGGCCCGGTCGCGATCCACGTCGACCGTGGCGGTGACCTCGGTGCGGGGAGCTGCGGCGCGCAAGGCGGCCAGGTGCCATTGGGCGATGGCGCCGCACCCGACGAGCGCCAGTCGCAGGTGACGCTCGGGATCGGGACCTGGCGCGCCCATGGCGGGTACCCTACGCGCTCTATGGAAGTCGCACGGGACCCGCTACGCCCCCGAGCCATCCTCCCCGGGCCCATCCGGCAGAACGGGTACGTCGTACGCGACCTCGGACGCGCCATCGACGCGTGGCTCGACGTGGGTGTCGGACCTTGGCTCCTGCTCCCCCATCTCAAGCAATCGGGTTCGGTCTACCGGGGCCAACCGACAGAGCCGGTCGTGTCCATCGCGTTCGCCAACTCCGGCGAACTGCAGGTCGAGCTCATCGAGCAGGAGGACGATGCACCCAGCATCTACCGGGAATTCCTCGACGCAGGCCAGGAAGGATTCCACCACCTGGCCTGGTGGGTCGAGGACTTCGAGAGCGTCACTCGTGCCGCCCAGGGCGCGGGTTGGCCGCTCGTCCACGGGGGAGACACCGGCGGCATGGCGCAGTTCGCCTATTACGACCCGGGAGGTGTGACGAGCACCGTCGTCGAGGTCATGGAGCTCACCGACGCCACCCGTTGGCTCATTGCAACCGTGAGGGACGCGGCCGTCGACTGGGACGGGACCGATCCCGTGCGCAGTCTCGTCTGAGCGTGGCGTTCACCGGACCGCCGACAGGACCACTGTTCACGGGACCACCGCACGTGCCGGCTCGAGCAGGATCCCGGTGGCATCGAGGTCGCGAGCTGCGGGTCCGATGAACCGGGGCGTACCGCGCCAGATGCTCGGCGAAGCGTGCGCCGTTGGACGGTCCCGCCAAGAACACCGGACCGGCGCGGACAACTCCGTCCGAGACGAGCCGGGCGGCCATTGCCACCGTGAAGCCGGCATCGTCGATGTGCTCTCGCTGCGATGGCGGCGCTCGCCGTCCCATATCTGCTTCCACCTGTCGGGGACCACCGTGGCGAGCCCGGCGCCCGGACCGCACTCGGTCACACGATGCGGCCGGAGGCCGGCGGAGACTGGGCCGCCTGCAGCGCGACAAGCAGCGTGCTCACGGCGCGACGATCAGCTTCGGCTTGGGCGACACAGGCGAACCAAGGCTCTCGCGGAGCCAGATGCGACACCGGAAACACCTCGACCACGCGCCCGTCGACGAGGGCGTCCCTGCAGACGAAGGTGGGGAGCAGGCTGACTCCGAGCCCCAGTTCCACGGCCCTGAGCACGGCACGCAGATCGGGGGCGACCAGTCGCAGTCGGGCCGCGAAGGGGCGGCCGAGGACGGTGAGCCAAAAACGGCGCGTCAGGGGCAGCTCCAGGCTGTAGGACACCCATGACCCATCTGTCAGCCATGTGGCCAGCTCCTCGAGGGAGTCGAGGCCTCCAGACGGCACCGCCTCCGGAGCCCCCACCAACACGAAGCGTTTGGAGCCCAGCGGTGTCGCGGCGATGCCCCGGCGCGGAGGGGTGGAGCTGCTGACGACGACGTCGAGCTCGCCCCGCTCCAAGAGCACGAAGAGCTCGGGGTCGGTTCCGAAGGTGACGGACACCGGGAGGTCCAGGCCGACGAGGCACGGCACGACCTCGGCGGCGAAGTACTCGGGGCTCGAGCCGAAGCGAAGGGGCGGCTCGGCGACAGGTCCTGTCCCTGCGTCCAGGCTCCGCAACACCGCTTCGAGCCCGTCGAGCGGCTCGGCCACCCTCGCATAGAGCTCCCGTCCTCGTTGGGTGGGTTCCATTCCGGTCGGCTTCCGCACGAACAGGGGCCCGCCCAGGGTGCGCTCCAACGAAGCCAGCTGTTGGCTGGCGGCGGGTTGGGTCAGGCCTCGATGGGAGGCGCCCTCGGTCACCGAGCCGCTGCGGTAGACGGCGAGGAAGGTGCGCAGCCAGTCCGGTCGTGACATAAGGAAAGCTTATCTCCAAGATCAGAAATACCTCTTTGCTTATTGCCCCGGGCGCCTCGAACATGGATGGATGCCGGGACCGGTCGATACCTACCTGCACGGCCACCACGACAGCGTGCTGCGATCTCACCGCTGGCGCACCGCAGAGAACTCTGCCGGGTACCTCCTCCCACGCCTGTCGCCCGGGGCGCGCCTGCTCGACGTGGGCTGCGGCCCCGGCACGATCACCGTCGGCCTCGCGGGGTACGTGGGCGAGGGACACGTCACGGGGATCGACGCCGCCGAGGAAGTGCTCGTCGAAGCTCGGGCCGAAGCGGCACGCCGGCGACGACGCAACGTCACCTTCGACGTCGAAGACGTCTACCGGTTGAGGATGCCCGACGGCGCCTTCGACGTGGTGCACGCGCATCAGGTGCTCCAACACCTGTCCGACCCGGTGGCTGCATTGGTCGAGATGAGACGCGTGTGTCGACCGGGTGGCATCGTCGCCGCCCGCGACGGGGACTATGGGGGGATGTTCTGGTTCCCCCAGGATGCCGAACTCGACGAGTGGCGGGATCTGTACCGACGGGTGGCGAAGTCGGTCCACGGCGAGCCCGACGCCGGGCGGCGGGTCCTGCGATGGGCTCGCCAAGCAGGTTTCACCGAGATCACGGCATCGGCGAGCTCGTGGTGCTACGCCACTCCGGAGGAACGCGCATGGTGGGGGGACCTCTGGGCGGAACGGCTCAGCCACTCGAGCTTCGCGCACCAAGCCCGTGGAGCCGGTCTCGCCACACGGGAAGACCTCGAGCGATTGGCGACCGCTTGGCGTCGATGGGCGTCGGCCGACGACGGGTGGTTCCTCGTACCCCACGGCGAGGTCCTCTGTCAGGCCTGACACCCGAGGAGACGGCCCCGTGACCGCGGGCACGGGTCCCGGCCGGGCGCGAGATACTGGTCGCCTATGGGCGACTTGGCGTTGGACACGGCGGTCGAATCCGTCGGCGAGGGACGCTACGGCGCGCAACTCAGCCGGGACTGGGAGATCTGGGGTCCCATGGGTGGGTACGTCGCCGCCATCGCCCTTCGTGCAGCAGGGGCAGCAAGCCCCTTTGCCCGACCGGCGAGCTTCTTCTGCCATTACCTGAGCGTCGCCGCCTTCGATCGCATCGAGCTCGAGGTGTCGACGGTGCGGGCCGGCCGCAGCGCCCTGTCCCAACGGGTACAGGTCACCCAACGCGACAGGCCGGTCCTGGAGGCGTCTGTCTGGTCGGTGGCAGAGAACGACGGCCTGGAGCACGACGAAGCAGTCGCGCCCGACGTGCCCGGGCCCGAAGCCCTGTCGCCGATTGAGCTCCTGACCCCGCAGCGGCCCTCCGCCTACGCGTTCTGGGACAACGTGGAAATGCGTCCCGTGCACTTCCGTACCGAGTGGCCTCCTGCCGAGCCGCTTCCGCCCCAGTGGCAGGCCTGGTGTCAGTTCCGTCCCACGGCCACGTTTCCCTCCGACCCGTGGATCGACGCGTGCCGCTCGGTGGTCCTCCTCGACGTCCAAAGCTGGCCCGCCGCGTCCCAGCACCACGCATGGCGAGAGCCCCATGGGTACATCGCCCCCAGCCTCGACCTGTACGTGGCCTTCCACAATCCCGCGCCCACCGAGGCGTGGCTGCTCGCCGATGGCCATGCTCCGGTGTCGGGTGACGGCATGTTCGGCTGGACGGGCAGGGTGTGGACGCCCTCAGGTGCGCTCGCGGCGACCGGGGCCGGGCAGGCGTTGTACCGCCGTTTACCCGGTTGAGGATCAGGGACAGGTCTTGGTCTGGATGCCGGGCAACCCGGTCGGCGCGTAGGGGTCGGGGTCGGGACCGCCCGCGAAGCGGTCGGCGATCCAGTGGATCATGTCGTTGGCCGAGGGTGCGATGACCCCGGCGTGGCTCTGGCCGGGGTAGATCCACCGCTCCAGATCCTGGCCCAGCGTGCACAGGTGCGTGGCCAACAGCGCGGTGGAGACGACGGGGATCTGCTCGTCGCTGCCTCCTTGGATGATGAGCAGCGGGGCGGAGCTGGCGGTCGTGAAGGTACCGGGGTCGTTGGCAATCAGCAGTGGCTTCCAGGTGGGGAGGGCGAATGGGTCGCCTTTGGTCAGCTGGCTGAGCGTGTACTTGCTCGTCACCTGGGCGACGTAGTCCGAACAACCCTTGTCGAGGGCGGGGAGGAGCGTGATGCCCAGCGGGGTCAGGACCTGGTTGAGGGGAGCCGCCCTGTTGCCGTAGGCGGCGTTGAACCCACCTGCCGCCATGAACAGGTAGTAGCGGTACGGGCTCGTCTGCAGGAACTGGTAGATGGCGTAGAACTGCGAGGGAGGCGCTCCGGCCACGACGCCCTTCAGGTGTAGGTCCGGCGCGTAGCTCGGTCCGATGTGAAGAGCGAACATGGCGGTCTGTCCGCCTTCGGAATGGCCCCACACCACGTAGTTGTCACTGGCGTGAGCGGCGCCGAGATGCTGCGCGGCGCGGACGATGTCGATGGTGTTGCGCGCCGCGCTGACCCCGACCAGGTACGGCAGGAGCCCGGGGGTGCCCTCTCCCTGATAATCGCTGGCGGTGACCTCCCAGCCTTGATCGAGCAGGTCGTTGGCCAGGGGGACATCGGAGCCGGGGGCGAGCGACGGGGCACATTGATCGGCCATGCCGTTGGTGCCATGTCCCCAGGTGACCACCGGGTATCCGCCCGCCGGGGCCGGACGGTCGGGGACGACGACGAGGCCCGTGACCGGAACCGGCCTGCCGGTCACCGACTCCGACAGATACATCACCCGGTACGCCGTGCCGTGGAGTCCCGACACCGCGATGCGCTCGGACTTGAGAATGGTGCCTGCACCTGTCGTCGGCAGGGGCTGAGGCACCGCGTAGAACGACGGCAGGCCGGGCGGTGCGGGAATGGGAGCACGCGTGCCCGACGGCGACGGGGAAGATCCACACGCCCCAACGAGCAGGGCCATCCCGAGCACCACCGCCGATGCCCGTGTCGCCCGCCCGCCATCGACCGGTGCACAAAATGGTCGCTGAGCACCCATGTCCGTCCTCCTATCCCGGAGGAACGTTTCTACCAGAGCAAGCCTGTTGCCCCTAGACGCCGCTCACATGCTCGCGATGGCGGTGCAGATCCACCCGAGGTCATAGACGCGAACGTCGACGGACACAAAGCCGGCCCGGCTCAGGCGTCGATCCAGGGTTTCGGGGTCGATGGGGTTGTAGATGTCGTCGGCGTGGAAGAGCCGCACCCCCTCGTTCTCGACACCGTCCGCGGCGACCAGCGTCCCACCGGACCTGAGGACCCGGGCCAGCTCGGCGAAGACGAGGTCCTGCGCGCCGTCGGTCGGGATGTGGTGCAGCATGTGGAACGAAGCCGCACCGGTGAACCGGTCGTCGGGAAACTCCATGTGCGTAGCGTCCCCACCCACGACCTGGACGTTGGTCCCGGCCATGCGTCGTGCCAAGGCGTCGGCGAGTTCGGGATCGAATTCCACCGCCGTCAGGCGATCCGCCATGGTGCGCAAGACGTCAGTGGTCATCCCGGGCCCGGGTCCGATCTCGAGAACGTCGTCACCGAGCGCGACACCTCGCAACGCCTCGGGGAGGATGGTCTCCTCGATGGCCTGACGCCACTGGGGACTGGCACAGAATTCGAGATGCCCCTGGTTCATGGCGGGTCGGCCCGAATCAGGTCGGGACCGGGGCTGCGCTCCCCGGTTCCTGGGACGGCATGCTTTGGGCGGCCGGCACCGGGTAGGGCACGGGGTTGGTCACATCCAACTCGATCAACTGCGACGCCTGGCATTCGCTCTTGACCAGGGGGTCGCTCCTCCCCCGAGTGGCAGGCAGCGGGGGCACCGACGCGTCGGGCGATCTGACGTGCAGTGTCGAGGTCAGATCGCCCGTCACGCTCCGTCGCCAGGCGCTGATGTTGGGAGCTTTGACGCCGAATCGCGTCTCGAGGAATCGCAGCTGCGACGTGTGGTCGAAAGTGTCCGAGCACACGTACCCGCCCCGGCTGAAGGGCGAGATCACCAGGAGCGGCACGCGGAACCCGAGACCGAGAGGCCCCGCGATGCCGTCGGCTGGGGACGGCAGAGGGTCGACCGTCAGGTACTCGCCCGGCGTCCCAGGGGGTGCCGCCGGCGGGGGGACGTGGTCGAAGAACCCGTCGTTCTCGTCGTACATGATGAACAGGACGGTCTTGGACCAGGTCCTGGGATTGGAAACGAGTGCACTCAGCACCTGATGGGCGAACCACATGCCTGCCGCGGGGGGTGAGGGCGGATGCTCGTCGTAGCCCAGAGGAGGACAGATCCACGAAACCTGGGGAAGGGTGCCGTTGGCCACGTCATGGGCGAAGTCGCCGGGGAAGACCGGGCTGAACGCCTTCTTGTACAGCGGGGAGGACGGGTCCTGCACGTGTCGCTTGAAGTAGAGGAGGATGTTGTCGGAGATGGCGATGGACAACCGGTTCGACGGTTGATAGCCGATGCCCGGAGGGTTGTAGACCTTCCACGAGATTCCGCTCGCCTCGAGCTCTTCGGGCATGGACTTCCATGACGCGCTGCCGATGGCGCTGGGGGCCGAGTTCGTGATGATCACCGGCCCGCCCTCCCGGCCCTCGGGATCCAGAGTCCCGGACAAGGCGTGTAGGCGGTTCGGGTGCGTCGGTCCCATGACCGAGCAGTGGTACCCGTCGGCGATCGTGAAGGCATCGGCCAGGGCGTACCAGAACGCCAGATCCGACCGGGTGTAGTACCCCATCGTGAGCACGCCGTTTTGGGGTCCCTCCCACCGGGGCAGGGTATGGGTGGTCACAAAACGATCCATCTGCCCCTCGTTCCAGCTCATGTGCTGGGCCGACCACTCGTGTGACAGGTCAAATGTGCACTCGGCGTTGCTATCTGCCGTGTCGAGGTGGAACGGCAACAACGTGCTGGCACTGCCGCCGGGCCATGATTGTGCGAAGACACCGGGCGACGCCGCCGGGTGGTCGTCGAAGCCCCGGACGCCTTTGTACGACCCGAAGTAGTGGTCGAAGGATCGGTTCTCGTGCATGAGAAAGATGACGTGTTCGACCGCACCGAGATCCGAGCCCGCCGGCGCCACCCCGGCGGCCTTGCGCGCCGTCTCGCCCCCGCAGGCCGCCAGCGCCAAGCTGAATGCGCCGGCCATGCCGGCGACGAGCACTTCGCGCCGCGTCCGCAGACTCGGTTGAGAGACAACCAGCGGTCGGTTCTCCACGTTCGGCACCTCTGACCTTGCTCGCACCCTGGTCTTCGTCCCGGCGCCGGACATCCTGGCACAACGTCACGACGTCGTCCTGGGAAGACGGTGCGTACGAACAGACCGGCGATACCGGACCGGCGACGGTTGCGGGCTCAGAGCTGAGCGACGAGGCCTCCGCTGGGGCTGAGATGGCGGCCCCAGGCTCGCGGCTCGCGAATGTCAGATGGCGTGTTCCGAGGACGCGGTTCGTGCGGGCCGACGATGACGCAACTGGTTGAGCAACGACTGCTCGTCCGGCCCGAGGCGCTCGGCGGCCCGGCTCTGGGGACGGCGCGGCTCTTGGAGACGATCGGTGAGGAGCGAAAGATTGTGCTGTGCTGCTTCGAGCTGGTTCTGGAGGACGTCCCGCTCGGCTGCGACGGCCTCGGCCTCGGCATTGGCGCGCGCCACGTCCCGCTGCAATGCGGCGTTGCGCGCCTCGAGCTGCTCCAAACGTCTGCGAGCCCACGACGCGGACTCCGACGTATCGGCGGGCGTGGCCGCCACGCGTGTCACCTGCGCGAGCAATGCGGCAGCGAGCTCGTCGTAGTCCATCTGCCCGTCACCGTTCGCACTCGGCGCGGCGACGCCTCCTCGTAGGTCGCTCTTGCCGCTGTGCGAGATCCGATACGTGCGCTTGCCTTTGATCTGACGCGTCAACAGACCGGCCTTGGCCATGGCGGCGACAACTTGCGTGAATCCGGCGTCGGTACCTTCGTAGCCGATCGCCTTCTTCAGGACCGACGTCGCCTTTCCGCTTGCATCATCAACTGCACCGTGCGTTGCGAGGTATTCGACGATCCGATTACGAACACTTTGATCTCGTGCCACAGAAGACCTCCCAGAAGGAATGGCGCGACCATAGGAAAGAGTCGATCTGAACAGAGATCGGCCACTTGCCCCGCAGTGAGTTTATCACTTGTGACAATGCCTGTTGGTCGCGAGCGCGTTACAACGCATATCGGCGTGCTATGCGTCGATGTTCACTCTTTCTCACCTTATTCACAGCAATTCACCATCGACGGCTAATCACGATCCACGGCGCCGTCACGATTCACAGCCATTTGACGTCTTCACGGTCGTGCAGACTTCACCGAGAGACATCTGTCCTTGGTGGGCTATGCCCATACCAACAACGTACGCAAACATTTTCTCCCAATTTCGTGCCAGACCCGTTCCTCACCTCATCAGGGCGAGCGGGCACCCACCACCGAGCCAGGATGCGACGGTCGGTGAGGTCGGGTGGGAGCCTGTCCCCCCTCACCTGGGAGAACGCCTTTCATCTCGCCGGCACCTGCCCTCGTTCTCGGGTGGCAGGGAGGGCCGTGCGGGAGGGGCACGCCTCGTCCCCGGCCGCACTCCGCCACGGCGTGACCCATTTGCCGCTCAGGGTGGACTCCACCTACCGTGACCACGGCAAATGAATCCCGGACGCCGGCAGGACCACCGGAATCAGACCGACAGAGGGAGCTCGTGGCGCAAACGGTGTCCTCGACGCAGGTGGAGCATCCGCTCTCAGCTTTGACGGCCGGTGAGATCGCCGCCGCCGTGGCCCTTGTCCAGGCCGACCCGCGCTTCACCGACACCACCCGGTTCGCCTACGTCGGGTTGCTCGAGCCCACCCGGGAGCAGCTGCGTGCCTGGGCGCCGGGGCGCCCCGTCGAACGTCGGATACGGCTGATGCTGGTGACCGGACCCGAGGCCAACGTCGTCGAAGCCGTCGCCACCCCCGCCACGGGAGAGCTGTCGATGGTGGCCGTCCCCGGCGTCCGGCCCGGCCTCCTGTTCGAAGAGTCGTTCGCCGCCATCGTGGCCGTGCAGGAGAACGCCCAGTGGCAAACCGCCATGCGAAAGCGCGGCATCGAGGACTTCGCGGCTGTGCAGATCGACCCGTGGCCGGCGGGTTCCTTCGGACTGGGCCATGAGGAGGGACGCCGCATCTGCCGGTGCTTGTCGTATGTCCGCCACACCCCCGACGACAACGGATACGCGCATCCCGTGGAGGGAGTTGTCGTCTTCGTGGACATGGCGCGCGGCGAGGTGCTCGAGGTCGTCGACACCGGGGTGGTGCCGCTTCCCACGGAGTGCGGCAACTACTACGCCGAGTCCCGCCCTCTGCGAGAGGATCTGAAACCCGTCGAGATCTCCCAGCCCGAGGGCCCGAGCTTCTCGGTGGAAGGCAACCACGTCCGGTGGCAGAAGTGGTCGCTCCGGGTCTCCATGGACTCGATCGAGGGCCTCGTCCTCCACGAGATCGGCTACGAGGACCAGGGGAGAGTCCGTCCCATCCTCTTCCGGGCCTCGGTGAGCGAGATGGTGGTTCCCTACGGGGATCCCGGCCCCATGCACGGCTGGAAGAACGCCTTCGACGCCGGCGAATGGGGGCTGGGGAGGATGTCGAGCTCTCTCACCTTGGGATGTGACTGTCTCGGCGTCATCCACTACTTCGACGCCGTCTTCACCTCTGAGCGCGGGCATCCCTACGTGGTGCCCAACGCCGTCTGCATGCACGAGGAGGACTACGGGATCCTCTGGAAGCACAATGACCCGCGTGGAGGACGCAACGAAGTTCGGCGGTCCCGCCGCCTGGTGGTCAGCTCGATCGCCACCGTCGGAAACTACGACTACGGCTTCTTCTGGTACTTCTACCTGGACGGGACGATCCAGTTCGAGGTGAAGCTCACCGGCATCATGTCGACGATGGGGGT
>Ga0209415_10008945_pt1 | contig 17280 bp, 17 predicted proteins | sample PeaSoiSIISIP2007_FD_187696 | JGI IMG/M metagenome (GOLD analysis project Ga0209415, IMG submission 187696) | Peat soil microbial communities from Weissenstadt, Germany - SII-SIP-2007 (SPAdes) (version 2) | ecosystem: Environmental > Terrestrial > Soil > Wetlands > Peat | place: Germany... | reverse complement strand
GCTTTCGAACGCGAAGTCTTCCCTCGCACGTGTGAGCCGATCGATTTCGGCGAGCATGAGGCGTGCGGCGCTCAAGGGCCCCGGAAGAAGATTCGTGTAAAAACATGCCACGGCTGTGGATAACTTTTTAGGGGTCGAGCCCGAGATTCTCCGGCAACGGCTCGGTCTTACACTGTACCGGGTACTTTCCGAACCGCAGCAGATGCCGGGTGAGGTACGGGCTCAGGTGCTTGGCATCGCTGATTGTAAACGGATAGCCCTCCCGTCTTAACTGCTGAATGATTCGCGTCTGGTCGACGACCGTTTGTGCGATGACGGAGTTCGCGACAAGCTGGTTGGCAATCATGGCCATCTCCTGCTCGACGTGGCTGTTGGTCCGGAGAACGCCTTGGCTCCCAAAGTTGAGATACGCGGCGAAATCGTGGTAATGCTCCGTCTTGTTGGCCTCGTGCGTCACCGAGCGGCGCAGCGGTGGATCATCGATCCAGCGCAGCAGATACCGGGTTCGAAACACCCGGCCGAGTTCGCGGAACGCGCGGTAGATCTTGTTGCGGCGACTGTAGCTGTTGAGGCGGGTGAGGACCCAGGATGCGGCGACACGGCCGGTCTGGATGGCGAGGGCGACGCGCAGGTATTCCTTCCAGTGGGACTCTATCAGAGCCCAGTCGATCGTGCCGCTGTAGAGATGGGAGGTTGCCGGAAGCGTGAGGCTCATATCCGATCGATATAGTTTCAGTGCCTGCCAGTTGCGGATGCGCGGCAGAAGTTCGATGCCAATAAAATTGGCGAGCCCGTATATGACGGCCGACTGGCCGTGCGTGTCGGAGTAGATGCCGGTGGCCTTGAGGACCGACTCATTCTTATAGAGGGCGTCGAACAGGTAGACGCCCTCGTAGGCGCCGGCGACGATGAAGTGCGTGAAGTAGGCGACATAGTTTGTGCCGACGTGCCGGTAGGCAACGCCACCGGTCCGACCGTAGCGGATGTGGTAGGACGCCTGGATATTGTCCTCCCAGGTCGGGATGAGGGAGCCGTCGGCGGCGACTTTGTCGCTCGGCCCCCAAACCGTGGGCAGTTCGAACGTCGCATAGACATTGAGCACGTCCGCGCAGGCGGCGCGGAGCGATGCCGATCCCATGTGCCGGCGATGCACGAACGAGAGCAGATGCGGAGACACCGGCTCATCGAAATGGCGCGCAGCCTGGGCGGCCCCGAGGCCGCTGCCGACGGCGAACGTGGTCAGGACGCCACGGCGCCGCTGATCGTCGATCTGCGCGTTCAGGCGGCCGGGTGGCCCGAAGTGCCGCGTAAAGCCGCTCCAGCGTTCGACATTGTAAAGGGCCTCGAGCACGGTGCGGTTGGGCATCCGGTTCTGGATAGTCTCGGCCAGGTCCTTGGCAGACTGCGGCGGGGTGATGCCGGCGGGTCGCCTGACGATGGGCTGACCGTCCGGTCCGAGTTCGACGGTCCGATGGACACGGACCGACTGCTCAAGGCCGATGACGTCGCGGTCGAGGTCGGCGCGGAGTCCACGAACGAAATCCTCGGCGGTGTCCGGAAGGCCTCGATCGCGGAGATACAGTGCAACGAGATCAGGCTCCGAGTCGATCGGGAAGATGTCATCCGTAAACGCACCGTAGTTGGCCGCGCCCTCCACGTGGATGTCGCCGGCTTTGAGTCCGTCGACGAGTTCGAAGAACGTGGCCACCTCGAGTGCCCGGCGCTGATAGACGTCGGGCTCCTCCGGCACAGCGACGGCAGCACGCCACTCGGGATCGAGGAACCGATCATTGAACGTCGCCTTGAGCTCGTCGGCGGGCCGATCATGGAAGTCTTGCAGATGATCCATGGCATCGAGGATCCCCGCCGCGTCTGGAGACGCCGCAAGCGGCAGGGCGTCCACGAGTCGGAAGAGCCAGCTGCGCTGCGCCCGAAAATGCGGCTGAATGAATTCGCGCCAGTCATCGGGTCCCTTGGCCAGGTGTTCCTCGCACGCGGCGACAATGGCCTCGAGCCCACCGGCCTGGCTCAAGATCGCGTCGGCCCGCATCGCGAACTGCCAGGGATCAGGCTGATCACGGCGTGCGATCCCGACGTCTCGCAAGACGCTGACCAGCTGGGTGACGTGCATGCGTCGTTCCCGGTGCCAAGCCTCCAGGTCCGCGCGCGCCTTCGCCTCGATGCGGCCGATGAACCGGATCAGCATCGTGACGAGATCATCGAGTCGGCCGGCGTGCGTCCGCGCGATCAGGCACGCGAGCAGCGTGTAGCGCCGCGGTGCCGCGTACTCGCGAAGCTCGGTCGCCGTCAGCCGCCGTGCTTCCTCAGCCCACGCATCAATTTTCCCAGGGGGTATGTCGACGAGGAGACCTTCGGGGAGCGTGAGCCGGGTGAGCCAACCGAGTTGCTCAAGGAGCGTGTCGAGATGGTCCCGGGACGCGCGCTTCGTGGGCTTGCAGAGTGTCGCGAACGCCGATTCTGCGGCGTTTTCGGGTACGGCGAGCAGCGCCTCGAGACGTTTTCGCGTCCCGTTGGTCAAGCGCCCGCTCACTGCCATGAACCAGGCGTTCGTTGCGTGGGCGTGTACGCGCCCGGCGAGGCGGCGCAGGGTACTCAATGCGGGCAGCTCGTAGTTCTCAGCGACCAGAGCATCGATCGCGCCGTTGATGAGATCGGAGAAATGCGCCCGGCCGCTCACGATGCGTTCCATCGTCTCAATAGCGAGTCGTTCGGCCGCGCCACCCCACGCGTGAATACCGAGGTAACGGCGGATCTCGCCCCGATGCCGGGCGCGGGTGCGTTCGTGATAGGCGGCGAGCGTCACTCCCTTGAGCCCGGCGCGAGCTGCAATGTATTCGACGATCGGCGCTGGAATGTCATTGGGCGCCACGAATCGGCCGAGAACCGGGAAGATCTTCAGCAGGCACAACAGCCCCAGCCGTGCCTCGGGCGAACTGCTCACCTGCCACGCCCAGCGGAGTTCGTCGGCCCTCGGAGTGAACAGCTGGCCAATCGCGGCGGCGGTCAACGGCTCTGGGAACTCTGGGTACGCCAGGAGCGAGGGGTTCGGGTTGGCCATGTGTCGCGGCACCGGGTCAAAGTGCGCAACTTTGCCGCACGTGAGTTGCGAGGTAGGCTATTTTTACGTGCGTCGGCGCTGATGGCCGGGCGTAGCGCCGCGCACAGACGCGCTTAGGAGCGGCGCAACGGAGAATTCGGTTGCAAGAGCCCCTCGGCTGCGTGATCCTCGAACCGTTCTTCGTTGCGCACGTACTCGCGCAGCACGTCGAGGGATTTGTGGCGGGACTGGTCGGCCATCTTGAAGATACTCGCGCGGTTCTTGGCGGCGCTCGTGAGAAAGCCGCTCCGGAGGCTATGGCCGGCGTAGCGGGTCGCATCGAGGCCGACCTTTGCGGCGAGATCTTTGATAATCAGCGCGACGCTTTGAGGCGAGAGACGGGTCTTTCCGACCGTGTCGCCGCGGTGCAGGCGCCGAAAGACGGGACCACTCTGAATACCCGCGACGATCGTCCAGTCGAGCACGGCCCGAACGGGGCAGTAAGGGGAACCCGTGACCCGGGGGATCGCCACGATCTGCCCGAGGCCCTCCTGGTCGGTCTTCGAACTCGCGATCAACACGGACAGGCCCTCGTCGCGCTGCGTGATGTGGTCGGCGTCGAGGGCGACGAGTTCGGACCGGCGGAACGCGCCGGCGAAGCCAAGCAGCAGCAGCGCACGGTCCCGAAGCCCGCGCAGCGTCTGGGGCTCGACGGCATCGACCATGCGTTTGATCTCCTCATCGACGGCAGGGGCTTTCTGGGCCGCCGGGCGTTTCCAGGTGCGGCGAATCCCGCGCAGGACCTCGTCCACCTCGATGGCATCGTGCGGCGATGCGAGTCGGGCCCCGACGTGCATCAGGCGAATGGCGGCGAGGCGCCTTCCGAGTGTCGATGGGGCGCGGCCGAGCGTGGCTTCGGCGGCGAGAAAAAGCGCAACCGTGTGTGGCGTCGCCGGCATGGCGAGGAGATCGACCGCCCGATACCAGTCCTGGAAGACTCTCCAGTCTGCTTCGTAGGCGCGCCAGGTCGCGGCCGAGCGGCTGGCTTTCGCGTAGCCGGCGGCCGCGTCGAGGGCCTCGTCGAGGGTGACGACGGGCACTTGGCGTGGGGTCGCCGCGGGCCGGGCCGGAGGAGGGCTGAGGCGCGCTATGACCGATTTTGCGGGAATCTTCCCGCGGGAGCGACGACGGGCCGCAGCAGGACGTGGCATAAGTCGTTGAGACTACGTCATTTTATAAGTGTCTGGAAGTCCGCTTATCACTAGTGTTAGCTATTTTATAACGCATGATATCTGTTATTGTGCGAATTCATGGAACCCTCCACCCGCCAGACGATCCGTGCAATCAAGTGCCACACCGGTGGATAAGTCGAGCATCGAACTCGATGTCGATCGCGCCCACGGCACGCAGTCCGTGGATCCGATGCAAGCGCGCGTCGATGCCGCGGCGTTCGCGCTGTTACGCGAGGGCCGAAATCCCACCGTCTCGCTCGTGCGCGCCCGCATGGGCGGCGGAAGTCCGAACGTAGTCGCCCCTGCACTGCAACGCTGGCGCCACACGTTCGCAGGCCAGCTCGATGAGAACGCAGGCTCGGCACTCGAGGTGCTACCACCCGGGGTTCTCGAACTCATGCAGGCGCTTTGGTCGCGGGCGTTGTTCGAAGCGCATCGCGTGCGCGCCGATGCGCTTTCGACCGCCGATGCGCTCGAGCAACTAAACAAGGCCATCCAGCAGCTGCACAATCGCGCAGTTCGCCTCGAGGAGCGTGAGGCGGCGCTCGACGCCGAACTCCGCCAACTCAATCAACAGTGCCGGCGTCGTCCATCGTCCCGTGCCGAGGTTGTGATACGACCCGCCTCGTCGCGCCGCCGTGTGAAGCCACCGCCCTCGGCGCGACATGCGACGAAGCGGTATTTGAAGCCGCAACAGTCGGAGTCAGCAGCTCCGCCGCCGCGTAAACGGCCTCGCCCTTCGGCTCGAGCTGCTGCGAGGCGGCGAGCGCGGCGCGCCCCGCCGAAGCGCTGACAGAGCCCAGTTCAGCAAGCACAGAACGCCTGCACAACACCTATGTAAGGAGTAGCCATGGAACCCGTGAGTGAAGCCCTGCGTCTTCTCAGACGCCAGGCCGAGATCGAGCGCCGGCGCCGAGAGCCCCTCGGAATCACGATCCTCGAGGAGCGCGAGCTGTTCGCGATCCGCGATCGACTGGAGGACTTTCCCGCGGCCGTGCGCGCCATCGCCGAGCTCACCGGCGCCCGGCGCCAGTCGCTCGATCAGATCCGTGTCGAAGATGTCGAGCGCTGGGACGCGCGTGGCTAGAGCCCGCCTGCATCCGCGCTGTGTCGTGATTGCTGGCCCGAACGGCGCCGGCAAGACAACCTTCGCGCGCGAGTACCTGGCGCGCGACGCTCATGCCATCTACTTCATCAACGCCGACCTCATCGCCGCGGGCCTCTCTCCGCTTGCACCCGAGCGCGCGGCGTTGAGTGCAGCCCGCTTCATGCTCGCCGAAATCGACCGGCTCACAGCGGCGAAAGAAGACTTCGCATTCGAAAGCACGCTGAGCGGTCTCACCTACGTCAGCCGGCTCAAGCGCATGAAATCATCCGGCTACCACCTCGAGATCGTGTTCCTGCGCGTCGCCTCGACCCGTCTCGCGCTCAAGCGCATCGCCGCGCGCGTTCGCCAGGGCGGTCACCCCGTCCCAAAATCCGACGTGTTGCGCCGATTCAAGCGCGGCTGGCAGAACTTTGAATCGGTCTACCGGCCACTGGCGGATGTCTGGGCGGTGTACGAGAATTCAGGGGTGAAACCGATACTCCTCGAACAGGGTCCTTGACACTATGAGCAAGACTCCTCGCGACCCTCAGTTTGCCAAGCGCGTCGGGCGCGCGCTCGTGCGCGCAGCCGCGGCCGCACGTCAAACGGCGCGGCGCTACGGGACACCGATCTACGTCTGGGAGAATGGCAAGGTCGTCGCGAAGCGGCCGTGACGGTCCTTCCCCGCCCGGGAGGCGAGGGATTTGGCGCGGACGGGCCTCGTTATTATGAGTGAGGCCGCGAAAGTCCTAAAAATCCACGATCCTTACCTTGGGCTACGGAGTTATCCACAGCCGTGGCATGTTTTTACACGAATCTTCTTCCGGGGCCCGATGGCACTTCATGGGTGACGACGCTGTGCCCGTGAGCGAGGGCGTAGCCGACGAGCCAGTAGTCAGCGACTTGGAAGAAGGTTGCCACAGCGACGGGTTCATATTGGTGGGCGCTGGCCCATGTGCTGACATTTGTTAGGGCTGGAAGGACCGCGGCGTCAGCCGGCAAAAAGAAGCCGGTTCCCCGAGCGGCCGCCCAAGTACTAAGCTCGTCATTGCCTGCTAGCAACTCTGTTCCAACTTGCTCGATGCTAATCGCGCGCCCGGCGGCATTGGCTTGCGTCAACCACTCCCAGAACGCCGGACAGAAGTCGAACCCGTAGTGCAGGTTCTTAGCCTGTATGAAGACATTGGAATCGAGCAGGTAAGCCATTACGGATTGAAATCGAGACGACGTGCAAACTCGTTGAACGTGCCCGTCTTCGCAATACCGAGCATCCGGAACGCATCTCGGTAAAGCGTGCGGCCCTCGAGCGTGCTCTCAACGAGCGCGCGACCAAAGCGGCGGCTGACGCGGGCGGCCGTCGTGAGATAGAAATTCCCTCCCGAGCCTTGCGGCAATTCGGCGATACGTCGCAACTCATCAGAGTACGCCCGCCGAAATGCGGCCTGGCCAAGCTGTCCGGCGTCAAGAAGACGACGCAAGATGACGAGGGAGCTCACCTTAAACGCGCGCGCGAGGCGAGCCAGCGCGTCCGGCAACGCTTCGCGAGCCAGGAGCGCCGGGCGTAGAGCGGCAAGCGGTACCAGGAGCTCCGCAGCAACGCCATTGCACCACCTCTCAACTGCTTGATCCGGTGCCACTGCAGCCGTGGAGTCGGACAAGGCCGAGGTGCCGATCCATAGATGCGCCAGCTCGTGGGCCAGCGTGAACATCTGCGCCGCCTTGGTGTCCGCTCCATTAATGAAGACAAGAGGCGCCAAGCGATCGGAGATCGCGAACCCGCGAAATTCCTCCGGATTGAGGGGGCGGCGATTGTTGTTGAGAACGACTCCGCTGACCATTACAAGCACACCAATCTGGTCCGCCTGGTCGATGAAGCGTCGAAGCGCGTCCGTCCAGGTGGGACAGTCGCGGCGGGCCTCTACGTCGAATCCCAGTGTGTGCCTTATCGAAGCCGCGGCTTCGACTAGCGGCGTTCGCGTCGTGAGTGAGCCGACAAAGGCCAACGGATCCTGCCCGGTCACCGTCGCAAATTCCCGATACCACGACTGCCGCTCCTGACAGACGTAGATCGTGTCCAAGAGGTTCGGACTCGGGCGAGCCACAGGCCTTCCCGCAATCGTGCGGAAGTCGGGAATCGGCAACGGCTCTTGTGGCGGTTCGGGAAGGAAGAAGTAGCCGATCGGCGCGTGCGTGACTCGCGCGTAGCTTTCTAGTTGCTTTAGGGTCGGTTGTGCTTCGGCACTTTCCCAGTCGTGGAGCTTAGGGAAACGCCCTTCCAGCTCAAGCGGCTCCATCCGCGCGCGTTCCCGCGCCCAGCGCAAGAGGTCCGGATTAACGGCGACGCGCGTCACAGCAGCATTAAACCACGGTGGCGAACGCGAGTCTCACGATCAGCGGCAGACAGCCTCCCGACGTCTCTCAATCCTGTGTCCCGTCCTTGCGCTTCTGCGGCCCTCGCCATCCCTCCGCGCGCCGCCAGGACATGCTCTCCGTACCGCATCGGCATCCGATTTGTTTTCCAGCGCCCGGCCTGCATCACGGAGGCCAAGTCGATGTTCAGCGCGAGCAAATCCTGTGTTGCCCCGACCCGGATCGAGTGGCCGCTCACCCGTTCAATGTCCTCAGAGGCCATACCGACCCACTTGGCAACCCGCTTGAACGTCTCGGCCACCGAGTCCACGTGCAGACGATCTCCGATTTGCCCACGCCCGATAAGCCTCCTGAACGCTGCCCCGTCCCGGATCCCGGCCGCTTCGAACCAGATCTTGAGGCACCGAACGGTCTCCCGCGACAGGTACGCGGTATTCCCCTCCCCCGCCTGGTCCGTCTTCGAGCGCCGGATCAGCGCTCGCCCGGTGCCATCGGGCAATAAGTCGAAGTCGTCGAGGTCGAGCGCCACGAGCTCGCTGCGCCGCGCCATCGTGTCGTAGGCGACGCAAAGAAGCGCCCGCTCGCGATCGGCTCGAATCCCCTTCCCGGCCGTGTCGATGAACTTCTTGATCTCCGCCCAGCCGAGCGCCCTCGCCTGCCGCTGCCGCGCCGACAGGACGTTGTAGAGGCCCTTGAGCCCGAGCTGGACGGCCTCGTCGGTACAGGGGTTCTCGAGCTTCGCGACCCGGTGCGCGAGCGCGATCGTCGAGAGATAGCGTTGGATCGTCGCGGGCTTCTTGCTCGCGAGGCGGCACGCCTCGATAAACCCGGCCACCGTCTCTGGGCTCGCCGGTAGCGGTAGCCGGTCCAAGGGCCGGCAATACTCAAGGAAGACGGCCCAGTCGAAACGCCACGCCCGCTGCGTCGTCGCGGGATACGCGCGCCGCGCCTTCTCCCACCACGTACGTACGCGATCGGCCGCAACTGGCGACATGCCGTGCGCGAGCACCCAGGGCGCGACCGATTCGGGGAGGCTCTCGACGCTTTCCATGGAAGTCGATCCTATCATTGATCCGGATAAGTGTCATTATCATGTGCACTAATCAATGAATATATAAACATATGCATATGATATAAGATTCCCATGAGCGAAAACGAGGTCTACGGAACGACCCGTGCACGAGCTCCGACCGTGTCCTACGGCGAGGTCGAGCGTGCGGCGATCACGATCCTCAAGACCGACCGCCGCAGTCCGTCCGTCGCCAAAGTGCGTGATGTCCTCGGGCGCGGCTCACCCAACCACATTGCCGAGTGCCTCAAACGGTTCTGGGGAGACCTCGGCGCGCGTATCGAAGGCGATCCAGTCGCGCTCTCCCGGCTCCCCTCCGACATCGTCGACCTCGCAGACGGCATCTGGCGCAAGGCTCTCACGCTCGCGAACGAGGCGGCTCTGCACGACGACAACGCGGCGCGCGAGCGACTCGAGCGGCTGCTGATCGAGAACGACGTTCGCGCGCAGTCATTCGCGCTGCGCGAGAAAGAGTACGAGGCGGCGGAACGCGCCCGAGAGACGGCGCTGCAGGATACGCGGGACCACTTGCTCTCGACCATGCGGATGCTCGAGCGTGACCGGGCGGAACTTCAGGCGCGGGATCGTCGGATCATTAACCTCGAGGCGCAAATCGCAAGCTACCGGACACAGGTTGGCACCGTCATCGCCCGTGCGATCGCGAGAAACCGCATCGCGGTCGAACGCAAGCCGCGCCGCACGGTCCGGAGGAAACCCAGCCCCAAGCGCTCAACCCCTGCAAAACCCCTCCGCGGCAGGAAGTCTGGCAAGCGCGGGAAATGACGGCTGAGGCGAGGATGAGGGCACACCAGAATTGGTCTACGCTAGCAATATGGGAGTGACAATCATGCTCGAGACCGTTGACCAGGCTCTGGCCATGCTCAAGCGCCAGGCCGAGATAGAGTCCGGCCTCCGCCAGCCAGGCGGCGTCCGCGTTTGCGAGGAACGCGAGCTCTACGCCCTGCGGCAGCGCCTGCAGCGCTATCCCGAGGCCGTCGCCGCCATCCTGCAAACGGCGTCGAATCTGCGCAGACCAGTCGATACCTTGTGCGTCGAGGACGTTCGCCGGAGCGCGTAGAACGGCGCGCGCGGCTGCTCGCGCTCTCGGAAACGCTGAGCCGCCGCGAGCGAAGGCACTAGGGCCTGACGTGGAACCGGGCGACTCCAGAGAGGATATTCACCGTCGTGGCTGCATTATCCCGTCTAGGCAGGCAAATCAACGAGCTCGTCGGCGTGCTAAATGCGCTCGGCGTGAGCTTCGCATTGATCGGCGGCCTCGCGCTCGCCCCATACAAGGTGATCCGCGCGACGCGGGATATTGACCTCCTGACCGACGCGACGAGCGCCGATGACATCGACCGCGAACTGCTACGACTCGGCTATCGATGCATACACCGCAGCATTGATGCCGGCAACTACCTGCGCGGCGATGAGCGGGTCGACTTTCTCTACGCCCACCGCCCTGCCTCGCGCGAGCTGCTCGCTGCTGCAGCGGAGCTCAAGACCCCATTCGGTAATCTACGCGTCGTGAGTCCCGAAGGTTTGATTGGCTTCAAGCTGCAGGCGCTCGCCAACGATTCCCGTCGTACCCAGGACCTGGAGGATATTCGGGCGCTGATTCGAGCGAATAGGACGACTCTGGACATGACTGCGGTGCGAGAATTCTTCCGTCTTTTCGACCGCGAGCCGCTGCTCGAAGAGATCCTCCGTGCCCTCGACTAGCACCGATCTGCCACCCTTGGCCGGCGAAGCGGGAATCACCCGTGACCCGTGCGTTACGCAGGATCCTTTCGCCGCGTTCGACGATCTCATGGTGGTGGTCGAAGCGCTCTGCCCGACCTGGCCGGCACGGGAGATCACCACCGCACCGGCCGCGTTCAAGCTGTGAGCCCCTTTTTCGCGAATCTTCAGATCGACAGACACGCATGGCGATGCGCGGGTCGTCAGGTCGGGAATTTGCTGAAGATCGCGTCCACCGCGGAGTTGATCTTCCGCTCCGCGTCCGGTCCTACCGAGTTCTCGAGATTCTGATCGACAGAGGCGTGCCAGAGCGCTTCCTTGCTCCGGGCATCGTAGAGATCTACGCCGATGACGCCTTGACGATAGGTGTAGGGCACGTCGGCGCCGAAGTCTCCGTAGAAGCCGCCGGGCCAACCTGCTCCCCAGCCCCAAGCCGGGCCCCAACCCCAGCCCCAGCCCCAGCCCGGGCCTGCACCCCCATCGCCATACGCCATCACCGTGCGCGAGCCGATTCCGTATCCCACCAGGCAGTCCGCACCCGCGGTCACGGGAACAATACCCAGCTTCTGCAGATGCGCCGCGATGGCCGCGCGCAGGCGGCTCTCGTTCACCGGGTTGGCTATCGTGTCGCGCAAGGGGCTGTTGTCACGAAACGTGCCGGTCCAGGCGAAGGTGCGACATTGACCCGCGTGATAGAGCGCTGTATTCACATCCGACTTGACCCGTAAGGAGGTGCAGGCTGCCAGTGCAACCGCAGCGATCGCCACAAGCGCGTGGCTCAACAATCTCTTGATCATGGGCTCACTTCGTGCACTGTCGCTTCATGTCCTCTGGCGCCGCCCGATCTGTCGCTGTAACGCTTGCGATTTCGCGCGCTGATCGTTCGCCTGAGTGCTTACCGCTCCTAGAACCGGATCCCGAAGTCAATCGGTTCGTATTCGATCGGCTACGGTCCTGATAACCGGTGATAGCTCATGTAAACCCACCAGAGAATAGGCAGAAATCCGCCCGAAAGGCGAGCCGAATCCACCGGAGATCTGCCACAGTCGTGATTCCTGCGTCGGGCCTCAATTCCGAGGTTGACTGATTTGCAATAGCCATCCGGCATCACGTCGCACAAAGGTTCCCGTATATCACCCACAGGGGGCGCACGCCGTTGCGGCAACCGATCTACCGATCCCCGCTGTGCCACATTGAGGCGTCGCCGTGCCGTGTCTGCGGGTTACCGAGATCCCGCTGCTTTAACCGCGGCTGGCGCGTAAGAACAAAGACACCTACTAAAGAAACGTACACAGAGTGAGCAATGCGATGCAAAATCTCATGATGACCTCCATTTCGGCCAGCTGACGGGTCGGGTCGACTGCGCACTTGGCGTCGCGCCGTCCAGGTCTCCGACGCAGTAGCCAGTCGCTCCATTCGGTTGCTCGGACGGAGAGGCAGGCCGGGCCTCCGCAGGCTCGATTGAGTGCCGTCGCCGAAAATAGGCCAGCACTGATGCCGTCCTCCATCCCCGCGTCTCCAGTCCGCGATCGATGAGTCCTCGGATCTCCTGTATGACCGCGAGAATGCCGCTCTCTTCCATGTCTTTCACAGGCATCTTCACATAGGCGGAGAGCAGGCGCCGCAAGTCGGCGCCGAGGGCGGGCTCCAGCCGCGCGTGTGCCGGATCGGGCTTGCTCGCCTCGCCGGGGTCACAGCTCAACCCGAGTATCCGCAGATCGTCGACCATGAGGCGCCGGTCACCGAAATACGCCGCGACTTGCTTGCTGACGGCCAGTTCAAGGGGGTCCCGCGAGGCATCGCGCAATACGCGAGCAACCGAACGCAGCGGTTGACCAAGCGAGAGCGGAAATCGCGCGAAACGGTAGCTCGTTTGTGACCCCGGTACCTGCCGGTAGGCGACCACGTTTACGCAGAGGAAGGGATCGTCCTCGAACACGGCTCGGACGTTCTCGAACACATCCAGAGGCATGGCAGGGAGCCCCAGGCGATCGACGAGAGTATCGTTGCCATAGCCGCCAGCATGGAGAATCCGTGCCACCACATCGGCGCAATTGAAATCATTCCTGTCCCAGCGCAGCGTCCCCAGGCGAAACGCATCTTCGATGCGATGTGCTTCAACCGCCATCGCCGCTGTACGCTGCGCTGGGATTCGCGCGACTCGCAGGCCGACCGTTTCCCTGCCGTAGGCCATCCCGTAGGTGTTCGCATGCACTTGGGAAGACGAAGGGCGTTGCACGCCGTACAGGTAATCTGCAAGACCCATGTGCTGCAGGAAGTTCGGGTCGGTTTCCCGATCGGCGATGTAATTCGCGCTGTAAACGGTGTCGCCGACGCGGATGGCGAGATGCCCGAACGGGTTCTCGATCACGATGCGCTGTGGTGCCTTGGAGGTTGAGAAAGATAGGAGAACTTCTATGTCCGCCTCGGCTTCTGCGTCGAGGCGCGCCAGCGCTTCGTCGATATCGGTGACGGGCACGCCGTTCTCAGCGCCGAAGTCTGCGGGCCAGCGGGCAGGCGTGAACGACTCGTCGAGCGCGAACGCGGCGATGTCGGGCATCTGAATGCCGTGACGGAACTCGCGCTGGGCGTCGAGCATTGCCGCCCTCGCGCGCGGGTCGGCGATCAGCCTCGCCGCGAGCCTGCCGATCTGCGCCGCATTGGCAGCACGTTGCGCCAAGCCCAGTCGTGCGAACATGGCGGCATTTTCCCGCTCGTGCCCGCTGACCACATCGAGCAAAATCGTCGGCGTGCCCATTGCGAACGCCTCGGAGGGCGTCATGCCACCGGCCTTGGTGACCAACACGTCAGCCGCGCGAATCAGGGACACCATGTCCTCGTGTGGCAGGAGTCCCAACACCTTTAACGTCACCTGAGGCGGCATGTGCTCCGTCAGCCCAGCGAGGTGTGCCTGCAGCTTGGCGTTCGTGCCGCAGACGGCAATGATCTGCAGGCGACCCTGGCACTCGCGGACGACGCTCTCGACGACAGCCTGATACTCGCCGGCCCCCTCTTTGCCGCCGGTGAGAAGCAGCGTCGGTGTGTCTGCCCTCAGACCGAGTTGCGCGACCGCGTTCTGGCGAGCGCCGGGTTCATCTGCCGGAATGCGCACCGGCATCCCGGTCGTGACGACCTTGTCGCGTGGAACGCCGGCGGCGAGCCACCGGGATTCGAGTTCAGCATGGGCAAGGAAGGTGCGGTCTATGCGCTTGGAAATCCGCGGAAAGTACCCCTCGAAGAAATCGGTATGTAGCCAACCGATTCGCATGCTCAGCAGTAGCCCTCGCTCCCGCAACGTCCCCAGCACCTGCGCGGCTCCATAGTGCGTGGCGAGAACGGCATTCGGCTGTTGGGACTCAAGAAATGTGAGCACCTTTTCTTCTGGATAGTCGTTGGGCAGCGAGGCCAGGGAGCACACTCGGTTGCCACGTATCTGCATCGAACGAAATAAGGTCTCGAAGGTCGCCGGGAGATGGTTGGCGATGAACCAATACAGCCTCTCATCGACCGTGCGCCAGGCCGGGTTCATGAATGCGCGGATGTCCTGCAGGACGACGCAGGTAGTGGGCTCGAGGCGGAGGATCTCCCGCTGGATGGTTTGCGCAGCACTGACATGCCCGCTGCCGATGGAGGAGTAAAAGATGACGACGGTCGTGCGGTCGGATTCGAGGCGGTTCATTACTCTGTACGACGGTTGTCGGGACGTGTTGCGAACGTGGGCGGACGCGTGGACCAGTGGCGCAGGGACTGATCCGTGCCGGGTGCTGCCTGCCGCGGCTAGTGTCGTTTCACCGACGGAAAGTCGGTCGGGAGAACGCCCGATCAATGACCTCCAATGGACACACGAGCAATGTACCGAGATATGACATTACCCGGCACCTGGAATGGACGAGTCCCGTTCGCCACCGGGTAGCCTGATCAATTCACGGGTCGGCGCTTCGACTATGGCGCTGGCGAAATCGTGCGCGAACCGGTGCCGGGCACGAGGCTAGCATTTGCCTCGTGCCCGGCAATCGTCATCCACGGCTCGCTACTGTGCTGCCGGTGCGGCGTTCGGAGCCGGCTGCGGGATTCCTGTTGCCGGTGGCTGAGCAAGCGCAGGTGTTCCAGGCCCCGGCTGCGCACCTGGCATGTACCCGGAGGGCTGATGGAACCAGGACCGCTCCATTCCCGGGCAAGTATGCCACCTGCCCATCGTCGCCGCGGCGATGATGAGCAACACCGGAAGGATGAACAGCCAGATTGCCAGATACTTGCCGAAGGCTTTCAACGTGCCCTCAGCCCGGCTGGATGTCAGCAGGACGAAATAACCGAGGACGACCAACAATGTGACGCAGATCAGAACTGGCGCAAGCAGCATAGAGTCTCTCCTTTGAACTGGGCGGCCGAATGCCTCCGGAATTCCGTGAACCGATCCGGCGCCCGCTCCGGGTAACGGCCTCAAAAGCCGCGCGACGTCCTCCGTACCACCGTTTCGGTTCGCGGGAACGTGCCCGGCGAAATCCCCAACTGGGTATTTTAACTCTAACGACACGCCGCGCGCCTGGCCAAAATCGAACGGGTGTGTAAAGTGATTAACGGAACGAGACACAACCGACGTTGCGCACAATCTCATCAAGCCAACTCAGGGAGCTCGAGCTGTCGAGGCTTATCAGCTCGCGGCGCAGCATAGACTCGGCGATCTGCACACCGGCGCCAGCGCGCCGAATACTAATGCCGCACCAAGCATAATTATACGGGCAATGGAGGTTCCGGCGCATGAGTGAGGGTTGCCGGCCTGTCGGTGATGCCGCGCGCCGTATCGCGCTGGTGCTGCCCGGTGGCGGGGCCCGGTCGGCGTACCAGGTCGGCGCGCTCAAGGCGCTCGCCCAGCTCATGCCGCGCGACGCGGGACTGCCTTTCCGGATCGTTTGCGGAACGTCTGCCGGCGCGATCCTCGCCGCGGTCCTCGTTGGGCACGCGGACCGGTTCCGGCAGGGGACCGTGGCGCTGGAGCGCGTTTGGGGGCGGTTCCACGTTGAACAGGTATTGCGTGCCGACACCGTGACGATGCTGCGCTCGGGCTTGCACGTGTTGCTTGCACTGGTATCGGGAGGGTGGCTGCGGTCGCCGCCGCGCGCGCTGTTCGACGCCACGCCGCTCAGGCGCCTGCTGGAACGGCGCGTCAACACCGTGCGCGTGCGGCAGGCGCTCGACGCCGGCGCGCTGGAGGCGCTCGCGATCGGCGCCACGAGTTATGCCAGCGCTCGGTCGGTCGCGTTCGTGCAGGCTGCGAGACCGGTCACACCCTTGGTCACCGCGGCCCGCGAGATCCGGCCGATGGAGCAGCTGTCGCACGATCACCTGATGGCGAGCGCGGCCATCCCGTTCGTGTTCGCACCGGTCGACATCGCCGGCGAACCCTTCGGCGACGGCGGGATGCGCCAGAGCGCACCGCTGTCAGTCGCCGCACGGCTCGGCGCCAACCGCGTGCTCGTCATCGGCGTGCGCTCCGAGTCCGCTGTCGCGGCCAGCCTGCGGCGCCCCGCGCCGGGTTTCGGCGAGTTGTTCGGCTTCATGCTCGATGCGCTGTTCCACGAATCGCTGCGCACCGACATCGAGCACCTCGAACGCATCAACTCCCTACTGACCGCCATCCGGGACGACGCACGGCCGCACGGGCTCCAGTGCATCGAGCCCATGGTGCTCACGCCCGGTTCGGACCTGTCGGCGATCGCGCGGCGGCACGCCGGCGAGTTGCCACGCACGCTGCGCGTGCTGCTGCGCACCATGGGCGCGCGCGGTGCGGGCAGTGGTCAGCTGCTGTCGTACCTGCTGTTCGAGCAGGGCTACACGCGTGCCCTCATTCGCCTCGGCTACGCCGAGACGATGGCGCGGCGCGTGGAACTCGACGCATTCCTCGGTGCAGCGACGGGCACGGCTGCGAGCAGCACAGCGGGCGAGGATACAGTCTTGTAAAATCAATCAATTGTGGATTGAAACCGTATCGCTCGATCAAAAAGCACAAACACTCCGTAACAGTGCAATCGGGTCCTGCATCTGCGGACACCGAGCAGGCTTCAGTGTCCCGCCTTCGCCGCCGCATACACGCATACATACGCTCGACAACCGGTCTGCCCGGCGGGATCATTTCGCGCGATCTCGTTCTGAATCCAGAAGACATCAAGATGGCCACGCCCATGCTGACTTCCAGGCGCTGCGATCCAGGCCCCTCCCCGTCCGGGCCCCTGCCCTATCGATCCGTGCTCCCGCGGCTCCGCATCGGCTCCGAGCTCACAACGCGCAAAGGCATGGTCTTCCGGATCATCGAGCCGCTCGTTCTCGTCGCCGAGAGCGGTGCCGAGTCCCATTCCGTGATCGTCGATCGGACCGCCGGCCAAAAGCGCGCAGTCCTCGTCCTCACGGTCGGCATGCTTGCGAACCTCACGCGCGGGGCGACTCACAAGCCGGGCGCCGGTCCGCTGATCGACTGGTCCGAGGTCGCGCGCCGCCGCCAAGTCGACGTCAAACGGACCGGCGTCCATCAGCCGACGCTAGTCCGGCGGGGACCAACGCCGGCGGCGTGATCACTGCAGCGCGCGATCAGCCGCGATCCCGATCCTAACCTGCTTGCCTATGACCCCGAGGACCGTGCCGCTGATGTCCTCCCCGTGTTGACGGCTGCGTAGAAGCGCCTGATTCTGGCTGGCTGATGCGGTTTTGGTGCGCGGTAGGGGCTGCGTCG
>Ga0209415_10008944_pt1 | contig 17281 bp, 17 predicted proteins | sample PeaSoiSIISIP2007_FD_187696 | JGI IMG/M metagenome (GOLD analysis project Ga0209415, IMG submission 187696) | Peat soil microbial communities from Weissenstadt, Germany - SII-SIP-2007 (SPAdes) (version 2) | ecosystem: Environmental > Terrestrial > Soil > Wetlands > Peat | place: Germany... | reverse complement strand
CGCTGCCGCGCGGCGTGGCGGAGGCGACCCTCGGCGTCGCCTACTTCAAAGACATGCGTTTCCCGGCGTTCACGCCGTCGAACACGCTGCGCTCGGTGACGTTGGTGGAGGCGCCGCAGTTCGGCTTTCGCATCGCGGCGGGGAGCTGGGCCGAGATCGACGCAACCTACGAGACGATTTACCTCAACGAGACGGCAACCAACGGCAAGACCAACTGGCAGTTCGGCTCGGGCGATATGCGCATCTCCACCAAGGTGCGATTGCTGCGCGAACGCAAGGGGCTGCTGCCGGCGTTGGGCTTGCGCTTCGGTACCAAGCTGCCGAATGCCAATCGCAGCGCGCTGCTCGGCACCGACGACACCGACTTCTGGGCCGACGCCTTGATGTCAAAACACCTCGGTCCGGTCGAGGCGCACCTCAACGTCGGTCTGTTGCTGCTCGGCAACTCGGGTCCGACCATCGGCAATTCCTTCAAGGCGGGGGGGCAAGACGACATGATCGAATATGCCCTCGGCATCATGTCACAGCCGCTCGGCAGGCCGAACAACGCCGGGGTGACCCTGCGACTGCTCGGCGAGGCGGCCGGACAGGGCAATACGCATTACAACAACGACCGTGCGGCGGTCCGCTTCGGGTTGCAGATGGAGCGCGGGCCGGGCCGCGTCTACGTCGGCGCCAGCCGCGGCCTGCTTACGGGCAGCGAGAAAATTGGCCTCAGCACCGGGTTCATCTACACCTTCCAGCCCGAGAAGCTGCTCGGAGAGTGACCGCGGTCATACACCCGCGACAATTGTGGTTGGGGCGATCTCGACGCCTGATCGTAAACAAGCCGCGGAAAGTCTCATCGCCACGTGTCGAGATTTCTCACCACCGACGATCCGGTTACGGAACTCGAATCCGAGCACCGCGCAGAGATCGCTGCAGGACAAGGGCGCTTGCCGGGGCCTCTGGTGCAGTAGTAGAAGGTCGCTGTGCGCGAACTCAACCGAGCGGACTATCGCGACTGATGCGCCTTCCCCGACTGAAGACTTCCAAGGCGGCGTCCGGATCGGTCCGGTCGTGCATTTGCTATCCAGGAACAAGACGGATTCCGTTACAATCACTCCGCCTGCCGTCGCCACTTGTGCGCGAGCAATAGCCGCGCCTGTGCTACATCTTGGCCGGGAATGGAGCCCGCTATGCCAGTGTAAACGCTGGAACTGTCTCGTCTAACACCAGCCGCTGGACGGCTTGGCGTAAGAGTTCCTGCTCCGGCGCGTTGCGGAAGATCTGGTGCGCCCGCCGGAGGAAGCGGCTGAAGTCCTGCGGTTCGATCAGCGCTTGGTTGAACCCGTGGTTCTTCTTCTCGGTCGGAATTGACAGGCCGCGTCGGTAGTAACGCACATGCACCGATGAGTCCGAAGCCTCCCATCCCACGCACACTGTGCGCTGCCGAACAGCGACTGCTGCAAGCAGCAGGACATCCTCCAATGGCGCGAGAAGCTTCGGCACATCGGTGAGGCGCGATATCCAACCGGCGGCGACAGGCTCGTCGAAGGTTATCTCACGTCCGTCTTCCAAGGTCGTGTGTCTGAAGTAGTGGTCGAACACCAGTGAAACGCCGCCGCCGGCTTCTTAGGACAGTCACCCTGCCAGTGTATGAGTTCTTCTGAATCATGCTCGGTCTTAAGGTGGACGTTGGGCGTGATCGAGAACGCCACATGTGCGCGCGACGACCGCTTCGACCGAGGACGATTCCCGAGGAGGGTGGTGATGGTGAGGGTCCATCGGCTCACCGATCAACAACTCCTCGGCCGACCGGCGACGGAGAACTGAAACGGACTACCTAGTCGGTATGGGCGCGACGAGGACAGGCGTAGTTCCACTGGGCCGGTGGCACGTTCTGGGAGGCGTACCTCGCACGGTACGCCGCGCACGACGCGGTCGTCTTCGCGGATGGTCACACGGAGCTTGAATGGCTTCTGCATGCTCAATCCAGTTCCGGTCCGTTTGCGGATCACCAGTGCGCAGTTTCGAACGCCTCGATCTGCCCGACGACGAATGCGCAGTCACTATAGGACAGGGCCAACGCTTGAAGTTGGAGTTTGCCAACCGTCCGGCGGCGACGTCCTCGTCGCGGGAGCGGAGGGCCGCCGCTTTGGGGTTGGACCGATATACGTCGCGGGAACCACGAGGCTTCGCCGGACGTCGCCCACAACTGGGCGATCAAATCGCTCGCCGTCACGCAGTCCCGCCGTGGGTGAGGGTCTTCACGCCATCGCTGAAGCCGACATCGATTTTGTTTGTATCGCGCACGCGAACGACGCACCCTATGCCGAAGGTCGGATGACGAATGATCTCCTTCGGCTGGAAGCGTTCCGACATCTTGTACGCGCGGGCGTTGCTGATATCTCTACCGTGCAGCAGCGCTTGGTAGTCGACGGCGGGCGCAGTGGCTTTCGTCAACCGTCCGCTAGCAGACGATGCGCCGCGTATCTTCGCACTCGCGGTACCCGGCGGGTTGCGCCGATAGGCGTGCTGCGCACCGCAGGTATTACAGTGGGTGCGAGTGATCTTGCCGCTGACGACGGCCTCGATGGTGTGTGCCAGCATGAGCTTGCAGCCGGCACACCAGCCGTCGACGCTCTTCCCTATCACTGCCTGAACCATCATTGTTCATTCTCCTGACGTGGTTCCCGGCCGGCTGCTTGGCCGACTCGGGCTGCTTCGTGTGGAAGTGGAAGAAGGACCTTAGCAGCGCGAGGTGCGATTGTCGCTCCGCCGGCGCTGCTTCGGCCGCGGCGGGCGATCCTCCGGAATCGGTTGCAACTCGCGCGGCTTGTCCCCCTCGGTGTGACCGAACATCACCGCGCCCGCACGCGCGCGCCGCGCGTGGCACGCGGCGGTGCCTTGCGCGCCGTCTTGGGAGCGCGCAGGTGCAACGGGATGCACTCGAGGATTTCCAAGCCGTAGCCCGGCAGGCTGACCAGGCGGCGCGGGAAGTTGCTCAGCAGGCGGATCTTGCGCACGCCGACGTCGCGCAGGATCTGTGCACCGATGCCGTACTCGCGGAAATCCATCTGCTGCGTGCGCGGGTCGGTGCTCGGCGTGCGCGCCGCGTGCCGTTGCGTGCGGCGCCGGCCGATGGCCGTCTCCAACACTTCCGCGCCGCGCCCCTCACGCCGCAGGTAGATCACCACGCCCGTGCCCTCTGTGGCGATGACGCGCATCGCTTCGTGCAGCAACGCCGAGGTGTTGCGCTCGGCCATGCGGAACACGTCGCCCGGCAGGAACTCGGCGTGCGCCCGCACCAGCACCGGCTTGTCGGGATCGATTTCGCCCTTCACCAGCACCACGTGCTCACCGTCGTCGACGTCGGTGTGGTAGACGAGGAGGCGGAAGTCGCCGCCGTAGCGGCTGTTGATGCTGGCTTCGGCAACGCGGTGCACCAGCGAGTCGCAGCGCAAGCGATATTGAATCAGGTCGGCGACGGTACAGATCTTCAACCCGTGCGTGGCCGCAAAGCGCTCCAGGTCCGGCAGCCGCGCCATGGTGCCGTCGTCCTTCATGATCTCGCAGATCACCCCCGCGGGCGTCATGCCGGCCAGGCGTGCCAAGTCGACGCAGCCTTCGGTTTGACCGGTGCGCACCAGCACGCCGCCGCGGCGCGCCCGCAAGGGAAACACGTGGCCGGGCACCACGAGGTCTTCCGGACGCGTCCCAGCACGGATCGCCGTCTGAATCGTCACCGCGCGGTCGGCGGCGGAGACACCGTTGGTGATGCCACGCCGCGCATCGATCGACACCGTGAAGGCGGTGCCGAGCGGAGCGCGATTTTCCGCCACCATCATGCTGAGGCCGAGCACGCCGATGCGCTCTTCGGTGAGCCCGAGGCAGATCAAGCCGCGCCCGTATTTGGCCATGAAGTTGACGGCTTCCGGCGTCACCGTCTCCGCCGCCATGCACAGGTCGCCCTCGTTTTCGCGGTTCTCGTCATCCATGAGGACGACCATCTTGCCGGCTTTGATGTCGGCGATCGCGTCTTCAATCGGACTGATCGGCCGCGGCCGCTTCGGCGGCATGCGGAACGTCGTGAACATGCCAGAAGGACCTATAGCGCGCCGCCGCCCCTATGGCAAAGCGGGCGGTGGCCGGCGATGCCGCTTGCACGGCGGACGGAGCGAATATAAGAAGCGGGCGTCGCAACTCGGGCGCGACATGAGCCCAGTGCAGGTGAGGTCGTTGGAATTTCGGAGATGAATCACGGTTTGGAATTGCCTGTTTTCGGTAACCGATTTTCCATTCTTTTCTCAACGAGGAAAAGCCGGAGGGAGGGTTGATGCACGTCAGCAGCGCGCTGGCGGGCGAAGCCATTATCGTCCGGCCCACGTGGAGGAGCTTCGAAGAAACCATCACCGGGTTGGTCGACCGTCTCATCGTGGCGGGCCGGCTGCCGCAGCCTTTGGCGGCGCGCGCGGTGCAACGCATCTGCGAGCGCGAAGCGGCCGCCAGCACGGCGATGGTGGATATCGGCGTCAGCATTCCGCACGCCCGCCTCGATGGCGTCACCGGCATCGTCGCCGCCATGGCGGTGTCATCTGGGGCCGTATACGAGGTTGGCGATCACCTGCCCATCTCCATCGTCGCGCTCGTCCTGTCGCCACCCAATCTCACCGGCGAGCATCTCAATTTTCTCTCGGCCCTGTCGTTGCTCCTGCAGTCGAGCCGCGTCCGCGAGGCGCTGCGAGCAGCCACGACGCCCGCGACCGTGCTGCGGCTGGTGCAGAGCAGCGAGCAGGGATCGTAACCAACAAACCGGAGGACGGCATGGCGGCCGGCTTTCAACGCATCCTGTGTCCCATCGACTTCTCGAAGCACTGCGACGAAGCCCTGACGCGGGCGGCATGGTTTGCGAACCTCTCGCAAGGAGAGATCGACCTCATGCATGTCGTAGCCAATCCGGCCGACCACCTGTACGCGCCGCAAGAGGTGTCGTACTGGGAGATGGTCGAGCATGCGGACAAGAAGGCGGCGGAGCTGCTCGAGCAGGTGGCGCAACGCTGCCTGCCGGCGGCCTGCCGGCGCCGGCTGATCGTGCGGCAGGGCGACCCCTATGAAAAGTTGATCGAGGAAGTCACCGCGGCCGACATCGACCTCATCGTGATGTCGACGCACGGACGCACCGGGCTGGCGCATCTCGTGCTGGGCAGCGTGGCTGAGAAGCTCCTCCGCCACGCGCCGTGCCCGATGTTCGTCGTCCGCCGGCCGGCGTCGAAAAATCGGTAACGGTCGCGGCTACGGCTCGCGGACGCGGCCGTCGGCGATCAGCTGCACGAGATCGGTGCTGCTGATCAGTCCCAGCAGCTGCTTGCCAGTAGTGACCAGCAAGCGGTGAATGTGCCGCTCCACCATCAGCCGCGCCACCTGGGCAAGGGTGGCATCCGGCGGCACGGTGATGAGCTCCGGCGTCATGGCGTCGCGGACCTGTCGTTTTGCGAGGTGTTGCTCGACGCCCTGCGCACGCTTCCACGCGTTCGCAGCCGGCTCTCCCGAGAAATCGACGATCTGGCGGTAAAAGTCCGAGACCACGCCGGTGAGCGAACGGTCCAGGCTGAGTGTGCGGACGATATCCGAACGCGAGACGATGCCGATCAGCTCCCCGTGCTCCACCACCGGCGCGCCGCCGATACGGTGCTGCAGCAACGTGTCCTCGAGCGCGGCGAGTGACATGTCGGGATCGACCGTTCGGACGTCACGTTCCATGATGTCGCGGGCTAGGATCGCCATCGGTTACCTTTCTGGTCGGCGTGCCGAGTCGCGTCATCCGCGCGTGCCCGGCGGTAGCGTGATTCCCATTAGCGTTGGAGATCCGCAATCGCAAGCGCGTTCCCCGCTAGCAGCGTGGCGGACTTGGCAGCCCGCAGCGACCCAACGGGGAGCGGACCATAGAAATGACGCGGGCCGCAGGCCCTACAGGCTGGCCTTCAGCTCCACCGGCGACGCGGCGCCGGCGCTGCGATGCGGCAGGGACACCGCCACGCCGGTGGCCACCAGCATCAGTGCGGCGGTGGTGACGTACGGGCTCGCCGGACCGCCGTACTCGAACAGCACGCCGCCATAGAGCGGGCCGAGAATGCGCGCCAGGCTTCCCAACGACTGGGAGACGCCGAGAATGCCGCCATGCTCGCCGGCGCCGCTGGACTTGGAGATGAGACTCGACAGCACCGGCGACGCGATCCCTTGGCCGACGGAAAGCGCGGCGAGCGCGGCCAACAATGGTCCCACGGGAGCCGTAAACGGCGCCGCCGCCAGCCCTACGGCGAGCAGCGCGGCACCGAGCACCACCAGGCGCGCTTCGTCGACACGGGTCGAGAGCCGGCCTACCAGCCCGCCTTGCGTGATCGTCGTCACCACGCCCATGTAGCCGAAGAGCCAGTAGATGTGCGCCGCGCTCATGGCGTACGCCTGGGCGCACAGCAACGACAACGTGGTCTCCATCGTGGCAAAGGAGAAGACGACACCGGTAAACAGGAGCATGAGCACGGCAAGCTGCGGACGACGCAGCGCGTCGCGCAGCTGGCGCAGCGGGTGAGCACGCGGCGTCTGCCGCCGATGCTCGCGCGTCAGCGACTCCGGAAGCCGCCGCACTGCGGCGAGCAGGTTCACGCCGCAGATGGCCGTCGCCGCCAATCCCGGCGCGGCATGCCCGTAGTGCGCCAGCAGGCCGCCGACCGCCGGGCCAAACACGAAGCCGAGGCCGAACGCCGCGCCGATCAGCCCCATGCCGCGCGCACGATCTTTCTCGGACGTGATATCGGCAATGAACGCCTGCGCCACTGGAATATTGGCCCCGGCGATCCCCGCCAAGATGCGCGACACGAACAGCAAGCCGACGCCGTTCGCCAGGGCAAAGAGCAGGTACGATGCCGTCGAGCCGGCCAGGCTTATCAGGATCACCGGACGCCGGCCGATGCGGTCCGACCACCGCCCCCACAAAGGCGCACACAGAAACTGCATCGCCGAGTAGACGGCGATCAACGCGCCCGCAGTCGCCGCCGAGGCGTGAAACTGCGTGGCGTAGTACGGCAACAGCGGCAGGACGATGCCGAAGCCCAGCAAGTCGATGAAGACGGTCAGGAAGATGATGGTCAGCGCCGAGCGCTGGTGAGACGCATGTTCAGCCATTACAAACCACGGCGGCTTACCATGAACCACGTAGGGCGACAACCTCTGCGGGGGCGTCGCGACGGCATGCGCGGCCGGAAAAATCCGGCTGACAAGCACCCGTCTGTCGGCACGTGCAGTGTATGGTCTCACCGAGGGACAGGCTTTCATTACCCGGGCGCGCTCGAAGGCCGTGAACCACTGCGCTTCGGCCCCTGGCCTGACGAGTCGCACTAACCCGTCGCCTCCCGTCCACACGGTTCCGCAACCCCGGCCGAGCCGGCGGCACATGACCGCCGGCCATGCTCGACCCTTGCGCGGCTGCCAGCACACCTGGCAGATCGGCTAGACTGCCTGTCCGTCATTCAAGACATTTCGCCTTCCCCGGCGCTACGATGCACACCGGCGACTGCTGGAATAGGCATTGCTTACCCTGGTGCCAGGCGAATTGCTGATGGCGGCGCTGCACCTGCAACAGATCTTCCGAATGGAAAAAGTCATCGCGCGACTGCGCGTTGCAGTAGTCTTGCTGGCGGGCGCGGAGCTCCTGCATGCGCCTTCGCACTTGGTGAGTGGATATTGGATGCTCGCCCTGTGGGGTGCGTCGCTCGCGTACGCGCTGGGCACGCTGATGATCGAGCCGTATCGGCGCATCCCGCTGGCCGCCTGGGATGTGGCCAGCGCCCTCATCGACTGCAGCTCGATCACCATCGGCATCGTCGCCACCGGCGGCGAGCGCAGCGCGCTGTATCTCCTGTACTTTCTCGCGGTGTTGTCGCGTGCCATGCGCTTCGGTCTGCGCAAGGTCGTGATCACCGGCTGCGGCACCGCGGTCGGCTACATCGCCATCGTCATGCTCACCAGCAGCGATTGGAACGTTCCCTTGCAGGACGCCGCGTTCCGCATGGGCTACCTGATGATTTTTGCCGTCGGCAGCGGCGTGCTGGCGCGCGAGGTGAAGCGGCAATTCCGCGCCCGCCTCACGGAAGAGGCGCAGCGCCTGGCGCTGCAAGAGGTAACGGCGACGGTCAGCCACGACCTCATGAATCCGCTCGCCGCTGTCGCCGGCCTGGTCGAGATGCTGTTGGATTCCGCCGCCGAACGGCTGTCATTCGATCAGCAGGAAACACTGCACCGCGTCAATGCCAACGCCCAGCAAATGACAAATCTGGTGAGCAACTTGCTGGATGCGGAGCTGATCGGACGGGGCCATCAGTCGTTCCGGCCCGCGCCGGTCGAGCTCAATGTGTTGGTGCGCCGGGTCGTCGAGGCGCAGGCGCACCAAGCCGAGCTGAAGCACATCGGTTTGGTGCTGGATCTCAGCAACCGCCTCCCGGTCGCCATGTTGGATGGCCGGATGATCGAACGGTTGGTGGCAAACCTGCTCGGCAACGCGGTGAAGTTTACGCCCGAAAATGGCGCGATTCGTGTGTCCACTCGCCAGCGCGGTGCACGGCTGTCGGTCGAGGTGTGGGACAGCGGTCCGCAGGTGCCGGACGCGCTGCAGCGCGTGTTGTTCGAAAAGTTCGCGCGCCAGAAGGACAGCCCGGGCGTCGGTCTGGGGCTGTACATCTGCAAGTCCATCGTCGACGCGCATAGCGGCGAGATCTTCGTGCGCAAAGCCGCCGAGGGTGTTTCGTTCGTCGCCGAGTTTCCGCTGGAGCGCTCACGTACAGGAAGCCGGTCCGCCTCCCAAGCGACCGCCGCGCAGACGCCCTTTCGACAAGCATGGCAGCCGGACCGCCGGCTCATCGTGATCGCCCGCGGCTAAGCAGCGGGCGACCGTCTCGGGTCGTACGCGTGCGCCACTTGAATCTGCGCGCCCAGTTGCGCTTGAATGGCGCCATGCCCTACGCCGAAGGACGCAGTTTTTTCGACGCCGATTCGCACGTCATGGAAACGCCGGAATGGCTTCCGGCGCACGCCGACCCGGCGTTCCGCGATCGCATCCGTCCGTTCTCGCTCGGCAGCACCGGCACCGCCGCCCGCGTGCGTGAGATGATCGCGCGCGGCCAGCGCCGTGCGGGAAACCCGGCGGAGCGTCCGGGCTACGAGGCCGAGCTGCTGACGCGCAAGAGTTGGGACGCCTACGGCGCCTTCCATCGCGAGGACCGCGGGCGCGCTCTCGATCTCCTCGGCTTCCAACGGCAGCTGGTGTTCTCGACATTCGCACCCGGACAGGCGGAGCTCGAAAAGGACATCGACGTCAGCTACGCGGCGACGCGCGCGCTGACGCGGGCGATGTGCGACTTCTGCGCGACCGATCCACGGCTGTTGCCGGTGACCTTCATCCCGCTGCACATCCCCGCGCGCGCCATTGACGAGGCGCACGTCGCGCTCGACGCCGGCATCAAGGGCATTACCATTCCGCCGTTGCCCCCGGCCGGGCACTCGATCACGCATCCCGACCTGCACCCGCTGTACGCCCTGGCCGAGGAGCGCGGCGTGCCCATCCTGTTTCACGTCGAGAACGACGCGCCGCGCAAGATCGCCAAGGGCTTCAAGGAGAACGGCTGGGAGCGGCAGACCGACTTCCACGGCGGCGGCGAGAACTTCACCGGGCTGCTTTACATGGCCGTGAGCCATTGGGTCGAGGTGGCGCTGGCGGCGCTCATCTTCGATCACGTGCTCGAAAAGTTCCCGCGGCTCAAGGTCGGCGTTATCGAGCTGGGCGCGGCCTGGGCGCCCGCGTGGCTCGAGCGCATGGAGATCGTCGTCGACACGTTCGGCAGGACGGAGAGCCGGTTGCGTCAGCTCTCGATGCGCCCGACCGAGTACGTGCGCCGGCAGATCCGCATCACGCCGTACCCGACGGAGAACGTCGGCCGGCTGATCGAGCGCTGCGGGCCCGAGCTGTTCATGTTCTCGTCCGACTACCCGCACGTCGAAGGCGGCCGCAACCCGCTCAAGCGTTTCGAGGGGTCGCTCGCCGGCCGCGGCGACGCCGACTTGACCGCCTTCTACAGCGGCAACTTCGCTGATCTGATGGGAATGCCGGTCACCCAGTGATCGCTCCGCCGCGTCCGCTCTGCTCGATCATCGTGCGGATCGCGACCATCCGTTCGCGGATTGCGGCGTCGTCATCCAACTGCTCCGTCGGCACCGGCAGCCGATAGGTCCAGTTGCTCCGATCGGTCGTGGCGGGCGTGTTGATGCGCTCGCGCCAGCCGAAGAGATCTTGAATAGGCAGGATGGTCAACGCCGAGCCGGCGTCGTAGAGAGGGCGCAGCAGCCCGAGGTGCAGCGCGGGCGTCCAAGGCAACCCTGGGTGCTGGGTGCTGAGTGCTGAGTGCTGCCGATCCAAAGAACGTAGCACGTTGGCGCGTTCCTCCGCGCTGAGCCCGTCCCACCACGCGACTAGCGTGTCGGTGTCGTGCGTGCCGGTCGTGGTGACCGACAGCGGCGGGTACGATCGCGGATCGATATATTCTTCGCCGTGTCGCTCCCAGCGAAACACCTTGTAGCCGGGGATGCCGAGCCGCGTGAGCGAGGCGCGCACCCAGTCGGGGACGGTGCCCAGATCCTCAGCGATCACCTTGGTGTCGCCGGCTTCTTCCAACACCGCGCTTAAGAGGTCACGGCCTTGGGTGAGCTGCTCGGCTTCGTCGGCAGGCACGAAGCCTGCCGTGCCGCCGTCGTGTACGGGGATGGCGTAGGTGCGATACAGCCCGACGACATGATCGATGCGAAAAACGTCGTACAACGTGCGTCCCTGCCGGGCGCGTTGCCGCCACCATTCGTAAGCGGTCCGCCGCAAGGCCGCCCAGTTGTACAGTGGCAGACCCCAGGCTTGCCCGCTTTCGCTGAATGCGTCCGGCGGCGCACCCGCCGAGCTGCTGAGGTCGAAGAGCTCTTGATGCGCCCACACGTCGGCGCTGTCGCGGCTACAGACGAACGACAGATCGCCCTTCAGCCAGACGGCGCGCGCGTGCGCATGCGCGCGCACGGCCTGCCACTGCTCGGCGGCGATCCATTGCACGTATGCGAAGAAGCGCCGCCGAAATTGCAGCGCCACACGCGCGTGCCGCAGCGCGTCTGGGTCGCGCCGCCGGAGCGCGTCGGGCCAGGTCTCCCAGCTCGTCCAACGCTGCAGCTCCTTCAGCGCACGGAACAACGCGTAGTCGTCGAGCCACCAGACGTTGCTGCGGTGGAAGCCCTCACACCGCTGCGCCCGCTCGCTGGCCGGGTGACGCACGAGCTCCTCGAATCCCAATTCGAGCACGCGCAGCTTGAAGGCGTACGCCGCCCGCCGCTGGCGATGCGTCGCGCGCCGCGCGCGGTCCGTCCGCTGCCGCGCGTCCCACGACTGCAGCCATTCCTGCGCAGCGATGCTCTGCTCGATCTCGGGGACGCGCGCCACGCTGATGTATGAGGGATCGATGGCGAAGGCGCTGAGCGCGTTGTACGGGCTGGCTTCGCCCGGAGCCGTTTCGTTGATCGGCAGCAGCTGCACGACGCGCTGCCGCCAGCGCTGCAACCAGTCGACGAACGGAATCAGGTCGAGGATCTCACCGGTGCCGACGTCGTCGGGGCCGCGCAGCGAGAACAGCGGCACCGCCACGCCGGCAGCACGGGGAAAGCTCGGAATTGAGTCGGTGCTGGGCACAGGTTTTCGACGCCCGTCAGTGCAGCAATCAATGCGGGCACGGCGTGCGCGCCGCGTGCCGCACCGCTATTCGACGACGATCTCCGGTTCCAGCGTCACTGCGCTCTGCAGCGAATTCGAGATGTAACAGTTCTTTTCGGCCATCTTGACGATCCGTTCGACCTTGGCGCGGTCGACATCCGGGGCAATGGTGATGCGCGGCTTGACCACGATGCGCGTGATCACCGGGCCGCGACCCTCGACGCGCTCTAGCGTGCCGGCGGCCGAGGACGTGTACGTCCGGAACGCCACCTTTGAGTTGGCGGCGATGGCGATGAAAGTGAGCATGACGCACGAGTTCACCGCCGCGACGCACAGGTGCTCCGGCGACCAGACGTTGTCCGCGCCGCCGAACTCGGGCGGTGCGCCCATTGGAATCGCCGGGCGTCCCACGGTACTCAGCGTACCGACCCGATCGCTCGTCCATTCCACGGTGGTTTCGAACTCATGCGCCTGATCCGCCATCGTGTGTTCCTCCCGCCGAGTGGAGCCTCAGAAGCGCGAGGCGGTGAGCGTCACATCGGCACCGGCCCACGCCTTGCGGAAGCGCTCGTCGACCGCCGCGACGACGAGGGCAAAACCTGTCGCGCGTGTCACGAGTGCTCCTCCTGTTTCCCCGGTCCTACTTGATCGGTACGGGTCCGCTCTTCACGGTACCCCCGTAGCCTGCCTGCTCCAGCGCCTTGAACATGGCGTCCGTATTCAATGTCGCCTTGTCGGCGGTGACCACCGCTTCCTTCTTCGTGAAATCCACTTCGGCTTTCCGTACACCCGGCACGGATTCGAGCGCGTTGCGCACGCGCACGGGTCAGCTGGCGGGTCAATGCATGCCCTGGACGTCCAGGGTCACCTGCACCAGCTCACCACTGGCCGTCGGCGTCGCAGATTGCGCAGCAGCCGCGCGCGGCACGCACATGCAGACGGCTCCGGCCAAGGCTAACGTCAAGAAATGTCGTCGATGCATACGTCCTCCTCCTGCCACCGCAACCTCCAGTGGCGCCCATGAGTATGCCATCGGCTGGCGGCGGTGCCAATGACTCGCGGCGTCCAGTAGGCGCACCGCTTGCGTGCGGCCTCACCCCGCGCCACTATCGTCCGCATGCGCAGCTTCAGAAAGGTCATCGCGATGCAGGTGAAAGCCCGGATGGCCTTCGTCAACATCACGCCGCAGGTGCGCGACGCCGTGGCGGAGAGCGGCATCCGCGAAGGGCTCTGCTTGGTCAACTCGATGCACATCACGTCGAGCGTGTTCATCAACGACGACGAGCCGGGGTTGCATGAGGATTACGCGCGCTGGCTCGAGCAGCTGGCGCCGTTCGATCCGAGTCCCGAGCGCTACCACCACAACCGCACCGGTGAAGACAACGGCGACGCACACCACAAGCGTCAAGTGATGGGCCGCGAGGTGGTCGTGGCGGTCACCAAAGGCGCGCTTGACTTTGGGCCCTGGGAGCAGATCTTCTACGGGGAGTTCGACGGTAACCGCACGAAGCGGGTGCTGATCAAGATCATCGGAGAGTAAATTCGCATGAGCACTGCAAAAGTCGATTCAATCGAGCTGTACTATGAAGAGCACGGCAGCGGCGATCCGCTGCTGCTCATCATGGGATTGGCGGCCGACTCCATGGCGTGGCTGTTCCAGCTGCCGGACTTCTCGAAGCACTATCGCACCATCGTCTTCGACAACCGCGGCGTCGGCCGCAGCTCCAAGCCGTCCGGCCCGTACACCATCGGCCAGATGGCCGACGACACCGCCGGCCTCCTCGACGTGCTCGGCATCGCCCGCACCCACGTCGTCGGCGTGTCGATGGGCGGCATGATCGCGCAGGAGTTGGCGCTGCGCCATCCGCAGCGCGTGCGCAGTTTGGTGCTCGGTTGCACGTATCCCGAGCCCGACGCCGACATCGAGCGGCAGCGACAGTTCTCCCTGCAGCAGTTCGGCGGCAAGGTCACCGCCGGCGGCGAGATGCAGATCGACCTCAGCGCGCTCGATCCGATGAGCTTTTTCCAGCATCTGTTGCCGAACGTCTTCAACCAGCGGTTCATCGACACCGAGCTGCCGAAACTCATGCAGCTCTTCGCCGGTGCGCTGCAGTACGGCTTCAGCATGGAGGCCATTCTCGGTCAGGTCGCTGCGGTGATGACTCACAAGGCCACCGATCGGTTGCACCAGATCAAGGTGCCGACGCTGGTGATCACCGGCGACGCCGACCGTCTGGTGCCGCCGGCGAACTCCGACGTTCTCGCCCGCAACATTCCCGGCGCTCGTTTGGTCAAGATTCCGGGCGGCAGCCACGGCTTCAACTTCGAAACGCCGGACCGCTTCAACCGCGAGGTGTTGAACTTCCTCGCCAGCGTCCGCGATTGAGTCCCGTATTTCGTGCCGCCCGGGCACACGGCGTACCCGCGTCAAACGCTCGGCGCCGGTGCAACCGCTCATCACGCGGCAGATGCCGCGCCGCCATCATCAGGAAGAATGCTGCGAGGGCGTTGGCGAACAGGGCCATCATCATCGCGGCGCGCAAACTGCCCAACGCGACGCTGAGCAGGCCAACCGTGTACGGCCCCAGCGCCAGACCGATGAAGGTGACCACGAGCAGGTAGGCTGCGGAGGCGACCGCACGCATGCGCGGCAAGACGAGATCCTGTACCGTCGACGCCCCCGGGCCGATCCACATGCTCGTACCCAACGCCACGGGCAGGTTGAGCAGGAGCGCCAACCACGTCCGCTCCGTCGCCAACATCCAGAGCACAAACGGCAGCGGCAGCAGCGCCGTGCAGATGCCGACATAGAGCCGCGCGGCCGGCGCACGCCGGCGCCAGCGATCCGCCCACAGCCCGCCCAGCGTCACCCCCAGCCAGCCGGAGCCGGCGGCGATGCCACCGAGGGTCAGACCGACCTGGGCTTCGCTCATGCCGTGCACGCGCACCAGAAACGGCGCGGCCCAGAAGCCGATGCCGTAGCCGGTGAATGCCAGGAGCGAAAATCCCAGGCCCGCGTAGCGCAGCGTCGGAGTCCCGAAGATCATCGCAAACGCGGCGCGATCGCGCAGCGCCAGCGATTGACTCCAGGAAATCGTGGCGTACGCCCCGATGCCGAGCGCGATCCACTGCGGCGGGCTGCCGAGCCAACGGATGAGCAGCGCGGCCGCTGCGACACAGCCGACAGCCGCGGCGAGATTGAGGACGATCCGCCGCGCACCGGCGCGCAACCGCAACAAGTTGAGGAGCGTCAGCGGCGGCAGCACCGCGATCAGCTCGCGGCCGAGCTCGCGGAAGGGATGCGGATGCGGCGCCGCTTCGGCCATGCCGTCGCTCTGCCCGCGCACCGGCTCACGCAAGGTGCGCACCCAGAGCGCCAGCAGGAGGCCCGGCAGGCCGACCGCGAGGAACGCCACCTGCCAACCGTGGAACCCGAACGGCGCCGCCTGACCGGCAAACGCCGCGTCCCATCGGTTCACGATGAGACCGCCGAGCCCCAGACCGAGCCCGGCGCCGATGTAGATGCCGCTCGAGTAGATGGCCAGGACACTGGCGCGCTGCGAGGCGGGAAAGTAATCACAGAGCAGCGAGTACGCCGCCGGGTTGGCGCTGGCCTCGCCGACACCGACGCCGATCCGCGCGGCGGTCAGCTGGCCGACGTTGCGCGCCAGGGCCGAGAGCCCCGTCATGAGGCTCCAGAAACCCAAGCCCACCGCGATCAGCCGCGTGCGCACGCAGACGTCGGCCAAACGACCGAGCGGAATACCAAACAGCGCGTAGAAGACGGCGAATGCGGTCCCGTACAAGAAACCGATCTGTGCGTCGCTGAGGCCGAGGTCGGCCTTGATGCGTTCGGCGAGGATCGACAGGATCTGCCGGTCGAGAAAGTTGAGGACGTACACCACCACGAGCACGCCGAGCACGTAGCGTGCGTACGGGCCGTCGACGGCGGCGGGTGCTGCAGGGCCCGCCGGTGCAGCGGTTGCGGTCTGTCGCGATGCGCGCATGGCGTTGCCGGCATTCCTGCCACGAAACGCGGCCGGACGGCAATGCAGCCATGATGACGTCCGAACCGCCGGGACGCCCTTGCCGCAGGTGGGCCGCTCCGTTACTCAATGACTGACCGGTCAGTTCCGGAAAAGGACTGTGCGCACCCTGCCGCTGCCTGCGGTCGCAACGGACTGGTTGATTGATTGCGTACGGCGTTTGAAGCGGGAAGGATCCCACCAATGACCAGGATGCGGTACGCACTCGTCGCGGTAGCTTCCCTCATCGTCGCCGTCGCCGGTTATGCTTATTGGACGCGCGGCGACCACGCCGGTGAAGGCGCCTACGTCACGGAGGCCTTGCAAGCCGGCGTCGTCGCCTCGACCGTCACGGCGACGGGCACGGTCAATCCGGTTACCACCGTGCAAGTCGGCACCTATGTGTCCGGGCCGATCCAGGCCCTCTACGTCGATTACAACTCGCCGGTGAAGCAGGGGCAGCTGGTGGCGAAAATCGATTCGCGGCCGTTCCAGGTGAAAGTGCAGGAGGCGGACGCCAACCTCGCCAACGCCCGCGCCAAGGTCGAGAAGGACCGCGCCGACCTGGAGTTCAAGAAGCTGACGCTCGACCGCAACCGCGAGCTGCTGGTCAAGAACCTGATCGCGCAAAACGATCTCGACACGGCGAAGAGCAACTACGACCAAGCCGTCGCCCAGCTGAATCTCGACATCGCCAGCGTGCAGCAAGCCGAAGCGTCGCTGCAGGAAGCGCGCATCAATCTCGCGTATACGGACATCACATCGCCGGTGGACGGCGTCGTCGTGTCGCGCAACGTCGACGTCGGGCAGACCGTCGCCGCCAGCTTTCAAACGCCGACGCTGTTCCTCATCGCGCAGGATCTCACCAAGATGCAGGTGGACACCAACGTCAGCGAGTCGGACATCGGCGGCGTGCGCCAGGGACAATCGGCGTCGTTCACCGTCGACGCGTATCCGGGCAAGGAGTTTCCCGGCAGCGTCGCGCAGGTGCGCAACGCGCCGATCACGTTGCAGAACGTGGTGACCTACGACGTCGTGATTGCCGTCGACAACGCGGACCTCGAGCTCAAGCCGGGCATGACGGCGACCGTGACCATCACCACCGCACGGCGCGACGACGTGCTGCGCATCCCGTTGCGGGCGTTGCGCTTCCACCCCGAACGCAAGCCGGAAGAGGCGGAGACGCCGTCGACGCAGCGCGAGTCGACCCGCCAAGGTGCGCCGACCGTCTGGGTGCTGCAACCCGACGGCACCCTGCGCAAGGTCGTGGTGAAGACCGGCGTCCGCAGCGATCAATACGCCGAGCTGGCGTCGGGCGAGCTGCACGAGGGCGATCAACTGGCCGTGGCGTTTGCCTCCGGAGCCAAGCGGAGCAGCGCGCAGGTCCCCGCCTTCGCCGGTCGCCGCTTCTAGGGCCTGCGGCCGGCGTCATTTTCTATGGACCGCTCCCCGTTGGGTCGCTGCTGCCCACCAAGTCCGACAGGCT
>Ga0209415_10008942_pt1 | contig 17283 bp, 13 predicted proteins | sample PeaSoiSIISIP2007_FD_187696 | JGI IMG/M metagenome (GOLD analysis project Ga0209415, IMG submission 187696) | Peat soil microbial communities from Weissenstadt, Germany - SII-SIP-2007 (SPAdes) (version 2) | ecosystem: Environmental > Terrestrial > Soil > Wetlands > Peat | place: Germany... | reverse complement strand
GTCCTCATGGACGACGTCACGTCCACAAAGGTTCGATCGGTGGCGGAGGAAATCCGCGCGCTGGCGCGCCAGCATGGGGTCGTCTACGAGCCGACGCCGCTTGATGAACTGGGCAACGCCATCACGCGCCTTGCCGGCGACGAAGTGGAACTCGACGAACCGGCGCTTCTTTTGATATCGCTTGAACGAGCTGGGCATATCACGAATACCGAGGCAACTCGGCTTCATGGCGAATACCTGCGCGCGAAATATGAATGATCTTCGATCCGTTCGGCGATTTTAAAAGCCGCGGGTATTTGCGCAACGCCGCCGGCCTGCGCGACGCAACTGCTGTCAAGGAATTCGCACACCGTACTTTTTTGCGAAATCTTCCGGCCGCCGTCGAAACCTTGAGCAAGGTCGAACGACTCGCCTACGAGGATGTGCTCACGACGCACAAGATCCTTTTCGGCGAAGTCTACCCATGGGCCGGGCAGGACCGCCTCGCCACGGCGCCGCACATCGCCATTGCGAAAGGTGATCGCACCGACCTCTTTGCGCATCCGAGGTTCGTGCAGGATGCCATTAACTATGCGCTGAGGCTCGGCCAGGATCGGGTCTTCATGGCGGCGCGGCCCGGCGAGGTGATGGGCTATCTGGCGCACGGCCATCCGTTTCTCGACGGCAACGGCCGCACCCTGATGGTCGTTCACATCGAGCTCGCGCACCGCGCCGGCATCAGCGTCGATTGGGGCAGGACCGAAAAGGCGGCGTATCTCGAAGCTCTGACGCGGGAGCTCGATCGGCCCGGAAAGGGTGAGCTCGACGCCTATTTGAAGCCTTTCGTCGGATCGGCGGTTGCCCGCGAGCAGGCGTCCGCGGCGCTTGCGCAAATCAGAGGTCTCGGCCCCTTCAAGTAAACAGCGCCATCCGCTCTTCCTCGGTCAGCGCCATCACGTCGGCGAAGAGATTTTCCGCGATGTCGGCTTTGCGCCGCGGCGAAGGCGGTGGCTCCGGCGCCGGGCGCTGCGGCAGATCGCCGAACTGCGGGGCGGCCGTGAGCGGTAGCGCGGCCTCGTCGGTATGCATCGGCGGTTGTTCGACCGCGATGGGGGACGGCGTGGCGATCGGCGGGGCCTTGGTTGTGGTGGCGGTTTCCGGCGGCGCTGCCGGCACCGGTGCTGTTTCCGGCATCGCGACGGGCGCAGTCTCTGGGCCGTCCGGTTCTTTCCGACGTTCGACCGTGAAGCTCGCCGCGAAGGCGCGCAGGTTCGCGATGATCGGCTCCGGTTCGAGGCTCGGCGCGGCTTCCCGCGGAGCTTCCGCTGCCGGCGCGATCTCCGGCGTCGTCGTCGGCGCAGCTTCTGCCATCGCATCGGGCTCGGCGTCCGGGGCGTCGGCATCGTTCCCGAATTCGGCCACGAGCTGGGCCGCAAGGGCGCGCAGGTCGTCGACCGCCGCCTCCGGTTCGACCGCAACGGGCGTTGCAGCAGCGGGCGATGGCGCTTCCTCCGGCTCCGCCGTGCGCCCGGTGAGGATCGAGAACGAACCTGTCGGTCCCTCGATCGTGTGGGTCGTGGGTTTTTCTTCGTTGGCCGATGCGGCCGGCCTGACGCCGCTCTGTGCCGCAATCCCCTGATCCATCGGCTCGAGGCAAGCGGGCTCAGCGGTCGCCGGATAGAGTTCCGCGGGCGCTGACCCTTCGCAAGGGGAGGGCAACGGCGGCGAGGCAACCGCTGACGGCGCATACTGCGTGTTGTCTTCGGCGGCTTCCATGACCGGCGGCGGTGCGACCACCGGTGCGGCAACCGGCACCGGCATCGTCGGCCCAGTCGCACGGTCGGCTTCACTCTCGACGAGATCGCCGGATTCGACAGCCTGCTCGGGCGTCGGTGCGACGGCAGTTGCTTCGGTCGCGGCTTGGGTCGCGGCTTGGGTCGTGACTTCCGTCGCGGCTTCCTTCGCCGATTGAGCAGCCCCATCCCACGGGCCGTGCATCGCCTGGATGCGCGCCTCGACGTAGCGCAGCACGTGGATGATCTTCCGGGTGCGCTGGCCGGTCAGGTCCTGGGACGAGCACGCCGCGCAGATCGCGGTGGCGCAGCGGTCGAGCCGGTCGCAGAACGCCTGCTCCATGCCTTGTTCCCGCATGGTCCAGGCGACGTCCTGGACCTGCTTGGCGGCCGCCAGGATTTCGGTCGTGGCGCGCTCGGTGGTGCGTACCACGGCATCGAGCGGCTCCGCTGCCTCTGCGGTGCGGTCGCCCCGCGCCGGTTCGAGCGGGATCGCGGCGATCTCCGTCTTGGCGCGGGCGATCGTGGTTGCCATGTCGGCAAGCTCGCCGCGCAGGCGGTCGATATCGGCGCCGGCCTCGCGCGGTCCGATGTCCGGTTGCGAACCGACAGGGCGGCCGCCGGAGCGCGCCGCGAGGCGTTCGAGCGCGGCCAGCACTTCGGCAGTGTCGGCGTGGCGGTTGCGGCGGGCGTATTCGGCGAGGAACCAGCGGCCGCGCTCCGTCTCCATGACGGCGGCCAGAATGGCGTCGTAGTCGGCCGCCCCCGGCGCCGCGCTGACGGCGACCGGGGAGGTTGCGGTGGCCGCATTTTCGGCGGAAGGCCAGGATTCGGCGGGCATGAGCGGGCTGCGGCAGTCCAGCGGTGTTATGGCGTGACCACGAGGGCGGCCAAGTGATTCGAATGTCTGCGAAGATAACCCGCATCGACGGATTCGCACTGCGGATGGCGATGTTCTACGCCGCATTCTTTGCCTTCACCGGTATTCAAATGCCGTACCTGCCGGCGTGGCTCGAGGCGAAGGGTCTCGATGCGCGCCAGATCGGCATCGTGCTCGCCGTGCCGATGCTGCTGCGCGTCGTCGCGGTGCCGTTCGCGACCCGGTTGGTCGATCGCCGCTTCGCCGCCAAGGCTGCATTGACGTTGGCGGCCGCGCTCAGCGCGGCAGGCTACGCCGCGATGGGAACCGCGTCCGGTTTCCTCGCCATCGCGGCCGCCTATGCGGCGATCTCGATGGTGTATTCGCCGGTGCTGCCGCTTGCGGATTCCTACGGCCTGCGCGGCCTCAATGCGCGCGGTCTCGCCTATGGGCCGGTGCGGTTGTGGGGATCGGTCGCCTTCATCTTCGCCAACATGGCGGGCGGCGTCTTTCTCGCGGTGCTGGGCGCGGCGGATCTCGTCTGGGTGCTGACGGCCGCGATGGCGGTGATCGTCGGCGCCGCGCTGCTGCTGCCGTCCGACGCCACCGGCAAGGCCGAGAAAAAGCCGATGGCCGGCGGGCTGTGGCGCTCGGGCCTGTTCGTGACCGTCGTGGTCGGGGCGAGCCTGATCCAGGCCAGCCATGCGGTGATGTACGGCTTCGGCACCTTGCAATGGAGCGCCAGGGGCCTCGATGGAAGCGCCATCGGGTTGCTGTGGGCGATCGGCGTGGTGGCGGAAATCCTGCTGTTCGCCGTCTCGGCCCGCGTCACCGCGCGGATCGGCGCCATCGGGATGATCCTCATCGGAGCGCTCGGCGCCATGTTGCGTTGGACCGCCATGGCGCTCGATCCGCCGGCGGCGCTGTTACCGGTCCTGCAATGCCTGCACGCACTGTCGTTCGGCGCCACCCATCTCGGCGCCATGCAGGTGCTGGCGCGCCTCGCCGAGCGCAGCGGCGGTGCCACCGCGCAGGGCGATTTCTCGGCCCTTCAGGGCGTCACCTTCGCGGCCGCCATGGGGCTGTCCGGCCTGCTGGTGGAAAGGTTCGGCAGCTATGCCTATCTCGCCATGTCGCTCGTGGCGGCGTTCGGCTTCGTCATCGCACTTGCTGGGCGGCGAGCCTGGCGCGAGGTTGACCGGGCCTGACGACGCGCTCGTATCTGGCGCGTGCAACGGCGCCCGGAGTGTGGCCCGTGCGACCAACACCGGCAGGCTGGCCCGCGGAGGCGACGGTGGTCGAGGCCGCCCCGCAGGTCGGCACCATGGCGGAAAGCTCATGGCCCTGGAGATAGATCATGTGCGGGGTCAGGCCGCCATGGCGGTCGATCCAGCTGCGCACGTCTGCCGGATAAAGTTCCATCATGGCCTGGGTGGCGACGGAACTCGTCGTCTTGCCGCCATGGCTGGTCGGTCGCCACGCGGCGTGAAATCCGAGCACAGCATTGGAGGTGGCGCAAACCTGCCCCCGCGGCACCATGGCGAGCGCCAACGTGCAGGCCGACAGGCAGGGACCGTCGATGACCACCTGTTCGCCGCTCGCGCGCGCCTGGAGAAACCGCTCCGCATAGGCGAGGATCAGACCGCCGGGATCGCCGGAGATGCGCATGGTCGCCTGGGCGGACGAGGCCATGATCGACATTGCGGCTAGGGCGGCAAGCACTAGGACGGTACGGCGCATGAACGGTTCCTCCCCGGCACCAAGTTTGGCACCGATTTCTAGCAACATCCATGCCGCAAGAGGAGGATTTGTGGCAAGACGTTACGTATTTTCACACTTCCGGATGACTATAATTTCGAATTCTGAATTTTTCCGCAATGCGTCGCGGCGACGCTGCCGTTGCGTCATCCCCATAATGCCCGCGACGCAGGATGCACGATGCTGCCGTCGTAGCGCAGGCCGTCGGGACGGTCTCGCGCCAAGAGCAGGGGGCCGTCGAGATCGATCACGCGGGCGTGCTCCGCCACCAGCATGGCGGGTGCGATGGCGAGCGAGGTCGCGATCATGCAGCCGATCATGAGGTCGAAGCCGAGCATGCGTGCATCGGCGGCAAGCGCCAGCGCCTCGGTGAGCCCACCGGCCTTGTCGAGCTTGACGTTCACGGCATCGTACTTGCCGACCAGCGTCTTGAGCGTGGCACGATCGTGCACGCTCTCGTCCGCGCAGACCGGCACCGGCCGCGCGATCGCGGCGAGCGCCGCATCGTCCGCTGCCGGCAGCGGCTGCTCGATCAGCGTCACCCCGGCCGCCGCGCAGGCCGCCAGATTGGCGGAGAGGTTTGCGGTGCGCCATCCCTCGTTGGCGTCGACGATCAATTCGGCAGCGGGCGCCGCATTGCGGACCGCGGCGATGCGTTCGGGATCGCCCGCGCCGCCGAGCTTCACCTTCAGCAAGGGCCGGGCGGAAGCCGCCGCGGCGGCCCTCGCCATCGCTTCGGGGGGCCCGAGCGAAATCGTGTAGGCGGTGAGGCGAGGGCGGGGGGCAGCCAATCCGAGCAATTCATGCGCCGGACGGTTGGCGCGCTTGGCTTCGAGATCGATGAAGGCGCAATCGAGCGCGTTGCGCGCCGCACCGGGCGGCAGCGCATGCTGCAGGGCCGAGCGGTCGAGACCGCGGCGGATGTCGTGCGCCAGCCCCGCGATGGTGGCGGCGACGCCTGCCACCGTCTCGCCGTAGCGCGGATAGGGCGTGCATTCGCCGCGGCCGACGAAAGCGCCGTCGCTGAGTTCGGCCACCACCACCTCGGCCTCGGTCTTCGAGCCGCGGCTGATGGTGAAGGCGCCGGCGATCGGCCAGCGTTCGCTGCGCACCGAGAGGACGACGGACATCGGCGCCCTCCTCGCGCGGCGGTCGCGGTGATCGGATGGCAGGCGCCCGGCCCCCCTGCGCCTCCCCGGCACGCCGGGAGGGCAGGGAGGGGGCAACCACGCCTATTCGAAGCGGCCGGCCGCGTGGGCCAACATGGTGTAGACCTTGCCGGTCTCCGACGTGAGGTAGGTGCGTGCCACCACCTGGCCGCGGTCGTCGCGCGCCACCTCGTTGAGGAGGCGTTCGAATTCGCCGATGTAACGGTCGACGGTCTGGCGGAACTCGCGATCGGCCTTGTAGCGCCGACGCACCTCGTCGAACGCCTTCTGGCCCTGCATGGTGTAGAGGCGCCGCGTGAACACGTTGCGTTCGCCGCGATTGTAGCGCTCCCACAGCTCCGCCGCCGCGTCATGATCGATCATGCGGGCGATATCGACCGACAGCGAGTCGAGCGATTCGATCGTATGCCGGACATTGCGATCGTCCGGCCCCGCCGCCCCTTGGCGCGGCGCCGCGAAAGCGGCGCGATCGTCACCACGCCCGGGCTCTTCGCCTTCGCGCGAGGCGCGCGTCAGCAGCTCAGACAGCCAGCCGCCGCGGCCACCCTGGCCGCCGACGTTCTGGCCGGCAGGCGCGACCGGCGGCGCTTCGACGCGGCCACGCGACGGGCCGCCCTGCTCGGCGCGGGCGCCGCCGCGCGCGGATTCCTGCCGCGCGACGGCCCCCGCCATTGCGGGTGCGGGTTGTTCGTCGCGATAGCTGCGCTTGGCGGATGCTTGCTCGGTCACCGTCGCGACCGTGTCCATGGCGCGGCCATGGCGGGCCACGATGCGGTTGAGCTCGGCGAGCGCTTCCATCTGGTCGACGATCACGCGGCGCATCTGCGCCGTGCTCTCGGCGGTCTCTTCGGGCAGCTCGAGGACGCCGCGACGCAGCTCCTGGCGCGTATTGTCGAGCTCGCGCTGCATGTCAGCCGACATCTGCTTCATGCTCTGCATGATGTCGGCGAAGCGGTCGGTCGCCTGCTGCAGCAACTGGTGCGCCTCGCCGGCGTTCTGCTGGAACAGGTTCTTGCTCTCGGAGGAGACCTGCTCGTAGAGCTCGTGGAGCGAGTCCAGGGTGCGCTTGCCCTGCTCCTCGGTGGTGTTGCGGATCGCGGCATGCTGGTCGGCGATGCTGCGCGCGCCTTCCGAGGTCGCCTCGGCGACCAGCCGCGCGACGTCGCGGGCGCGATCCTCGGCGGCGCGCAGCGATTCGTCGAGCAGGTTCGAGAACCGCTTGAGACGCTCGTCGAGCTCCTGGGTGCGGGTGTTCACCGCGTCCGCCAGCCCTTCGATGGCGCTCCTGCGTTCGGTGACCGAGGCCATGGTGTCGGTGTTGCTCTTCTCGAGCAGGTTGACGGCGTCGGAAAGCGCCTTGCCGTGGCCGTCGAACTGCACCGCGAGCTCGCCGAGGTCGCCCAGCACCTTGGAGGTGAGCCCGTAGAACGAGCTGACATGCTGGTCCATCTTGCCGGTGGTGGTATCGGCGCTCTCCAGCAGCTTGCCGATGGTCGACACGAATTCGGCGACGCGCGTCGACAGGATGTGCTCGATCGAGTTGAGGTTGGTCTGGGCACCGCCCAGCACCTCCTGGAGCAGGCCGTTGGCGTCGCGCAGCCGCTCGAACAGCGCAGTGGTGTCGGCGCGCAGCATGCCGTGGGTTTCGAGGATCTCCGAAACCGTCGACACCGCGGCCTGCCTGGATTGATCGACCGCGCCCTTGGTCGATTGCTGGAGGTCCTGGAGGGTCTGGGCGACCGTGACGGTCGCGTGTTCGACCGTGCCCTTGGTCGACTGCTGGAGGTCCTGGAGGGACTGCGCGACCGTGACGGTCGCTTGCTCGACCGTGCCCTTGGTCGACTGCTGGAGGTCCTTGAGGGTCTGTGCCACCGTGATGGTGGCCTGCGAGACCGAATTCTTGGTCGAGTCCTGCAGGTCCTTGAGGGTACGGCTGACGATCGAGGTCGCGCTCGCGCTCGCGTCGTTGATGATGCGGGCGAGCTCGTTCGAGTTGTCCATCATCGACTGCGCGAAGGCGAACGCTTTCACGTCGATCGCCTTGGCGGCGCTTTCGGCTGCCTTTTCGATCTCCGCCGAGAATTGCCCGCCCTTGGAGGAGATGGCGGTGATCAGGCCGCTGCTCTTCTCGTCGAGCAGCTGCGACAGCTCGGACGAACGCTGGCGGATCGAGGTCGTGATCTCGTCGGCCTTGCCCACGAAGGTGCGGGCGACCTCGGAGGACACGCCCAGCAGGGTCTTCTCCACCTCGGTGGCGTTCTGCTTGAGCACCGCGGTGGCGCCGCTCTGCAGGGTGGTGAGGGTGCGCTCGACCTCGGCCGCGGTCGATCGCACCGACGAGGTGGTCGCGGTGGTCAGCTCGTTGAGCTGCCGGTTGGCATCCGACGCACTGACCTTGATGGCGTCGGCGAGCTGCTCGGCGCGGGCCTGCATGAGCTCGGCCGCCATGCGGCTCTTCGTGTCGATGTCCCCGGTGACGGCTCCGACCCGGCCGACCAGGAACTCGGTTGCCGCCTGGGTGCGCGCTTCGATGTCGCCGGTGACCGCCCCGACCCGGCCGACCAGGAACTCGGTGGCCGCCTGAGTGCGCGCTTCGATATCCTGCGACACGCTGCCGGTGCGTTCCACCATCAGATTGACCGCCTCGGTGGTGCGGGTGCCGATATGCTGGGTGACGTTCTGGATCTTGAGCGCGACCTCGTCCGTCGCCATCGCGGTCCTGGTCTGCATCTCGTCGGTGGCGCCGGCGAGCCGCGCCACCGCGAACTCGGCGGCGGCGTTGGTGCGCGTCTCGATAGCGTCGGTGGCCTTGCCCACCACGGCGGCGGCATGCTCGATCGCCGCGTTGGTGCGTGACCCGATCTCGTGCGTGACGTGTTCGATCGTGTTGGCGGCAAATTCCGCGGCCGCGTTGGTGCGGGTCTCGACCTCCAGCGCCAGCTTCTCGATCCGTTCGGCCGTGAAGTCGGCGGCTGTTCTGGTGCGGGTCTCGATCTCGTGCGAAACGCCGCCGATGCGGTTGGCGAGGAACTCGGTGGCGCCCGTCGTGCGCGTTTCGACCTCGCGGGCGACGGCCTCGACGCGGACGACCAGGGTCTCGGTCGCGCTGATCATCCGCATCTCGATGTCGCGGGTCGCCTCGGTGGCGCGGCTGAGCAGCACCTCGGTCGCCCCGGTGGTGGTCATCTTGATGTTCCGGGCGACCTCGGTGGCGCGGCCGAGCATGGCGTCGGTCGCTCCCGTGGTGCGGCTTTCGATGTCGTGGGCGAGCTCCGCGACGTGCTGATGCAGCGAGTCGGTCGCCCCCGTGGTACGCATCTCGATTTCGCGGGCCGCTTCGGCGATGCGCCCGATCAGCGACTCGGTCGCCGCGATGGTGCGCGTCTCGACGTCGCGGCTGGCGAGATCGGCGTGGCCGACGAGCGAATCCGTCGCGGTCGCGATGCGGGTCTCGAAGTCGCTGGTCACAGCCGCGGTGCGGGTCTCGACATCGCGGGTCGCGGCTTCGGCGCGCTCCATCAGGAATCCGGTCGCGCTGTTGGTGCGCGTCTCCATCTCGCGGGCCGCGGCCTCGGCGCGGCCGACCAGCAGTTCCTCGAACCGGCTGATCCGGCTGTCGAGGTTGTCGGCGACCTCGGTCGCGCGCGTCGCCAGCGTGAGGTTGGCTTCGCTGATCTTGGCGGAGAGCGCGCCGGTGAGGGCGTCGCCGTGGGTCGTCACCGTGTTGGTGATATCCTCGATGCGGCCCTGGATCGCCCGCACCACTTCCTTGCCGCCGTCGGCCACCACGCGGGCGATGTCGACCACGTGGCCCTGGAAGTTCTCGTTGAGGCTCTGGGTGCGGTTCTCCATCACCTCCTGGAAGCGCGCCAGCCGCTGGTCGAGCGAGCCGGTGATTTCCATCGCCCGGGTCGACACCCTCTGGTCGAAGCCGTCGAGGTAGTCCTTCATCATCTCGTGGATGTCGGACGTGCGCTGGCTGAGGTTCTCGACCAGCTCGCCGCCGTGGGTTTTCACGGTGCGGTCGAACTCGGCGAGATGGCGGGTGATGAGGTCGCCGAGCGTCGAGGAGTCGCGGGCGATGCGCTCGGCGAGCTCGGTGCCGTTGTGGGTGAACATCTCCTCGAAGGTCTGCAGCCGCTGCGCCAGCATGTCGCGCATCATGTCGCTGCGCGAGGTGATCGAGGCGGCGAGCGTCTCGGCATTGGTGCCGAAATGCTGGGTCACGTAGTCGCTGCGCGAGATGATCGTCTCGGTGATCTTGTTGCCGGTCTCCTCGAGCTTCGACACCATGTCGCCGCCGCGCAGGCTGAGATCGAGCACGATCGATTCGCCCGTGGTCTTGAGGGAGTTGTTCACCTCGTCGGCGCGCAGCGCGATGGTCTCGGCGAGCCGGCCGGTGGTGTCGATCAGCGCCCGCGACACCGTATCGGAGCGCTCCGAGATCGATTCGGTGAGCTCGCGGGTGCGGACTTCGACGGTCTCCAGCACCGAAGAGCTCTTCTGCGAGAAGCCGTCCACCACGTCGTCGAGGCGCGAGGCCAGCGACTGCTGCAGGTTGGTGGCGATCACCAGGAACTGCTCGTTGAGGTGGTCGGACTTGAAGTTGAGGCTCGAGGTCAGCCGGTCGCTGGCGGCGTCGATCGCCTGGGTGGTGTCGTCGCTGGTGCGCTCGAGGCGCTCCAACAGGTCGGTGCCGCGCTCGCCGAGCTGCTCGATCATGGTGTCGCCGGCGGTGCCGAGGGCGACGGTGATCTGCTCGCCCTTCTCGGCGAGCGAGCGGGTGATGCGCTGCGCGGCCTCGTTGACGCGCTCGGCGATCAGCTCGCTCACCGAGGTGATGTCGTGCGACAGGTCGAGATGCACGTTCGTGATGGCGTTGCGGACCTGCTCGGCCTGGCCGACCAGGGTCTCGCGCTGCTGGGCGAGGCCGTCGAGCAGGTTGCGGATGCGCACCTCGTTGTCGTTATAGGCGCGCTCCAGCGCCGCGACCTCGTTGTTGACGAGCGTTTCGAGCTCCGCCGCGCGCGCGAGCGCGCGCTCGACGCCGTCGCCCATGGCGGCGACTTCGCGCCGGATCGCCTGGCCGACCGTGACGACGGAATCGTGGGCGACGGTTTCGGGCTCGGCGAAGCGCAGGGTCGCTTCCGCCATGGAGTTGGAGACGATGCGCAGCTCGGTCAGCCGGGCCACCATGATGCCGAGCGCATAGAAGAAGACGATCGGAGCGCCGTACGCCCCGGCCACCAGAATCATCGTCGCCAGATAGCCGGCCTCACCTGCGAACCGGCCCACTTGACCGCTCCAGATGAGGGCGATGAGGCCGACGGTCCAGATGGCCGCAAACAGGCTCGCGATGATGAACGGTGTCGGCGACGAGCGGCGCTGCAGCGATTGCAGGATCTGGCCGATCGATTCCTGGTCGTCATTGGCGGCCTGGACGATGTCGCGGTCGTCCCGGGCGTCACGGGTGGGCGCCATCGGAGGGGCATCGAGCGGGATTTCCCGCGCGGGAGCGCGCGGGCCGCGCCGACGGGCCTCGGCGGGAGCCTCCACGGCGGGCGCCGTCGCGGCCGGGCCGGCGCCGGGCGCGGGCTTTACGTCGGCATCGCGAATATTGAGCGCGTCCTGGATCGCCGAAAGCGCGACCTCGGTCGGGTCTTTGCCTTTCTTCGAATAGATCGCCATGGTCGGTCGCCTCACAAACTAACGCTACTCAGACGTACATGGGCTCCAGCCGAACGGTCGCCCACGCCCCGATGCGTGATGTTCATCTGTATCGTGTCGTATGCAGGTGGAAACCGTCCCCGTAAGCCACCCCATCTTCTGGCATTTTACCCGCGCTGCCCGGATTCACGAAACCAATTCGTAACCTCTTTTTAATCATCGTTAACGGGTGTTATGGTTAACGCGCACAAATCGAACACAAGTCGGCCATGATTGGCCGCCGACCCTCCGCGCGAAGCGATTCCACCCGCTTTTGAGTGCGGAACAGGCCCTCGAGGGCGTCCTTGGGGAACACGTCCTTGGGAACGGCGCCCAACTGCGAATCCGAAAGACCAGACAGAGTCCTGCCCTTGAGCGAAGAACACGAGGATATTGCGGCAACGTTGCGGCCGACCGAGCCGCAGCGGCGATATTTGGAGCGGGGGCTGTCCGAGCCGGGCGGCAAGCTGCCGCTGTTCGACCGCGACGGCCGTGAAGTGGCGCCGCGGACCATCCAGGCCTGCGTCGCCCATGGCTGGGCGGCACCGTGGTTCAACAATCCGGTCAAGCCGGACTGGCTGGTATGCCGGTTGACCCCCAAGGGCTATGCGGTGCTGGGGCACGCCCTGTCAGGCCAAGGCCCGTCCGACCAAGGCCCGCCGGACCAAGGCCCGTCGGACCAAGGCCCGTCGGACCAAGTCCCGGCAGGCAAGAAAAAATAGGAAACATTAACCACGACGGCGCTGGACATGCCCGCGGCCACGGGCCGGTACCGCGGCTTTAAGGGTTCTTGCAAGGTGGTGTCGCAGGGTCACATCCGGCATGAGGCCACACAGGCCTCGATGGATGGTGGACATGACCGATCTTTCGAACCAGCCCCTCGCCCTGGTGGCGTCGCCCCCGATCGCCGGAGAAGACCCCCCGATCGACGTTGCCCACCTGGCGCGCATGACGCTCGGCGAGCGGAGCCTCGAAATCCAGGTGCTGGAACTGTTCGACCGTCAGGCCGAGCTGCTGCTCGCGCGCATGCGCGAGGTGGCGCCGTCCGGGGTTGCGGGCTTCGCCCATACGCTCGTCGGCTCGGCGCGCGGGATCGGGGCCTGGCGGGTGGCGGCGGCGGCCGAGGCGCTGGAGCGTGCGGTTGCGGAATGCGGCGAGCTCGCCTCGGCCATCGAGCGGCTCGATGCCGTGGTGGGCGAGGCCCGGCTCGCCATCCGCGCCATGTTGCGGGTTTCGGCACCGGCCGGCGCGACCCAGCCCTAGGCAAACGAATTCCTCGGGACCTCGAGGGAAATCCGCGCTCTGGCGCGGCGCGTTCCGAGCGGTTATAGGAGTGCGCCCGGCCGCTCCGGTTGCGGCATTTTCCAGGTTGGGGCCCAGGTTGGCGCCCATGTTTTGGGCTGTTTCGAACGCATGGTCAAAATCACCTACATCGACAGTTCAGGCAAGGCTCGCACCGTCGAAGCCGAGCCCGGGTCGACCGTCATGGAGACGGCGATCAAGCATGGCATTCCGGGTATCGAGGCGGAGTGCGGCGGCGCCTGCGCGTGCGCGACCTGCCACGTCTATGTGGACGAGGCGTGGCGCGACAAGACCGGTCCGCCCTCCCCGATGGAAGAGGACATGCTGGATTTCGGCTACGACGTGCGGGCGAATTCGCGCCTGTCGTGCCAGATCAAGGTGACCGACGCGCTCGACGGCCTCGTGGTCTCGACGCCGGAGCGGCAGGCCTGAGCCGCAAGCCGGTTCGCGCGTCTCGACGCGGGCCGTCGTCCATCGCTTCCGTCGCGCAGTTCTGGACACTGCGCCGATTATGTCGCAGCATCATCGGCATCGCGTGACGACCGGTGGGTACGTCATGCGCCAGTCTCCGAGGGGAGCCAAACATGACCAGATCCAGACATCGCCGTGGGGCGAATGCGGGGAAGTCCGTCCCGCACGTGGCCGGCAACGGCCTTCTCGACCGCCGCGCGCTGCTCGGCCGCGGCATCATGCTGGCCGGCGCCATGGGGGCCGGCACCGCGGGCTCGCTGACCGGCGCCGCCGCCGAGGCCCTGGTGGACGGGCCGTGGAGCAACGAGGTGGGCGACGTCATCCCGGCCTACCAGACCGCGTCGAAATTCGAGAAGGACGTGTTGCGCACCGTCGACAATCCCAAGAACGAGCCGCGCAATTCCCGCGCCCGCACGCCGCACCAGTCGCTCAAGGGCATCATCACGCCGAACGGCCTGCATTTCACCATCTGTCACGGCGGCGTGCCGGATATCGATCCCGCCAAGCACAGGCTCGTCATCCACGGCATGGTCAAGCGGCCGCTGGTGTTCGATCTCGAGGCGCTGGAGCGCTACCCGATGGTGTCGCGCGTCGGCTTCGTCGAATGCGGCGGCAACAGCGCGCCCTTGTTCTCCAACGCGCCGATCGACGCCGACGTGCAGGCGCTGCACGGCCTCGCGTCGTGCTCGGAATGGACCGGCGTGCTGCTGTCCACGTTGCTCGAGGAGGCGGGCGTAGACCCCAAGGCGAAGTGGCTGATCGCCGAGGGCGCGGATTCGCCGCGGCTGTCGCGCAGCGTGCCGCTCGCCAAGGCGATGGATGACGCCATGGTGGCGATGTATCAGAACGGCGAGCGCATCCAGCCCGGCCAGGGCTATCCGATGCGGCTGTGGCTGCCCGGCTACGAGGGCAACATGAACGTCAAGTACTTGCGCCGCGTGCAGGTCACCGACCAGCCGGCGCTCACCTTCTACGAGGCTCGCACCTATTCGCAGATCCTTCCCGACGGCAGGGCCTATCGGTTCTACTTCCTCCAGGAGGTGAAGTCGTTCATCTCCTCGCCGTCGCCCGGCCACAAGCTCAAGGAGCCCGGCATCTACGAGATCACCGGCGTCGCCTATGCGGGCACCGGGCGCATCGCCAAGGTCATGGTGTCGGCCGACGGCGGCAAGAGCTGGGCGGAGGCCGCCCTGCAGGAGCCGCGGCTGCCGAAAGCCTTCACCCGCTTCCGCATGCCGTGGCGCTGGGACGGCGGGCCGGCGATCCTCCAAAGCCGCGCGTGGGACGAGGCCGGCAACATGCAGCCGACCCGGGAGGCGTTCGTGGCGCTGCGCGGCCAGACCTCGAAGCCGCCGTCGGTGCTCGGGTTCCCGAGCCAGCACTTCAACGCCATCACCAGCTGGGCGGTCGACGCCAAGGGAGAGATCAAGCATGTCTATGCGTAAGGGGTTGCTCGCGGCCGGCGTCGCGGCGTTGGCGCTCGCTGCGGGCGCGGCGCGCGCCGAGGGGCCCAATCTCGGCAAGCCGGTCACGCCCTCCGATCTCAAGGCGTGGGACATCAATGTTTTCCCCGACGGCACCAACCTGCCGCCCGGCAGCGGCAAGGCTTCGGCCGGCGCCAAGCTCTATGCCGAGCAGTGCTCGTCGTGCCACGGCGACAACGGCAAGGGCGGCATCGCGGGCCAGCTCGTCGGCGGCCCGCCCCGCGCGAGCCTCGACGGCGGCAAGACCATCGCGAACTTCTGGCCGGCCGCGACCACGCTGTTCGACTTCATCCGCCGCGCGATGCCTTATACGGCACCGAAGTCGCTCACCGACCAGGAGGTCTACGACGTGACGGCGTATCTCCTCGCCGCCAACAAGCTGATCGGCGAGAACGACGAGATCAACGCCAAGACCTTGCCGCAGGTGAAGATGCCGAACCGGGACAATTTCATTATCCGGTTTCCGGATAGGATTTAGGCTCCGTCATTCCGGGGCCCCGGAATGATAATGACAATCAGGTACGGTCCACGCCCGGCGCCGCCGGCGCCGAAGCCCTGATCCGCGCCGCGTGCTCCGGCGCAAATGGCCGCGGCTTGCGGTTCGCCTGGTCGACCAGCACGAGGGTGTTGTCCGCGGTGGCGACGCAGATGCCGTCGACGAACAGCGCCTGATCGAGACCGAGCGAGGCATTGCCGACCCGCGTCACCGCCGTGCCGATCTCGACCTCGCCGGGCCAGTGCATCTCGCCGAGGAAATCGATCGAGAGATGCGCCAGCACGAAGCTCGCGCCCGGCACGATCAGGCCGTGCTCCTCGCCGTACAGGATGATGACGCGGCCGGACTCGAAGTGGGTGGCGAACACCGCGTTGTTGACGTGGTTCTGGCGGTCGAGATCGCCGAACCGGATGGTCTCGATGGTGCGGTGGGGAAAGTCCTCGGGGCGGGGCACCGGGCGGCGCCCGCGGGTCTTCGGCTCGGTCATCACGGATCAAAGCTCCTCGGCGCGCCTGCATAGCTGCGGCGCGCGAAACTGCAAGCCGCAACATCGGCGTGCTACGCTCGGCCCCGGGCGGAGCAAATCTGATGCCGCAATCGGCGGTCTGGCAAACGATTCATTCTTTCGAGCCGCTTTCCAACGCGACACCGCTTGCTTTTTTCGATCAAAAGCGCTCTTTCCGGGGCCGTCTGGCCTCGGCTAGGCGCCTCCCTCACAATTCCACTGTCCTTGACCGCAAGAACGACGCATGTCCGAACCCATCAAGACTGACGTACTCATCATCGGCGCCGGCCCGTGCGGGCTTTTCGCCGTGTTCGAGCTCGGCCTGCTCGACATCAAGGCCCACCTCGTCGACATCCTCGACAAGGTCGGCGGGCAATGCGCCGAGCTTTATCCGGAAAAGCCGATCTACGACATTCCGGCCCTGCCGATCGTGTCGGGCCAGGGGCTCACCGACGCGCTGATGAAGCAGATCGAGCCGTTCAAGCCGACCTTCCATCTCGGCGAGATGGTGGAGACGATCGAGAAGATCGGCGAACCGCTGTTCCGCATCACCACCGACCAGGGCAAGACGTTCGAGGCGAAGCTCATCGTGGTGGCGGCCGGCGGCGGCTCGTTCCAGCCCAAGCGCCCACCTGTGCCCGGCATCGAGGCCTATGAGGGCAAGTCGGTGTTCTACGCGGTGCGCAAGATGGAGCAGTTCCGCGACAAGCGCCTGCTCATCGTCGGCGGCGGCGACAGTGCGCTCGACTGGACCCTCAACCTCGCGCCGCTCGCGCGCCACCTCACCCTGATGCACCGGCGCGACCAGTTCCGCGCCGCGCCCGACAGCGTCAACAAGATGCGGGCACTGCTGGCGGAGGGCAAGATCGATCTCAAGCTCGGCCAGGTCACCGGCCTCGAAGGCGAGGGCGGCGTGCTGCGCGCCGCCAACGCCAAGCCCGACAAGGGTGATCCCTACCGGGTCGAGTGCGACGCCCTGCTGCCGTTCTTCGGCCTCACCATGAAGCTCGGCCCGGTGGCGAATTGGGGCCTCAACCTCGCCGAGGAGCTGATCCCGGTGGACACCGCAGCCTTCGAGACCAACCAGCCCGGCATCTTCGCCATCGGCGACATCAACACCTATCCGGGCAAGCTCAAGCTCATCCTGTGCGGCTTCCACGAGGCCGCCCTGATGGCCCAGAAGGCCTACCACTACGTCTTCCCGGACAAGCGCCTCGTGTTCCAGTACACGACGTCGTCGACGAGCTTGCAGAAGAAGCTCGGGGTGGCGTAGCGGGTTGGGGGTTGGCGCAACGGCCGCGGCAAGCGACGGCGTTTGCAGGCGAAACGCGCGGTGGCTTTGTTCCGCCAGTTTGCAGTCCCGGGGCCTGCCAGCCCAGGTGACGTTGAGTTCATTGCCGTTTTCCGAAGGCGCTCGTTTCCCCAAAACGGTGCGGACCGGCGGCGGTACGGCGGAATGCGAGGTGGCGGCGCGCGGCCCGGCGATATGCGATCTCGCGACGCGATGGCTTTGTTCCGCCAAGGTCGCACGACCCGGGCCGGTGACCTGTCGGACCGGATGGATGCAGTGAAGTCCAAGCCGCGACGGGCGACGCCCGTCGTGCGCGACCGGCCCGACCGAAACGATCGTCTTTGATTTCACGAGGATTTTCCTCAGGAGTTCGTTTCGCCAAAATGGCCGTCGCGACGGTTTGGTCGGCTTGTTGATATTTAGGCGCCTATATAGGTAGGATAACGGAATAGGCCTACTATGTCAAGACC
>Ga0209415_10008941_pt1 | contig 17284 bp, 16 predicted proteins | sample PeaSoiSIISIP2007_FD_187696 | JGI IMG/M metagenome (GOLD analysis project Ga0209415, IMG submission 187696) | Peat soil microbial communities from Weissenstadt, Germany - SII-SIP-2007 (SPAdes) (version 2) | ecosystem: Environmental > Terrestrial > Soil > Wetlands > Peat | place: Germany... | reverse complement strand
TTGATGTGGAGCTGCGCGGCGTACTGCGTCTCGTAGTTGATGTACGCCGCCCAGAAGGCGGTGTCGTTGTAGGTGAGATCGACGCCGATGGTGGTCGGCGCGGCCGCCGATGGCGAGCTTGCGGTCCCCGTCGACGTGCTCGAACTCGACGAGCTGCTCGAGCTGGAACTGCAGGCGGCGAGGAGCGTTGCCGTGGCTACCGCAGCGGCCACGGCGGTGGTGGCGCGGAGGGAGACCCTACTCCCCGCGCCGGTGCGCAGTGTCATGGAACCTCCTCGGGGCTGCCTCCGGGGCTGCGGCGCGCGCCGGTGCGGGCTGCGGTGGGGTGAACGCCCGGAGGGCCGTGTGAGGAAAATAGATCCGATGTCTGCCGGTGTCAATGCTCCGAAAGCCCGCGAAACGCGGCTGATACCAAACGGATACCTGGGTTGTCATCCGATCTCTGTGACCCAGGACGAGGGATCACCCCGGGGTCAGTGGAACAGGCGGCGGGTCACCACGCCGTGCCCGACGTCGCTGCCGGACCAGAGGCTGAAGTGGCTGCCGATATCAAGGTAGTCGGCCATGTCGTCGCCGATGACCCGCAGGGTGACCACGACCTCGGGTTTCCCGGGCCGGAACGGTCCCTCGTCGTCGGCATCGACCAGGGCGGCGAAGACCTGACTTCGCCTGGTCTCGCTGTTTTCCGCTCGCAGCACCATCCGGTGCGACCCGGAACTGAGCTTCGCCCGGGCCTCGTCGCTGGCGCCGGGGGTAACCAGAGCCTGGAATTTGCAGCGCTTCATGCCTGCCACCGCCGATCGCTGGGGCATATGTATCGTATCACGAACATCGGGCCGACGGGCAGTTCACCAACCGCTTTAGTCGCGCCCGCATCGCCTTATCTTAATATATCGTGTTACGATATATTAAGCGAGAGGATTCGATGTCCTCCCTGCACGCAGCGACAACGCAGATGGGCAGGTTCGCCGGCCGCTCGACGGAGCGCGAGCATTTCTCGCTCCACGATATAGCTCTTGGCATAGGATGTGCTCCGTAGATTCCTTGACCGCCCCGAGGGTGAGGGGCGATCTAAATGGAGTATCAGCTGAAAGGTGACCATGGATCGGCTGACGCAGCAGGACTTCGAGAGGCTGTTGGAGTTCCGGGTCACCCTGCGCCGGTTTCAGCGCTGGAGCGAGGACCAGGCGCAGGCCGCCGGCCTGACCCACGTTCAGCACCAGCTACTGGTGGCGATCAAGGGGCACCCGGGGGGCGAACCGCCTACCGTCGGCGATCTGGCTGGCTACCTGCTCCTGCGGCCGCACAGTACGGTGGAACTCGTCGACCGGGCCGAGCTCGCCGGCCTGGTCCAGCGGACCCGGGACCCCGCCGATGGCCGGGTGGTGCGGGTCCGCCTGACCCCGGAGGGGGACCAGATCCTGCAGCAGCTCACCCGGGCTCACCTGGAGCGCCTGCACGAGCTGGCCACCGTCCTCGACGAGTTCGTGACCCGCCACGAAGACCAAAGATCCTCTCTCCCGTAGCGAGATGCTGGCGCCTGCGGTGCGCGGCGCGGATCCTCGCGCGTTCGCGATGGTGATGGCCACCGGGATCGTATCGGTGGCGCTGCGGCAAGCCGGAAGCCCGTCGCTGTCGGCTGCCCTGCTGTTGGTCGCGTCCGCGGCCTTCGTCGTTCTCCTGGGCGCATCGGTGTGGCGAGCCGCGGCGTTCCGGGCCGATGTGCGCCGCGACCTGGCCCGGCCGGACCGGGTATTCAGCTTCTTCGCCGTCCCAGCCGCCGCCAGCGTCCTCGCCGCCCGGCTGGCCGACCCTGGCCAGCGCGATGTGGTGGCGGCCCTGACCGCTTTCACGGCGCTCGCGTGGGTCGCGGCTTGCTGCGTCGTTGTCGCCTTCCTGGCCCGTCGGGCAGGCACGCTCCGCGAGCAGATCACTTCCCGGCCGGCATGTACGCGACGGCCAGCATGCGGATCGGCGCCGAGGCCGGGCTCCCGGTGATCCGAGAGCTCGGCACCGCCGCCGTCTGGGTGGCCGCGGCCGTGTGGGCCGCCGTGTTCGCCGCGATGGTCACCTGGCCCGTCGCCCGGTGGCGGTCACCCAGCCAAGACGCACCCGGCCGATGAGAAATGACACCTATGGGCGCTGCTTGTGAGCTCGCAGGCCCTCCAGTCTCGAAGGCGCCATTAGTGAACTTCCGATGACGCCCTGTTTGGGGCTTGTGGCCCCCCGCTACCGATAGACGGGGTTTGTGGCCCCCAACGCCCAAATACCGGCGTGGCCGAATGGAGGTTCCGGCGCCTGAAGGCGGTGACCGCGGTTGTCGGTGATCGCGGGCAGGGCAAGATGGAGTGGTGCCCGAGTCCCGCCGCGACGTCGACTTGAACGCCTACCGGGAACCGCGGTGGCTGGACCGCCTGGCCGCAGCCGTCCGCGACCGCCGCTGGACGTCCGCGGATTACGCGGCATGCTGGGCCGCCGGACTGTGGCAGCGCGCGTTCGACGCTAAGACCCGCTCCCTCGACGGCGATCCCGAGCAGATCCTGACCCGGCACGAAGCGCGGGCCCGCCTGCGTCTGGCGGGACTGAATCCCGACCTGGCCGCGGAAGCGCAGCAGGTCTGAAATCACACCGGCCAAACTGATTGTGAGTTCGCAGACCCGGCGAGTGCGCCTACTTCGTCCCGGCGCCTCGGTCGTGGTGACCGCTCTTGTTGCCCCTGGCCACAGCGGCGTCCGCGGCGGCTATCCTCGTCCGCTAGCCGAGCGCGTCGTGTGGGAGTACTGCGTGTACTCCCCATACCTCGTTCGCCACCTGGGTGATTCGAAGATCCACCACCACGCTCGCCAGGGCCAGTGCCTCCACCTTCTGCAGGCCGAGCAGACGTTGCATCCAGGCCAGCATCGCATCCAGGGCCGCAATGGTCGCTTGGTTCAGGTTGTCGCTAAAGCCGAAGGTGATGCGGCCTGACGGCGTTGTCGCATGAATCGTGTTCACCGGGACGTCCGCGGCGAGATCGAGGTCCATCGCCGTGGTCATGCCACATTCGATGGCCGTCCCGCCTACCTCGCCATCTCCCTGGGCGGCATGCCCGTCACCGACGCAAAGTAGAGCGCCGGGAACGGTTACCGGCAGGTAGAGCACCGAGCCGGCTACCATGGATCTGCAGTCGATGTTCCCGCCACCAGTGGCCCGGGGCGGGATGGTTGAGTGCTCGCCTGGCTCGTCGGGTGGCATCCCCACCACGCCGAGAAATGGCGCGAGCCTGACGTGCTGTCCGGAGTTGCTGGTAGCGACGAGGGCGGGGCCGTCGATTTCCCATAGCAGTGACGACTTTACCGCTGACACATTCAATTCCCGGTTCAGCGGGGTGTCCCGGCTGCCGGCCGTTGTCCATCCCCACGTGTCGGGCCGCAGATCGATGAAGCGGACCGCCAGGGTCATCCCAGGTCTCGCTCCCCGCACGGCAATGGGCCCGCACAGGCAGTGGCCCCGGCGCTCGCTGAACATCGTGGGGCGCACGTCACCGGCAAATTCCTGACGCTCAAGATAGCCATGGGCATCTAGTGAATGGACGACAACTCGATCACCGGGATCCACCGTCAGCACCGGCGCGAGATCTCGGGAGAATACGTCGGTTACGGTTTCCGGCCGCGAATCCAGGTAGCGGGTGGCCAAGGCGACTCAAGCCGATCTCGGTGGTCTCAGCCGAGCGCGACGCAGGATCCGGCCGCGCCCCGGAGTCGAGAGGATCCGGTCTTCGGACATGATTACTTCGCCACGGCTCATCGTCAGAACCGGCCATCCCCGCGCTGACCGTCCTTCGTACGGGTCGAAGTCCGATGCCGATTCCATCTTTGACTGGGTAATCTGAAATTCCCTGCGGGGATCGAGGAGTACTACGTCCGCGTCCGCGCCGATGCTCAGCGATCCTTTTTGCGGCCACATGCCGAAGATCTTCGCCGGATTGGTCGAGACGAGGCCGACCATCTGAGACAGGGATATCCGCCCGCGGCTGACACCTTCGCTGTACAGCATGCCCAAGCTCGTCTGCACGTTGGAGACGCCGCCCGGCACGGTCGCGAACGTCAGGCCTGCCGCGAGCTTCTCGGCTACGGACCAGGTTGTGTGGTCGGTGGCGTACGTCTGGATCTCGCCGGACCGCACGCCATCCCACAGCGCCTGCTGGTCCGCGCGGCCGCGGATAGGCGGCCACGTCACGAACTTCGCGCCGTCCGGGCGTTCGTAGACCGAGCTGTCCATGAACAGGTAGGCGGGGCGCGTCTCGACGTATACCTCGGCCCCGGCGCTGCGAGCGCGGCGTACGGCGTTCAGGGCATCGGCACACGACAGGTGGACGACGTAAACCGGGCATCCGGTCTGGCGCCCGTACTCTGCGATCTTGGCCACCGAAAGCGCCTCGGCGGCGGTCGGCCTGGCCTCATTCAGGTACTCGACGCCGCTGCGACCCGACGACAACAGCCTGGCGCTCAGGTGCTCGATCAGGGCGCCGTCCTCCGCGTGCACCATCACGATGCCCCCGGCATCGCCGACGGCTTGGAGCAGGGTGAGCGCTTCGACATCAGATAGCGCATGCTCGCCGACAGCGGTGAACATCTTGAAACTCGGGAAGCCGGCCTCGACAAGGCTCTCGACTTCCGCCGCGGTCGCCGGGTCGCATGAGGTTACGCCGACATGGAGCCCGACATCGATGTGGGTGCCGGCCTCTGCCTTGCGGACCTCCTGGGCCACCGTCTCGGTCAGCGACCCGCCGTGCTGGATCGCGAAGTTCACGACGGTCGTGATACCGCCCACCGCTGCCGCCCTGGACCCGCTTTCGAAGTCATCGGCGGTCCGCTGTTCGCCGATGCTGGTCTCGAAGTGGGTGTGTACGTCGATCCCGCCTGGCAGCACCAGTAGCCCTGATGCGTCGATTTCCCGGGTCGCGGTTGCGTCCCCGGCCAGGCCTGCCGCGACGGCGGCAATGCGCCCGTCCGCGACTCCGATATCCGCTTCGGATACGCCGTCGACGGTTGCGACCGTCCCGCCTGCGATCAGGGTGTCAAACATCATCGTCGGGGTGCCCATCTCTTGACGCCGCCTTTTCCCAGCGCGCAGGGACGCTGTCGAACATCGATGCCTGATACAGGAATTGCCGGGCTCGCGCCGGATCGGCCGCCGCAGCCCGCATTTCCTCGTTGCGCTGCCTGCGGGCCTGCGCTCCTGCCTCGGCCGATGCGCGGGAATACTCGTCGGCCGTCGGAAGCACGTGGGTGATGGCCTGCCGGCGTCGCTCGTTCCCGTACTCTTCGATCACGGCTGCATCTGCTCGTTCGAGAATGACCTGCCTGATGGCGTGGCCGAGCGCGTAGGCATCGTGGATGCCGGCGTTCAGGCCCATCCCGCCCAGCGGGTGGTTGAGATGAGCCGCATCGCCCGCGAGCGCGATCGCGCCGCTGGTGTAGCGGCTGGCTACCCGCTGATGCAGCCTGGCGATACGCGCGTCGATAACGGGATACGGCTCCGGCTGCGCGGGCAGGAATCCGCGCAGGCGCTCCTGCAGGCGCTCGGGCGCCAGCACCTCCTCATCGGTCTCTGGCCCGGAAATCAGGAACACGACCCGGGTGTACTTCCTGAGAGTAAGCACCCCGACCGACTCGTCCTCGTCGAAGATGTAGGTGACCGGAGCCAGCCACGGCATGTTCGCGAGCACGTCGTAAGCGGTGGTGATCATCAGGTGCCGGCTCGGGTACGGGGAACCCTCGAAGGCGATCCCAGCCGAATGGCGCACCGCACTGTGAGCACCGTCGGCGCCAACTACGAAGCGGCCTTCCCACTCCTGGGTGTTCCCGTCGGCGCTGGTGATCAGCTTGGCTCCTGCCGGTGAATCGAGCGCCTCCACCGCCCGCATCCCGAAGCGGAGCGAGACCGACGGGTAACGCTTCTGGATCTCCGCGCGCAGCAGCCTGGTGAGCTCGCTCTGATCGGTCTGGAGGCGGACCGGGAACCTGGTTACCGGGCGCAGGACCCGGTAGTCGAACTCCGCGATCAGGCCGTCAGCCCGGTCCCGGTACTGAAGCCGCTCGGTTAGTTTGCCGGTATCGATCAGCGCCCAGGCGACCTCGATCTCATCAAGCAACTCCAGCGTGCTCGGGTGGAAGGTCGACGCCTGCGAACTCGGGTTCAGCGACGGCTCGGCCTCGAAGACGACGACCGGTATGCCGTGCCTGCCGAGCAGGGTCGCCAAAGTCAGGCCGACAGGTCCGGCGCCGGCGATGAGTACGGTCACCAGGTTCCGCCCGAACCTGCCGCCGGGGCAGGAGCCGCCCGGCCGCCAGTCATGCCGCTAGCCTTCGGTCCACGCCACGGCGGCGATCTCGACGAGGAAAGCAGGATTCGGCAGCCCGCACACTGCGGCACTGACGGCGGGCGGCGACGGGGCGAACCGTTCGGAGATCGCCCGCATCACGCTGGCGCAGTCCTCATCACGCTGGATGAAGGCCGTCACCTGGACGATGTCGCCGAGGCCGGACCCGTTTTGTTCCAGGATGTCGTTGATGTTGGCCAGGACCTGTACCGCCTGCCGGTAGGCATCGCCGGGGCCCACTACCTCGCCGGCGGAGTCGACGGGGGCGGTCATCGACGTGTAGATCGCTCCGGTTCCTGACGCCCGGACCGCCCGTGAATAGCCGACGGGAGCCGGGAGCCGGGAGTTCCGCAGTGGTGTCCGTGGCATCGCCATCATCCTCCGCTTTGGCCGGCGGCCGCAGCGGGCTGCCCGCTCATGACATCGCGGATGAACGTGGCCACCGCCCGCGCCACGAGATGCTCGCCGCCCAGGTAACTATGGTCCACGTCCGGGACCTCGACGATCTGCCGGATGGCGCTGGCACTCGACTCGCAGCCGGCCCGCCAGATCTCCGTGTCAGGCACCTCGGCACCGCCGAAGAGGCCTAGCAGGGGGACTTCTATCCGCTCCATCCAGTCCTGCCATATCCCTTCGGGCTCGTCCTGGCGCTCGACAAGTGAGGCCGCCGATATCGCGAAATACCATTCCGGCAACGGTATGAGGACATGCCCCTGGCCGTCCGCGAGCAACGCCCGGGCCCGCGCGACAGTTTGCTCGCGCTCATCGTCCGTGGCGAACCAGGTGGGGAACGGCATCCGGTGGGTGTGCACCGGAGAGAGCAGGACCACGCCGGTTATCCCGCCCACTTCGGCAGCGTATTGCGTCGCGTAGAAACCGCCGGACGACTTCCCCACGACGAAGACGTCCTGGTATCCGCGACCGCGAAGCCACCCCACTGCGCCGCGGACGTCGAGGATGCCCTCGGCGATCCGCTCCCACATCCCGCCGCCGGCCGAGACCAGCTGCGGGGGGGTATTGGAGAGGTGCGGGCGACCGGGGGGATTGCCCCGCGAGAATCCGAGGTGATGCATTCGCATGTTGATGGCGAAGTGGTGCCACGGTGCGGCCTGCATTTCCGGTGACTCAGGGATCCACCGCCCTGGTCCGGTGTAGAAGCCGCCGCCCTTGCCGTGCAGGTAGAGCACGGCGGTCGCGGGTGCCGCGGGGGCCTGCTCCGGGTAGCGGAGCAGGCCGTCCATCCTCAGGCCGTCCTCGGTCTCGTAGGTAACGAGCTCGGTAACTAGCAAGGCCGGATCCCTCTCTGTTGTGCGCTGATCACGTCGTCCCCTCTTGGAGCGGTTCGCGTTCGAGCAGCCTCAAGAACTCGCGCGCCTTCGGGGTCGCTGGGTGCAGCAGGATCTGGGACGGGGGTCCGTGCTCGACGACTTGCCCGGCGTCCATGAAGACGATGCGGTCGGCCACCTCGCGGGCGAACGGCAGCTCGTGGGTAGCAATGATCATGGTCATTCCTGACGAGGCCAGGCCGCGGATGACCGTCAGCACCTCGTTCACCATTTCCGCGTCCAGTGCGGAGGTGGGCTCGTCGAGCAGCATCAGGCGAGGATCTACCGCCAGGGCCCGGGCAATGGCCGCTCGCTGCTGCTGGCCGCCGGAGAGCTGGTGCGGGCGCTTCCGCATGTGGCTGGTGAGGCCGACGCTTTCCAGGAGTTTCTCGGCGCGGTCCCGCGCGGCCGCCTCGGGTTGACCGTACGCGTAGTGCGGGGCGCTCATCACGTTCTGCACGGCCGTCATGTGCTGGAACAGCTCGAAGTGCTGGAAGACCATGCCGATGCGCACGTTCCTGTGAGCCTTGGCCAGAGCCCCGCCGCGCAGCAGCTTGCCCTTTGCGTCAGTCCCGAAGCTGGCGCCGCCGAAGCGGACATCTCCGGAGTCGACCGGCTCCAGCCGCGCCATCGCGCGCAGCAGCGTGCTCTTCCCGCACCCGCTCCTGCCGATCAGCGCGACGACCTCACCCTCCCGGACCTCCAGTTCGATCCCGTTGAGGGCGGGAACGCCGCGGTAGCTCTTGTGGAGGTCGCTGACCTCAACCAGGACGGTGCCTTCGGGGTGACCTGGCGTCTCCGTCCGGTCGCGGTCAGGGTCATCGGGCCCGGGTCGCGCGGCCACCGGGTCGGCTCCGGCGGGTGCGTAGTGCGGAGCCGCCGGTGCCGCAGGCGCTGGGGTTGAAGGCCGCCCGGTCAGCACTCCGGTGCTGGTCGACCGCACTATGCCCGACCACCGCGTGATCAGGCTGCGCCAGGTCGGCTTCTTCTCGGTGTCGCGGTCGAGGTCGAGCACCCACTCCAGCCAGAGCTGGACCGCAGAGACCACCCAGGTGAGCACGAGATACATGACCGCGGCCGCCGTATACACCGGCAGGATCTGGAAGCTAGACGAGGCCAGGGACTGGCTACGGAGCGTCAGTTCCGAGACCGAGATCGTTGATGCCAGCGAGCTGGCCAGGATCAGGACCACCACCTGGTTGGCCATCTGCGGCAGCGCGATTCGCGCCGCCTGAGGCGCCACGATGCGACGCGCCGTCTGCCAGGGCGGGAAGCCGAGGGACCGGGCCGCCAGGAACTGGCCCCGGTCAAGCGACGTGACCGAGCCCCTCATGATCTCGCTGAAGAAGGTGCTGGTATTCACGCCCAGCACCAAGATGGCGGTATCCGCGGCCGAGATGGTGATGCCCGCGGACGGCAGGACGTCATAAACGAAGAGGAGTTGCAGCAGCAGCGGCGTTCCCCTGGTGATGACCGCGTACAGCCGGACCACGAGCGGCAGGACCGGCAGGCCGGAAAGCTGGATGGCCGCCAGGATCAGCCCGCCGACGAGGCCGACCGCGAACGCGCCCGCCGTGATCTCGAGCGTCACCAGCGCTCCGCTGAGCAGGTAAGGCAGGGTCAGGTAGTGGATAAAGGCGTTCACGAGACCGCTTGGACTGATTCGCGGCGGATATTAGCGGTGCATGCAGGATGGATTCCGGTGGTCACGTGTCCAGTGTCGCCGCAACCTGGTCCGAGGGCAGGTAGTCCCACTTCTTGAGGATCGGCCCCTCCAGGTTATTGGCCTGGATGGCCTCCATGGCGGCGGCCACCGCCTGGGCCAGCTCTGGATCATGCTTCGAGATGGCGATGCCGATCTTGAAGGTGAGGGCGGAGATGATAATGCTGGCGGCCAGCTTGCTGCCGTATTCCTTCAACGCGGGCGCTACGAGTTCTGCCGCGCCGATCGAGAAGTCGAGCCGCCCATTAGCGAGCGTGAGGAAGATCGTGCCGACATCCTGGTAGACGTTGATGGTGATCTTCGGCTTACCTGACTTCACGCACTGCGCGGAGACCGACTGCAGATATTCCAGCTCGACGCTGCCCGTCGTGACACCGGTAGTCAGGCCGCAGAAGTCGTTGACGGTGTGGATGCGCGAGGCAACGCTCGGGCGCACCACCGCTTCCTCCTCCGACACCCGGTAAGGGACGAAGTCCAGGACCTGCTCGCGGGCGGGAGTGACGAAGACACCCTCGATACCCAGCGGTGTCCGGCCGCTCTGGACGGCGGCGATGACATTATCGAAGCCCGCGGGAACGTAGGTGTATTTAAAGCCGAGGCACTGAGCCACTACGGCCATGATGTCCGGCTCAAGCCCGATGATCTGATTTGGGTTCTTGGGGTTGGCGTAGGCGTCCGGCGGCTCGCTGGACGATGTGCCGACGGACACGCTGGCGGGCAGGCCCGAGTTCTTCGAGCGGATGCCGGCGCACGTCGACCCGAGCGCCATTGACCCGTCTACGGCCGCCGCGCTCGTGCTCGCCGGGGTACTCGAGCTTGAGGAAGAAGAAGAACTCGAGCTGCACGCCACCAGGGCCAGGCTCGCCGCTAGCGCTACGACCGAGATCCCGGTGAAAGCTCCAGACCGCCTGTGCATGTCTTCCTCCTGCAGGAGTTCGGATCAGAGGATCCTGGCTCGGCTGGATTCCACGAAAGTACGCACTGGCCACCAGGGCGTGCGCTCGCGGCGTTTCGCTCCACCGTGTTCTACCGGCTCGCGACTGGTCTCTCCGTCGAGAGTGAGTGTTGCAGGTGATACAACGATCGTCAAGAGTATCGCCACACATGTCAGCCGGCCGGCTCGTATATCCGCCGTTCAGATGCTGGTCAGAACCGGCTTCTCGGGGCCGTCTGGACACGGCAGGCTTCAGCGCGTAACCAGCACGTAGCAATGTGGATGTGGTCTGTATTCTTGACGAGCGCAAAGGGAGCTGCAACACTCATCGCATGCGGCCAGAGTCAGCTGTGCCCGCTCCCCCTAGCGGCGGTAATCACCTGATCTCCGGCCTCGGGTCATCTAGCGGCAGCCTGGACGACCGGCTTACCGCAGACTCCGGCACCTTCTTCTTCCCTGGCTTGGTCATGCTGGTCCGGCTGATCCTGGACCAGCGACGCCGGGACCAGGCCGACGGGCGGCGCACCCGGGCGCTCGTCACCGGCTACCCTGGCTCGCCGCTGGCCGGACTAGACCTTCAGTTGCAGCGCGCCGAGAAACTACTCGCGCCGCTCGGGATCGTCCACCAGCCCGCCGCGGCTGAAGAGCGGGCGATGGGCGCCCTCATGGGGTCCCAGATGCTCGATGGTTTCCCGCACAGCGAGTGTGACGGGGTAGTGGGCTTCTGGTACGGGAAGGGTCCCGGAGTGGATCGCAGCGGCGACGCCCTGCGCCACGGCAACTTCGCCGGGACCAGCGAACAAGGCGGCGTCGTGATCCTGTCGGGCGAGGATCACGAGGCGAGCAGTTCTACCATGCCATTCCAGCAGGAGTACGCATTCGTCAGCGCTGGCATCCCTGTGCTTTACCCTGCCTCCGTTGCGGAGTTCTACGAACTGGGGTTGCACGCGGTCGCTATGTCCCGGTTCAGCGGGTGCTGGGTCGCGCTCAAGCTGGTGACCCAGCTTTGCGACGGCGGCCAGAGCGTGTCACTGTCGCCGGGTCAGGGAATGCCTGAATCACCGGTGCTGGAACTTGGCGGCAGGCCATTCCGGAAGCAGACTGACTTCACTTTCTTTCCCGGCCGTAATATCGATGTCGAACGGCAGCTGTATCGTGAGCGCCACGCCGCGGTCCTGGCCTACGCGCAAAAGCACCGGCTGAACCGGATAATCGCGGCCGCTGACGGCGACCGGCTGGGTATCGTCACGGCGGGCAAGAGCTATGCCGACGTGCGGCAGGCCCTGGCGGATATCGGGCTCGACGGCGAGGCACTGGCCCGGTCGCCGTTGCGGTTGCTGAAGGTAGGACTGTCTTACCCGCTAGATCCGTCGCTGCTTCCCTCGTTCGCCGCCGGGCTCGACCAGATCCTGGTGGTGGAAGACAAGCGGGACTTCCTCGAGATGCAGGTAAAGGCGGCCTTGCAGGACGCGGGGGTGATGGTCCCGGTAGCTGGCAAGCATGATGCTTCCGGAAACATCATGCTGCCCGTCGAGGGAGGGCTGGACGCCGACTTGCTGCTGGAGCGGATTAGTCCGCTGTTCGCAGATTACGTTCCGGCCGCCTCGGCGCTATCCGTCCGCACCGAGCGCCTGGCCGACGTGGGGGCGCGGAGCTACAGCGTCCAGGGGCCCCGGACTCCGAACTACTGCTCAGGCTGTCCGCACAGCTTGTCGACCCGCCTGCCGCCCGGCCGCATTGCCTGGGGGAGCCCGGGCTGCCATTGCTTCGCTACCGTCATGGAGCAGCCCGAACGGCATATCACCGCCATGACGCAGCTAGGCGGTGAGGCGTTGCCCTGGATAGGCCTGGCACCGTTTACCGACCAGCGGCATATGGTGCAGAACATCGGTGACGGATCACTCTGGCACTCCGCTTATGACAACATCAGGGCCTGCGTTGCCGCCGACGTCAACATCACGATCAAGATCCTCTATAACGGCGTGGTCGCCAACACGGGCGCCCAATCCGCGCCCGGTGCCCGCAGCATTCCTCAGCTGACGAGACTGCTGGAACAAGAAGGAGTGGCGGCCATCGCCCTCCTCACGAAGCAGCCGCGGCGCTATCGCCGGGCCGGGCTTGGCCACCTGGCTACCCTGCATAAACCGGACGACATCATCGCGGTCCAGCATCGCCTTGAGCAGACGCCCGGGGTGACTGTGCTGATCTACGACGAGCCGTGCGCGAACGAACGGCGCCGCCTCCGCAAGCGCGGCAAGCTAGACTCCGCGGCCGAGTTCGTCGTCATCAACGACAGGGTGTGCGAGAACTGCGGGGACTGCGGCGCCAAGAGTAATTGCATGTCCCTGCAGAAGCGGCCCACCGCATTCGGCGAGAAGACCATGGTCCACCCTTCATCCTGCAACCAGGACTACAGCTGCCTCCAGGGGGACTGCCCGTCATTCGTGACCGTGCGGGTCGCTCCCGGTACGGGCTACCGGCGCCCGGACCCGCCCCGCCTCGCTGCGGATGAGATCGCCGACCCGGACCCCCCGACCATGCCAGCCGGGCGCCCCTACCGGATAGTCGCTCCCGGCGTGGGCGGCACGGGGGTCCTGACCATGAACGCGATCCTGTCCGTCGCGGCCACCCTCGAGGGGCACGGGGTCGCGAGCTACGACCAGACCGGCGCGGCCCAGAAGTGGGGGACGGTGCTCTCCACCCTCACGCTGGCCCCGGCCGGGGTCAGTCTCTGGTCGAACAAGGTCGGCCGGGCACAGGCGGACCTATGCCTCGGTCTGGACCTGGTCTCGGCCGCTTCGCCGGCCTACCTGGACCGCTATGCCGAGGACCGAACCGTCGCGGTCCTGAACTCCGATGTCCTCCCGACCGGGGAGATGGTCAGGAACGTGTGGGCTGAATTCGACGCGGCAGCCGCGACGGCGTCGATCGCCGCGTATGCGCGTCCCGGCCAGACCCTGACCGTTCCGGCGCGGGCGATGGCGGAGGCTCTCTTCGGGGATTACGTATTCACCAACATGGTGACCCTGGGAGCTGCGGTACAGGCCGGGACGGTGCCGGTCTCGCCGGCGAGTATCGAGAGCGCCATTGCCCTCGGTAACCCTGCCGTCGACGACAACGTGCAGGCTTTCCGTTACGGTCGGCTCTGGGTGGCCGACCCCGGCCGGGTGACGCCGCTGCTGAACGCCGCCGAGCCAGACCCCAAGCGTGCCTGGGACGATGCCGTAGCCGCGCTGACCCCGAGAAGCCGGAGCGCCTACGAGCGCATCTGGGCCCAGGCTCGCGGCCTTGACGACTCCTCGCGTGAACTGCTCGGTCTGCGGGTGGCCGACCTTATCGACTACCATCGTCCGGCCTATGCCGATGCCTACGCCTGTTACGTGCTGGAGGTGGCGCAGCGCGAAGAGGCGGTTTGCCCGGGGCAGCGGGAACTAACCCGGGCAGTGATCAAGAGCCTGTACAAACTAATGGCCTACAAGGACGAATACGAGGTAGCGCGGCTATACCTGAGGGCCGAGTGGCGCGACGAGATCGCCAGGACGTTTAAGGCGCCGGTGCGTGTCTCTTACCGGCTGCACCCGCCGCTGCTGCGGTCGCTGGGCCTGCGCCGCAAGCTTGAGTTCGGCCCCTGGTTCTCGCAAGTGTTCGCCGTGTTGCGCCGGCTGAGGGCGCTCCGCGGGACGCGCCTGGATCCTTTCGGGTACGCAGCGGTCCGGCGGGAAGAGCGGGCGCTCATATCGTGGTATCGGGAGGTAACTACCGACGCACTCGCCCATCTGACGCCGCGTAATTACAGCACCGCAATAGAAATTGCCGAGTTGCCCGAGCGGATCCGGGGCTACGAAGACTTGAAGCTCCGCGCTGGCCTCCAAGCGCGGGAGCGTGCGGCAGAGTTGATGGAAGAGATGCAAAGACCGCGCCTGCCCGTGGCTATAGTCCGGCAAAGAGGGTCAGCATGAGCCCAGGCTACGAAGCCATTTCTAATGGCTAATAACGGGGAGACGGCGGCGGCAGTCTCCGGGGCGCGCGTGATGACCGAGGCGGGTTCGGCCGCTCAGGCCGACTACCCCGGTCGCGGACTCCGTGGCCTCGCGCGGATCACGGTGCATCGGCAGGTCGAATGGGCCGACACCGACGCCGCGGGCCATCATCACTTCGGTGCGCCATTGCGGTGGGTCGAGCAAGCAGAGAGCCTGCTTTATGACCGTCTTGGCATAGTGGATTTCATCGCCGCCCTGGTTCCCAGGGTGCACTTCGATATCGATTACTTTTCCCGCCTGAAGTACCGTGATATGTACGAGCTTACCTTGCTCGTCAAACGACTCGGGCGATCTTCGCTCACTTATCGGTTCGAGATAAAGTCTGCGGAACGAATGGTGGCCCAAGGCAGTCTTGTGGTTGTATTGACGGGACTCTCGGATAGAAAGCCCCGCCCTTGGCCCGAGCAAGTGAGGAGCATTCTCGCCGAGGCTGGAGATCAGAGCCAGTAATCCTGATCGCGAGTAGTGATTGAACGAGTAACCTAGACGAGTAGCTACCGGAGCGATGACGACAGCAGAGATCGATAGGAAAGAGGCGGACTCTCCCAAGCTGCCCCGCAGACAGCAGGGCAGCCAGCCGCAGCACCTGCTCCTCACTATCCTCGGCGACTTCTGGTACGCCCGGCGAGAATGTCTGCCTACTCGAGCGCTGGTGACCCTGCTTGGTGAATTCGGCATTTCCCACCAGGGTAGCCGGACGGCGATCAGCCGACTCGTCCATCGCGGCCTGCTGGAGTTCAACCGAACTCGCGGAACGGGAGGGTACCAGCTGACCAGCTACGCCGATGAGGTAATCCGCGATGGCCTGCGGCGCATTGGCCAGTTCGGCAGCTCTTCCAAAGACTGGGACGGCGAATGGACGCTGGTGACGTTCTCGATTCCAGAATCGCAGCGGCACCTGCGGCACATGCTGCGGACCCGCCTGCGCTGGCTCGGTTTCGCACCGCTATACAATGGAATCTGGGTATCGCCGTGGGATCGCGCTGACCAAGTAGTGCAATTGCTCTCCGGGCTTAACATCTTTAGCGTAAGCATATTCCACGCGAAGCTCTCGGCGTCGAGTCCCGACAGTCCGGTCTCGGCGTGGGACCTTGACGCGCTCGCTGGCGCCTTCAATGAATTCATCGAAGAATTCGCTCCACTGCTTGAGCGAGTCCGCGCAGGTGAGATCGGGTCGGCGGAGGCGCTGCGGAAGAGGACCATCGTTATGGACGCGTGGCGGCGGTTCCCTGGCATCGATCCTGATCTGCCCGTCGGACTGCTGCCGGACAACTTCCCGCGGGACCGTGCGTACGCAGTGTTCTCAGAGATCTACCTGGCGCTCGGCCCGATGGCCGAGTCTCGCGTGCGCCACCTGCTTGCGCAGTGCGCTCCCGAGGAAGCTAGATTGGCCAGCCACCATACGCTCACTACCCAGGCAGGATTTTACCGGAATGACTGAAGACGGCAGCCAGATGGAGCTAGCGATTCACCCTTCGCCGAAGCCCGTCGCTATCGAGGACAGAGAGAAACTGCTGGCTTCCCCGGGTTTCGGCCGCGTGTTCACGGATCACATGGTTACGTTCTCGTGGGATGGAGACCGCGGTTGGCACGACGGCCAGCTCATCCCTTACGGGCCGATTAGCCTCGACCCGGCGACCGCTGTCCTGCACTACTCCCAGCAGGTTTTCGAAGGGCTGAAAGCTTACCGCCAAGTAGACGGATCTGTTGTAGCATTCCGTCCACTCTCGAACGCCGCCAGATTCAATCGGTCACTGGCCAGGATGGTTATGCCCTCATTCCCGGAGACCAGGTTCGTGCAGGCGATTGACACGCTGGTCGCACAGGATAGCGAGTGGGTACCTCACACCTATGGCCACAGCCTGTACCTCAGGCCGTTCATGATCGCCACCGAGATAGGCCTGGCAGGCGGCAAGCCTTCCGGGTCTTTCCTATTCACGCTTATCGCATCTCCGGCAGGGTCGTACTTTGCCGAGGACGACTACCGCTCTGTTTCCGTGTGGCTGGAACCGGAGTACAGCCGGGCGGCGCCCGGAGGAACCGGCGAGGCAAAGACGGCAGGAAACTACTCGGGCGGATTGGTTGGTCAGCTCCGTGCCGTGGAACACGGGTGTGACCAGGTGGTCTGGCTTGACGCCTGCGAGCACAGGCACGTCGAGGAAATGGGCGTGATGAATTTGTTCTTCGTCTACGGCACCGGTGCCAGCGCCAGGCTGGTGACACCCAGCCTTACCGGCACTCTGCTGCCAGGGGTGACGAGGGACTCACTGCTGACGCTTGCCGGAGACCTTGGCTTCCCGGCCGAGGAGCGGAGGATTTCCGTCGACGAGTGGCGGGCAGGCTGTGAGTCCGGGCAGATCAGCGAGGTCTTCGCGTGCGGTACCGCTGCCGTGGTGACCGCGGTGAGCTCGGTGCAGAGCAGCACCGGTCACTGGAGCGTCGGGGACGGGACACCGGGTGACATCACGACGCGGCTGCGCGATCAGCTTATGGGAATCCAGTACGGGCGCGTGCCAGACCGGCACGGGTGGAACCACCGGGTTTCGGCGGTCGGGTCCTAGCAGCCGGGGTAACGGCTCAGTTCGCCGGGGGCACCACGACGGTGCCGGTGGCGGTGACTACGACGATCGGGTCGGCCAGGACGGAGGCGGCGGAGTCGCCGCGGGACGGGTCGGCGCGGCAGACGACCCGGGCCTCGAAGGCGAGCTGCCTGCTGCGGCGGCCGACGGCCGTCACCGTGGCCGTGGCCTCGATGACGTCACCGGCCAGGACCGGCGCACGGAACTGCACGTCGGAGTACGACGCGAACAGGCTCTCGTCGCCGTCCATCCGGATGGCCGCCTCGGTCGCCACGTCGCCGAACAGCCCGAGCACGTAGGCACCGTCGACCAGGTTGCC
>Ga0209415_10008938_pt1 | contig 17289 bp, 20 predicted proteins | sample PeaSoiSIISIP2007_FD_187696 | JGI IMG/M metagenome (GOLD analysis project Ga0209415, IMG submission 187696) | Peat soil microbial communities from Weissenstadt, Germany - SII-SIP-2007 (SPAdes) (version 2) | ecosystem: Environmental > Terrestrial > Soil > Wetlands > Peat | place: Germany... | reverse complement strand
GTCCCTGGCGTCCGGCCCGACCTCGTGGAGCGGGAGCCCGCCGGCGCGGAATCGCCCACAGGATTCGTCAGTCTCGCCGGCGGCGTCGTTCGAATCGGCTGCCACGGCGACGGGTTCTGCTTCGACAACGAGACTCCGGCGCACAACGTATTGTTGCAGGATTACGCCCTGGCCTCGCGGCTGGTCCGCAACGGTGAGTGGCTCGATTTCATCCGCGACGGCGGATATCGATCGCCCACGCTGTGGATGTCGGACGGGTGGGCTCAGGTGCAGGTGCAGGGCTGGTCGGCGCCGCTGTACTGGCAGGAGCGCGACGGCGCGTGGTGGCAGATGGGGCTGGACGGGTTAGTGGCGCTCGACCCGGGCGCGTCGGTGCGTCACGTCAGTTGGTACGAAGCGGATGCCTTTGCGCGTTGGGCCGGGGCGCGCTTGCCCACCGAGGCAGAATGGGAGGCGGCCAGTTTGCATGCCGATATTCGCGAGGCGACCGGGCATGTATGGCAGTGGACATCCAGCGCGTACGGTCCATATCCCGGCTATCGACCGGAAGCGGGCGCGGTCGGCGAGTACAACGGAAAATTCATGGTGAACCAGATGGTGCTACGCGGCGGCTCGCTCGCTACTCCCGCGGACCATACGCGACCGAGCTATCGCAACTTCTTTCATCCTGACAAGCGTTGGCAGTTCTCCGGACTGCGACTCGCGCGCGACGCCTGACAGGAAGGCCTGCGCGAGATGCCCAACGATGTTGGCCTGCGTGTTCGGACCGTTGACCGCAGCCTGGTGGATGTAGCGCTGTCCGGCCTGTCACAGCCGCGGAAGACGCTGCCGGCCAAGCTGTTCTATGACGAAGAAGGCTGTCGGCTGTTTTATCGGATCACCGAATTGCCGGAATATTACCTGACCCGCACCGAACGCGCGTTGCTGCCGGAAGTTGCGCCGCTGGTGCTCGCGTCGCTCGCTTCCGGCTCCGTGCTGGTGGAATATGGCGCCAGCAATGAGGGGAAGGCGGAATTCCTGTTGACCCAGGGCGCGCCTGATAGTGCTGACGCAATCAAGGCCTATGTGCCGATCGACGTTGCCATGCCGGCGTTGCTGCAGATGCGCGAGCGACTGGCCTCGTCGCACCCCCGGCTTGCCGTGCACCCGATCGCGGGAGACTTCATGGATCCGGTGAAGCTTCCCGCTTCCGTGGCAGGCATGCCCCGGCTCGGATTTTTTCCCGGATCGACGATCGGCAATCTTGATCCCACCGAGGCCAGCCGGTTCCTTGCGTTGGCGCGTGGCACGCTCGGGATGGGATCGTGCTTTCTCGTCGGAGCCGATCTGCACAAGGATCCGTCCGTGTTGCTGCCAGCCTATGACGACGCGGCCGGTGTCACCGCCGCATTTAACCGCAATATTCTGGTGCGGCTGAATCGCGAGGCGGGCGCGGAATTCGACGTGGAAGCCTTCGCTCACCGCGCCGTGTGGAATGACGCGGAGAGCCGAATCGAGATGCATCTCGTCAGTCGCAAAGAGCAGGCGGTGCGCGTCGCCGGCCAGCCGATCCGTTTCGGGCGTGGCGAGACCATCCACACCGAGAATAGCTACAAGCACACGCCCGAGCGCTTCACCGCCATCGCCGGCAATGGCGGCTGGCACTGCCGCGCAACGTGGACCGATCCCGCCCGGTTGTTCGCCCTCTATCTGCTCCAGCCGCACACGACCGCGTGAGCCAGGCAGCGTTGCTCCGGGGTTGCTCGGCGGCGAGATATGTCCGCAGTTGCTGGCGAGCTCGAGGCACGCGGTTCTTCAACGTGCCGATGGCGAAGCCGATGATTCCCACAACGGCCGTTTTGCACGTGAGGACCAGGACCCAAATTCGCATTTTGTTATGTCTCGTATTTTGATCGGTGGTGCGTCATACGACGATTTCGACGCAAAGTGAGTGCGCTTGGGAGACGACCGGAATTTTTCGCAGGCTGGCTTGCATGTTTCGCATTGCACTGGCCCAAGTTTGGAGCGACGCAGCACACTGCAATGGAAACGGGATGTGGCGCGATTGCGAATCGGCCGAGTCGCCCGCATGCGTCTTGCGACATACAGATGCAGTCCGCTCGGATCTGATGCGCGAGATTCTTCTGGCCTTGCGCACGTTTTCGTGCGAATAGCTGCTGGATGTCCGCTCTGCTCCGCTGCTTGCTCGCCTTGCCGTTGCTCTGCTCGCTGTCGGTGACGACCCAGGCAGCGCCAGGCACGCCCCGATACCCAGCGCTTTGTGATTCCGCGATCGTCACCACCGAGTACTCGTTGCGCTTGCCGCCGCATCTGCTCGAAGCCATCGCCGAGGTCGAAAGCGGTCGCCCCGATCCATCGACCGGACGATTGCAACCCTGGCCCTGGACCATCAACGCCGACGGCGAGGGCGCGTTCTTCGCGAGCAAGGCCCAGGCAATCGCCGCGGTTCGGACGTTGCAGGCGCGTGGCGTGCGGTCGATCGACGTGGGCTGCATGCAGGTCAACCTGATGTTTCACCCGGCCGCGTTCGCATCGCTGGATGCAGCGTTCGACCCGCGCGCCAATGCGTTGTACGCGGCGCGCTTTCTGAATGCGCTGCATGCCAGCAGCCACGACTGGTTGAGCGCGATCGGCGCCTATCATTCGCAGACCCAGACGCTCGGCGCTGACTATCGCCGGCGGGTGCTGTCGCTTTGGCGGGATCCATCGGAATCGGGCTGGCACCTGGGCCTCGCGGTCGCGTATCGCGATTTCGCGCCGCGCTCCGAGGCGTATGGCGACTTCGCACCGCGCAGTCTGGTGTATGGCGCATTCGCCCCACAAGAGGCGGATCCCAGCTTTACCCTGAGGCGCTGAATCGGTTTCCGTCGACGCCGGGCGGTGCCGCCGGGCTCGTCAGGTGGCGGCCAACAACACCACGCCGAGGCAGATCAGTCCGATGGCGCCGATGTGTGCCAAGCCGAGCGGTTCGGCATACGCATAATGTCCGATCACCGCCGCGGCGATATAGGACGCGGCGGTACACGGCAGTGCCACCGACATAGGAATACGGCGCAGTGCCACAATGTACAGCACCGCGGCGCCACCATACAGCACAAAGCCGATGATGGTGCGCGGGTCAAACAGTTGACCCACGAAGCTCGGCACGCTGGCACCCGCCTTCAGCAAGGCCTGCCCCACAACGCTGGTGCCGATCGCCGTTGCCAGCATGATCCAGTAAAAGCTCATTGCCGCATCCGTTCCGTTGCCGTATTGTGTAGCCCGCTGCGCAGCGTGCATTCGCCGTGCATGATTGCGCCACGGTCGCAAGCACCGAACCGCCGGGTCCATTCAGTGGTCAGTAGCGCACGGTTGCGTTACTGACTACCGATGCTAGGCGTTTTATCCGTTGCGGCTGTCGCGGCATGGCCGCTGACCGACGATGCCGCCGACACGGTGCGCGGCATCGCACTGGCGGTGCGGGCCTATCTGGTGCTGACGCTCGGTGACGTGGTGGCGAAGTCGTCGCTGGCGGCGGCTGGCGTGATGCTGGAGAGACCGAGGCGCCAGAGCGCCGAGGGTGAGGGTGTCGCGTTCAGTCTCGATCCTGCTGCCGACTGCGCCACAGTTTGGCCATGCGGCGCCGCAGCGCCTCACCCGCCGCTTCGCGGCGACCTCTCCGGCGAAGCGCGGGAGAGGTTTTGTTATCGGCGCAGGTAGCGCTTGCAGCGCAGCACCAGCAGGTCGCGGAAATGCGGGCGCATCCGGCGCGTCCATTCGGTGTCCGCCGCCATGCTCCAGGCCGGCGAACGCGACACTTCCGGCCCGGTCAGGTGATACAGCGCGAGATACTTCCGTTCGCTCGCCGTGTCCGACGCGCGGAAGCGGCGGGCGCACAGCACGCCCGGCACCGCGCCGAGCTGCGGCAGGTGTTCGGTGTTGTACCATTCGTTGAATTCGTGTTCCGCGGCCGGATCGACGTTCATCGTCGCCACCAGCAGCGCGCCCGCCCCCGCCGGCGCCGCCACATCGCCTGGCACCAATTGCTCCCCCTCGTAACGCATCAGGCGATGGCACATCGCGGTGACACGCCGGGTCCACACCGATGCATTGGCGCCGCCGATCGCCTGGTAGGGCGAGCTGTGCAACACGCCCGGGCTGTCGAGGTCGTAGGTGGCGACGGCAATCTTCGGGTTCTCGTCGCCGATCCAGCGCTCGGCGTTGATGAAGCCCGGCACGCGCAGACGCTCCGGAATATGCTCCAGGTCGTACCAGTCGTGGAACTCGTCCTCGTGCGCGCCGGAATAGTCGAACGATGCGAACAGCAACCCCTTGGCCATGGCGGTTTCCTCCCGGGTCCGATCTGCGCCGATCCTGGCACGAGGTGCCCCTCCGTTGCCAGTCCTGCCGCTTTGCTGCATGTACCCCGCCAATATGCAACGAGGACACCCATGCCCTTCCTGACCGAACCCGAACCCGAACGCGGCGCAGTGCTGCCGGTGCTGCCCGGCATCTCCCGCATCATCGCCGCCAATCCCGGACCGATGACCTATTACGGCACGAATACGTACCTGATCGAGACGCCGGAAGGCACCGCCGTGCTGGATCCGGGACCGGAGAACCATCCAGAGCATGTGCAGGCGATCCTGCGCGCCACCGGCGGCAAGATCGCGCTGATCCTGGTGAGCCACACGCATCACGACCATGTCGGCGCGGTGCCGGAGCTGCGAGACGCGACCGGCGCGCCGACCGTGGGGTTCCGCATCAGCGGCCTCGACAGCTTCGACCCGGAGATCAAGCTGGGTGACGGCGACAGTGTCGCCGGCATGCTGGCGCTGCACACGCCGGGCCACGCTTCCGATCATCTGTGTTACGCGTTGCGGGCGAAGGATGGCACCGCGGTGTTGTTCAGCGCCGACCACGTGATGTCGTGGTCCACCAGCGTTGTCAGCCCGCCCGGCGGCAACATGGCCGACTACTTCAACAGCCTGCGCATATTGCTGGAGCGCAGCGACGAGGTGTTCCTGCCCGGCCACGGTCCGCAATTGCCGGATCCGCGCGCGTTGGTGCGCGAGATGCTGCATCACCGCGAGGTGCGCGAGCGCGCCATCGAGACAAAACTGGCGGCTGATGGTGCCGCCAACACGTTTGCACTGATGGACGCGATCTACTCACAGGTGCATCCGCGCCTGCGCCGCGCCGCGGAGCGCAACGTGCTGGCCCATCTGATGAAGCTGGAAGCCGAAGGCAAGGTGGTGCGCGACGGCGAGTTGTGGCGCGCCGCCTGAACACGGGAGAAACGGCATGGCGGTCCCGGCTCTCGACATCGATCCGTTCTGCCGGGAATCCTTCGACGATCCGTATCCCGCGCACGCGGCGCTGCGCGATGCCGGTCCGGTGGCGTTTCTGCCGCGCTACGACGTGTTCGCCGTGGCGCGCTACGACATCGTCCAGCCGATGCTGCTCGACTGGCAGAGTTTTTCCTCCGCGCGCGGCGCGGGGCTGAGCGACTTCAAGAAGGAAAAGCCTTGGCGCCTGCCGAGCCTGCTGCTGGAGACCGACCCGCCGCTGCATGACCGCACCCGCAAGCTGATGGACCGGGTGCTGTCGCCCATCGCGGTGCGCGCCTTGCGTGCTGATTTCGCCCGCGCCGCCGATGGGTTGATCGACGACCTGCTGGCGCGCGGCAGTTTCGATGCGGTGCGCGACCTGGCGGAGGCGTATCCGCTGACAGTGTTTCCCGACGCCGTGGGCATGCCGCCGGAGAACCGCCGCTTCCTGCTGCCCTACGGCAACATGGTGTTCAACAGCTTCGGGCCGCGCAACGAGTTCTTCGACGCGGCGGTGCAGGATGCCGCTCCGGTATTGCAATGGGTGCAGGCTCAATCGCAACGCGACGCGCTGGCGCCGACCGGCTTCGGCGCGGTGATCCACGCCGCGGTGGAGACTGGCGAGATCACCGCGGATGAGGCGCCGATCCTGGTGCGGTCGCTGCTGACCGCGGGTGTGGACACCACGGTGAATGGCATCGGCGCGGCGGTGTATTGCCTGGCGCGCTTTCCGGGCGAGTTCGCGCGGCTGCGCGCCGATCCGTCGCTGGCGCGCGCGGCGTTCGAGGAGGCGGTGCGGTTGGAAAGTCCGGTCCAGACCTTCTTCCGCACCACGACGCGCGATGTGGAGATCGGCGGGGAAACGATCGGCGAGGGGCGCAAGGTGCTGATGTTCCTCGGCGCCGCGAACCGCGATCCACGGCGGTGGCAGCAACCGGACAAGTACGACATCACGCGGCGCAATGCCGGTCATGTCGGGTTCGGCACCGGCATCCATGGCTGCGTCGGCGGCGTGCTGGCGCGGCTGGAAGGCGAGCTGGTGCTGTCGGCGCTGGCACGCAAGGTGGCCTCGATCGAGATCGCCGGCGAGCCGCGCCGGCGCTACAACAACACGCTGCGCGGCATGGCGAGTCTGCCGGTGACGGTGCGCTAGGATGACCTCCCCACGTCGCGGGCAAGGTTATCGCCCGAACGTCCTGCGGTAGCTCTTGGCCAGCAGCTCATCCAATGGCGTCCCGGGCACGAAATTCGCCATGCCTTCCGGCACCGCCAGACCTGGCAACTGGCGCGCGCACTCCGAGGCTTCCCCGAGCACCTGCGTGATGGGATACACCGCGCTCCACGCCGGCACGGCGGCATAGTCCTCTTCGTCGTCCGAGACGTGGGTGTTGCGAATCTTGCCCGACGCCGTCTCCATCGCCATCCCCATCAGCGTCGTCGCCTTCAGCTCCTGCGCGGTGGGCTGCCGGATCAGCGTGGAGCGGCCGGGATAGACGCGATCGATGAAGTTATCCATCAGCCGCAGCTTCTCCTCCCGATCGGTGACCGCATGCGCATGGCCCCAGGCCATCACCGACCGATAATTCACCGAATGGTGGAAGCCCGACCGGGCCATCACCAGCGCATCGAGATGCGACACGGTCAGGCACACCATTGCGCCGTCCTGCTGCCGGATGGCGCGGCTGGCCGAGGAGCCGTGCCAGTACAGATGATCGCCCTCACGCCAGAACGCGGTCGGCGTGCAGAACGGCCGCCCGTCGATGACATAGGCGATGTGGCAGACCAGCGCGGCATCGAGGATGGCGTAAACCGTCGCCTTGTCATAATGGCCGCGCTCGTGCCGGCGGCGCAGGCGATTGACCTCGGAAACATCGAATGCAACCGGGGCGGCGATGGTCATGTCGGACATGTGGGCAGATGTCTCCAATCATTACAAGGCTGCAGTGGAGCGCAAAATTGGACTGACCGACAGGCCCAATTGTCGGCAGTGATGACGGTCCAATTGGCCGTGATGAACCTGCGCGGAGAGGCAGTCGCTGCAACGTCGCTGCGATCACTCCATCCGCGGCGTGCGGTCGCGCAGGATCGGCGTGTGGGTCTGCGCCTGCCGCTCGGCCTCGGTCATGCCCATCCACACTCCGACGCGCTCCAGCACCAGGCGTGTTGGCAAGGCCAGATCGAGGGCCAGCGCCTCCTGCACGCCATAGAAGCGCAGGTTGTCCAACTCGCCGTCGCCGCCCAGCGTGCCGGACACCGCTTCTTCCGGCACCAGCAGAAAGCGGGCGTTGAAGCGGATTGGACTCGCGGCCGGTGTCACGGCGCGGAACAAGTACTCGAGCGCATCGAGCCGTGGCGGCGTGCCCAGGCTCAGCCCGGTCTCCTCCTGCAGTTCGCGCGCTGCGGCGATGCCGAGCCCGTGCGCCAGATATTCGCTGGCGGCCTTGCGCAGCAGCCGCTCGGTGTGCCGCGACAACGGCGTGGCGCAGGGGCCGGCTAGGTCGGCTCGATCCACGGCCCCGCCGGGATATACCAGCCGGTTCGGCATGAAGCGGTGCTTGGCGCCGCGCATTCCCATCAGCACGCTCGGTTCGCCGCCGCGCCGGCGCAGCACGACCAGGCTTGCGGCGTGCCGCGGTTGGACGACGCCGGGCCGCGACGACTCCGACTGATCGATCAGGTCCGCGTGGTGCGCGTGATCTTCAGGCAAGTTCGAATCCTCGGGTCCGGAGATACGCCGCGAAACCGAAACGCTCCGGCACCGAAAGCTGGCGCGCGACATTCTCGCTCCAGCCTACGCCGTCGCGCGGCGGATAGACGTCGTTGTTCTTCAGGCTGGCGGCGGCGACCGGCTCGCGCGCGCGGCGGCGCTCGTCATAGGAGCGCACTTCCGATTCCATCGCGCTGTCGTCGTAGCGCTCGCGATGCACCACCACCGATGGCGGCAGGCGCATCGACACCGGTCGGCGAAACACCGGCCAGCCGACGGTCAATCCCGCCACCGGATAGACGCCCGACGGCAGGCCCAGCAGCGGCGACACGCGCTCGATATGGCTGCGCACGTAGGAGATCGGGCAGGTGCCCAGGCCCACCGCTTCCGCGGCCGCCATGAACTGGCCCATGGCCAGCGAGCAATCGACCGCGGTGTTGAGGAACGTGTCCAGATTGTTGTTGGCGTGCGGCATGGCGTGCATGTCGCACAGGCGCTGGCCGCGCCGCATGTCGCCGCACCACACCAGGAACACCGGCGCGGTGGCGATCCAATTCATGGTGCCGATCCAGTCGGCGATCTGCTTGATGTGCGCGGCGTTGCGCATCACCACGACCGAGTATTGCTGCAGGTCGGACTTGGCCGGCGCCGACTGCGCCGCGGCCAGCAGCGCATCGAGCAGTGAGTCGGGCACCGGTTCGTCGCGATAGCGCCGGACAACGCGGCGATCCAGCAGCGGCGCGATCGCCTCCGGCACCTCCGCGCCCGGAACATCGATGCCGAAGCGTGCGCGCAAGAGTTCCCTTCCATCCGGCATTCCGAACCCCCAGAGTGTCATTGCGAGGAGCGCAGCGGCGAAGCAGTCTCTCGCCCGACAAGCCGGCGCCGACCCGTCAGGCGGGAGATTGCTTTGTCGCTGCGCTCCTCGCAATGCCGCCGGGGTCCACCCTTGCCGGAACGCCTCCACCGCGCAAGGCTGCCCGCCGATCAAGGGAGGAAAAATCCATGCCGGCATCGTACGAAAAGCATCGCGCGCAGATCAAAGCCATCCTGTTGGCCTGGGGCATGCCGGAGGACAACGCCGGAGCGACCGCAGACATCCTGTCCTGGGCGGATCTGCACGGCGTGGACAGCCACGGCATGTCGATGATCCCCGGCTACGACCGTCACCGCCGCAACGGGCGCGTCAAAATGGACGCTCAGCCGCGCATCACCAGGGAAACACCGGTTTCCGCCCTGGTGGATGGCGACGGCGGACTCGGCCACGTGCCGGCGCGCTTCGCTATGCAAGTGGCGATCGACAAGGCGAAGCAGTCCGGAATGGCGATCACCGCGGTACGAAACTCGGCGCATTTCGGCGCCACCGGCTATTACACGCTGATGGCGGCGAAGGCGGGGCTGATCGGCATGGCCTGCACCGGCGCGTCGAGCGTCCAGGTGGCGCCGACCTTCGGCAAGCAAGCCAAGCTCGGCACCGATCCCTGGTCCTTCGCCGCGCCCACCGCCGACGGCGATCCATTTCTGCTCGATATGGCAACGACCACGGTGGCCGCCGGCCGCATCCGCAATAAGGCGAACGAGGGCCTGCCATGCCCGCCTGGCTGGGTGCTGGACAGCGAGGGACAGCCGAGCACCGACCCGCTGGTGGCGCGCGAGAAGGGCGGGTTCCTGACCTCGTTGGGCGGTTCGCCGGAGAATTCCAGCTACAAGGGTTATGGTCTGGCGGCGATGGTGAACATTCTCGGGTCGTGCCTGTCGGGCGCGACGCTGATCACCGATCCGATGCATACCAAGAAGCCGCAGGGCATGGATATCGGCCATTGCTTCATCGCAATTGATCCGGGCCTGTTCAGGGAGCGTGATGAGTTCACCGCCGACGTCACGCGGTTCTGCAACGATCTGCGTGCGACCAAGCCGATGGATCCGGCGCAGCCGGTGATGGTGGCTGGCGATCCGCAGTGGAAATACGCCGAGAAGCGGATGGCGGAGGGTATCCCGGTCGGGCCCGGGCTGCTGGGTCAGGTGCGACAGATCGCCCAGGCCTGCGCCGCGCCCTGGGTGCTGGACTGAGCAGTAGCAGCGCTCCGTGTCATTGAGAGGACCGTTGCGGCCACTCGAGAGATCATTCTCCCTCTCCCTCAGGCGGGATCCTCCCCGCATCATGATTGCGGCCGAAGCGTTGCGCTGGCAAGCTGGCTGGCGGAACAGGCCGACCTCGCAGGGAGATAGACAGCATGCCACAATTCGCAGTGGCCGTCATCAAGGCCGACCACAACATCATGGCTAACCTCACCATCGACCCGATCGACGCGTTCGGACTCGCGGCGTCCCAGGCCGAAGCGTTGCTCGGCCCGTTTCCGGGCGTTCAGATGATCGTGGCACCGGAATACTTCCTCAACACGCGGCTTGCCGGGAACCCGGCGAAACCCGAAGTCATGAGCCGTAAAGAAAAGCATTCGCAGTACAACACGCTGGAGGCTATCTCGGCGCGGCTCGGGCACACGATCCTTGTCGCGGGGACGATCTTCTACAAGAAGGGCATGTTCCGTAAGAAGGGGCTGAATGTCTGTCCGGTGCTGCAGAATGGCAACATCATCTACAAATACTACAAGGTGTACGATGACGGCGCTCTCGGCACCAATGACCCCGATGCAACATACCTATCCAAGAACACGAGCCCGATCTTCACGACCTCCGGCATCACCTTCGGACTCGAGGTCTGTGGCGACCACATAGATGCCACCGCGCAGGGCCGTAACTGGCAGGGCCAAACCAATTCGGGAGGTGTCGATGTACACGTGATCATTGCCGACGGAGGCGGCGTGGACCTGAATCGCATCCAGGCACGGCACTATTGCATTTTCACCGACCTTGCTGGCGGCACGATCGACGTGCGTCATTCCGCAACCGGTGCTTGGCAGCCGACCTGGCAGGGCGGCATCGCCACCAACAGTTTCACAAAAGTCGAGCCGGCGGCGGCAACAACGTCACAGACGACGGGTGCGAAGATCGTGGTCTACGACCTGCCCCTGTAGCAGCCCGGACGCGGCGGCGTGATGCGTCAGTGCGGATCGAATACCGGCGCCGCCATCGCGGCGGCGTCTGGCATGTCCGGGGTGGCGTATTGCAAAAAAGCTCGCCAGCAACGTTCCGCCCCAATAGACGCCGGTGCCGCGGTCGGCTTCGTTCCAGCGCACCGGTTCGAAATTAGGGCGGGCGAGCTTCGCGGGCCGCCCCCCGCCATAGCCCCCTTGTGCCGACCATCCACGCCTTTGTTCGCACCAGCATCGCAAGGCACGGATGGCCGGCACAAGGCATGTCCCCCGGATCGCCTGACGCGGTGCCTCGCTTAGCGGGCACCGACACGGAGCAGAACCACTCGCACCGTCGCAACCAAGATATGCAGATCGAGCGACAGAGTCTGGTTTTGGAGATAGTGCAGGTCATATGTCAGCTTGATCCGCGCGTCCTCGACCGAAGCGCCGTACGGGTAGCTCACCTGCGCCCATCCAGTGATGCCCGGCAGCACGCGCGTCCGATCTTCATATCCTGGAATGACCCGCGCGAGTTGCGTGGCGAAATGGGGCCGCTCGGGGCGCGGCCCGACCAGGCTCATCTCGCCGCGCAGAACGTTGACCAACTGCGGCAATTCGTCGATCCGAAAAGCGCGTACGAAGGCGCCGACGCGGGTCACGCGCGGGTCGCGTTCCGCCGCCCAGCGGGGGCCGCCCGCTTCAGCGTCGATCCGCATGCTGCGGAACTTCAACAGTGTGAAGACCTCTCCATGCAGCCCGACGCGATGCTGCCGATACAGCAATGGCCCACGCGAATCGAGCTTGATCACGCAGACCAGCAGCAGAAGTAGCGGCAGGGTAAGTGCAAGCAATAGCAGGCTGCCCGCCACATCCCGAGCGCGTCGCGCCGTATCGCGTGACGCGCTCGCCCGGGCCTGGCCGATCTCTCGGGCTGCAAGATCGTGTTTGCTCATCTCAAGGAATCCCCCGTGTGAGATCGATCGGATCACTCGTGCCTGCGGTGAATTACGTCCAAGGCCAAGCAACGCGAGTGTTGCTGGCGGCGGCGAAGAACAGTTGAGTAATGAGCACGTGTTAGAACATTGGGGGACCACTAACTGTTCTCGGTTAACGCTGCCCCGAGTAGGCGGCAGAGAATGGCGGCGGCAGCCTCGGAATCTACTCATGCGCGGTCTGCACGCGGTGCGCGGTGCGCGGTGATCCTGTGGAGAATCCGCAACGCCATGCTTTATCGACGGAATTTTGTCACCGGGCCATCGACCAGCCGATCCGCGAACACCGGTGCGATGATTGACTCCAACTGGACTCCGACGGTCACGAAAGCGTGATCGCGAACACGGTTTGGGCAGGCGCAACCGGACCGCGGGAGTGCAGGATGGGTCCAGCATCTGGACCAGATCGCTTGAAATCCCTTCGGGTCGTCGACGACGATGCACTGATCGCTATGCTGTTTGGCGAAATCCTGACCGGGATGGGCCACGAGGTTTGCGCGACAGCGGCTGACCAATCCGAGACAGTCGCCGCCACCGCTCGCCACAAACCCGACCTGATGATCGTCGATGGAGCCCTACGCGAGGGAAACGGCGCGATGCAGGCAGACTCGCTCCATGCGACGTAACGGGTCAGTGCGGATCGAACAGCGGCGCTGCCACGGCGTCGTCGCCCGGCATGTCCGGAGTGGCGTATTGCAGGAAGCTCGCCGGCAGCGCGCCGCCCCAGTAAACGCCGGTGCCGCGGTCGGCTTCGTTCCAACGCACCGGCTCGAAATCCGGCGCCAGCACCAGAAAGCTGCCGGAGTAGATTTCCACCCGGTTGCCGCCCGGTTCGTAGCTGTACAGATAGAACCCCTGCGAGTTGTTGTGCTTCGCCGGACCAGCCTCGATGAACACGCCGTTCTCGCGCAGGATGTCCGCCGCGCGCAGAACGTCCTCGCGCTCATCGACCCACATGGCGAAGTGATGCAGCCGCGCGTGGCCGGCTTTCACATCGACCACGTAAGCGACCTGGTGATGCAGCGGTGATGGGCTGAGCCACGACCCGATCTCGGTCGCGCCGTCATCGAACACCACCTGTTCATGCAGCCGCAGGCCGAGCAGTTCCTGGGCGAACGCTCGATTGGCGGCGACGTCGTTGCAGAGCAGGGCGAGGTGATCGATGCGGCGCACGCTGACGCCGCGTGCTGGGTAACGCGACGGTAGGTTCTTCAATGTGGAACGCGTGGCTTCGCTGGGCTGGTAGCGTTGCTCTACGAAATACAGCTCCATGCGATGACCTTCCGGGTCGTGGAAGCGGAACGACGGGCCGCGGCCATAGTCGCCATTGCTCCAGCCATCGCCGAAGCCGGCCGCATCCAGTGCCGCGGCCCGGCGCTGCAACGCCTGCGGACTGCTGGCGCGCCAAGCGATGGTGCCGACCCCGGCCGCCGGTGCCGCGGTGAGTTTCAGCGTCGCCGCCGCAGCGTCACCATAGCCGCGCAGCCAGGCGGAGCCCGCCTCCTCGTGCACCACCTCCATGCCGAGCACGTCGCGGAAGAACCAGCGGCTTTGCTCGGGCTTTGGTGTCAGCAATTCAACCGCGCCGAGATGTGCGACATCGTGCAATGGCTCGCGGAATTCGGTCATAGGCGGGATCCTGACGGAAGTTGGTGCAGCATGCGCAAACAGTGACGCGGCATGCGTTGATCCAGATCAACCGTCCGTCCCAACGTGTCATTGCGAGGAGCGCTGCGACGAAGCAATCCCCCGCCTGACAAGCGCCCTCGGCTCGTCAGGCGGGGGATTGCTTCGTCGCAGCGCTCCTCGCAATGACACGGTCGGGGCCTCCACCGCGCTTCACCGCGCTCCGCCGCGTTTGCAACCCCGCGCCTCCGCCCTACACTCTCCCGCAACGACACGGGGGAAAATACGAATGATCGCCTGGTTCGCCGACCTGACGACGCGTGAGCGCCGCACCATGGGCGCCTGCTTCGGCGGCTGGTCGCTCGATGCGCTCGACGTGCAGATCTTCAGCTTCGTCATCCCCAGCTTGCTCGCGCTGTGGAAAATCAGCGCCGGCCAGGCCGGAGAACTCGCCACCATCACCTTGTTGGTCTCCGCGTTCGGCGGCTGGCTCGCCGGCGCGCTGGCGGACCGGTTCGGCCGCGTGCGCGTGTTGCAGGTGACCATCCTGTGGTATGCCTTCTTCACCTTCCTCTGCGGCTTCGCCCAGGACTTCAACCAACTCTTCGTCTTCCGTGCGCTGCAGGGCCTGGGCTTTGGCGGCGAGTGGGCGGCCGGCGCCGTGCTGATGGGCGAAGTGATCCGTGACAAGTACCGCGGCCGCGCGGTCGGCCTGGTGCAGACCGGCTGGTCGATCGGCTGGGGGGCCGCGGCGCTGCTGTACACCATCCTCATCGCCACGCTGCCCGAGGCATATGCCTGGCGCGCGCTGTTCTGGATCGGCATCGCGCCCGCCGGGCTGGTATTCTGGATCCGCCGCTTCGTGCAGGAACCCGAACTGAACCGGAGCAGCGCCGCGCCAACCAGCATCTGGCACATCTTCGCCGCGCTGAAGCCGCCCTATCTGTCCACCACCTGGCGTGTATCCATGATGGTCGCCGGCGCGCAGGGCGGCAGCTACGCGCTGACCATCTGGCTGCCGACCTACCTGAAGACGGTGCGACACATTTCCTCGGTCGGCACCGGCAGCTATCTGATGGTGCTGATCCTCGGCGCGTTCTTCGGTTTCCTCAGCGGCGCCTATCTGGCCGACGGGATCGGCCGCAAGCCCACCTTCCTGTTGTCGGCGATCGGCTCGGTGGTGCTGACACTGGTCTATCTGTTCGCGCCGATCAGCAACGACTGGATCCTGCCGGTTGGCTTTTTGCTCGGCTACATCTCATTGGTCATGTTCTCGCCGATGGGCTCGTTCATGACCGAGCTCTATCCAACCGCCGTGCGCGGCGTCGGCCAAGGCTTTTGCTACAATGCCGGGCGGGGCATTGGCGCGCTGTTCCCGGCGATGGTGGGATTCCTCGCGGCGGGTTTCGGCCTTGGGACGGCCATCGCGGTGTTCAGCATCGTCGCCTACGGCATCATGATCGTCGCGCTGCTGATGCTGCCGGAGACCCGAGGCCGCTCGCTCGCCAGCCTGGAGGGCACCGCGGCCGAATGATCCCGCCCCGGCTTTAACGGTCAGTTCAGTCTTCTGAAAGCAGAGTTCGGGGACTGAACCCTGGGCGTCCCCGCTGCCTCGTCTCATCGGCCTCACGGCCCTCCTGGGCCACCCACGCGCCCACCACCTGCTGGTCGTGTGCTGTTCCGGGAGAAGCTGGAGGAGGCAATGGCGCACCCGCGCCGCGGCGGGTCCCTGGCATTGCTCTGCCTCGACCTGGATCAATTCAAGGCGGTGAACGACACGCTCGGGCATCCGGTCGGTGATGCCCTGCTACAGGCGGTGGCCCGCCGGCTGGCCGAGCGGGTCCGCGAGACCGACACCGTGGCGCGGCTCGGCGGCGACGAATTCGCCGTCGTGCAGGCGCCGATGGACAAGCCGACGGAGGCGGCCGACTTCGCCGAGCGTCTCCTCGCCATGTTCGACGAGCCGTTCGAAGCGAACGGCCACCCGGTCGTCATTGGCACCAGTATCGGCATCGCGTTTGCTCCGCAGGACGGGGTGGATGCGGATGAGTTGCTGAAAAGCGCCGACCTCGCGTTGTATCGCGCCAAGTCCGAACCTCGGCGTCAGGATCGCAATGGACGATTTTGGCACCGGCTACTCCTCGCTGAGCTATCTGCGGCGCTTCCCGTTCGACCGCATCAAGATCGACCAATCCTTCGTCCGCGAAATCGGCAAGCAGCGCGACTGCGGCGCGATCATTCGGGCGATGATCGCGTTGAGCTACGAATTCGGCATGACCACCACCGCCGAGGGGGTGGAAACCCGCGGCCAGCTTTGTGCCCTGGCGCAGGCGGGCTGTTCCGACATCCGGGGCTATCTGTTCAGCCGGCCGGTTCGTTTGCAGGACATTCCCGCCATGCTGCGAACCATGCCGCTGGTCGCGGACCTGCTGCCGCAAGCCGAGCTGGCGGCCTGACAGGGAATCCTCCCCCGTTGGGGCGAGAGGCCGCCGCGCAGCGGCAGGTGAGGGTACCGCGTTCCGTACCCATGCTCTCGCAAGCGTGCAGCCGAGTCGCGTGGATTGCGCTATTGCCACCACTTACCTAGGGTCATGGGGTGCCAACAGCGGAAGGATTGGTCGCGATGGCCTATGCAGACGAAGCCAAGGGGAAAATGGAAGACGCAACGGCGCAGATCGCGCGTCTGCGTGCGCAGGTCGAAGCGCTGATGAAGGAGCGGATCACGCCGGCGGTTGCCGAGGTGGCGGGTCACGCCGAGAATGCCGTGTATGGTGCGGCGGGGGTGGTGCGCGAACAGGCCGACGCGCTCTCCGGCCGCGTGCGCGAGCAGCCGCTGGTGGCGATTCTGATCGCCGCGGCTGTCGGTTACGTGCTCGGCCGGGCGATGCGCTGAGCGATGCGCACCCTCCGCCTGGCGCGGATCGCGGCGGAAGCGGAGGGGATGCGTCTGCGCCTGCAGGCGCGACGGACCGCTCTTCGTATGGCGACCGGCCTGATCGGGCTGATCTTTCTCGGGTGGGCGTTGGCCTTCGCCCACGTTGCCGTCTGGTATTGGCTGCGTGAAGGCACCGACTGGGCGGAACCAGGCACTGCGCTGGCCGTTGCCGGCGGAGACCTGGTCATCGCGGCTTGCCTCGTCCTACTGGCGGCGCGGTCGGTACCCGGACGTGCGGAGAGGGATGCCCTGCAAGTGCGGCAACGCGCGCTGGACGGCGCCAGCAGCGACTTTGCGTTGGCGAAACTGCTGGTGGCGGCACTGCGGTGGGCGCTAGACCTGCTGCGGCGTTGAGTACGACTGCTACAGGTCGGTGTGGTGGGGTTGGTTCTCCGTGCCGGCGAACGCGAGGGTGAGCCGGTGCCCGCCAGCACCCCGTCCACCCAGCCGCCGAGCACGATGCCGCTGCTGGCGGCGATCTCCGCGGCGGTGCCGCGCCAGAAGCCGCGCGCCTTCTCTGGGGCCAGTGGCGGCAGGGCCGGCGCCCAGTTTGGCACCGGCCCGGTGGTGCGGAACCGGGCGACGATCGCCTCGGCTTGAAGCAAGGCTGCCTAGTACCCTGAGTCGCTCATAATGAGGGGTACAGCCGCTTCAGCTTAACGCGGGCATCGGCGGTGGTGAACTG
>Ga0209415_10008937_pt1 | contig 17290 bp, 5 predicted proteins | sample PeaSoiSIISIP2007_FD_187696 | JGI IMG/M metagenome (GOLD analysis project Ga0209415, IMG submission 187696) | Peat soil microbial communities from Weissenstadt, Germany - SII-SIP-2007 (SPAdes) (version 2) | ecosystem: Environmental > Terrestrial > Soil > Wetlands > Peat | place: Germany... | reverse complement strand
TCGCGTCCCGATGGCGGTACCGTCCTCATGCCGAACGATTCGGGAGGGGGCACCGAGGGAGGCGCGACGTTCGTCGGCGATCCGACGACGTGCGCGCAGGCAGCGGCGTCGAGGTCGTACGTCGGCTGCGAATACTGGCCAACGGTCACGGCGAACATCGTGTGGTCGGGCTTCGACTTTACGGCGGTCGTCGCCAACACGCAGTCCGCGCCGGCCAACGTGAACGTGACGGGGCCCGGGATCTCCGGGACGCAGAGCTACACGGTGCCGGCAAACGGGCTCACGAAGATCTACCTCCCGTGGGTCGACGCGCTCAAGGGGCCGGACGTTTCTTCGATCGACACGTCGTTCCCCAACTCGATCACGGTGAAGGGCGGCGCGTTCCACCTCGTGAGCAGCGTCCCCGTGACCGTCTACCAGTTCAACGCGCTCGAGTATCAGGGGCAGGGCGGCCCGGCCGGGAAGGACTGGAGCCAGTGCTTCATCCCGCCGGGCTCCTCCGGCTGCTACTCGTACACGAACGACGCGTCGGTGCTGATCCCGGTCGCCGCGATGACGGGGAACTACCGCGTCATGGGGGAGCACGGGTCGACGCTGCTCATGGACGGAGGGCTCGCGGCGATCACCGCGACGGCGGACGGCACCTCGGTCACCGTCACGCTGTCGGGCACGGCGTCGGTACAGGCCAGCGTCGCCGGCGACATCGTCGCGACGGGCCCCAATGGCAAGCTGAGCTTCGGCCTCAACGCGGGCGACGTCGTCGAGCTGATGGGCGTCGGCGCCGACAGTAACGATCTCTCTGGCTCGCTCGTCTACGCGACGAAGCCCGTCCAGGTGATCACGGGGCGACAGTGCGCGAACCAGCCCGACCCGATGGCCGCGTGCGACCACCTCGAGTCGAGCGTCCTCCCGGCGGAGACGCTCGGCGCCGACTACGTCGTCACCGTGCCGACGAGCCCGCACCAGCAGGTCATCGGCCACACCGTGCGGTTCTTCGGGAACGTCGACAACACGACCCTCACGTATTCGCCGTCGCAGCCCCCTGGCTGCCCGTCGACGATCAACGCCGGGGAGGTCGTCGAGTGCACGGGGACGGCGGGGTGCGCGACGGGGACCGCGAACGACGGGACCGGCAACTCGGTGTCGGTCTCGTGCGTGAAGTCGAGCTTCGAGGTGAAGGGTACACACGAGTTCGGCGTCATGTCGTTCATGCTCGGCGGCTCGGCGGTCGATCCGAGCGCCAACGAAGCGCTCAGCGAGGGGGATCCGTCGATGAGCCCGATGGTCGCGGTCGAGCAGTACCGCGAGACGTACATCTTCCTCGCGCCGACGGACTACGAGGAGAGCTACGCCGACGTCGTCATCCCGACGGGCGCGTCGATCACACTCGACGGGGCTCCGCTGTCCGCGAGCATGACGACGCTCAACGGGAGCTGGTCGATCGCGCGCGTTGCGCTCGCGGCGGGCGCGGACGGGGCTCACGTCATGAAGGGTACGGCGCCGTTCGGCGTGCAGGTCATCGGCTACGGCGCCTACACGAGCTACCAGTATCCCGCCGGGCTCGACCTCAAGCAGATCGCTCCGCCGCCGCCTCCTCCCACGTCGAAGTGATACGTCGTCGAGCGGGCAGGCGCGATTCGCGGTGCCGGTGGCGAGGGTCCAAGCTATCTTCGGGCGATGGTGACGGAGACGGGCGGCTTGCCGGGGGCGCCTGACGCGGAGGGAGGTGGGGGGCCGGATCCGCTCCTCGGGCGTAGCGTCGGGGGCAAGTTCGTCCTCGAGAAGCTCCTCGGCGCGGGCGCGATGGGGGCCGTATACCGCGCGCGGCAGACGGCGCTCGAGAAGATCGTCGCGATCAAGGTGATGCACGGGGAGCTCGCCCGTGACGCGATGTTCGCGGCGCGCTTCCACCGCGAGGCGAAGGCCGCCTCGCGCCTCGACCACCAGAACTCCATTCGCGTCCTCGACTATGGCGAGGACGCCGACGGGCTCCTCTACATCGCGATGGAGTTCCTCGACGGGCGCGATCTGGCGCACCTGATCGTGGAGGACTGGCCGCTCTCGCAGGCGCGTGTGGTCGATCTGCTCTGCCAGGCGCTCGGCGCGATCGCCGTCGCGCACGACATGGGGATCACGCACCGTGATCTCAAGCCCGAGAACATCATGGTGCTGCGACGAACGACGGACGAGGGGCTCGACGTCGACGTCGTGAAGGTGTGCGACTTCGGGATCGCGAAGATCGTCGAGGCGGAGGACGACGTCTCGAAGCCCGGGCAAGGACGCGGCAAGCTCACGACCGCGGGCCTCGTCATCGGGACGCCGGCGTACATGTCCCCGGAGCAGGGGAGGGGGGAGCTCATCGACGGGCGCAGCGACCTCTACTCCGTGGGGGTGATTCTCTTCCAGCTCATCACTGGGCAGCTACCGTTCGATGCGCCGTCGCCGATCGGGCTCGTCGTGAAGCACCAGACCGAGCTGCCGCCGCCCCCGTCGTCCCTCCGCGAGGGCATCGGTGCGGCGCTCGAAGCGGTGTGCCTGAAGGCGCTCGCGAAGGCCCCCGCCGACCGCTACCAGACCGCGCGCGACCTCCGAGCCGCGCTGAAGAACGCGCTCGAGCCCGGAGCCGCGCGAGAGGCTGGAAGCGACGCCTCCGGTCCGCGCCTCGCGGCCCCGAGCACGACGTCGCCGGCGATTACCCCGGCAGGGACGCCTCGTTCGCTTCTGGCGACGCCGGACGTCGTGAACGCGCGGACGGAGCTCCAGATGGCGGTGGCGCCGACCGGATCCTCGGCGGTCGTCGCGACGGAGCCCCTCGCTCCCGCGCGCGACCAGGCGGCGCGGTCGCGCATGGTCTGGCCGGCCGTAGTCTTCGCAGGCGCCGTCGTCGCGCTCGTCGCGCTCTTCGGCTGGCGGGCACAAACGTCGGGGGCGACTTCGTCGGTGACTGCACCTCTGAGCCCGCCCGTCGCGCCGGTCGCGGCCGCCGTGCCGGGCGCGCCGCGGTCCGACGAGCCTTTGCAGACGGCCGCTCCGGCCACGACCACAGAGCCGCCCTCGTCTCGTCTCGCACCAGACCGCGAGCCGGCACGGAAGGTCTCGCCCGCGCCGGCGTCCGCCTCGACGGTGACTCGCGGCGGGGGGCGCGCGACGGGTGCCATCGCGGTCGCGCCGTCGGCGCCCGTCGAGCATTCGCGAGAGGAGCCCGCGAGCGCCGTCGCGGCCGTCGTCCCGGTTCCGCCCGCCGCACCTGCCCCGCTTCCCGTCGAGCCGCCGCCCTCGGCCGCGCCGTCGCCGCCCGCGTTCAACCTCGCGCGAGCGGAGCTTACGCTCGGCACGCCGACGAACCTGCAACAGACGATCGCGAGCAAGGTGAACGCGGCGCTCGGCCACGTGCGGACGGCGATGGCGACGTGCTACACGAGCGCGCTGCCGACACTCACCGGCACGCTGGAAGGGACGGACACGCTGCACATCGAGACGGGCGACGACGGGACCATCGCGACGGCGACGGTGAGCGGCCCCGTCGGCGGGCCGGTAGGGTCGTGCATCCAGCGAGCCGTGCGCGGTCAGCGGATCCCGGACGTGGACACCGGCGCGGCGAGCGCGGACATCCCGCTCGTGCTGAAGGCTCGATGACCTCACGCCTCGGTTCCTTCGTCGCCACCGTCGTGCTCGCCTCCGCGTGCGGTGCGTGGGCTCGCGAGGGGCTCGACGTCGCGACGCTCCCTCCGGAGGTCCAGCCCGACTACGCCCTGTTCGCGCAGCGGTGCTCGAAGTGCCATTCGCTGGCGCGGCCGCTGACGAGCGGGATCGACGAGGATGCCTACTGGGTCGACTACGTGGCGCGGATGCGCCGGCAGCCAGGGAGCGGAATCTCCGAGGGCGACACCGTCGGGATCCTCCGCTTCCTCCATTATTTCTCGCTCGAGGAGAGGCGGAAGAAGCACCCCGCCGAGGCGGCTCCGGGGCACGCGGACGTGCCTGCCTCGGCGCCTCCGCCGGCTGGGTCCGCACCCCCTCCGCCGCCGCCCCCTGCGGTGCCCACTGCGTCCCCGCCGACAGCCCTCGGCCCCGTGCCCGGGCTTCTCGCGGGACGTGGCGCCCGATGATGCGCACCGGCTGGCTCATCGTGGTCGCGCTGGCCGCGGTGCTGCTGGCGTTCGTGTCGCCTGCGCGCGCGATCGAGCACACGTTCGCGGGCTCTGCGCAGGTGGACTACCTCGCCGTCCCCACGCAGCCGAGCGGTGACGCCAACGCAGGGACGGGGAATACGCTCGACGGCTTCACGCTCGAGGCGACGCTGAAGGCCGCCGTCGACATCTCGAGCCACCTCTCGGCGAACGTGAAGGTCTGCTACGGCTGCCACGGCTTCGAGCTCGACATGGCGTACTTCGACCTCCGGGTCGCCGACGAGCTCAATTTCCGGCTCGGGCGGTTCAGCCCGAGCTTCGGCGCGTTCAACCTGCGCCACGACGTCGCGAACCAGAAGCTCTCCGACAAGCCGCTCCCCTACGACATGGGGCGGATGCTGCGAAACGTCGCCTGGGGCTACAGCGTGCTCCCGAGCCCGTTCCCCGACAATGGGGCCGAGATCGACGGGACCCACTGGTTCGGAGAGAAGGCGCAGCTCGACTACGCGGCCTACGCCGTCGCCGGCTTCCGGACGACCGGGGCGGACCCGATCGACCTCAATTTCCCGCTGTCACACACCTACCCGTACGCGCTCTACGTCGACAACAACGCGCGTCCGACCGGCGGCGCCCGACTCGCGCTCACGCTCAAGCCAGGCTCGCTGTCCGACCTCACGCTCGGCGCGAGCGGCATGGCGGGGACGTACGACGATCAAAACCAGCTCTGGTACGTGATCGTCGGAGGGGACGCTTCCCTCCGCGTCAACCGGACGAACCTGCGCCTCGAGTATCTCATGCGACGGACGGACTTCTCCGTGGGCGATCCGGCGCTCCTGAAGTACGCCATCGGGCCCGGGGCGGGGGGGAGTTACTTCGTGAAGCACGGCGCCTACTTCGAGGTCGAGCAGCCCATCGTGCGCGACCTCGACGTCATCGCGCGCGTCGACGGAATCCTCCGCCTCGGCAACGTCGCGGCGGGGAGCTACCTCACGAACCAGTCGTGGATGGCGCGCGAGACCCTGGGTCTCGCGTGGGGCGTCGAGCGGAACCTTCGGCTGAAGGCGTCGGTCGAGTACTACGAGTTCAGCGAAGCGGATCTCTCGGGCAACCAGCGCGACGTGGCGATCCATGTCGGCGTCGCCGGGACGTTTTGATCAGCTGAGGCTCTGGGCGTCCTCGATGGCCTCGCTGCGGCGCGGCCGCAGGTTGATCTTGAGCTGCTGCTTCCTGACGCGAACCGCGTCGGGCGTGACCTCGACGAGCTCGTCGGCGTCGATCCACTCCATGGCCGTCTCGATGCTCAAGATTCGCGGCGGGGCGAGCATCACGTTCTCGTCCTTTCCATGGTTGCGAACGTTCGAGAGCTTCTTCTCGCGGATCGGGTTGACGTCGGTGTCGTTCGGTCGGTTGTGCTCGCCGATGATCATCCCCTCGTAGACGTCCGCGCCCGGGCCGAGGAAGAACGAGCCTCGCGCCTGCAGGTGGTGGAGGGCGTAGGGGGTCGCGACCCCCGCGCGGTCGGAGACGATGGCTCCGGACTGCCGCTTCATCATCGTCCCGCCCCAGGTCTCCCAGCCCTCGAACGTCGCGTTGAGCAGCCCCGTCCCCCGCGTGGACGTGAGAAACTCGCCGCGGAATCCGATGAGCCCGCGGCTCGGCACGCGGTACTCGAGCCGCGCGCGGCCGTAGCCTGGGTTCGACATCTTGGTCATCCGCCCGCGCCGCTCGCCGAGGCGCTCGGTGACCACGCCGATGAACTGCTCCGGCACGTCGACCACCACGTGCTCGAACGGCTCGCACTCGACGCCGTCGACGACGCGCGTCACGACCTCGGGGTTCCCGAGCTGCATCTCGTAGCCCTCGCGCCGCATCGTCTCGACGAGGATCGCGAGCTGGAGCTCGCCGCGTCCGAGGAGCGTGAACGTGTCGGGGGTGTCCGTCTCCTCGAGGCGGATCGCGAGGTTCTTCCGCGTCTCGCGGACGAGGCGCTCGCGAAGCTGCCGGCTCGTGAGAAACTTCGAGGCCTTGCACTTGCCCGCGAAGGGCGACGTGTTCACGCCGATCTTCATCTTGATCGTCGGCTGCTCGACGATGATGCGCTCGAGGGCGCGCCCCTCCCACCCGGGGTTCAGGTCGACGATCGTGTCGCCGACGTAGATGTCTTCGATGCCCGCGATGGAGACGATCTCGCCCGCCGTGGCGGCCTGAGTCGGGAGGCGCTTCAGCCCTTCGACCGTCGAGAGCACCTTGATGGCTCCCTTGATCGCCGCGCCGTCCTTGAGGATGCCGACCGGCTGATTCGCGCGCACCGTCCCCGCGACGACCCGACCGATGGCGAGGCGCCCCGTGTAATCGTCGTGGTCGAGGTTGTTCACGATGATCTGTAGCGGGGCATCGGCGTCGCCGTTGGCGGGGGGGACGTGCTTCACGATCAGGTCGAAGAGCGGTTCGAGAGTGGTGCTCGGGTCCTCGAGCGAGGTCTTCGCGATCCCCTGCTTGCCGATCGCATAGATGACCGGAAAGTCGGTCTGCGACTCGCTGGCCTCGAGGTCGCAGAAGAGATCGAACACCTCGTTCAGGACTTCCGTCGGCCGGGCGTCGGAGCGGTCGATCTTGTTGATGACCACGATGACCGGATAGCCGAGCTCGAGGCACTTCCGGAGGACGAAGCGCGTCTGCGGGAGCGGACCCTCGGCGGCGTCGACGAGCAGGAGCGCGGCGTCGGCCATGAGCAGTGTCCGTTCGACCTCGCCGCCGAAGTCGGCGTGGCCGGGGGTGTCGACGATGTTGATCTTCGTGCCCTTCCACCGGACGCTCGTGTTCTTCGCGAGAATCGTGATCCCGCGCTCGCGCTCGAGATCGTTGGAGTCCATCACGCGGTCGGCGACGACTTCGTTCTCGCGAAACGTCCCGGCCTGGCGGAGCATGTGGTCCACCAGGGTGGTCTTCCCGTGGTCGACGTGCGCCACGATGGCGATGTTGCGGAGCGTCTCAGAGGGCATTCGAAGGTACCGGCAGAGGGGGGCGCGACCTCTTAGCGGTTAACTCGCGCCCAAGCAAGCCGTCGGCCGCGCGACTACTTCAGATCGAGCCGCGATCTCGCCTCGGCGTAGCTGTCGCCGATGCTGAAGATGAGGAGATCCTTCGCCTCGTGCGTTCGCCCGATCCATGCGGCGCGCGCCGCCTCGTCCGTCGGGGCGCCGTCCTTGCTCCCGACCGTCCAGGCGAGCGCGTCCAGCGCCGCGTTCGGGTCGCCCACGCCGAGGAGCGCCGCGCGGTTGGCCCACGCGAGCGCAAGACCGCCGAGCGTCGATGCGCGCGTGCCGAGCTGCGAGGCGACCTCCAAGCCGAGGTTGGTGAGCTCCTCGCTCACGGGCGGAGGCGGGCTTTGTGCGAGCTTGCGCGCGGCGACCGCGAGGGCCGACGGGTTGACCCCCTGAGGGGTCCACGACGGAACCACCACCTGCATCCAGGCCGGCACGAGGACGGCAAGATCGGTCGAGGATGTCCGCACGAGCGCCGACGCCTTTGCGGCGATGAGCTTCATCGCGCGCATCACGAGGAACGCGACCGCGCGGTCGTTCCCCGCCGTGAGAAGCGACTCGCCGATGACGAGCGCCGGGGGGGTGGACGCCGCGGGCAGGCACGTACGCCCGATCGTCTTCGACACGTAGATCTTGGGCGGATCGAGGCGGAGGAGCGACGCGAACGAGCCGGCGAGCTCCTGGACGAGGCGCGCATCGGCGCCCGCAGGCTGGGCGGCCATGCCGCGCAGGTCGATGGGTGCGGCGGCGTCGAGCATGCCGCCGGCGCGCGCGAGCAGCATGCGGAGCCCGGGCGTGAGCACGTCCGGCGCGAGGAGATCGTCGAGACGCGGGTCGAGCGCGCGTCCGAGGCCGCCGCTAACGTCCGCGGGCTTCCCCTCGATCGCGAGGAGGCTCGCGCCCACGATCCGCGCCGCGTCGTCCTTGCCGCGAAGCTCGAAGATTGCGCACATGATGTCGAACAGCGCGGGGGCGAAGCGTCCGGCCGCGAAGGCCCTGCGCGCGTCGGCGGCCGCGCGATCGAGGAGGATGTTCATCGCCGGGGTCTGCTTGTGGCGGAGATAGAACTCCGCGAGCGCCCTGAGGAGCACGACGTCGGTCGGCGACTCGCGCCGCGCCGCGTCCAGCACCTGCTCCGCCCTGCGCTCGTCGTGCCCCGGGTCCTCGTAGAGCGCTGCGAGCTCGAGCGTCCGCGCGCGCTTCTCCGTCGCATCCCTCGAGAGCTGGATGAGCTCCTGCTGCGCCTCGACCGCGCGCGAGAGATCCTGTTGGCGCCGGTAGATGTCGACGAGCCGTTCGAGCGTCCGCGGGTCGCCGGGTGCGCGTTTCAGCACCTCTTTGAACGCGAGCTCGGCCCGGGCGAGGTGGACGGCCTTCTCGGAGTAGAGCTCGCCGAGGCGCTGGTAGACCTGTCGTTGCTCCTCGGGCGCGGAGAGCAGTCGTGCGAGGCGTACCCACGCTTCTTCGGCGGCAGCCCAGTCCTCCTCGACCGCCGAGAGCTCTGCGAACGTCGCGAGCGCCGTCGTGTGGTCGGGACGCTCCTGGAGCGCGGCTCCGACGGCGAGGCGCGCGGCGGCGCGGTCTCCGGCCGAGAGCAACGCGCGTCCACGTTCCACCTCGAGGGTCACGCGCTCGTCCGGGCTCGTGGCGAGGGCGATGCGGCGATCGAGGAGCCCTGCCAGATCCGAGAACGCCGAACGGCTGGCGTAGAGGGCCGAGAGACGAGCGAAGATGTCCTCGTAGGAGAGGTCGATCGACGCCGCCTGCTCGAGGGCCTGTACTGCCTCGTCAGGATGCTCGCCGTCCGCCTGCCAAAGGCGGGCCGCATCATACCAGGCCGCGAGCTGGTGTCCGGGGACGAGGCTCAGGCGCGCAACCGACTCGTGGGACTCCGCCGCGCCGGCAGGGTCGCCGGAGGAGTCTCGAACCTCTGCAAGCATGCGGAACGCGACGAGATCGCCAGGGTCCTCGGCGACGCCTTGCTCGAGACTCGTCTCGGCCATCACGAGGTCCCCATCCCGGAACGCGGCCTCCGCGACGCGCAGGTGCAGGGCCGCCATCTCGACTGGGCGACTGGCGCGCTCGAGGAGCTGCTCGGAGACGGTGATGAGGAGCGCGTCGTCCTTCCGCGCGCGCGCGTGGGCGTGGAGGAGGCGGAGCGAGCTCAGGGAGGGGACAGGGTCGCTCGCGGCGAGCTTCGCGACGTCATACGTCGCGTCCCAATCGCCCTCGGCGCCGCGGCCGCGCAGGCGCGCGGCGAGATCCGCGTGGGCGACGCGCTCGCCACCGTCTCCGGGCGGGAGCGCGTTGGCGATGGCGGCCGCGATCGGCTCGAGCTCGTCGTCTCTCCCCTCGCGGACGAGCGCCTGCTCGACGTGGCGGAGGCTCGGGAGGTGAGTGCTCGTCCCCTCGAGGATGGCCTTGTGCCAGAGGAGCGCGCTGCCCGGGTCGCGCCTGCCGAAGCCGTCGATGTCCGCGAGCCGTTCGTACGCCTCGCGCTGAATCACCGGGTCCGTGGTGCTCTTCGCCTCGCCGAGCAGCAGATCCACCAGCGCGGCAGCCTCGCCGGTCGCGAGCTCCGCGCGGTCCCTCGCCAGGCGCAGGAGCGGGAGGTCGGCGCCCGCAGCCTCCGTGGCGCGGAGCACACCCGCCGGGTCGCCCGCGCGCTCGTAGGCGTGCGCGACATCGAGGTAGACGAGCGCGCGAGAGCGTCCGGACGCCGAGGCCGCTTGGGATTCCCAGTACGTCGCGTGATCCTCCGCGGGGCCGTCGAGCGTCCGCTCGTAGTACTCGCGGAGGGCCAGGTCGCCCGGGAACTGCCGGTGAGCCGACGCGACGCGCGCGGCGGCGGCCCTAGGATCTCGGTCACCGAGCAGCCTCGCCTCGCGGACGGATCCGATCGCGAGCTCGGTTGGGTCGGTCTCGACGGCGCGCCGCTCCTCGATCCAGCGGAGAGCATCATCGGTGTTCGCCGTCCGCACGGCGATTCGCTCGGCGAGGAACGAGGCGACCGGAATGGCGGGCGCCGCGCGATGGGCCCTCGAGAGGAGCTCCGCGCGCGTGGCGTCATCGACGGAGTCCTCGCGGATGACGGCCTCGAGGCGCGCGAGCGCTCCGTCCGCCGTGGCGCCGAGCTCGTCTGCGAGGTCGTTGAGCTCCCCTGGGAGATCCGTCGCCGCGTTGAGCGCGGCGATCGAGCGAAGCGCGACCTCACTTGCGGGATCGAGGCGTCGCGCTTCGCGGTACGCGGCGAGCGCGCGCGCGGGGTCACCCGCCCGTTCGGCAACAAGGGCGGAGGCGAGCGCGGCGTCGGTCACGCGCGCGTGCGACTCACGGGAGGTCCACGCCTGGAGACGATCGCTCAGCCGGGCGTACGCGCCCTCGCGGAGCGAGAGCTCGAGGTCGAGCGCAGAGGCCTCGGTCGGGGACGCGTCGCGGAGGTCGACGAGCGCGGCCTCGAGGTCCGCAGGCGGAGCATTTCCGGCGAGGAGGCGCGCCATGCGCACGGCAGCCCGCGATCGCGGCGATCCGACGACACGTGCCGCACGCGCACGCAGCGCCTCCGTCGCGGCCTCGGCTCCGGCGGGCGAGCTTCCGGTATCGAGCACGGGGACGGCCGCGCGGAGCGCCCCCATCTCCACGGGGAGCTCCGCGTCGCCCTTGCGAGCTTCGACGTCGATCTCGAGCAATGCGGAGAGCGCGAGCTCGTCGGCCGGCGAGAAGCCCCCGCTCGCGATCGCGGCGCTGGCGGCGCGCCCGTCGTCTGCCTCGATCGCGCGCGCCGCGACGACGCGACTCGCGCGGTGGTCCCCCCCCTCCGCCAGCTGACGCAGCCAGAGGAGCGCGTCGGCGCGACCCTCCTCCTTCGTAGCGGCGAGTGCCGCCGCGAGCCACGAGGCGCCCGCTGCGAGCTCGGGGATGGATTGGAGGGATGCGACGCGGCTCGCCGCTGCGCGCGTGTCTCCCGCCTCGAGGGCCAGGCGGGCAGAGTGGAACGCATCGTTGATCACGTCGGCCGACGACTGCCCGCCGGCCGCGCCGCTGGTGACGCCCCGGAGTCGGAGCGCGGACGCGAGCCCGGCTGCCACGGGCCTTGCCTCTTCACGCGCCGCGAAGGCGGCGAGCGCCTCGACGTCGTTGTCCGCGAGGCCGAGCGCGACCTCGCCGACCACGCCGCGAATCTCGCCGCTGTCGGCCACGCGAGACACTTTGAGCCGTGCCCCTTCCGCGTCCCCGCCGAGACGGAGGACGTCGGCCGTGAGGAGAGCGGCGTGGTTCTTCGCGGCAGGGAAGGACGAGCACGCTTCCTCCGCCATGAGTGCGTTCGCTTCGGCCGTAGAGTCCATCGAAAGGGCCGCGAGCGAGCGTGCCTGGCGATGCGCGAGGGCGAGATCGGGCGCCAGCTCGCGCGCGCGCGTGGCAAGCCCGAGCGCGCGGTCGGCGTCACCCATGAGCGCGCGAATCTCGCTGAGCGCAAGCAAGACGCGGGCGCGCACGGGCTCCTGCGCCGCGCCCGCCTCCGCTTCCAACCACGCGGCTTGCTCCTCGAGCATCGCCGAGACCTCCGCCGGCAGCGTGGGGACGCGGGGCGCGTGACTCGTGCGCGGCGCGGGGACGCGAGGGGGCGGCGCGGGAGGGATCGCGATCGCCTTCCGGGTCACGGGGTCGGGGAGGGGCGGCGGCGTACTCGTCCGTGTGCGCGGCGCGGCTCGGTGCGTCTCTTCGAGGTCGACGTCCGGGTCGACGTCGAGAGTCTCGGTCGAGATCTCGGCGGCCTCGATCGTGACCGCCGGTGCGGCCGAGGGGCGCCGCGATGCGCCTGCCGAGGCGAGCGTCCGGTCGTCCGTCGGAGCCTTCGCCGCGTGATCGGCAGCGTGCGGCGCGACGCGCGGCTCCTCCGGCGGCGCGGGGGGCACCGATGGCGCGGCGGCGTCAGGTGGCGGCGGTGTGATGGAGCTGAAGGCTTTCTGCTCCCACTCATCGAGCGCGCTGGCCCAGTCCGTGTCTTCGTCGAGCGCCGGCTTCTTGGGTTCGGTCATGACGTCCCCTCGAGCCCGAGCTTTTTCCGCACATCCAGGTAGGTCGGCGAGAGCACGAAGCGCAAGAGCTCCTCGGACCTTCGATCGCCGTGGACGATGTCCGCGAGTTTCTCGGGGGACTGCCCGATGATGTCGCCCAGGACCACGCCGACGTCGCCCGTAGCGATCGCCGCGATGCGGTCGAGCGTCGCCAGCGCGCGCTGCGACCACAGGCGCGCGTCGGCGTTGGTCTGGACGATGCGCTGGCAGATCTCCGGGAGGAGCTTCTTCGTCTTGCGCGCGATCGCCTTCGATACCTGCCGGTCGATCTCCGCCTGAACGGCGAATCCCGGCGCTTGGATGGGGATCTCGGCGAGCTTGCAGGCCGCCACCACGATCGCGCTGACGGTCGTCTCGTCGCGGAGTCGCAGGATCGTCGTCCCGCGCGTCATCGCGAAGACCTCGCGCCCGATGCGGGCACGCGTCGAGAGCGGGAACGGGGCTCTGACCTCCGCGCCGACGACGAGGACGTGCGGCTCGCCGGGGATGCCCTGCACGCCGAGCGGGTCGGAGCCGCCGATGTACAGCTCGAACTCGGGGATGCCCAGCGATCCCGCCCACGCGACGATCCGCTCACGGACCGTCGAGCCGGCGCGCGGGTCGACGCGATCCTTCCGACCGAGCCCCATGACGGCGAGCGTGGGCCCTAGGGCCTCGGCGAGCGTGGGCCCGAGGAGCGCGAAAAGCTCCGCGACGGGGCCTTCGTCCCCGGCCGCGACGATCGCGCGGACGAGCGCGTCGTCGAGGGCGATCTTCGGGAATTTGGGCTTGCTCTCCGCCAGACGCGCGAGCGCGGCCTTGCCCGCCTCGTCCAGCGCGCCGAGGACGGCGGACGCCGCGAGAGCGGACTGCTCCAGCCCGGGGTCGCCGAGCTCGTGGGCCACCCGCGCGAGGCGCCTGACGGCTGCGCCGCGGGGGGGCTCCTTCGCGACCTCGGCGACGATTCCATCGCGGCCGGCGGAAAGGAGGCGCTGCCGCTGGTCCTTGGGGAGGCTCGACTCGAGCAGCAGATCGATGGCGTCCCCGTTGCCGGGGGCTTCCTCGAGGAGCTTGACCATCGCCTTCGTCGCGCCGTCGCGGTCCGCGAGCCGGTCCCGCCGGATGGCCATCGCGAGTTGCGCTGCCTCGATGCGACCGGCGGGCGTTGGACGCTCGAGCATGAGCTCTTCAAGGATGGACGCGGCTTCCTGCCACGCGCCCGTCTTCGCGGCGACGCGCGCGATGCGCTCGCGCACGGCGAGGTTCGTGAGGTTTGCCTTGTGCAGGACGACGAGGATCTCGAGCGCGAGGTCAGTTCGATCGAGCTTGTTCTCGAAGATGTCCACGGCGGCGATCCCGGCGGTCGCGCGGTTCTTCGGCGGAGCGTCCTCGATCTTTGCGAGCCGCCCGAGGGCCTCTGCGGCCTCCGCGAACTGGCCGCGTCGAATGAAGATCTCTCCCGAGAGCGCGAGCGCGCCGACGTGGTCGGGCTCGACCATGGTGACGTTCTCGAGCGCGACGAGCGCGCCGTCGATGTCCCCCTTCTCGCGGAGCGCGCGGGAGCGTTCCCAGTAGAGTTTCACGATCTCGGTGGGATCGTCGGAGTGGTCGAGCCGTGTCCCGATGAGCGCGAGCAGCTTCTCCCCGTCCTTGCGCTCGCGGACGCGCCGGAAAAGTCGGTCGAATGCGACCGTGCGCGTGGGGTCGCGTTGGAACGCGGCCTCGAGCGCGTTCTCGGCCTCGTCGCCGTGCCCGAGGTCGAGGAGCAGGAGGCCGGCGTCCTCCCAGAACTTCGCTCCGCGCGCAGCGTCGGCGCAACGTTCACCGAGCGCGGCGCTCGCTTCGGCCTGTGCTGCCTTGTCGCCGAGCGCGCGCGCTGCGGCGTTCGCCCCTGCCCATGCCGCGAGGTTGTCAGGACGCTGTCGCGCCACTTGTCGGAACGCCAAGAGCGCCTCGGCGGCGTTGCCGTCCGCGAGGAGCGACCAGCCGCTCAAGGCGATTGCGTCTCCGTTCGCGCCGAGCGCCGCGTCCGCGCTCGCCAGAGCGCTTGCTCTTCGCGCGAGATCGACTCCGGCCGGCGAGAGCGGCGGGGAGAGCTCGAGGTTCACGAGGCGGACGGCGTCCGACGTGCCCTCCACCCACTCGAGCGACCGATCCGGGTGGGCTCGCGCGTCGAGGAGCGCCGCGCTCGCCAGGATCGACTCGCGGTTACCCCCTTCGAAGAGCGACGCGAGCGCGCGCCGTGCCGCGCTCTCCTCCTCGGTCCCGAGCGCCGCGGCGACCCATTCGAGAGCGGCGGCCATCCCTCCGCCGGCCTCGAGCCACCCGCACGCCGCGGTCCGCACACCCGCCATGTCGCCCGCGATGCGCGCGGCGCGGAGCGTCTCTGCGGAGGCTGCGGTCGCCGTCAGGTCGCCCAAGCCGCCCAGTCGCTGCAGGGACGCGAGCGCGTCGCTCGCGGAGAACGCGCGCTCGGGCGCAATCACGCGCGCGAGGTCGCCCGCCACGCGGAGTGAGCCGTCGAGCGCGTCATCGAGCCCGGCCAGGGCCTCGAGCGCGGACGCTCCGTCGCCCGATGCGAGCTCGGTCGCGAAGCGCTCGAGCGCCAGCGGCAGCGCGTCTTCGCCTGCGTCGGCCGCGCGCTCGATCGCCGTGCGTCGTCCCTCGAGGGTGTCGAGACCGACCCCCCGCGAGGCCCAGCGAATCAGCGGCTTGGCCGCCTCCGGGGCGACGCGGGCGGCGAGCTCGAACGCCTCGATCGCGCCCTTTCGGTCCGCCCCGCGCCAGCGGTCTAGCCCCGCTTCGAGGTACAGCGCGGCGGCGAGGTCGGCGTCGTCCGTCGCCGCCGCCGCGCGGGTGGTCGTCTCTGCCGCTGCGATTCGCGCCCCGGCGCCGCGCTCGAGCTCCGCGAGGTAGACCGCGACGATCACCCGATCCGGAGCGGCCTCGAGGAGCGCACGCAGGCGCCGCTTCGTTCCCTCGCGATCGCCTTCGTGGTGCGCGCGGAGCGCGGCGAGCAGCGCGATGGCGGAGCCCTGCTCGCTGTCCGGCTCGAGCGCGCCCAGCGCATCGAGCGCCTCGCTCTGCGATTCGCCGCGGCCGGGCAGGAACGCCTGGAGCACCGCGGAGAGCCACGCGCCGCCGGGGGCCTCCGCGAGGGCCTGGAGCGCGACCTCGGCGTCCGACGTCGCGCCGCGCGCGAAGCTCGCGCGGATCACCTCGAACCACAGGTCCGCCTGCTCGCGCTCGTCGGCCCCGTTCGCGAGCAGCGCGCGGGTCATCTCCTCGCGCAGCTTCGAGTCCCCGCGTACGGCCGCGACGAGGCGTCCGATGCGCGCGGTGACGCCGGGCGCGGAAGCCTCCGGTGGGACGCCGGCGTTCGGCGCTACCGCCGCGGCCTTCGCCAGGAGCTCTCGCGCCCGCGGCACATCGCCGGCCTCGGCGCCCGCGAGGACGGCGGCGACGAGGAGCCTGTGAGCGCGGGCCGCAGGCGTCGAGAGGACGGCGCTGTAGTCCTCGAGCGCGTTCGACAGGCGGGCGCCGTCGGCGGTCGCTTCGAGGAGGTCGAGGTCGAGCGCGCGCGTGACGATCCCATTCGGATCGCGCGCGAGCGCCTCGGTGAGCACGCGATCGGCGGTTGCGGTGTCTCCATGCAGAAGCGCATGCGTCGCGACCCGGAACGCGAAGGACGAGGTCATGCGCGGGTCGAGCTCGCCTTCGAGGCGGCGCGCCGCGAGGCGCGCGGCGAGCTCACCGTCTCCGAGCCGTTCGGCGACCCGCATGCGCGTCTCGGCGATCGCGCTCCACGTGAACGGATCGGCGTCGGGCTCCCCGACCGCGGCGAGCGCGCCGTCGAGCATCGTCGCGGCGCGTTCGAGCCCGCTCCGTCCGTCGCCCGAGGCGAGCGTCTCGGCCGCGCGCAGCCACGCGTCGATCATCTGGGCCTGGTTCCGTGCCGAGCGGGGCACCCCCAGCTTGTCGCCGTGCGCTCCGTCGGCGAGCGCTTCCTTGATGACGTTCCCCTGCGACTCGAGCACCGACGCGAACACGTGGCGGCGCTCGGCCGCCTCGGGCGAGCCGGGCTCGCCCGGCTGACGGAGGATCAGGCGCTCGGCCGCCACGGTGGCCAGGTACGTGGCCCCACCGCCGAGGAGCTCGGCTTCGCGGAAGAGGGCGAGCGCCGCGCCGACCTCGCCCCCGTCAGCCGCGAGCTGGGCGAGGTCGAGCTGGAGCAGGGCGCGCCACGTCGGGTCGGAGGTGTGGCCGACGCGCTTCGCGAGCGCCTCGCGGCGAAGGCTCTCGTCGCCGAGCTTGCCGGCAAGGATCTCGAGGGTCATCCACGCGAGCGCCGACTCGGGGCTGCCGCTGGCGGCCTTCGTCGCGAGCAGCGCGATGTCGCGCGCCGTCTCGACATCGTTCAGCACGTCCGCCGCGTACGCCGCCTTCATGAGGAGGGCCCGCGCCGCCTCATCGGGTCTCTTCGACGACTTCACGAAGGCGTCGATGACCTTCCCGAGGTTCTTGAACGAGCGTCGCCGCTCGAGCACGCGGACGAGCCCCTCCAGCGGCTCGCGGAACGTGGGGTCGGCGTTGAACGCGGCGAGGTAGTCGCGGGCCGCGCCCCGCTCGTCCGCGTTGCGCTCCTCGATTTCGCCGATCTCGCCCATGAGGCGCGCCTGCCGTGGCTTCGCCGTCGTCGCGGCGAGCTCGGCGCGGAGCCATCCGATCGCGCTGTTCGCTTCCGGCGGAAGCGCGCTCGGGGGCGGCGGGAAGCGCGAGAGCCCCGGAATGTCCTGTGCGTTGCGGTCGTGCATCTCGTGGTGGACCGGATGCTGGACCGGCACGCGCGGCGGGGGGGGAACGGCGGCGACGGGCTCGCCCTCCGGCCCCTCCCCAGGCACCGGCGTGGCGGGCGAGGCGTCGATCTCCTCTTCGCTCCCGCGCGGCACCGGCGTGGGCCGGCGCTGTTCCGCATCCTCGGCGGCCTCGCCTGGGACAGGCGTGGCGCGCGCGCCCGTGGGAGTCATCGGGCCGTTGTCGTCGTCGAGGGGGGGCTGGG
>Ga0209415_10008936_pt1 | contig 17291 bp, 9 predicted proteins | sample PeaSoiSIISIP2007_FD_187696 | JGI IMG/M metagenome (GOLD analysis project Ga0209415, IMG submission 187696) | Peat soil microbial communities from Weissenstadt, Germany - SII-SIP-2007 (SPAdes) (version 2) | ecosystem: Environmental > Terrestrial > Soil > Wetlands > Peat | place: Germany... | reverse complement strand
TTTTTCTCTTCGAAGTAATACGACAGCATCTCGTCCAAAGTGACGGATGCTCCACGTTCCCCGGATAGGTCTCGCTTCAATAAAAGGCGTTCCCCTGGGACGAAGCCCTTTTCGGGATGGTCGTAGCCTTCAACCTCCTTTCGTGCTTGCTCCAAGGTGAGGTCGCCATATCTACCCAAGGTTTTCTTCGCCGTCCGGTAGCCGCGTGGCTTGCTGGAGTCCTTTACGTCGGTCTTGACAAAAAAGCTTTTAGAGGCCATTCCGACCCTAAGCCCAAGCCCAGGCGTCCGCGTGTCGAAGTAGTCGATTTGTCCGCTCTGCGTGAAAGGGACCTTGTCGATGCTCCGCTTGTCAAACTTCATGGTGGGCACATTGGCCTCCGTCAAATATCGTACCTACGAGTGTGATTAGATAGGATAGGTACGAAATATGTACGATAAGAATTAAAAAACCCACTAAGTCTGTAGCAAAGATTAGCGGGTAAGTCAAGGGCTATATGCCTGTAAAATATAGTGGTTATCAATATTTAGAAAACGGTAGAAATGTTTTAGATCTTCACCGTCTTGTAGAGGAAGTTCTTGAACCGGAAGAACCTCTTGCGCTCTTCCTCGTCGTCCTGGGGATCGCCGGTGATCGCCTTCAGGTAACGGGCGATCTCGGGCATGCTCTTTCCCGACGCGGCACGGCTTTTTTCTATCACCAGCCGCACCACGTCCCGGGAAATCTGGCTCTGCGAGTACGGCTCGTAGACGGCCTCCCAGAAGTCGTCACCGCTGCCGATCCGGGTCATGATCCCGCCGGCCACTTCTTCGGTCAGACGCTCGGAGGCGGGGGGGGCGTTCTCGCGCATGCCGTCCCTGATCGCCCGCCGGATGTCCTCGCCGGTAATAAGCTTGCCGCCGCGGAAAAAGAGCGCCCGCAAAAGGATGCTCCTCAGCTCGCGGATGTTCCCCTTGTAACTGTGGTTGACGAGCGCCTCCTTGGCGTCTTTCGAGAGCTGCGGCGCGTCGTCGCGCTCCTCCTCCCGGCTGCGGTAGGTGCGGTAGAGCTTGCCCAGGAAGTGGGTGGCGAGATCGGGGATGTCCTCGCGCCGCTCGTTTAGGGACGGCACCACGACGGCTAATTCGGTCAGACGGTGGTAGAGGTCTTCGCGGAAGTGGCCGAGGCTGATCTCCTTCTGCAGGTCCTTGTTGGTGGCGGCGACCAAAAGCACGCGGCTTATGCGCTCGCGGTTTTCGCCCAGGCGCATGAAGCCGCCGTTGTCCAGAAAGCGCAGCAATTGCACCTGCGTCTTCGGGTCGGCGTCGCCGATCTCGTCCAAAAAGACGATCCCCCCGCGCGCCTCCTCGATGATCCCCTTGCGGTCGCTGTAGGCGCCGGTAAAGGCCCCCTTGATGTGGCCGAAGAGCTCGGAGTAGGTGAGCTCGCCGCTATAGGCCGCGATGTTGGTCTTTTTCACCGGCAGCTCGCCGCCGGGATTGATCTCCTTGCGGTAGAGCTCGTTCAACTTGTTGTAGAGGTTGTTGAAGAAGAACTCCTTGCCGGCGCCGGTCGGCCCCTGCACCAGGATGGAGGGAAGCCCTATGGTCGCCTCCTGCAGGACGTTAGAGCTCCAAAGCGCGATGCGGTTTGAGAGCGGGCGCGCCACCGTGTTGATGAAGGCGACGATCTCCTGGGCCTTGCGGCTGTTGCCGATGATGTTCCCCAGGCGGTAGGAGGAGACCTTCGGGTCCTTGTAGGCGACGTCGCTTTGCAGCCGGTTCACCTCGTATTGCAGCCGCTCGATGCGCTGCAGGTCGGAGATGTGCCGGGAGGTGAGCCGGTCGACGATCTGCAGGATGCGCTTGTGCTCCTCGGTGAAATACCCGTCCTGCAGCGAGTTCAGGCAGATGACCGCGATCACCACGTCGTCGCTTATCACCGGCACGGCCATCTCGCTTTTGATCAGTTCGCTCATCAGGCGATGGAAACCTGAGTGCTGGCTCAGGTCGGAGACCTGGCTGATGATCATCGGCTCCTTGGTCCAGGCGACGTAACCCGTGAGGCTCCGCTCTTCCATGGGGAGGTCGGCGCCGCCCACCTTGAAGGGGGGGATCTTCTTCTTGATCCACTCCTTGTTCTTGGCGCCGACGATGTTTCCTTCCTCGTCCTCGACCACGAGCCACTTTTCCCCCTCCCGCTCCTCGACGATGGCGATGCTGCCGGTGTCGGCGCCGATCAGCTCGGTAGCCTTGGAGAGGACCTTGGTCAGAAACGGATGCAGCCCCTCGTTTCGCTCCTGCAAAAGGTCGGAGATCTCGGAAAGGACCTTGATCTCCAGGTGCTCGCCGCCGACCTCGTTGATGACCCGCTCGACCATCTCGGCGTGGGTCTGCAAAAGCCCCTGCTCGAACTCGGTGAAGCTGGTCCGTTCGCGGGTGAAGTAGTTGATCAGGCAGATGATGCGGCGGGTCTCGGGCACGAAGCGCGGCACCAGGTACAGGGAGCGTAGCGACATCTCCTCGGTGAGCGCCCGCCGCTGGATCGTGTGGTCGGTCAAGTCCTCGACGAAAAACGGCTTCAAAAGCCTCTCGTCGATGATGACCCCGGCCTCGTTCACGAACTGGGAGACGAGCGAGCTGCCGTGTTTGAGGTCGATGGAGCCGACCGACTCGTAGTTGGCCTTAAGCTCCGGGTCGTCCGCGTGGCTTGCCAGCACCTCCATGCCGCCGCGGGCCGGCACCAGTACCGAGGCGAGCGTCAGCCCGTCGATCAGGCCGACCGCCGAGCGGACCATGAGCCCGGCCGCCTCGCGCTTTTTGTAGAGTTCGACCCGGCGGGCGAGCAGCAGCTGCTGGTGGTACTTGCGCGCCTGGTCGATTCCCTCCGCCGCCCGACCCAGGAAACGGGCCAGGGTGGCGAGTTTGTCGGGAGAGAGCGGGGAGTCGATGCAGGCGACGCCGATCGATTTTCCCTGGTTGGCGATCGGGATGAGCGTCATCGCCTCGATCCGGAAACGGCGGCAGAACTCGCGGTCGAGCGGCAGCCCGGTGTCGGCGGGATTTTCCACCTCGGCCTGCTCCTGCGTCACGAAGGTGCGGGAGACGGCCGCCTCGGCGGAGATGATCGGGAAGGTCTCCCCCTTAAGGTCGTCTGCGTAGCGGCCGCAGGCGTAGGCGCAGGAGAGCGCGCCGCGGGTGAGATCCTCCAGGTAGACGCGGACCCGTTCCTGGCCGGAGACGAGCCGTGCCCCTTCGCCGACCAGGTGCAGCATCTCGTCCAGGTTTTCCTTGCCGAAGGAGGCGAGCTTGTCGCCGAGTCTCGTCAAACGTTCTTGTATGGCAGGCATGCGGTCCTCTGAGTAGAAAAGATACACACCAGGGTACTTTAGGTGAAATGGGAAAGGGAGTCAAGGGGGGAGGTCATTGGGCTAGCTGAGCCCCTTCCTTATCTGGTAGAGTTCCTCGATGTCCAGCCCGTTCAGTTCGAAGTATTCCCGTTCCAGTTCCTCGACGTAGAAACGGTCGAGTCCCGAGTTCTCCAGGAAGTCCTCGCGCAGCGAACCGTCTTTGCGCGACACTACCTGCGGAAGCAGGTCATGGATGTAGACCGCCTCCGTCTTGATGACGAGCATCGCTTCCTGGAATAGCCGGGGGGGAATGGACCCCTCGATCAGCTGCTTTTGCTGCAACTCCACGGTAAGTTCCTTGCGCAAGGCATCCTGGTCGGCAAGGGTCGCGTAGTGAGAGTAGAAGTTCCGTATCCGGTCCTTGATCCGGGCAACCAGGATGAGATGCAGCCTTTCGTCGGCGTCGATCTCAAGCAGCTGATCGAGCAGCGCCGCCGCGGTGAGCCGGTTCTCCTCGATCTCTTGCAGCCCCGCCGCGAGAGAGGCGACCTTCCTGCGGCCGTAGTTTCCCAGGTACTTGTCCTTGAGCAGGTCCTCCAGAAACAGCCGGGCGAACAGTCCCGGGGAGAGCTGGTCGAAGGCCCGCTTGTTGCCGAGCAGGCTGCGGATCATCTCCTCCGAGATGCGGACGTTCTCCATGAAGGCAAGCGGGTTGATGGCGGAGGAGGTGGCGTCGTAGCGGTCGAAGTAGGTGACGATGTAGGAATACCCCTCCAGGATGGAGAGGGCGGCGCCGTCCCGTATCTTCTCGTCGCAGAGCCGGCTCGTGTCGAGCAGCATCTCCTCGAAGGCGCGGTCGCGGTTTCTGACCGCCTGCTGCTTGGCGAAAAGGAGTTTCAGCATGTCCTCGCCGTCGATCAGGTTTTCGATACGCCGCGCGGCCAGGAACACTCCCTCGAGGATCTCCCTGGTCTCGCCGAGATAGCCGGGCTCCTCCGTATCCGCCGGCCGCCGGTCCTTTTTCAGCATCTCGTCCAGCGTGTAGAAGAGGGCCTGCGGGATCTTGTTGCGGACCGACAGCGTCTTCAGCCGGGTGAGCCGGGCGTTTTCCAGCCGGTCGATCTTCCCCTTGCGGTGGCAGGCGGTCAGGATGTACCTGTACTCGTCGACGATCGGCCGGTTGTCCCGGTGCTTGTACATGACGTCGATGCGGATGCGCTCCTGCTGGTAGCGGTCGATGCCGTAGCGCTCGGCGAGTGCGCTTAGCCTTTGGAAGTCGGGTTCGCTGATCTTCTTGCTGCGGAAATAAAGGGTGCGGAACAGGTCGTGGTAGGCGCGGTGCCAGGTGTCGACCAGCTTGAAGAGGAGCAGGTAGCTCCCGGGTTCCAACAGGGCTAAGAGTTCCTCGACGATGGCGTTGTCGTCTTCGGCGCCGACCGCGGGGGAGCGCTTCAGCGCCTTGCCCAGCATGCGCACCACGCGCTGCTGCTGTTCGCGCAGGGGGACGCCGAATTCGGGTCCGCTCAGCGCGAAGAAGTAGTTGCAGACCGCGTTGCCGTCGAAGAAGAGCTTTTCATACGCCTGGCTCCCCTCGGTATGCTCGCTGAAGGCGAGGGCAGAGCGTGCCTGGTCGTAACGGGTGCCGTAAAGGACGAGCCGGTTGCGGACCTCCTCCTTGGCGAGGTCGGCCACCGGCTGGTCGACGCCGAACATGTACTCGCAAAAGGAACCGCCGTTGCCGCGGTGGCTTATGCCGTCGGGGCCGATGACGAATTCGTTGCCGGGGGAGAAAAAGCGGATCGAGCGGGGATCAGTACCTTCGTCGGTGAAGAAGTTGCGGTGATAGTCGTCCGACCCGGCCGCGGTCGCATAGAACTCGATGCGGTCGCTTACGAAGCCGTGCAGCCTGAGATCGCTGAACGGCCTCATGTAAGTTCGATGGTCAGGCCGTCGTAGGCGAATTCCGTCCCCTCCGGCAGCCTTTTTTCGTCGCAGTGATGCACTTCGTGGGTCAGGTGGGTGAGCAGGGCGCGGCGCGGCTGCAACTGCTGCACCACCTTGAGCGCCCCCTCGATGTTGAAGTGGTTGGGGTGCGGCGAATAGCGCAGCCCGTCGATGATCAGTAGTTCCAGCCCTTGAAGCCGCGTGAGCGAATCCGGCGGAATGCTGCTGCAGTCGGTCAGGTAGGCCGCATCGTTGAAACGGTAGCCCGTGGATTCGAAGGGGCCGTGCAGCAGGGGAATCGGGCGGATGCGGCAGCCGAAGAGCTCGAAGGGGCCGTCCACCGGGACCGCTTCCATGAGCGGCGAGTATCCCTCGGTCTGGAAGTCCTTGAAGATGTAGGAAAACCCGGCGATCACCTGCCGGATGGTTTCAGGGCTTCCGTAGCAGGGGATGACCCGGCGGTGGATGAAGTGGAAACCGCGCAGGTCGTCGATGCCGTTTATGTGGTCGGCATGGGTGTGGGTGAAAAAGACGGCGTCGATCTGGGGGACCTGTTCGCGCAGGGCCTGGCGGCGCAGATCCGTGGAGGTGTCCACCAGGATGCGCATCCCCTCGCTTTCGACCAGGATGGAGGCACGTGTTCTCTTGTCGCGCGGGTCGGTGGAACTGCAAACGGGGCAGTGGCAGCCGACCATGGGGACGCCGGTCGACGTGCCCGAACCTAGGATGGTTATCTTCATGTATACCCTCTGGAATGCCCGTAACCTAGCATGATTTCACCGGGGGAGGCAAGGCTTTATCCCTTGCCTGGCGCGGGGTTTGCGGCTAATATCTGAGCGTCGGCAGTACGGCGATCGCTTCCAATTTTGAGGCCATATGCGCATCGGTATTATTGCACCCAGTTATTATCCCGTCGAGGGCGGCAACGCGGTGACCGTGCGGCGGATCGAGCGCTATCTGCGTACGCTGAGTTGCGAGGTGCAGGTTTTTTCCGTCGATCAGCTCCCTCCGGAGGAGATCCGGGAAGGGCTGAAGCGCTTTCGCCCCCAGTTGCTGCACGCCTTTCACGGTTACCACTGCGGCAGGATGGCGTGCGCGCTGGCGGAGGATTTGCAGCTTCCGTACCTGGTGACGCTCACCGGCACCGACGTCTACCTGGCGCTCTCCGACCAGCGGAGCCACGCGGTGCACCGTGCGCTGCGCGGTGCGGCACGCGTGGTCGCTTTCGACCAGTGTGTGAAGCGGCGTCTGGCGGGGCATCTCCCCTCCCTGGAGGAGCGGACCGTGGTAATCCCGCAGGGGGTGGAACTGCCGGCCGAAGCGGAAACTGCGCCGGCTGTCGCCGATACCGTCACCTTCCTGCTCCCCGCCGGCATCCGCCCGGTGAAGGACGTGCTCTTTCCGTTGCATCCTTTTCGCGAACTGCACGCGGCCCACCCGCAGGCCAGGCTTTTTTTGGTCGGACCGGTGCTGGATGCGGCGTATGCGGCCGAGGTGATGGAGGCCCTGGACGGGCATCCCTGCGCCAAGTATCTCGGAGCGGTGGAGCATCACGCCATGGATGCACTCTACCGGTCGGCGGATGTGGTGTTGAACACCTCGCTGATGGAGGGGGGGATGGCCAACAGCGTCCTCGAGGCGCTCGCCCACGCCAAGCCGCTTTTGGCGGCCGACATCGAGGGGAACCGCTCCCTCGTCAAGGAAGGGGTGACCGGGCTACTGTACCGTGACGTCGAGCAGTTCAAGTCCCAGGCGAAGCGCCTGGTGAGCGACGCCTCGCTGCGCTTAAGACTCGGGAAGAATGGACGCGTCCTGGTGCAGGAAAAATACCCCCCCGAAAAGGAAGCCGAAGCCTACCTTGAGCTGTACCTTTCAATCCTTTCCTGACGATTCAGGTTTGCCTTATTTGTCTTTATCCGTCCGATCCGTTAAATCCGTGTGCGGCGGTTTTGTTTAGATTTAAATAAGATTGACCCTTGCCAATCAAGGCGCAGGCCGTAGAATTGCCTATCGGAGATTTTCCCGCACGGCCGGAAGGCCGACAACCAACGAAGCGAGGAGGAAGACAATGGGCAAGGTGAAAGTGCTGCTGTGCGTGGTGCTGGCCGTGATGTTTGCGGCCACGACGGTGTTTGCCGCGGAGATGACCTTCAAGGCGAAGCTGACACCGAAAGAGGAAACGAAGAAACCGAAGAGCAAGGCTGCTGGCAAGGCGGAGTTCAAGTTGAACAAGGAAGAGACGCAGCTCACCTTCAAGCTGCACGTGAAGAACATCGTCGATGCCAACGCGGCCCACATCCACCTGGGCGCCAAGGGCTCCGACGGTCCGCCGGTGGTGACGCTGTTCTCAGGCGAGAAGAAAGGGAAGTTCTCCGGCACCCTCGCCGAGGGGACCATCACCGATCAGGACCTGATGGGCGATTTCAAGGGCAAGCCCTTCAGCGAGCTGGTGAAGCTGTTGCGTTCCGGCGGCGCCTACGTGAACGTCCACACCGACGCCAACCCCGACGGCGAGATCAGGGGCCAGATCAAGTAATTCGTTTTCTTTAAAGTCGAAAAAAACCGCCGCACACGGATCGGACGGATTGGACGGATAACAGCAGGTCAGGCAAAAACCCAACGAGACTTTTACGGTTTGCCTTATTTGTTTTTATCCGTGGTTTCAATCCGTTAAATCCGTGTGCGGCGGTTTTAGTTTAATCTTGCTCCTCGTCCCACACCGAATCCGTCAGTTCCAGCAGCTCCTCGGCTTCCTGCTCGGGCAACTGTTCGATCACCTGCATCTTCTTCTGAATCCGGCGGGTGCGCCCGGCGGCGGTGTCGATGCTGGAAGATGCTTCGTCCAGCTTCTTCCGGGTCTTGTCCAAAAGCGCCCCGAAGGTCATGAACTCGGTCTTGATGGCGCCGAGCAGGCGCCAGACGTCGCTTGAGCGCTTCTCGATGGTGAGTGTCCGGAACCCTAAGCTGAGCGATGAGAGGAGGGCGGCGATGGTGGTCGGTCCGGCGACGATCACCTTGCAGTCGCGCAGTATGCTGTCGAAAAGTCCTGGCCGGCTTAAGACCGCGGCGTAGCACGCCTCGTTGGCGAGGAACATGACGCCGAAGTCGGTGGTGTCCGGGGGCGAGAGGTACTTGTCGCAGATGAGCCGCGCCATGCCGAGCACGGTCTTATCCAACTGTTTCGTCGCCTCCGCTACCGCAGGGAGATTCCCCTGTTCCTGCGCCTCCACCAGCCGCAGGTAGTCCTCCTGCGGGAACTTCGCGTCGATCGGGAGCCAAAGCGGCTTGTCGTCCTTGCCCGGAAGCTTGACGGCGAACTCGACCCGTGCGTCGCTCCCCGGCTTGGTGGCGACGTTGACGCCGTACTGGTCCGGGGTCAGGATCTGCTCCAGGAGGTTATGCAACTGCACCTCGCCCAGCGTGCCGCGGGTCTTTATGTTGGAGAGCACCTTTTTCAGGTCGCCCACCCCCGCCGCCAGCGACTGCATCTCGCCTAGCCCCTTGTGGACCTGTTCCAACTGGCCGCTTACCTGCTTGAACGATTCCCCCAGCCGCTTTTCCAGCGTCTCGTGCAGCTTCTCGTCCACCGTCGCCCGCATACGTTCGAGCTTCTCGGCGTTGTCCTCCTGGATCCACTTGAGCCTGACCTCGACCGTCTCGCGCAGCTTGTCCAGACGCTGCTCGTTGCCGGCGCCGAATTCGCGCAGACTGCCGGCCAACTCCTCCCGGTTGCGCCCGAGTTCCGCCTGGAAACCGCGCTCCAGGCGCTCAAGCCCCTTCTCCAGCTGATCGAAACGGTGCTGTGAGGAGGAGCGGCTAGTGAGCTTGAACAGGCAGAAAAGGGCCACGGCGAGCGTGGCTGCCGAAAAGAGCAGGGCGAGGATCTGCAGGATGTCGGGGCTCATGGGCGCTCGGGAAGTGCGCCGAGAAACTCAAGCAGTGCCGCGTTGAAAGCCTCCGGTTGTTCCAGGTTGGCCATGTGGCCGGCCCGGGCGATGACTTGACTGCGGCAGTCCGGCAAACCGGCGGTCAAAACCTCCACCGCGTCGGGTGCGGCGGCGCGGTCCTCGGCGCCGGCGATCACGAGCGAGGGCTGTTTGAAGCCGGGGAGAAGCGGGGTGTAATCCTTGCGATCCCGCATGGAAAGAAGAGCGCCGGAGAGCCCCTTCGGATCGGTGGCGCGCATCCAGGCGGTGGCGCGGGCGATCAGTTCCGGTTTTACCTGCGCCGTCTCCGACCCGAAGAGGAGTTCCGCGAAGATCTTGACGATCGGGTTCGCGCCCCACCGTTCCGCTTCGGCGGCCAGGGCGGTGCGGCGTTCGCGGCCGACCTCGTCGTCCGCCGTACTTCTCGTGGTGATGAAGCAGGCGGCGCGGACCCGCTCCGGGTGGCGCTCCAGCAGGTTCATCAGGATATAGCCACCCATCGACATCCCCCCCACGACCGCGCGCTCGATATTAAGCGCGTCGAGCAGCGCGACCATGTCGTCGGCGAAGCGGTCGATGCTATAGTTGCCGTCGGGCGCGTCGCTCTCGCCGAAGCCGCGCAGGTCCGGGGCGATAACGCGGTAACCCGCGCCGGAAAGCGGCTGCAACTGGGGCAGCCACATCCGGCGGTTGAGCGGGAAGCCGTGGATGAGCAGCAGAGCCGGCCCCTGACCGCAGTCGTCGTAGGCTATGTTTATGTCCTCGATGGATATTTTCATAGGTTCCTCTCTAACAAAATCCTTTTAGAACCATGCACACGGATTTAACGGATTGGACGGATCAAAGCAGATCGAACAAAAAAAACAGGTTTAACGCCTTTGCCTTATTTGCCTTTATCCGTCAAATCCGTCCAATCCGTGTGCCGGGTTTTGATTTTTAAAATAAGCTCAACTGCTCGCTGTTTGTTTTTGCGCCCTTGCCCGTCCTGCCCGTCGTCTTCGCCGCCGGTTTCCGCGTTACCTCTTCTCCCCACAGCCGCTCCCGCAGTCCCGACCTTCTCTCAATCCTGCGCTGCACGGCGGTCAGGAACAGCTCTTCGGCGCCCATGATCTCCACGGCCTTTTTGGCGCGGGTGATGGCCGTGTAGATAAGCTCGCGGGTCAGAAGCGGCGCGTCGCGGTCCGGGAGCACGAGCAGCACCCGGTCGAACTCCGAGCCCTGGCTTTTGTGCACCGTCATGGCAAAAGCGCTCTCGTGCGCGGGAAGCCTGAGCGGCAGCACCTTGCGCGTGGTCCCCTGGCCGGTGGGAAAGAAGGCCCTCAACTGCCCGTCGTGCTCCGTGTCCGCCAGGATGAGGCCGATGTCGCCGTTGAAGAGCCCGAGGTTGTAGTCGTTCTCGGTGATCATGATCGGCTGACCCGCGTACCAGCGCCCCTCCGGCCGGATCAGCCCGGCCTTCGCCAGACACTCAGCTACCAGCACGTTCAGCGCCTCCACCCCGTAGGGGCCGCTGCGCAGGGCGCAGAGGATGCGATAGCCCCCGAAGGCGGCCAGCGCCTCGGCCGGCGAATCTGCCCGCAAATAGGAACCGAAGCCGGAGACGATGCGCTCATGCAATGCGTCGCCGAGGGCATCCGGCTGGGGTATCGGGGCGAGGGTGCAGTCGGGGTAGCGCGGGTCCCGGCAGATTTCCAGGGCGCGGCGTCCGCTGCCGGAGTTGACCTCCGCACCGGCGGTGCCGATGCCGCTGCCGGCGGCGAAACGGTAGCTCCTCTGCAAGAGCACCACGGCGTCCGCCAGTTTGCACTGGCCGCCAGGCCTAACCTCCAGCCGGTCGCCGCAGACGCTCGCTACCAGGGAGGCGAACTCCGCGGAGAAACCGTAGGCCGAGCCGGTGTTGCAGATGTCGCCTAACACGGCACCCGCTTCCACCGAGGCAAGCTGGTCGCGGTCGCCCAAGAGGATGAGCCGTGTATCGTGGCGTAGCGCCGAGAACAGCTTGGCCATGAGCGGCAGCGACACCATCGACGCCTCGTCCACGATCACCACGTCGTAGGGAAGGGGATTGTGCCGGTTGTGGCGGAAGGAACTCGATCCCTTCACGTACCCCAAAAGCCGGTGCAGCGTCGACACCTCGTCCGGAATGAGCGCCTTCACCTCGTCGTCGCAGGCGACTCCCCCCAGAAGCGATTCCTTCAAGCGGGCCGCGGCCTTGCCGGTGGGGGCGGCCAGCGCGATGCGGCACCCCTCCGCCCCGAGCTGCTCCAGAAGAAGCGCCAGCACCTTCACCACGGTGGAGGTCTTGCCGGTGCCGGGGCCGCCGGAAATGACGCAGAAATGCCTGCTCACCGCGGCGATGGCGGCGACCCGCTGCCAGTCGGTCTCGGCACCGCCCGCCGGGAAGAGCCGCGCGACCCCCCGCTGCAAAAGCTCCCGGTCGAAGCGCGCCTGAGCGCCGCGGGCCAGGATCGACTGCGCCAGTTCCTCCTGGTAGCGCCAGTAGCGGTGCAGATAGAGCCGGTTGGCGCCGTCCAGGACGAGCGGCGTGAACTTTCCGGGCGCCCCGACCACCGGGAAGGATTCGAGCTGCTTCGCCCAGGCGGCCGCCGATTTTATGCCGCAGTCGGCCGCGTCCCCTGCCTTGAGCGCGTGGTCCAGGTCGAGGCAGACGTCCCCCGCGGTCACGCCGCGGCTCAAAAGCGCGGCGGCGCGTTCCAGTTGCCGGTCGGTACTCCCCGCCTGCCGGCAGATGAAGGCGGCAAACTCGCGGTCGATCTCCCTCAGGTCGAGCGTCTCCAGACTCATGACGCCTCCTTCTGGAGGCTGCCGGTCAGCGCGGCGGAGAGTTCGGCGATCAGCGCCTTGGGCGGCCGGTCGGCGAAGATGCCGTGCCCCGTGCCGTCCACCCCGCGCAGGAATATATAGAATATGCCGCCGTAGTGCCGGTCGTAGTCGTAGTCCGCGATCCTGAGGCGCAGGTAGTGGTCGAGGGCCACCGTGTAGAGGAGGTATTGCAGCGGGTAGAGGTGGCGCTCCATCTCCCGCCGCATGCCGGCCTGGTCGTAATCGGTCACGCGGTTGCCGAGATGGTTCGATTTCCAGTCGAGGATGTAGTAGCGGCCGTCATGCTCCACCACCAGGTCCACGAAACCGCGCAGCATCCCCTTGACCGGCGAGAACGACAGGCGGCTGAAGAGCGAAGCGAGATCGACCGGCAGGAGGCTCCCGGAGAGTGCGGCGACCGCGTGTCTGAGCCGCTCGGAAGTGACTGCGGCGAGCGGAAAAAAGAACTCCAGTTCGCTCAGCCGCCGGTCGTTGCCGATCATATCCAGGGAGAAGCCGGACTCCCCCAAAGGAGCCTTAAGCACGCTTTCCACCATGCCGGCGACCGTTTCGCGCCAATGGGAGGGATAGCCGTGCCGGGTCAAAAGCTCCTCGGTCAAGGCGCTCAGGGCCTCCGGCGGGGCGGTGAAGTCCGCTTTTTCGAAGATCTCGTGCAGGAAGATACCGGCCTTGGCTCCCTTGTCGAAGGCGAAGATGCCGGTCGGTTCGCCCTGTTCCCCGGTGGTGGCGGCCTGCGGCTGATCGGCCCCGGCTTCGTCGCGGTCCGGGAGTTCGGCCGCGTGATGAACCCGGGTGGAAAGCGAGGTGAAGCTCGCCACCCGCCAGTCGCTCTCCACGTTTCCTGAGAACTCCCGGCAGCCGTAATCGGCCGTGTCGGTTACCGGCGGCCGGAACTCTTCCCGGTCCGCAGCCGGCATGGTAAGTACTTCGATCCCTCCTCCGGAGGATTCGGCGAGCCGTTCGAGGTCGGCGAGCAGCTCGTTGTCCTTCAGCGTCACCTGGCCCCGCGACGACTCGGCCCCCGGATGCAGCAGGTAGTGGAGGGCGCCGTCGCCTGCGTCCTTGAAGGCGCCCCAGATGAGATACGTGCGGTGCTTGCCGCGGGTGAGCGCCACGTAGAGAAGCCGCAGGCTCTCCGCCAGCGCCTCGCGCCGGGCAAGCCCCTGGTTCGCGTTAAGTTCCGGAGAGCCGATGTCGAGCACCACCCGGCCGTTCGCGTCGTGGAAGAGTGCCGTCTCGTCCCGCCCGCCGAACTCGGCCCAGCAGAAGGGAAGAAACACGATCGGATATTCGAGCCCCTTGCTCTTGTGGATGGTGACGAGCTGCACCGCGGCCTCGTCGGTTTCCAGCCGGATCTCGTGCTCCTCGCGTTTGGGCTCCTCCGCGATGCGGCAGCCGAGCCAGGCGATCACCCCTTCCATGCCGAGGTGCCCTTCGGTCTGCGCCTGGTGGATGGTCTCCACCGCGTGCAGAAGGTTGGTGAGCCGCCGCTCGCCGAGCGGCCGCGCGAGGAGCCGTTCGCGGACCTGCCGCTGCGCCAGGAACTGCAGCGTCATGGTCATGCAGCCCCCCGCGTTCCACAGGTCGTGGTAGCCGCGGAACTCCTCCAGCACCTCTTCCCACTTGTTTTCGTCCTTGGCGAGTGTCGCCAGTTCGTCGCCTAAGACGCCGACCATGTCGGTCGCCAGGGCGCCGCGCAAAAGCGCCTCGTGACCCGGCTGCGCTACCGCCGCCAGGAAGCGGAGCAGTTCCGCCGCCTCGTCGGACTCGAACAGGTTACCGGCGGAGCAGAGGACGCTGGGGATCCCCCGGCGGGTGAGCGCGCGCTGCATGAGCTTCGCCTGGCGGTTGGCCCGCACCAAGACGGCGACGTCCCCCGGCTGGATGCCGCGTTCGCCGATGGTGAGCTTGCCCGCCGCGCCGTCCCGCAGAAGCCGGGCGATCTCGGAGGCCACCGTTTCCGGCAGCATTTCCCAGGCGTCCCCCTTGTTGATCGGCCTCCCCGCGTCCTTGCGCGGCGTGAACCAGAGCTTGAGCGGCGCCCCGACGTTCTCGCCGGAAAGGAGTGCCCGTTCCTTGTCGGCCGCCCGCACCGGGTTGAAGGGGATGCCGCGGAAGAGGAAAGGGGAGCGGTGCGAGCCGAAGAGGGCGTTGACCGCGCCGATCAGGTTCGGCTCCGAGCGCCAGTTCTCCAAAAGCGTGTGGCGCCTCTCCGTGGCCCGGGCCGCGGAGAGGTAGGCGAAGATGTCGGCGCCGCGGAAGCTGTAGATCGCCTGTTTCGGGTCTCCGATCAGGAAAAAGGGTGCGGGGCTTTCGACCGGGTAGATGGCGTCGAAGATGGCGAACTGGGTGGGGTCGGTGTCCTGGAATTCGTCGATCAGCGCGGACTTGTAGCGTTCCCGGATCAGGCCCGGCAGGGCCGCTCCCGGCCGGGTGACCGCGGCGTAGAGATCGGTTAAGAGGTCGTCGAAGGAGCGGACGTTGCTTAACCGCTTGCGTTTGGGGAGTTCTTCCGCCAGGTAATCGAAGAAGCTGCGTTTGAGCTGTAAAAGCCATTCCTCGATGGTGACCGCAGTTAAGGGCGCTGCCGGGATGACGGCGGCGAAGGGGTCGCCCCCGATCCGTTTCGCCATGCTGAAGAGCGAGGCGGGCGAGATACCGGCGTCGTTGGCGGCGGCGATCCGGTCGCGCCCGGTACGGTAGCAGTTGATGCGCCAGTGGTCGCGGGCGATCTCCCGCAGGAGCGCCCCCTGGTCGGTGACCAGTTCCGTGTCGCAGAGCGAGCCGCTTTCGAAGGGATTTTCCTGCAAGGTTCGCTGGCAGAAGCCGTGGATGGTGAAGATGGCCGCCTCGTCGAACGAACTGAGCGCCACCGTCAAGAGCCTGGAGGCCGCCGCGCGGTCGTCGACCTTCGCCAAGAGCCCCGCGAGCAGCGGGTCGTTACTTTCCCCGAGAGCGAACGCCTCCTCCGCCTCCTTGAGCCGTTTCCTGATCCTCTCTTTCAGTTCCTTGGTGGCCGCCTCCGTGAAGGTCACCACCAGGATCTCCCCCACCGCCAGACGCAGCTCCAGCACGAGTCGCAGATAGACCCCGGCGATGGTGAACGTCTTGCCGGTGCCGGCGCTCGCCTCGATCAGATTGCGGCCGACCAGCGGCGTATCGAGCAGGTTGAAAGGGTTCATGGGCTTCAGGGTACAGTCAAAGGGAATGTGCGGCGGCAGGGTGCGGACCGGTCGTCAAAACCGCGGTCAGTATAGAGGATTGGGCAGTAAAATCAAGGTAATCTCCATCCCCGGCACGAAGTAGTCCCCCCACCCCTGGAGGACATAGGGGCAAACTCAATCCCCCCTCCCCTGGAGAGAGGGGGCGAGGGGGTGGGGGGCGCCAACCGTCGGGCAGAATGAGGTTCTTGCCCCCGCACCAAGAAAAATTCCTGTCCCGTCAACTTGACAACGGTCCACCGCGCGGCTATGTCTTTAAGCGTCTTAGAATTTTCAAACCTTAACGCCGTGTTCCGTTCACCGGAAGCCACACCTTGCCAGCCATCTTCGCCAACGCCAACGAATGTCCGAGCAACCCGCCCGTCGTTTTTCCTGATTGGCGCTAATCTTCCGTGTAAGCCGCATAGCTCGGAGGTCCGGCATGACCGATGAAGCACGCAGGCCTGCAAGAACCGAGCAGAACGACCCGAACGGGCCGATTCTCAAGTTTCGCAAGACCGGCCTCATGTGCGGGGAGGAGCATCTGGTAAGCATCGGGCAACCCTGTGTCATCGTCGATTCCCACATGCACATCCAGAGCGGGCGCTGCGCGCCGTTGCAATACGTGCGCAGCCTGTTCAAGCTGACCTCCTTCATGTCCCGCAAATGGATAGAGAACTTCGGAGGCCTGGGCGGACGTCTCCTCGAGTTTCTCTTTGAACCCTACGAATCCCCTCATAGAGCGATCGAGCGGGCCTTCAGCGATGCTCCGAAAAACCCGGACGAGGGTGTATTCAAGGCATCTCCCCTCAGGAGACTGACGGAGCAGTCGAAGAAGAGCACATTTGAAATCGGCACTGATTTCATGGCGCAACGGAAGACGGTCTACGAGAAGTACTTCCTGGAAACGCCCTTTTACCGGGATGTTCCCCATCTGGTCATGCTGAGCGTGGTCATGACCATGGACATGGAATATGCCCACATCGACGGTTACTTCGGCATACCGCTGTATAACGCCTTGTACGCGTCGAAGGAGCTTCTCGATTTGAATAAGCCCTGTGCCTACTGGACCCCGTGCCACGGGCAGTTGATGGAAAAAAGGTACGAACATGGGAAGACGGTGGTGCAATTTCATGAAGGTGGCCGAGGGACCTACAGCAGCCTCGGTGATGACCAGAACCGAAAATGGTCTCTGCCGGAAACAAGAGGGGAGTATCAAAATTACGAGAAGAGTGCGAAGCAGTATGGCCTTACGGGCAAATACCACGACAAGAAAAGTGGCAGAGACCGGGAGGTGAAGTTGGACGCCATCCCTGTTCTTATGCCAGACGCTGAGACGGAACTGTATGAGAACTGGCGCAAACAGCTACAGCACACCGAACAAGCGGTGCTGTCGAACCCCCTGCAGTTACTTCCCATGTTCCACTATGATCCCCGCCGCTGGCAGTTGCGCGGCAACGACGAGCCGATGTCGAAAGTCGGTCCCAACGGAATCTATCTCGGTTTCAAGATGTACACCGCGCAAGGCTATCGGCCGTGGGATCCGTGGCTTCCCGTACTGGAAGACTTCTACGCGAGGTGCTGCAAAGAGCGCATTCCGATCATGAACCACTGCACCCCAGAAGGCGCCGCGACTTTCGAAAGAGAGCAGTACAGGGACTTCCAGCACCCCGCGCGAAGCGCCGAGGATGATCTGCAGAAGCAAGGCAGGAGCGAACTCGATTATTTCAACGAGCACTACGTTTCGCCGTCGGCTTGGGAAAAGGTGCTGGAGCGGACAGTCTACCTGAAAGATGAGGACAGCCAGGCATGCGAGGAAGTTCACCTTAGCGACCTGCACATCTGTCTCGCCCACTTCGGCGGGCCGACCGAACTGGGCCTGGAATGGAGCCGGCAGATAATCGACATGATCGAGAGCAAGAAGTATCCCAATCTTTACACGGACATCTCCTCGTCATTTGCCGACAGCGGTTTTCGCGACTACTTCAGGGAAGTGGTCCAAAAGCACCCGACTGTCAAAGATAGAATACTCTTCGGCACCGATTGGTT
>Ga0209415_10008935_pt1 | contig 17291 bp, 21 predicted proteins | sample PeaSoiSIISIP2007_FD_187696 | JGI IMG/M metagenome (GOLD analysis project Ga0209415, IMG submission 187696) | Peat soil microbial communities from Weissenstadt, Germany - SII-SIP-2007 (SPAdes) (version 2) | ecosystem: Environmental > Terrestrial > Soil > Wetlands > Peat | place: Germany... | reverse complement strand
TACATCATCACCACCAGGCGGATCACCTCGGGCGATGAGTTGAAATAGCGGAACGGGTTGGCCGGCTTGGTCATCCAACGGCGGCTAACCGGCGCCGGTTAGCGGGGGGTGAATTTGCTCTGACAATGTCCGATGACGCGCTACGACATCGCTGACTATATCGGCGCTTCGTCGGAGGTTGTGATCCGGGGCCTCGGCCGTCTCGAGGCGATGGATCTCATCCGTCGACTGTCGCCACGAACTCTCGAAGTGAAGACCACCGAGCTCAAGGCGTTCGTCAATCTTCCGGACCACTGAAGGCTTTTCAACGGGCCGCGGGCCCCTATCGCTCGGCGCGCCCGAGTCATAGGCGTTCGGAAAAATTGATCTGACAAAAAACTTGCGATGCGATGGGCTAACTCCGAAGGATCTGGACGATCAATCGGGCGGTGACGGAGGTTGCGACGGCCTGACTTCTATGGCTTGCGCCACTTGTCGGGCCGACCCTGGTCCGTCGTGCGAACGCGTTCGACCAGAATGGTCGCTACGCCGCAGCGGTTAGCGCCTCGGCTTCGAGGCGCTCGCTTTCGGCCCAGAGCCGTGACACCGCGGCATCGTCCTCGGCGGTCGGGCTCGGCGTGTCAGGCTTGCACCGGTAGAAATAAAGTCCGGTCACCGACGCAACATTTGGCGAGGAGGCCAGGTACACGATCGTCTCGGCGCCTTTCTGCGGGCTGATGGCGCCCAGCCTTGCGACCGGCATGAGCGCCTGCACCAGGCCGCCCGAACCGCCGCCGAAGCGGGTGGCGACGAACCCAGGATGCAGGCAGTTGGCCGTGACGCCGCTTCCTTCGAGGCGACGGGCGAGTTCGCGAGTGAAAAGGATGTTGCAGAGCTTTGATCGTCCGTAGACCTGGAAGCCGGAATAGGCGCGTTCGGACTGCAGATCATCGAAATCGAGCGTCGCACCGCGGTGCGCGCCGGACGCCGTATTGACGATCCGCGCCGGGGCCGACTCCGTCAGCGTGCGTATCAATCCTTCGGTCAGGACGAAGTAGGCCATGTGATTGACGGCGAATGTCATCTCCAGGCCGTCTGGCGAAAGCCGCCGTCGGTTGAAGAGCGCGCCAGCGTTGTTTGATCAGGACATCGATGCGTGGCTCGGCCGCAGCGATCTCCGCAGCAACCCGACGGGTCTCGGTGATACTGGCGAGGTCTGCGTAAACGACGCGATGGGCGATGCCTGGTCCCGCGATGCTCACGTCCGCCAGCGCTTGTGAAGCACGAGCTTGATCCCGAGCGATGAGGATGATCCTCGCCCCTTGCCGCGCCAACTCTGCCGCCGCCACCTGGCCGATGCCGGACGTGCCGCCCGTGAGAACAACGACCTTGCCATCCATCATGCTTCTCCCAACCTGACGCTGAACCGCGCTCGCTCCTGGCGCAATGCGGGTCTCGCCGGCCTTCATCAGTTGAGCGTTCGGTTCAGGATCACAGCGAGCCTTACCGCCGCTCGCGCCAATTGCACGCGCACCAGCGGCGCTGCGTCGTCGAGGTAGGTTTGGCTGATCGTTTGCGCCGGCGCGGGCTGTCCGCACGCCGGCGGCGAGCTCAGCTTCGGATAGACGTAGGAGAGGGCAAGCTGGTGTGTTTGGGCCAGCCATGAGTCAACATCGCCCGAACTCCACCTTGCTGCGTTGGCGGCGACGAGCGGCCGTAGCGAGGCTTCAGCCGCTTCCTCCGAGGTCCCGACCGCATTCTCGAGGATCTCGGTGTCCCAGACGTGGTGCAGGTTGCTGGCATGGCCTTCCACCATGACCTTCACATCGTTGCCGCCCCGGTCGTTGTTGTTGGCCGCGTGCAACGGTTGGTGCAGGTCGCCGATGAAGTGGGTGATTTCTTCCAGAGCCTGCAATCTCTCGACCGCCGGGCGCTGGCGGTCCCGTAGGATGGCGATCGCGCGCTTCGTCTCGTCGGTGATGCACTTGCCGTCCGGGCAATAGGTCGCCTTCGGCGCGACGCCGCAGATAGGCACGTCCTCGTAGTGCATGAGGGCGAGGTATTCGAAGCGGCCGTGTAGCGGCCGAATGCAGTCCGGCCAGGCTGAGGCGTCCTCTAGAGACGCTACGGGACAGCTCGGCGTTCCCTGCTCAACCGAGTGCTTGACCAGCTCTGCGATCTCAGCCTTCGCGTTCGGCGTCAGGCGCTCATAGGCTAGGTGCGCGATGATCCTGTGGCCTTCGGTATCCCAGGCCATCGCAGGGGTCGGGCCAAGCGCGAGCGAAGTCCCAAGGCACGCCGCCAACACCAAGAGAAAAGCCTTCGGCATCGCGTCGCTCCCGGGTCGCGGGGCCTAGTCTAGGAGGCTCCATCGGTCTTGTAAGGCCCAACGCGAGGACAAACCTTGTCTCGTCCCTGAGCAGGGGTGTCTTCAGCGACACCGGCCGGAGGCCGTCAGGGGCTCTGGCCGGTCAAGGCGCCAACGCGACCTACCCGAATTTGATTGGATGTTTTGACGCTTGAGATCGAAGGTGACGGCCGGAGCTGGCTCGGTTTGCCAGCGTGGGGAGCGGCGGCGCATTGGGAGGATCGTTGATGCCCGAGGAGATACTGGAGCCCGATCTGGCGATCTGCGACCCGCATCATCACCTCTGGGACTTTCCGACCAGCCGCTACTTGTTGCCGGAGCTCCTGGCGGACCTTCAAAGCGGACATAGGATCGAAAGCACCGTCTTCGTCGAGTGCGGGTCGTTCTATCGCGCAAGCGGGCCCGAGCCGATGAAGTATGTAGGCGAGACCGAATTCGTTAACGGCGTCGCAGCGATGGCGGCAAGCGGCCGCTACGGACCGATTTTGGCCTGCGAGGGAATTGTCGGTCGAGCGGACCTCTCCCAAGGCGCCAGTGTCGCCGAAGTGCTCGAGAGCCACGTTCGTGCAGGGAACGGACGGTTCAGGGGCATCCGCCACGCCGGCGCTTACGATCCAAGTCCGGACATCCGGCGCAGCCATACCTCGCCGCCGCCGGGTCTCTACGGCCTGGCCGAATTTCGCGATGGGTTTGCTCGATTGAGCGAGCTCGGGCTCTCCTTCGAAGCTTGGCAGTACCACCCGCAGCTCGGCGAAGTGGCGGCGCTGGCCGACGCGTTCCCACACACAGCGATCCTGCTCAACCACGTGGGCGGACCGCTTGGCATCGGCCCCTACGCCGGCAAACGAGAGGACGTGCTCGAAGTCTGGAGGGCCGGGATCGCCGACCTCGCCAAGCGGCCCAATGTGTGGGTGAAACTGGGCGGGCTCGGCATGACCATCTGCGGCTTTGGTTTCCACCAGCGCGATCCCAAACCAGGATCGGAAGAGCTGGCGGAGGCTTGGCGACCCTACATCGAGACCTGTATTGAAGCGTTTGGCGTCGGGCGCGGGATGTTCGAGAGCAACTTCCCGGTCGACGGCGCTTCTTGCGATTACGCCACGCTGTGGAACGCGCTGAAACGAGTGGCCGCCGGCGCCTCGGCAGACGAGAAAGCGCTGCTGTTCAGAGACAACGCCCGACAGTTCTACCGGTTGAATTAACGCCACCGGCGCGCGTCCAGTTCGGGCGGGCGCTAATCCGACCGCGGCGGATCTTCACCGGCTACGCCCGGCCTGAGGCGACGTAGCCCTGCTCGATGGACGAAGAGAAGGGCATGGCGAGCTCGGTCATTGAGCTCCAGTGGGCACGCGCCGTCCGCGAAGCGAAGGCGGCTATCTGATGTTATGCGACATCAGGCGGGCTCGGGATTGTCCGCTTTTGGGCGCCAAGTCTATGTCTGCTATCGACCCTAAGCAGACATCGCGCCGTCGTGGTCCAAGCACCGCGAAGCGCAAGTCCTGCGATGTCCGCCTTTGACTCAAAGCGGACATAACCGACGCCCGCTTTCCGGCCGGGCACCGATGTCTGCTTTCGACCCAAACCGGACATTCGCTTGGCCATCCTAGACGGCCTCGGAACAGGCTGAACGACCTATTTCTTGCCCGCGATCAGCCACTGGCCATCGCCGCGCGCGGCTGCAACCCACTAATTCGCAGATAGGGGACAATGCCGCCGACCGCGACCGAGGTGACGATGGCCAGCGGTCCGGCGAGCAAGCTGGTCGCGCTGACGGCCGGGTAGAGCCGGCCCGGAAGCCCCCATTGAGCAAGAAGGCCTTCGAGGTGGCCCACCGCGATGCCATGGATCTCGTACCACAGAGCCGCGGCGCCGCCGACGAGGACGCCGAGCCCGACGCCAATCACGGCCAACAGCAGAACCTCATACCAAAGCATCCGTCCGAGGAGATCTGGCCGCATCCCGATAGCCAGGAGCGTCCCGAACTCGCGGGTTCGCTCGAGCATAGACATCAAAAGCGTGTTCACGACGATGAAAGCGACCACCGCCACCAGGCTCGCGTACAAGAGCATGCCGATCGAGAAGTCGAGGGTGATCGCCGCCCTTAGCGCCGGTTGCAGCGAGCCCCAGTCCTGGACGCTCAGATGGTCGGGCGCGGCGAGTGCGCGGATCCGTGGAAGGGCCGCGTTTACCGCCGCCAGGCTTGGCCCGGAAAGCGCGATCAGGGTGGCCCTGTCTCCCAAACCAAAGTCGCGCTTAAATCGGCCTAACGGCATCTCGGCGAGCTGACGATCCAGCTCCGGTATTCCGGTGTGGAACGCGCCGATCAACGTCAATCGGTCCGCCGCGATCGTTCCGTCGAGCGCCGATCCCAGCAGGGTGACGTTGTCCCCTACCTTCAGGCCGAGGTTGCGAGCGAAGACATCGCCAAGAACGACCGCACCGTCGTCGCCAGCGCTCAGGTAGCGCCCTTGCCGAACGGTCGCGTGCAGGGTCGAGACCTTCGCCTCAGCCGAAGGATCCACGCCCACGATCGCCGCCCCGAAGCTTTCATCGCCGCTGGCGAGCACCACGTAAGTTACGCCGCGGGGCGCTGCGGCCGTCACGCCGGGAATTGCCATCGCTCGCACCGACAGCGTCTGCGCGTCACCGATGGTCTTTCCGACGTCAGGGTCGTCTGCGTAGCCGGAGGGCTGAATCTGCGCAAAGCCGTCGAACAGCCGCAGCGCGTTCGCCTTCATGGTGTCGTAGGCCCCGAGCTGGAACGACAACGCGAAGACGAGCAGGCTCGCCGCGAACATCATGCTCAGCACGCTGAGCCAGGTGCGGACCGGACGTCGCCATAGGTTGCGCCAAGCCAGGGTCAGCAGCACCGCGCCTAAGCTCCTTAGATCTTCGAGATGGGAGCGCCAGAAGATGCTGTTCGTCCAGGCAAGGGACTAATTCGGGATCACGGCATGAAGGTCCGCTGCCAGACACAAAGCGGACGACGACGCCAGTCGCGCAGCCGCCGAATGTCCGCTTTGCGGCCGGGAGCCAGAGTCCGCTTCCGACCCAAAGCGGACATTTCGGTCTCCGCTCAAAGGCGCTCACAGCGCTTGCTGCGCCGCGCCTAAATCAGCCGGATTCCGTAGTCGCGCCGAAGATCGGCGAGCGGCCTGTCGAAATAGTCAGCCGGCGCTTCCCAGGGCCACCGCTTCGAGGTGCGCCAGCTTTCCCCGACCGCTCGAAGCATGCGCGGTATGATGATGAGCGTGGCCCAGACGGCACGGGCGTAACCTAGCTCCTTGAAGATCGCTTTCGCCTCGGGGTCGCTGGTCATGTAGCGAGCGTAAGTTCGCCAGCCCACGTCACATGACAGCAGCGTGCGCACGTCGGCCATCCCCTCGTCCGCGAGCGTGGTGTCGAGACCGAAGATCACGTGGCAGACGTCGTGGTTGCGAAAGAGCGCCCGACTCTCGGGCGGAAGTGAAGGCGGCGGAGCGACTCGCTCGCCGTTCACCGCGTAGTACTCGGCGAGCCCTTCCGCGAGAGTTTGCGGCGAGTCCTGCTCTTGGTAGCGACAGCGCTTCGCGGCTGCGGCGGATGGCGAAACGGCAAGGGCTACCATAGTGGCCTAACTACCGTTCCGAACGGCCGTTGGCCACAAGTCGATATCACGAGATGACATAGATGGCCGAGCTGGGCCTCTCAGCGTTCCGCGCGGCGTTAGGCGGCCCCCTAGGCAACGTCGCCCTTCCAGGTGTCATCGCCTGCAGGTTCCTTCGGCGCGACTTCTTCCGCGAGCTTGTCGAGTTGTTTTCCCAGCTTGCCCGAACGCTCTCTTTCGTCGGCCAGATCCTTCTCGATCGCGTCGTCGGTCTTCCTGGAGGCGGGCATAACGGTCCTTTCGGATGGATAGTCGCGGGTGACTAATTCTCAGCTTGGCTGTTCGTTCCACCCCGATCGCAGCCTCAACGGACTCCGAATCCGGCTGTCGTCCGGGCCTTTTGTCGGCTTTCGGACACCAAAATTGCGGTGGGATCGGCGCCTAAGCTCAACCACCGAAGTCGCGGCCCAAACCCTCCATTATGGCGCCGCCGCCGGATCAGCTCCAACCGCCGCCCAGCGCCAGGTAGAGGACGACGAGGTCGGTCGATACGGCAGTCGATCCGTTGGCCAGCAAAAGCTGGTTCTGTTGGAAGGTTCGTTCGGCGTCGAGCACGTCGATATAGTCGCCTACGCCGGCGGCGTAGCGCTGGCGAGCCAGATCGATGGCCTCGCGGTTGTGCGAGACCGTCTCTACCAGCGCGGCTCTACGGAACTGGTCGGCGCCGTAGGCAGCCAACGCGTTGTCGACTCCGTTCCGTGACCGCGCTGCAAAATCGCCCGAAACTGCTCGACATGCCGTTCGCTCTGCGGCAATCGGCTCCTCGTTTGGTGAACTCAGCATCGTTGTACTATCTGCCCGCAAGTTGAGCAGACAATAAGCTGACGTTTTGCTACAATTCGATCGAATAAACCTGCGCACTCCAAAAATGTATCAAGTGGGAACCGCGCGCCTGTCCAGGACTTAGGTGTGATGTGGCGTCTTCAAGCCCCACCCACCCAGCCCGAAAGTCACCATCATGCAGGTTCAATCTTGACCGTCGTCGAAGAGGCGCTGGTCGCCGCCGCCACGCACCCGGCTCAGGATCCGCCGGCCGTTCTCACGCCCAATCCTCCGCGCCAATCAGTGGTCGCCTCGCCGACTTCGATGAAGGCGCTCGTATATCATGGTCCCGGCAAGAAGGCCTGGGAGGACCACCCCAGGCCTGAGATCGCCGCGTCCACGGACGCGATCGTCAGGGTCACCCGCACGACCATCTGCGGCACCGATCTGCACATCCTGAAGGGTGATCTGCCGAGCTGCGAGCCCGGCCGCATCCTGGGCCATGAGGGGGTCGGCGTCATCGACAGCGTCGGGACCGCCGTAACGGCGTTCAAGGCCGGCGACCACGTCCTCATTTCCTGCGTCAGCGCGTGTGGAAAATGCGAATACTGCCGTAAGGGGATGTACTCGCACTGCACGACCGGAGGCTGGATCTTAGGCCACACGATCGACGGGACTCAGGCCGAGTTCGTGCGCATTCCGCATGCCGACACGAGCCTCTATCCCATTCCCGACGGCGCCGACGAAGAGGCGCTGGTGATGCTCAGCGACATCCTGCCGACCGGATTCGAGTGCGGCGTGCTCAACGGCAAGGTCCAGCCAGGCGCCACCGTTGCGATCGTCGGCTCGGGGCCGATCGGCCTCGCCGCCCTGCTCACCGCCCAGTTCTATTCGCCGGCTGAGATCATCATGATCGATCTCGATGCCAACCGGCTGGAGGTGGCGAAACGCTTCGGCGCCACGCAGACAGTCAACAGCGCCGACGGCAAAGCGGTCGAGGCCGTCATGAGTTTGACCCACAACCGCGGTGTCGACACCGCCATCGAAGCGGTCGGTGTCCCGGCCACCTTCGAGATGTGCGAGCAGATCATCGCGCCGGGCGGCGTCATCGCCAACATCGGCGTCCATGGCGTCGGCGTCGCGCTCCACCTTGAGAAGCTGTGGGATCGCAACATCAGCATCACGACCCGGCTGGTCGACACCGCCAGCACGCCGATGCTGCTGAAGATTCTGGCCTCGCACAGAATCGACCCGAAGCTCCTGATCACCCACCACTTCAAGTTCGATCAGATCCTCGACGCCTACGAAACCTTTGGCGACGCCGCGAAGACAAAGGCGCTGAAGGTGATCATCGAAGGCTGACGACCGCAGCGGTATAGTCCAGCGCGGCGGTACCCCGTGTGGCCCCGATGCGAACGCCTCCATCGGCGACAAATTGACGCGAACCGCGCGCCGGAGATTGAGGAATGGCGCTGCCAGCAGACGTCCAGCCGGGGGGAAACGTCGTCTCCGTCCGAGGCTCGGTCATCGATGTGCGGTTCGACGCGGGAAAGCTGCCAGTGATCAACGAAGCTCTCGAGGTGTCCGGAAGCGCTCCGCTGGTCGCCGAAGTTCAGGCCTATCTCGACGAACACACAGTGCGGGCCGTCGCGATGCAAAGCACCGAGGGTCTTAGCCGCGGCGCGCCGGTCAAGGCCACTGGCGGACCGATCACCGTGCCCGTCGGCGAGGTGATGCTGGGGCGACTGATCAACGTTCTCGGGCAGGTCAGCGACGGGGGTCCGCCGATTGCCGCGGACACAGCGCGCTGGCCCATCCACAGGGCGCCGCCGCCGCTCGCCGGTCAGAGCGGGGAGCGGACGTTGCTCGAAACCGGCATCAAGGTCATCGACCTCCTCGCCCCGCTTGCTCGTGGGGGCAAGGCCGGGCTCTTCGGCGGCGCGGGGGTCGGCAAGACCGTGCTGGTCACCGAGCTGATCCGCACCATGGTCGAGACCTACAGCGGCATCTCAGTTTTCGCCGGCGTCGGCGAACGCTCGCGTGAGGGCCATGAAATGCTCTTGGAGATGCGCCGCTCGAAGGTTCTGGAGCGGACGGTGCTCGTCTATGGCCAGATGAACGAACCGCCCGGCGCGCGCTGGCGCGTAGGCTTGAGTGCGCTCACCATCGCCGAGTATTTTCGCGACGAGAAGAAGAGCGACGTTCTCCTCCTGATGGACAACGTCTTCCGCTTCGTCCAGGCGGGCGGCGAGATCTCGGGATTGCTGGGGCGGCTGCCCTCGCGCGTGGGCTACCAGCCGACCCTGGCCACCGAGGTCGCGGACCTGGAGGAGCGGATCGCCTCCGTGCCCGGCGCAGCCGTTTCAGCAATTCAAGCGGTCTACGTGCCCGCCGACGATTTCACCGATCCGGCCGTGACGGCGCTGTTCAACCATTTCGACGGCTCGGTGGTTCTCTCCCGCGCCATGGCGGCCCAGGCCATGTATCCCGCCATCGATCCGCTGAGATCCGGTTCGGTCCTGCTGGACCCCAACGTCGTCGGCGAGGAACACTACCGGCTCGCCGAAGAGGTGCGCGCGACCATTGCGCGGTACCGCGACCTGCAGGACATCATCGCGCTTCTCGGCATGGACGAGCTGAGCCCCGCGGATCGGCGCACCGTCACGCGCGCCCGCCGCCTGCAGCGGTTCCTGACCCAACCGTTCCGGGTCATGGAGGCCTTCACCGGTAAGCCTGGCCGCACCGTGCCGATCGCCAAGACGATCGCCGGATGTCGGGCCATCCTGGACGGCGCCGCGGACAAGTGGGCGGAAAGCTCGCTCTACATGGTCGGCGATCTGGACGAGGCGCAGGCGCTCGAGGCGAAAGCGACGCCAAAGCCCGCGGAGGCGGCGGCATGAAGCTGCTGATCGCAACGCCAAGCGCGGTCGTCGCCGACTTCGCCGACGTCACCGCCGTCCGTGCTGAGGACGAAAGCGGCGAGTTCGGAATCCTGCCCCACCACGCCGACTTCGTGACCGCTCTCTCCGTCTCCGTCGTTGGTTGGCGGCGCGCGGGTGGTCAACCCGGGTACTGCGCCGTGCGCGGCGGCCTGCTGACCGTCAGCGGCGGCGAGAATGTGGCCATCGCCACCCGCGAAGCGATCCTCGGCGACGACCTCGCGTCCCTGGAGGCGGTGGTGCGCGGAAGGCTTACGACCGAGATCGAGGACGAACGCCAGGCGCGTTCCCACGCCGAACAGTTCAGAATCCAGGCCATCCGGCAGATCATCGGCTACCTGCGGCCGGAAACCACCGACGGTGAGGGAGGCCGGGCATGAGTCCATCGCCTGCGGGACCGTCGTCCGACGAAGACATCAAGCTTGCTCGCTCGGTCGCCGAGCGCGCCGCGCGGCGGGCTTTTTGGCAGACCCACGGCGAGCGGTCGCTAGCCCAAAACCTGGCGATGATCGGCGCGCTTGGATGGCTGGTGATCACGCCCACCCTCGCTGGGTTGTTCCTCGGACGGTGGCTCGATCGACGCTTCGATGCGGGGATTTTCTGGACCGGCGCGCTCCTGGTCGTGGGCGTGGCCTTGGGGTGCTGGATGGCGTGGGGGCGCATCCAGAAAATCCAGCAGGAGGACCAAGCATGAGCGTCGGCGAAATCGGGCGACTAGCGGCGTTCGGTTTGGCGGGTCTCCTGCTCGGCGGAGCGAGCATGGCTTCGCTCAGGCTCAACACCGACCTCTATGTGCGCGGCCGCGTCTGGGGGCCGATCGGCCTGCACCTCGCACGCCTGTCGATCGTGGCGGGCGTCCTGGTCTGGACGGCCCTTCAGGGTGCGGGGCCGCTGCTCGCCGTCGCCGGGGGCCTGGTTTTGGCGCGACCCTTCGCCGTGCAGATGCTTGGGAGGATGCGTTGATCACCTCGCCGCTCACCGCCCAGGTCCTGCTCCATGTCGGGCCGGTTCCGATCACGACGCCTGTCGCAATCACCTGGGGTCTGATGGCGGCGCTGACGCTGACCAGCGTCCTGGCGACCCGCAAGCTGCGGCTCGACCCGGGACCCGGCCAGGCGGCCGTGGAACTGCTGGTCACCTCGGTCCAGAGCCAGATCCGCGAGACGCTGCAGACCGATCCCGCGCCGTATCTGCCCTTCCTCGCGACCCTCTTCATCTTCATCGCCTCGGCCAACCTCCTCTCGCTGATTCCGGGGCTCGAGCCGCCGACAGCGCACCTCGAGACCGACGCGGCCCTGGCGGTCATCGTCTTCTTCGCGGTCCACTACTTCGGCGTCCGGGTCCGGGGTCTCGGCGGCTATCTCGCCGACTTCGCCAAGCCGACCTGGATCATGCTTCCGCTCAACCTGCTGTCGGAGGTCACCCGGACCTTCTCGCTGATGGTCCGCCTGTTCGGCAACATCATGAGCGGCGTCTTCGTCATCGGCATCGTGCTGTCCCTGGTCGGGCTGCTCGTGCCGATCCCGTTCATGGCGCTCGAACTGCTCACTGGTCTCATCCAGGCCTACATCTTCACCGTTCTGGCGATGGTCTTCATCGGCGGGGCGGTCGGCCAGACCCGCCCCAAGACATGAGGAACCCCCGATGAACTACCTCCCACTTGTAAGCATCCTGGCCTCGGCCTTTGCCGTCGGCATGGGCGCTATCGGCCCGGCCCTGGCCGAGGGCCGGGCGGTCGCCGCCGCGATGGACGCCATCGCCCGCCAGCCTGACGCGGCCGGCGTCATCTCCCGCACGCTGTTCGTGGGCCTGGCGATGATCGAGACCATGGCCATCTACGCCCTGGTGGTGGCGCTCCTGGTCCTCTTCGCCAATCCGTTCGTGCACTGAGATGCACTTCGATCCGTGGACCCTGGGCCTGCAAGTCGCCAACTTCCTGGTGCTGGTCTGGCTCCTGCACCGGTTTCTCTATCGGCCAGTTCTCGGGATCATCGCGGCCCGAAAGGCCGCGACGGACAAGTTGATCGCCGATGCCCAGGCCGAGAAGAAGGCCGCCGAAGACCTGAAGCAGAGCTTGGAGAGCCAGCGCGCCGCCATCGCCCAGGAACGCGACATAGCCCTAAAGGCGGCTGGCGAAAGCGCGGATGCTGAAGGAAAGGCGGTTCTCGCCAGGGCTCATGCCCAGGCTGAAGGGCTCAGGTCGGAAGCGAAGAAGACGTTCGAGCGTGAACGCACCCAGATCGTCAGGACCGTCGGACGCGACGCGGCGCGGCTAGCTGTATCAATCGCCCGGCGTCTCCTCCAGGAGGCTCCTGCGGTCTCGGTCCAGGAGGGGCTGCTCGACCTGGTCTGCGATGACGTCAAGGCGCTTCCCGCCGACTCCAAGAAGCGCATCGCTGAGCGAGTGGAAGCGGACAAGGAGGTGCTGGAGGTGGTCACGGCGACGCCTCTGGACAAGCGCGCGGCCACGCGGTTCCGCGAGAGCCTAAGCGCGGCGCTGGGCGCCCCCGCCACGCCGAAATTCCGGGTCGACAAGTCGCTCATCGCAGGCGTCGAGATCCACTTCCCCTTCACGATCCTGCGGCGCTCATGGTCGGAGGACCTGAAGCGGATCGAAGCAGAGCTGAACGATGACGACCACGCTACGAAAGTCGCTTGATCGCTGGCTGGCGGCCGCCGAAGGCCGCGTCAACAAGGCGTCGCTGACGCCGCGGCCCGAGCAGATCGGCGTTGTCGAGAAGGCCGGCGACGGCATCGCCTTCGTTCGTGGTATGCCGGACCTGCCCTTGAGCTCGCTCATGGCATTCGAAGGCGGAGCGACTGGGTTCGCCCATGCGCTGGACGAAGGCCTTGTCGGCTGCGTGCTCCTGGACCTGGGACGGGTCGAGGCGGGCGAACAGGTGCGCGGCCTGGGCGCGGTGGTCTCAACGCCAGTTGGAGAGGCGCTGCTCGGTCGCGTGGTAGACCCGCTCGGCCGGCCGCTCGACGACGGCGGGCCGGTCGCGGCGACGCGTCATGAGCCTGTCGAGCGCGCGGCGCCCGGCATCATCGAACGCGATCTGGTGACCGAGCCCTTGCAGACCGGAACCAAACTGATCGACGCCCTGCTCGCGCTCGGCCGCGGCCAGCGTGAGCTGATCATCGGCGATCGCGAGACCGGAAAGACCGCCATCGCCACAGACGCGATCATCAACCAGCGCGGCTCGGATGTGATCTGCGTCTACGTGGCCATCGGCCAGAAGTCCTCTTCTGTGCGCCAGGTCATTGATGCGGTCACGAAGTACGGCGATCCCAAACGCTGTATCTTCGTGGTCGCGGGACCGGCGACGGCGCCTGGCCTGCAATGGCTCGCCCCCTACGCCGGCTTCTCAATGGCGGAGTATTTCCGCGATCAGGGCGGCCACGTCCTCATTGTCGTCGACGACCTGACCAAGCATGCGGCGACGCACCGGGAGCTCTCGCTGCTCATGCGCCAGCCATCCGGACGTGAGGCCTATCCGGGCGATGTGTTCTACATTCAGGCCCGGCTTCTGGAGCGCGCGGCCAAGCTTTCGAAGGGTCTCGGCGGTGGGTCGCTGACGGCGCTGCCCATCGCCCAGACCGAGGCCAGCAATCTCAGCGCCTATATCCCCACCAACCTGATCTCCATCACCGACGGCCAGATCGTGCTGAGTGCCAAGCTGTTCGACGAGGGCCAAAAGCCCGCCGTAGATATTGGGCTGAGCGTCAGCCGCGTCGGCGGCAAGGCCCAGGCGCCGATCCTGAAGGACTTCGCGGAGAACCTGCGCCTCGACTATGCGCAGTTCCTCGAGGTCGAACTCTTCACACGCTTCTCGACGACGCTCGACCCTCGCACTCAGGCTCAGATCGATCACGGACGCCGAATCCGCGCCATCCTCACTCAACCCCGGTTCGCGCCCTTGTCACTGGCTCATGAGGCGGCTGAGTTTCTGGCGCTGCATGATGGCCTGATCGACGCCCTGCCACTCGATCGGATGGATGACTTCAAGAACCAGCTTCCAGGATGGCTCGATCAACACTGCAAGGGCGTCCTGGAGCGCCTTGAGACCGAGCGCCAGCTCGATCAAGCCGAGAGAACTCAACTCTCCAAGGCGACGGCCGCCCTGGTCGAGACGCTCAAGCCGGTTGCAGCGGAGGCCAAGCCATGAGCGCCCTTGGCGAAGCCCAGGCTCGGATCACCAGCATCCATAAGCTGAAGATCGTGGTCGGCGCCATGCGCGGAATAGCTGCGGCCCACACCCAGCAGGCGCGCAACGCGCTCGATGGCTACCGGGCCTATGCCAAGGTCATCTCCGACGGTTTGGCGCATGCGATCGAACTGCTCGAACCGAATGGGCTCACCAGCACGCCCGCCGCCGTCGGCCCGAGCGCTGCAGTGGTCTTTACCGCTGAGCACGGCTTTGCAGGCGCCTTCACCGAGCGCGTCCTCGACGCGGTTCCGGGCGACGAGAAGGCAAGGCTGTTCATTGCAGGGTCGCGGGGCCTCGCTTTGGCGGAAGAGCGGGGGCGGCGCGTAGATTGGTCGACAGCGATGGCGAGCCAGGCCGCTGGGGTTGGCGCTACCGCCAGACACGTCGCCGACGCGCTCTACTCCGGCTTCGTCGACGAACGCTTTGCGCGCGCCGAGATCGTGTTCGCCAAGCTTTCCGGCGGGTCGGCGTCGACCATCGTCCGAAAGCCGATCCTCCCTATCGACCTAAGCGTTTTCCGGGCGCCGCGTTCCGGCCCTCCGCCGCTGACCAACCTGCCGCCACGCCGACTGATCGAACAGCTCGTGGGAGAGTACGTGTTCGCCGAGCTGGCGCTGGCGGCGCTTGAAAGTTTCGCCAGCGAAAATGCGGCGAGGCTCGAGACCATGGCCTCCGCGCGACTCAACATCGACCAGAAGCTGGACGAACTCTCAGGGCAGGAAAGGCTCCTACGCCAGGAGCAGATCACAGCAGAGGTGCAGGAAGTCACTTCCGGCGCCCTGGCCGCAGACACCAGCCGCCGGTCGGCGGCGCCGTAGCGTTCTTGCGGGCGCCAAAGCGGGAGGGGATCGCGTGATCGAAAAACTGAAAGGCGCGCACGTGATCAATGTCCGCTATCCCCCCTTAGCGGACAATCCCGGAGTCTGCTTTTGGGCAGTCTGACTTCGCCGATTCCGACAAGTCAGGGCGTGAGCAAAACGCCTCCGGCGCCTCACTCGGTGTCGAGAGTTATACCTTGGCTCGTCGCGCCTTCGAGGCCGTCTTCGGCCGCGCAGACTTCTCGGCCCCGACGTCCCGACGCCCGCCCTGCCCGAGGCCCAGCTGCTTCGCCAGGCTCGAGCGCGCCGCGGAATAGGTTGGCGCGACCATGGGATAGTCCTTGGGCAAGCCCCACTTGGCGCGATAGTCGTCCGGCGACAGACCGTATTTCGTCCTCAGGTGGCGCTTGAGCGATTTGAACCGACGCCCATCGTCGAGACAGATCAGATAGTCGGGCGTGATGGATTTCCTGATCGGCACGGCAGGGTTCTGCGGTTCGGTTGGCTCGTTGGCCGGATCGCCCGTGCCCGTCAGCGCGCCAAAGATTCCCTTGATCAAGCTCGGTAGTTCGCCGGCCGCCACGGCGTTGTTGCTGACGTAGGCCGAGGCGATGTCCGCCGTCAGTTCGATAAATTGAGCCTTCTGAGCTTCTGCTTCCGCCACCTGGATTGTCCGTTCTGGGATTGATTGAAGGCCAGGACATAGATCATACGCCGCCGCGATCAAGCTCGCGCCGCGGGCGAATAGCAAAACGGCCAACTCCCTTCTCAAGAAGAGGGACGGACGAGACTTGGCGGCCGCTTGCGGCGTCTTCGCTTGGCCAGGGCAGCAGTTGGTCTGTCGAGCCACCCGCGGCGCGATGAACAACCGGCCATCGAGGCCGCGAAAGGCCTGCTCGCCGTCGACCATTACTCGAAGCGCCCGCGACAGCCGGCCGACTGCACGTCGACCCGCGGGTGGCAGCCTTGTGGTCCAGGCGGCTCTGGTGCGCTAAGAATCGCACAAGCCCTAGAGCGAGGCGGAGGTGGGCTGTGAAGGATCAAATCGAGTGTCGCACCAGGTCAGGCGAGTCGCTTCGGTTTGTGTTGCAGGGAGCAGGCCCGCCGTTGTCGCGCCGAGCCGGCAACTTCCTCTATGTGCGCGGCGAAGGCGCCGGGCTGGAGGTGCTTTACGCGGGCGAGACCGACGATCTCGCCGAGCACGCGCAGGATCGGTGGACCGAGGCGCAAGCCCTTGGCGCGACCGCGATCTACGTGCGGCTGAACCTCACCGCCGCCCTGCGGCGTCTCGAGCTGGCCGAGCTCGTCAGCGTCTATGAGCCGCCGATGAACACCGAGGATCTGCGGCGGGCCGGGTAGGCCGCCTTCCCATAACGTCTGAATAGGCGCGGGATATGCCGGACTTCAGCGTGCCGTCGAAGTTGGAAGGCACTCCGTTCGCCCAGGCGGTTGCACACTGCTTACCGACGTCCACGGTAATCCAGAACGAGTCCAGCGAGGCGCCATGAAGGCTGCACTGCTTATGGGCCATGGCGGCCCGGAGGCCCTGCGTTACGGCGAAGCGCCAGATCCTGTGGCTGGGCCGGGCGAAGTGGTCGTCGATATCTTCGCAGCCAGCGTCAACGCCGCCGACTACAAGGTGCGGCTGGGTGGCTATTCCAAGCTGACGTTCCCCTACATTCTCGGCCGCGACTTCTCGGGTGTGGTCAGCCAGGTGGGCGAGGGCGTTACCGATCTCAGGGTCGGTGACGCGGTGTTCGGCGTGGCCGACCAGGGTCAGGAAGGCGCCTATGCCGAGAAGATCGCGGTCAAGGCCGCGATTGTGGCGAAAAAGCCTGAGGCGCTGAGCCATGCTGCGGCGGCCGCGATGGGGCTGAGCAGTCTGACCGCACTCTGGGCGCTGGAAGACACCGCCAAGCTCAAGCGCGGCGAGACCATCCTGATCCAGGGCGGCGCCGGCGGGGTCGCCGGCTTCGCGATCCAGCTCGCAAAACATATCGGCGCCACGGTGATCACGACCGCTAGCGCCAGCAACGCAGACTACGTCCGTGGCCTGGGGGCCGATCAAGTGATCGACTACAACACCCAGGACTTCACCAAGATCGTCCATGATTGCGACGTGGTCTTCGATACGGTCGGCGGCGACGTCCAGGCGCGCTCGTACGACGTGTTGAAGCCGGGTGGCCGGCTTGTGTTCATCGCTCCCCCGAAACCCGGCTTTGAGCCACGAAAAGACGTGCAGACATTGCGCCCTGCGGTCACTCGCGACCGCGCGCATCTGGAGCGGATGAAAGTGCTGCTGGAAGCCGGTGCGGTGTGGCCGCCCAATCTCATCTGCTACCCGCTGCGGGACGCAGCCGAGGCGCACCGAGTGATCGAGTCCAGGCACCTTCAGGGCAAGCTGGTCCTGTTGACGGACCTAGGCGTCGCCTGACCACGACAAGATTTCGCGCCCCGCAGCGACCGCGTCGGCCGATCTTCCGACCATCCGGACCGGACGCGACGTGTCCACGCTAAATAGAAATGACACTCGTTCCGCCAGATAGAGATGACACCGAGGGCGGCAGT